>Ga0116164_10002070_pt1 | contig 14601 bp, 11 predicted proteins | sample AD_UKC109_MetaG_FD_89888 | JGI IMG/M metagenome (GOLD analysis project Ga0116164, IMG submission 89888) | Active sludge microbial communities of municipal wastewater-treating anaerobic digesters from Hong Kong - AD_UKC109_MetaG | ecosystem: Engineered > Bioreactor > Anaerobic > Digestate... | reverse complement strand
TAGTTTATTCTCTATATCACTCTTTTCGAGGTGTCCACTATGACTATACCAGTTCAATAATAACCTTTACGAGCTTTGAAGACCTCATCAGTATCTGGATCAATTTTGATGACTGTATCCCTCATGCATTGAGTATTGATACATTTGTTTAGCCCCGGAAAAGGGCGCTGTGTAGTTCGGCAAGACTGACAATAACCCCATTCTCCACCTATCTGGAGAGACAACTCACCCCCTTTTAGTCTATGAACATTCCCTTGCAGCGCTTCAGTAAACATTTGGAGTAAATTTGGATTCCAATCCTTTTTGAAAATTCCTGTGGCAATGCGGTCGCCGAGAAATCTATTAATAACTCTTGGAACTGTGTTTTTTTTACCTTTAACACCGTTTCTTACATTCCACATATCCCCTTGCATCGAGTTCAGCCATATGTTTCCTCTCCAATTTCTAATCCATAAGCGTACCAGTGCAATCTTTTGCTCGTCAGTTTCCGCAATCCCCGGGATATTCACAAGTTGTTTTATCCTAGTTTGATTTTCCTCTTTTTCAACAATGGTGGCTAAGCCAAGATCCTCAGTACCTAGATATGGAGTTCCCACTAATACATCGAGCATAGCTCGTAACAAAGATCTTGGAGGTCTTTCTTCAGCACGGTACTCCAATAGAAGCGTATACAAGTCATTCTCCCGAGTGGGGTCGAGAATTCCGTTCCTTACAGCTTCCGCTATTCGATCACATGCAGGTTGAAAGTTTTCTCCAAGTGCATTTTGAAGTTCCGGTCTCAGACGCACACTATTTAAATTTGGGCGGTGCATTGCTAATAAGGTTGAGAAATATATATCGTTTAATGAAAGCTTCGAACGAATTTTTTGATATGATTGCAACTTTCTATATCCCGATAGAATGAGAGGACGCAAAGCATCTTGCATCGAATAGTTTTGGAGTTGGGGAGCAAGTTTTGCAGCTGTCTGCCGACTATCAGAGAAGACTAGAACCTTTCGTCCTTGATAAGGCGCGAGATAAGTAGGCTTATTTTGACCTGGAGGTTGAACCAATATTTGTCGTGCTATAATTGCTTGGAATGGTTGTTCCCCTTTTGTTTCATGGTCCTGAACTGAAGATTTTCCGCGATCCTTTCTTCCACAAACAGCACACGGAATAAATTCTCCAGTACGCAAAACGGGAATTCTTCCTCCTCCTTCTTCGTCATCATCCTGCGCGTCATCATCAATCTCCGAAGGAATAGTTATGTCAAGTATAAATACTTGTCTTGTACGCTCCCCCGGGGATCTTGGATTAAGCCTTCCTGTAATCAAATCAAAGTTCCGTGGCGTTGCGTGTCGCAAAAACGGTTCTTCTTCAAGTAGCAGATCGATAGGCGTAAGAGGCTCTGTGAATCCTGCATAGGCTTTGAATGCTTCTCCGGGTACCGACCAAAGGAATGATGGATCATCTATATTATCTGTATATGCACGGGCATAGGCAGCGCCACATTTGCGACAAGTATACAGCGGCAACACTCGTGAGCCACATTTACAAATCTCAACGGGTTGGGCGTATAGTTTGCCTGCAAGACCACCTCTTTCATGGGGGGCAAGTTCCGTACAATTTGGATCCATGCAAATCCAAAGCCCTGCGAGTCCACGATGGAAGGAATGCACACGACATGGCAACAGTCCTGGCTGATTAGGCGTTCGCTTTGCTAAGCTAGCGAGTGATGCTAGTGTTGTAAGTGCACGATTACCTTGTTCTGGATTTGCATCTGGAAATACTGTTGCAGCAAGAGTGTCCACGGGTTGAGCTTTTCCCATTGTTATATTAATTAATTTACCCATTGGCGGATAATCCGCTAATGCTCTATACAGAGATTCCTGTAGTGTACCTCCCTCTTTGATATTTCTATATCTCAAGAAGGATTTGACTTCTCCAAGTCGTTCCTCACCGCTCAGAGAATAGAACTTTTCCATATCGATCTTGGTAAGTTCGACAACGTCCTGTAAATTACCAGATGATTCTGTGTTACGGAGATCCAATACACCGCGAATACAGACAAAGCTACTTGTAGGTGTTCCACTAAGTTGTGCGCCAAACTGCCTTGCATATTCCTGATCTCTGAAGCTGGCACTAGTGCAGATAACCTGCATTCTTTCTGGAGGAATGCCAAGTCGTTTACGGAGTCTACGAAGTAATAAGGCAACTTCTGCACCAGCAGCTCCACGATAAAGGTGCGCCTCGTCAACAACAAGAAGAAATTTCGAAGATGGATCTAAGCGAAGCCATTCAGAGGTTTTATCAAAAATTGGACGTTCAAGGGGGCGCATCAACATATATTCCAACATCGAATAGTTTGTAACTAAGACATCAGGTGGGTTTTCTAAAACTTCATGACGAGTTAATAATTCAGGATCCTCAGGCATGGTTATACATCGCTGAAATATTCCTTCTCTGTCTTGCCACCATGTCCCATCTTCACCATACCATCTTTTTAGATCCGGCTTAGCTGGCCATTTCCCTCGATTTTTCAATTCAGCAATCAATTTTATTGCATCGTCTCGAACTTGTGCTTGAGGTCCCGCCGCCTTTTCAAGCAAGTCCACATAGAATTTTCGAATTGGTTTTAATCGTGTTTTATCTTTTTCAACATCGCGTACTCCTGGATAAAGGGTTCGACCAGTATAACGAGAAAACCGGGCGGGACGACCTGCCCAATCGATAAATTTCTTCGTAACACGAGAGTCACCAAAAATAAGTCGAAGCCTACCTAGCTGATCATTGACCAAAGCGTTCATGGGATACAAAACAAGTGCACGTACAGCAGAATGCGACTTAAAGATTTCTGGTTGGTAACAAGCTTCAGTGGCCAATTTCCCTAAAATAGGAAAGAGAAAACATTCCGTTTTTCCAGATCCTGTGCCTGTCATGATAGTCATACTTCTACCATTTATGAGAGCTTCTTTGATTGCTTGGGCTTGGTGTTCATACAAAGGGTCGTAAATCAACTTTTTATTGTTACCACTCTCGCTCGAAATTGATTCAAAGAGTGCTAGCACTTTGGAGTCAATGCCTAGTTCACTCAATCTTGCACCAGACTTATATCTCGGGGTACTTTCGATAAAGGCTTTTTGGCTAATCGTACTCAATTCATCAAGTAGATGACTCCGTTGTTCAACTAAGAATGGATTACTTATGTGATATGCAGCCTCGATATATTCTTTTAGAGCCTTATGAAGTTCTTCCGCGGTTTGCTGAATTGTGAATGATGCCACTTGCTGCCTCCTTAATTACTATTCGATTTTTTCAGACAACCAAAGATGCTCTTTAGCGAATCTTATCTCCTCTTCAATTTCCACTGATCTGAAACGAAACGACATTAAGCACTTATTTCTCGGGACAGATATTCCTAGCATTACCCATCTGCGTTGTGCCCAACTTGGGATAGGAGAAAATAAATCAAATATTTTACAATCATCTACTCTATCATTGATTCTATAATGTTGTGGTCTACCGTTGAACGAATCTATAGCCGCTTGCAAATGCCATGCTTCGTCAGCTCCACTCCATACGCTACCTGGTAAAGGTAAGTCTAAAAAACGTTTCGGCTTTCCATTCATCAATTCCACATAACACCATAGATCGGATCCATATGATTGAGGACGTCTTCCTATGAACATACCAGTATGTTCGTGAGGTAATACCCATCTATCGGGATAATAATCAACATTAGTTGCTGAATCTAATATTCTTAATCCTTCAATAATTTCAGTCGTAGTGGAAGAAGACATCAAACATTTACGCATATAAGCTATATGCTTTTCAGCTGCTATAGGTTGAGGATATTTAGTCCAAGCCATAGATGGAAACTCTATGAATCCAATATCCAAAAGATGTTTTTGGATATCAGGATCAGCTTCAACTGTAATCACACGAGTAAAATTGTTGTAAAGAATCTTCTCTTGAAGATAATCTGGAAGTACAGGTCTATCATCGGGTGAAACACCGAGAAGAATGCAAGCCCCACTCTCTCGTTTAACAAAGGCCATAGGAGCTCTGTTAAGAATGAATTCTCTTCGTGTTAAATCTCTTGTAGTATCATTATGTTCAATTAGATCACCATGTGCGATAAGCATACTTATTATTTCATTAACTTCATTTTTCAAATCACTATGATTGGGAATTACTCCTTCAAGGCTCTGTATTACATTCTTTAAAACTTTTTTTCTTGTACAAGGACAAAGTAGCCCCGTAGTTCTACGAATAAGTGCTGAAAGTACCTCTATAGATGTAACGGCATAACATTCTGGATTGAGTCCTAAATCTTTAACTATTCCTTTTGCGATATCCTTAGCTGACACAATATTTACTATCATGACCATTTCCATCCACTATATAAATCATTTAAGCCAAATTCTGACGCATATTGATTTTCCACAGCAAGAACCATGTATCTCCCCGCTCTAAAAATCATAGGATTATCCTTAAGATATTTTATCAATTGCTCATACTTTTCTTCATTCCAAGCCAACAATGTATTAGGAACACTTGATAATCGAAGTATAAACTCAGGTAGTAATCTTGCAGGTGCTTTTCTGATAATTGTCTTTCTATTTATACGGAAGTCGGTGTGATGTATTTCTACTAAGTTTTTAATCTGCTTGCTAAATAAATTTTCGAAATAATCTTTACGCTCTAGTATTTCCTTGCTTGCAATGTTCTTGATGTCCCGCTCTATTATGCTTCCGATCGAAAGATCAGATGATTTTTCTGATATGCATTGTTTAAGTTTAGTAAGACTGTCGGAGTCACTTTTTGCCAAATATTTTATTTCGGCAATTTCCCAATCTTTACCACCTATAATTTGACATAAAGTACTTAGGATGATTTTCAAAACTTGTTTACGCCACAGATCAGATAAAGTGCCGTATACTCTTGCTCTTTCCCAATAATTATAAAGAATAATCAATTGCCTAATATTTCCCCAATTATAGGATTTGCATAATTTAGGGAGAATCATCATATTATCTAATGTTATTTTACGCAGATATGGCATCATAATAATAGAATCATTAATTTCATCATCTCCTTGAATTAAGAACAATCCACCCTTCTCGCATTCAACAGTTTGGTCATTTTCAACTTTATCAATATCTTCAAAAAGATCTGGGGTCGCGAATTCATATCGTAAAATTTTGAAGTTTACGATTTCAGTATCATTTATATAACGCAATTTCATGTGGTTCCCGCTTTTGTGAATAGCCCAACGTATAGGCGTAAATTTTCTTTCACCACTAATTGTAAAATATCCTTTTTCTTCGGCATAAAAGAATAATTCGCATGAATGAGCTTCGTCATATGCCTCTTGCATTGATTCGTCTCTATTTATCAATGCAGCAAAGTTCTTCCTCCATTGTTCGGATAAAATAGGTAATTTTAAACCGGAGATTCTTTTTTCTCTGATAACAGCATTGGTCTTACTATCAAGATATCGAACTTTACATTCGATATCTTGACCAACTGGGCCATAAATTTCTATACTAATATCATTTGTCCATATTTCTTCCATTGATGGATTTTCAGGATAAACAAATCCCTTAAGAGATCCTTGATTCAAAGTCTTTGCATCCTGCACTTGTGGTTCTATTACAATGGCTGTAAGATATCCTACAATATTCTCATTCTGCGACTTATATTTTGGAATTGCCTTGATCTCAATTTGATTATTACCAGGGGGTAAAAATGGAATATCAAATAATATTGGTTCACAATTAGATTCAGGAGTATCAATCAAGTAAGGATCATCATCGTCATTAATTGTTACCTCAATTCGTTCTAATTCATAATCGGCTTGTATAGCGAATCTAATATGGTCACCCGCTAACCAAACAGCGTAACCTTCATCATCCCAATCTTTTGTGGGAATGCCAACTGGCCATACTCTTAAAGATTTTACACATCTTAACCCATGTTTTTTTACTAAATTCTCAAAGTCAGATGTAAACTCATTAGGTGTTTCAACTAGCGCGGAATAAACACCTTCACACTCAAGATTGAAAGGCTTAAAAACCATTCCGTCACGTTCTATGGGTGACATGCTGACTATTACATATTTTTGATTTGGTCTTAGATTTTTTTCGTATATTTCGTAACCGATGTTGTCCATTGAAATCTTAAAGAGATGTATCTCTCCTGCAGGAATAAAATTATTCATACTCAACAGCGAATGCAGTTCCGGTGGTGCATCCTCATATTTTATAAGAGTTTCATTACTGGAGGGCCATCGATTCAAAGGATATACTGGATGTGGTCCCGGTCTAAGAAACATTCCTTTGGGTAAAGGAGATCCTGTTGTCCCATTGATAGTACAAAAATTATTAGCAATAAATGGTTCATAATTACGAAAACATTCAGCAAAAGATCTAAGATCTTGTAATTCGAGTTTTACAGCATATCCTTCACCTTTGACCATCGGGTAAAGAAAAATTTTGGGTTTTGTATCTATTCTGAAAGGCTCTTCTTCTATTCTATCAGGTATTTCTCGATTGCCATAACCTCTGCCTATCACTTTATTTTGGTGTAATCCTTTAAATTTTACCATCGCTTGCATTTGCGCACTTTCAAGCCATGAGCGTTCCTTCTGTTCTTTACTGAGATCAGCTACAATTCTAATTTGTGTTTCTTTTAACAAAAGTTCCTCAGATATTTTGTTATTGTGTAAAAGAAGTGCCATACAGAATTGCCCGACAAGAGCTGAATCTTCTAAAAGTTCTCTGAAACGTTTCGTCCCAGTACGACAATGTGTAGATATAAAATTCCCAAGAACTGAAGGTGATTGAAAGTGTTCACTCCGAAAAGATAAATGCAAATCGAATAAAGCCTTTGCTAACTGATGCTGTAAATAGTGGGGAAGAATAGCATGTCTTATTGGCCAGCATATGTTCGTGAAATGCTCTGCCCAAGGACCAGATGGTTTTGCAACATTAAACTTCTTCTGAAATTCAATGAAACATTCTCTTATCCAAAATCTATTTCTATCTCTAAGTCGAGTCCACCCAGAAGTATTTGATTCGAAGGTCTGCCAATATTCTTGACCATCATATGTGTAACCTATCTCCGTGGCATAAACAACCCATGGCAGCCAATGACGGTCATATGGTTCATAATTAGCGATATGAGTACGGATATCTGCTTTCAGGCAATCAAGTTCAGAAGCACTTAATCCGTGCTCAAGTGCAAATATAGGATTCTGATTAGGAGTATCGGAACGAAAGTCATCGAGTAAGTTAAAAGCATCATAAATTTTTTCTTGCCAATGGTCCAGACTCATACCGGCACCTAAGCATAATTTTTGTTAACTTAATTCTTATCCCAAATAATATAAGAGTCTCTCCGAAAATCTTTCCAAATAGGCATTCTCTCTGCTCTGGGTAATAGCCATCTCTCTCGAAATGTTTTAAAGAGAACAGACAATGGCCAATCATAAAATCGAATCTGTTTTGACTCACCTCTAAGGTATTCCAGTGCCTTGCTTCCTAAAGGTGCTGCAAAGATTTCACGTGGAATTCCATGAATGGCAAATGAATGTGGCAATCCCAAAACTTGTAAGCCATATTGAACAACTTCGCGCTTGTTTCTGAAACCTTGACCCCAATTTTTGTGTCTCATGGTAGGATTGCAGTGATGAATTACAAAATTTCGTAGATCGTTATAGATCCCGTTTGAAAAATGGAATTCGCCATATCCTTGAGTAAAACCGATACTACGCCAATAACTCGTTCCATTTGTTCTAATACGGTTATAGATAGATGATCTTCCAAGTGCCGATGTAGTTGTAATCATCGCTAGAATTGGAGGTTTTTGTTTCTTACTTATAAGGGGTACATTATTCTCATATTTTATTTGGAAATGCTTTCTCACTTCGTTACTTAATGTTGAAAGCGCAACAAGTTTTCCTCCAAGCAAATAAGAATAAGGTGGTATGGCCCCAAGTATATAAGCGTCCATAACATGATACAAGTTCCTTAAGCGCGTTTCTCGATCCCATCCTATCCACGAATCTCGATCCTTCAAACTGATGACCGGATCACCCAAAGAAAAAATACCGATGGCTTTTCCATTACTTCTATCCATAAGAAGAAATCGCATTCTTCTACCGTAACCAGTAGATATGGGAATGCTCCAGTGCATAGAAAGATATCTAAATAATTTTTCATTTTCAGAATCAGGTTTAACTAGAATAAGTTCAGGATCTATTTTCTCTGGATTAACTTCATCGCCATTAGCTATATACTGAATCAATTTTTTTTCATAAGGTCGTATTGCTTTTTCGTTTTTTTCAATGTTTTTCTGTGCGGAATGTTGCTGAATTTCTCGGAAATTATCCTTTGTGGAATTACTCGGAATCGAAATATTATCTGCATTAATAGTGAAACCTTGTTCACGCAATGAGGCAAAAATACGTCTTTTCATTGCAAGATTAGATAATATTTGCTCCTTAGACTTTGACAAACAACTGTTTCTCTCTTTCATTTTCTTTTTACATAATTTAAACTACTGCTATTCTTTATAAAATAAACCGGATTATAGCTAATTAATTTTAAGTATTTTAAAATAATTATAGATTATAACCTAGCATAAAATAAAAAATTATAACAATTAAGAGTACAGGAGGTAATATGCAAATAATATTTTTCAAATAATCATTTTTATGAAAATATATATTTTTTTAAAAAAGAAAATGGTCACATATCAAGACCAATTTTATCAGGTCTGCTTAGTTTCAATATTTTTTTTATGCTGTCTTTCCATTTTATTTTTTTATCTTTATTGTATTTCTTATATAGCTTTTTGATATTCTTATCGGATTGCCATGCAATTATTTTAAGGGCTTTTCTAATAGTTTGTTTATCATTACATTTGTTTATTTTTAAACGTCCTAGAAGAAAATTTGCTTTACCCAGCCAAATAGCATCTGTAACATATGGCAACACTTTTTTTATAACTATACCTATGTTGTTGTCTAACATTGGTTCACATGAGACGCTTGTTTGAAAACCAGACTTATATGCATATTTCAAACATTTTAATCTTTCTTCAAATGAAGGTGCTCCCGGCTCCCAATATTTTAAAATATCTGAGTCAGATGATCCTATTGTAAATCTGAATAAAATTTTATCTGTGTATTTCTTGTATTTTTCACAGATTTTTTTGATACATTCATAATGTGGCTTTGTAACAATTAATACTTTGGTTCTCGCCTTTAATAATTTTTTTATTACAATCAATGATTCAGCTAAATGATCAGGCGTGATGTCATGCGCAGATGGGAACATAACAACCTTTTTCTTCTTTGTAATATTCTTATTTAAGTCCTTTTCCCTTATCTCTTCAATTGTCCATGTTTTTGATGTCTTCCTGCCAAATCTTATAGCCATTGCTTTGCTGTAACAATATTTGCAATCATGTTTACAACCATTGATAAAATTAAAGTTTTCAGCAGCCCACTCCCGTGTACCAAACACAGTCTTAGATTTTTTAGTTATTTCCATTAATCCTTTTCCATTCTTTCTTTACGTTTCCATTCATCTTATGAACTATGAAAAACTAATCAATACTTTATCACTCATAGTACGTTTCCCTTTCATAATTTTCCTTGCCTCTGCCGGCGGATTAGTTACGATTTTATTTTCACATTCTAAAATGAGTAATGCCTCTTTGTAATTATAATCAAGATAATGCGTACCAACGTTATGTTGATCGATAATATCACCGACAGATATTGTTTTGCCTTTAAATTGACATACCAAATCTTTTATTAAATCATCAAGAGGTGTCGAAGGAAATAATCCATAATAGTCATTGTATGGATAATATTCAAATGTAGCTACATTCTGATTTTTGTAAGAGCTATAATTTGCCATGATTTTTTTCATGATGTTATATCCTAAAATATTTTTTGAAACAAAAATTAAAAAATGGCTTGTCCTTTTTTTATGTGTACTAAAAAACTTATAACTCACTACATATTGCCCTCTTATTTCTCTAAGAGCTTCTTTTAAATTATGCATAACGATATTTTCTCTTTTATCAGGATCTTCATTATTTATAGCATTTCTTAAAACATTAGCCCTTTGGGAACCGAATATAGCATCAATATGTTCGTCAAACATTTTATTATTCAAACCAGCATTTATTCTTTGGTAGTTGAAAAAAAATATGCAATCGCTTCCCCAAAACTTTAGGACTGAATCTATTAGATTCAATGTCAACCCTTTATAGCCCCATGGATCAACAAAGAAGAGAGCAGGTATTTGTTCATACGGTTGCAATTTAACTATAATGTCCTCACCTACCCGAAAGTTATCAATGGTTGGTTTGAATTTTAATTCTTCAATCCCAGGAATCGAATTTACGGCATTTTCGAGAGACTTCACATAAACGGGATTTGCGTCATTAAGAAACAACAGGAGTTTATTTTTTAATAAATTATCTTTTAATGCGTTTTCTAAGACTAGAATGGGTGTTGACTTAGTTCCATCATCATAAACACCTTGCCCAGCAAAAAGATCGATGTAAACTATTTTATCAGCATTATTTGCAATAATTTTAGCCCATGAAGAAAAATATTTTTTTACAATTTCTGATTTTATTCGTGATTGTTCTTTTGATTCTTCAAAAAAATCATCACCGGTCATTATTTTTCAATATCCTTATTTCAAAGTATTGCGAATTGTTTAAGTTGCACTTAGATCATTTATGGTATGCTCAAGTCCTGCTAATGCTGAAAGTGCGGTTCCTCTATTACAAGTCATGTTTTTTCGGACAGAAACACCCGGATGAATTAGATTCCTGAAGTCACGTGCTATTCTAGTTTGAATCGCAGTTTCTTCTCTAATTATTTTCAGACTAGCGGCAACTTCTATTAATGGATGTAAAGACCATTTATCAAGATTATTTCCAGGAGGTCTATCAAGAACACCATTTGTAACGAGATCGTTTACAGATGTAGTTATTGCATTTTGATCTGAATCTTGTTTAGTTTGCAATACATATAACAAAATAGCTTCTATTGTTGCGCCCGCAAGAACAGTGGCTGCCTTCCATTCGCCATTTTGAAATGCCTGATTTGCAGAACTAACATCTATTCTCAAATTTTCTCTCAATTCTTCATTATGTATGAATGTCAAATCCGATACCGATTTGGATACACCTTCATCCGAACATTTTAAAAGAACGTTTCTGACTATAGTAACGGGATTTAAGTTGCCATAACCATGTATTCGCTCCAAGCCATAATCACGTGTTTGCCATGTTACTATAGTATTTTTAATTGCTGTAACAGCCATTTGAAGTGCTGTATAATCTTTTGCATCAAGTTTAATTAATTCTGAAGGAATCCGATCAATAAGTTCAACAATAGCCGCTAACTCATTTTGGTAACCTCTATCAAGAGAAAAGCGACTATTTTGTGTATCCTGTTGAGTTTTTACGTTAGAAAATACTTGATCTATGACTTCAATAACCTGACTGGGAACTACTTTAGGCATATTATTCCTTTTAATAAGTTCATTGATGGTTATATTGATTGGTGTTAATGCTGCTAACGATAACAATTATTTTGTAACATAACATAAAATTATAAATACTAAAAATGACATTTATGGGAAGTACTATTTAACTCGTTTTTTTAATAAAATATTGTATCAAGATATATCAATCAACAACTTCAAAAAACACCATACCAGTGGTCAATCCCGTCTCTTTTATTTCATACGTAGCGCCATTAAACGAGATAGAATGATAGATTTTACCGTAGATATAAGGCTCCGTGGGTTCTTCCGATCTGGCGGGTTCATCAAAATTGTCATACCCAATGTAACGCAGCTTTCTTTTGCACGGTCTGCGCTTAAATGCTCCTTCGTACAAACGAGGATTAACCACTTTCACTACCGCTAAAAAATCAGCCCGTTGATAGAGCAGTTCACGGACTTTGGGATCACCATGCATTTCTCTTAAAGCGGCTTCCTTTTCAAATCCTTCCATATGTTTTGCATCATCGTACATAATTTCAGCCTCCTGTAAATTTATTTATTATTAATAAACTGTGAAGGCTTTGATCGAAAATGCTATATAACGTGTATCAATACATGACGGTATTTTTAATAAAATTATTTTTAAGAAAATATGCATTCTCTTAAAAATAATTTATTTTTATTAAAATAATTATATACTAGTAGTATATTTTCATTTCAGAGGAGAATCTAAAATGACAATAGATAATAAGAACAAAACAATGGGGAAATTACTGGTCAACTTTGCTAACTCAAACACTCTTGAAGAAGCAAAGAAAGATATGGATAAGAAAATAAAGAAACTTTACTACAAAAATAAAAACGTAATTAATATTGTATTTGATACTTTCTATGAAGAAAAAAGAGAAAATCTAAAAGATTTATTAAATGAAATAATAGCCATAAACAATCTTAGTGAAAGCAAATTAATTAAAACATATATTAGATATTACAATCAATCATGCACATCAAAAATAATACTGAATGAGAATGGGAAAATAAAAACTAAGAATTTCCTTCGTGATCTTGACAGCGTTCAATATGACAAAATATTAACTTATATTATCATTCGCTTCTTAATGAACTTTGAAGTTAATAAGCAATATCTTCATCGTTGCAAATTTGAAGATTGCAGAAGGTATTTCTTGTCAGAACGTAAAGGCTCACATATCACAACTTGTAACAAATGCAGATCTAGAAGTACACTTACAAAAGATGAACAACATAAAAAATACGTAGAAAGGAAGCAGGATAAATATAAGAAAAAGGTAATCGATTATATTATTAATTTACAGAATCAAAATTATGAAAACAAAAATATCGAAATGATGTTTGAAGATGATGACAGGCTTCAAAAATTGCTTCAAGACAGTAATTTATCATTTAAAGAAGCTCTGAAGGCTTCAAATAAAGAAAAAACCTAAAAACTGACAAAATTGTTTAAACTGAATATATGTCAGTTGATAAGTATATATAATTTATACGTTAATTTTGACAATAAAATTAGTACTATTGAAATGGCCTCAAGAAAAAACGAGAGGCTATTTTTTTGAGTAATAATGACCAAAAACATCCTGTTGACAATAACTTACGTCATGTTATCATGTCAGTTGAGGAAGTCGCCGAATTTTTCCGTAAAAGTCCAAGTTGGGTATATAAAAACTGGAAGAAATTAGGCGGACGGAAGCTCGAAGGTTCTCTCTTTTTCCCATCTAAGGAGGATCTTTATGAGCGTGTATTTTTCAAAGAAAAGAAAGCGGTACAGGTACGAGTTCATCGTGAAAGGCATCAGATACACGGGGACTTGGCACAAACTCAAGACAGAAGCAAGAGATGCGGAGGGCAAAAGAAAGGAGGAAATCAAAAACCCGAAGCAACAGATGACCCCAACCGACATAGACTTTTTGACGTTGGTTAATAAAAGGCTTGACTACATAAAAACCCATAACTCAAAAAACCACTATAGTGATTATCGCTATTATGCAAGAAGATGGGTAGAAAAATGGGGAGCCTTAATGTGCGGTGAAATCACTCGAGATATGGTTCAAAGTCATTTAGTTCAAAGATTGAAGGATAGTTTAAAGAAACAATTGGAAAAGGAACGGGAAAAAGAAAAAGAAAAAGAAAAGGAAAAGGAAAAAAAATTGAAGAAAAAACCTAAAGAAGAGCGCTTCGCTGCAAATCAAGAGCTTCGCAATCTACGCGCTACTTTTAATTTTGGGATTAAATTTGATTACATAACTTGTAATCCAACTAAAGGAATTGATTTTTTCCCCGTAGAGAAGCACATCAAACAAGTAACACCCCTTGAGAACATTGCTAAAGTCATTGCAATGGCAAATCCCGATACTCAAGATTATCTTTTGACTATTCAATATACTCTCGCACGGGTAAGTGAGATCAATCGCCTGACTTGGGATGATGTCATCTTGGCAAAGGAAACAAAAGACAGTTACATCATATTAAAAACAAGCAAAAAGAAAGGAGGGGATTTGACACCTAGGTATGTACCTATGACTAACAAAATCTACGAGATTATGTCTCGTCGATATTCAAGTCGTGATGAATCCATACCGTGGGTATTTTGGCATAAATATAGGCGACACAAGGAAGATCCATTAAAAGTAATACCTTATCAAAATCGAAAAGTAATATTGAAGAATCTGTGTGAAAAAGCTGGTGTAGAGGATTTCCAGTTCCATGCGTTAAGGCACGCTGGAGCGTCATTTATGGCAGATAATAACTACCCAATTGGTGCCATTCAAGGTATTTTGGGCCATCAGAGCAGGTTAACTACCGAAATTTATTTGCACAGTGATAAGAAAATTGGACGACAGGCGATGGAATCTTATGCAAATGTTATTTAGATGTCCACACACAAATCCACACACAAAAAGGAAGGGGCACAAACCGAAGTTTGTAACCCCTTGATATTGGTGAGCCCTGTCGGAATCGAACCGACAACCTAATGATTAAGAGTCATTTGCTCTGCCAGTTGAGCTAAGGGCCCTTCAGGTCTATTGGAAAACGTCAAAGGCGG
>Ga0116164_10002069_pt1 | contig 14604 bp, 14 predicted proteins | sample AD_UKC109_MetaG_FD_89888 | JGI IMG/M metagenome (GOLD analysis project Ga0116164, IMG submission 89888) | Active sludge microbial communities of municipal wastewater-treating anaerobic digesters from Hong Kong - AD_UKC109_MetaG | ecosystem: Engineered > Bioreactor > Anaerobic > Digestate... | reverse complement strand
GACGGTAAATTATTCTTCGGTATACAAATGCCGGCTAGAAACAGGCTAAGCCTTAAATCGCTTTGAATGAAGCCGGATGTAAATTGTTATTATTAGTTTTTAGACAGACTCCCGTTAGCTGCAAGGCAAATTTGCACCGAATCCGCAGTATACCAGGACTTTGCCAACACTCAAGCAAGAGTTTTACAGCCCGTCCCTGCAACCGTCCCGTCGCTGTAAAACACATGCTTCTTTGCCCACCCGGACTTCGCCATCTAGACAAATTTATTATAGCATGACAATTCCTGTCCTTTTATCCGGACTCTGACAACATCATCAAACAAAGACAAATTCTGCTTTATTATCGGGTCTTTGCCATCAATAGGAAAAATCATTTTATGTAGTAATCAATAAATTTGTATTAATTTATGTTAGTCCATAGAAAAAATTATCATTTCATAAAAATTTCCGTACACGCCCTACTCTGTTTCAAATATATTTATTAAATTTAGTTTGAAATTTATTATATTTATTTACATTTTCTTATTTCAAAAAGAGATGTTCAATAAATCTTACGTTAAATATCAAGTCTATCTTATAATTTTATTTCCTCTTATCTTATCAACCTGTGCTGACCCTAATGCAAGAAGCTCAAATCCTTTTCCTTTTTTGATTACATACAATCTTGAAGATGGCATTGCACAAAAGCCAGATTCAATTTTTCTTAGCGAAGTTTGTAGTTCACTTAAATATGTTTCACTTCAAACCACAGATAGTATACTAATAGGTCAAATTAACAAAGTGGCAGTTGATGACTCCTTGATATTTATTTTTGAAAAGGATGAAAGAATTCTTTTATTTGGAAATATGATGGTCTAAAAAAACTGGACAGGAATTTAATAACTTTAAAATTTCTGTCATATGAAAAAATCAAGACGAAAATTCACATCTGAATTTAAGGCCAAAGTTGCTATTGAAGCAATAAAAGAGATCAAGACAGTATCTGAGCTTGCACAGATTTATCAGGTACATCCGAACTTGATTACACATTGGAAGAAAGAGTTTCTGACCAATGCCGGGAAGGTTTTCAATTCCACCAAAGATGAGTCTGATGAGGTAATAAAACTTAAGAAGGAGAACGAGGAATTGATCCATCAAATCGGACAATTATCAGTAGACATTAACTGGTTAAAAAAAAAGGTTCTATGATACCCTTGGAGACTCGCAGGCAGATGATCGAACGAGAGGAAGGACCGATGAGTATATGCTATCAATGTGAACTATTAGGTATTGCCAGGAGCTCGCTATATTATACACCATCAAAGGCAAGTAATAAAGACCTTCAGCTTATGGAAGAACTGGATAAGCTATATGTTGAGGATCCTACACGAGGAACCCGCAGAATGACCAATGAACTTCGAAAAATGGGCTATAAAGTGGGGCGGTGTCATGTACGTACTTTGATGCAGGTCATGCGTTTAAAAACAGTCTATTGCAGGCCTCGTACTACTGTCATAGATCCAGCCAGATATAAATATCCCTATTTGCTTCGTAACCTTGATATTAATAGTCCTAATCAGGTGTGGGCATTGGATATAACATATGTTCCTATGCTCAGAGGGTTTATGTACCTGCTGGCCATAATGGATATATACAGCAGATGCATTCTGGGCTGGAGCTTGTCAAACACGATGGAAGCCGAGTGGGTTGTTAATACATTGAAAATGGCTGTAAACAAACATGGAAAGCCGGGGATTATAAATTCCGATCAGGGAAGCCAGTTCACCTCGGATGAGTATATTAATTTCGTTAAGAGCCTTGAAACTGTAAGAATCTCAATGGATGGCAAAGGGAGGGCAACAGACAATGTTTATATTGAGCGATTCTTCAGGACCATTAAATACGAGAAGATTTACCTGGAGCATCCGGAAACGGGCAGCGAACTCTATCAGGTGTGTTCACAGTTTATTCACTATTACAATGAAAGAAGGGATCATTCTTCAATTGGAAACAACCCGCCTATCGTTGTGTATCAGAAAGCTGCATGATTTATTAACAAAAAAGCAAGTTATGAGTCTCCCCCAACCCCCCTCTTTTCAACATATACACTTATATTTGATAAATTAATTGTCCAGTCATCCTAGACCATCTCATTACAATGAAAATATTTCAATCAATTATTAATGCAAATAAATGAGAAACTTTACTCAAATAAGCCTATTATTTTTAGCTTCTTCTTTATTAACAACTTGTAGAAATGATGCAACCAAATTTATAATTCCGAAGTTCAGCAATAATTATGAGATGAAGGGTGACTCTATTATGACTATCCCTGGTTGCTTTTTTATCCACCAATTTGATACTGTGCTTCTTTTTGAAAAGATTTATTCTAAAGATAATCGATTCATTTGTTATAATTCTGGATCTTTAAAAAAATTAGGATCTTTTGGAATGAAAGGAAGAGGCCCGGGGGAGTACATAAATGCTTTTGTTTTAGACGCCTGGGATAATGAAAATAGCAATTTGTACTTTTGGATACTTGATGCCACTCAAAAACAATTAAAGCAGGTGAATCTTGGGAAAGCCTTGGTTAATCAAAATGATGACTCAATCATTAAAAATAAGACTCCCATTCCATACTCTGCCGGCTATGTTTTTAATGCTTTTATTTTAAATAGTGATTCTATTATTTTTCTTTCTCAGACCCATTTAAGCCGCTATTTAACTTATCTCACTAAAAACAATCAAATTTCACTTTCCCCCTCCTACCCACGTCTTAAATATGTAAAGGATAATGACCTGCATCTTAGTTTTTGTACTTTGACACGCTCAAAAAGTATCCTCGTATCAGCAATGAGATTCTTTGATCGTATTGATTTTATAAACTTGAAGACAGGTTTTCCCGCTAAGACTATAATATCTCAAGATTACAAGAAAACTAAACTATTGGATATCAAGTCTCTTGACGACTTAAAAATTAATTATTTTGTTGATATTAAACAATATGGTGATCTAATTATTATTTTAAGACACAAGCAATTAATCAGCGATCAGTTTAAGAATAGGATACCTGTTGAAATTTGGATATTTGATGAAAAGGCAAATCCTATTGCAAGAATTAAGATTAATGAATATATAAGTAGCTTTGTTTGTGATGTAGAGAAAAATATAATATTTGGTTTAGACCCAATAAACGAAGTATTATATAAATATGATATCTCTTTTCTTCCAGATCAACTAATTAGAAATCATATTAATAAATAAAATTTCATTTGCAATTTCCAAACATATTTACGGAAATATTATCCTTGTTAAATGAAGAAAATAATAATAATTTATCAGTAGTGTCCGATTAAAAAATAAATAAGAGGGGTACTCCCCCAAGGTTTCCCCCAATGTTGTAAATTGGTTTTTGCGAAAATCAAGTACAACATGGGTAAAATTACAGAAATAAAATTAGTCGGACAGCCGATTTTCAAACAGATAATGAATTTGGTGGATAAAGTCGATATAAACGGGTTGATCAGGAAGCATGAGAGTGATTATTATTACAAGTCATTCAAAACTAGGACGCATCTTTTTACGATGCTGTTCGGGATACTTAGCAGGTGTGATTCTATGACTGAAGTTTGCGAAGGTCTGCGTGCAATGGGCGGAAAGCTTAATCATCTTGGCATGGATCAGGCTCCGGCTAAGAGTACAGCAAGTGACGGACTGCGTAACAGGAGTCATAAGTTTTTCGAGGATCTGTATTTTACTCTGGTAAAACATTATCATAGTTTTTTGTCGGACAGCCGGACTTTTGGACTGACTTTTAAAGAGGTTCTCATCATTGATTCAACGACTATACGGTTATTCAGTGATATTTTGAAAGGCGTAGGCCGTAATCCCAAAGGAGATGGTAAAAAGAAAGGCGGCATGAAGGTACATATGCTTATCGATGCAGTTCAGTCGGTTGGACGATTTATCAAAATGACGGCAGCAAAAGTCAATGACCAGAAGTTTTTGAAGAGTCTTGAGCTGATATCAGACAGCATGATAGTTTTTGATAAGGCCTACAATTATTACCATCAGTTTGCACTCTGGACTCAGAAGCAAGTATATTTTGTCACCCGGATGAAAAAGAATGCTGTATATTCTGTTATCGAGGTCAAAAGGATCCATTATCGCAAGAAAGGGCAAGCTAAGGTATTAAGGGATGAGATCATCGAACTGGAATACCATCCAGAAAGGGAGGATGGCAAACAGGATCTTAAGACCAAACTTAAAATGAAGCTAAGAAAGGTCAGTTACCAGGATGAACAGAACCGTTACTTTGAGTTTCTGACAAATAATTTTGATATATCGGCAGAAGATGTTGCATTCCTCTACAAGAAAAGATGGGGTATTGAGATACTGTTCAAGAAAATGAAACAGAACTTCCAGTTACATTACTTCTATGGAGAGAACGAAAATGCCATCTATACTCAGGTCTGGTGCACTTTAATAGCACAATTACTATTGACAGTGACACAGAAGATCGCACAGGCTAAGAAAGCCTTCTCGGTTGTAGCTTCGCTGGTCCGGATACACCTGATCAGCAACCTGGATGTAAATGAGCTACTGCGAAGTACAAAAAGAAGCTTTAAGAGTAAATCAATCCCTCCTGGGTTACAATTATCCTTTAATATGCAGGGGGTATGTTTTTAAATGTAAAAAATGATACTTGATAATCAAATACTTGCGATTTTAAATCAAGAATCTAAATTATTAATCGGATAACAGTGTTATGTTTATAACAAGCTTGGATATGGATTTCTTGAAAAAGTATATCAGAATGCGTTACTGATAGAATTAAAGAAATCTGGTTTCAGCTGTGAAAGCCAGAAACCAATTAAAGTCTATTACGAAGATTTTCTTGTTGGTGATTATTATGCTGATATTATTGTTGATGGATGTGTAATACTTGAACTTAAAGCGGCAGAGTCATTATGCGAGGAACATGAATTTCAGTTAATCAACTATCTGAAGGCAACGGAAATAGAAATAGGCCTCCTGCTTAATTTTGGAAAGAAACCTGAATTTAAAAGAAAGATATTTACAAACGATAAGAAAAAAATAGAACACGGATAACATAGATTAAACGGATGACCACAGATCAAATCAGTGAAAATCCGTCAAATCCGTGTCATCAGTGTTCTAAAAGAATCTATAATGAATATACGATTATTCAAACCCTCGTTAGGTGAGGAAGAATTGCAGTCCATCAAAGAAGCTTTCGATCGCTCATGGGTGGGATTGGGGCCGAAAGTAACAGAATTCGAAGAAGAATGGAGAAAACTTATCGGTTGCGCCTTGGCAGTGGGTGTAAATTCAGCCACCGCGGCATTGCACCTTGCCCTCGCATGTTTCAGATTTCCGGAGGGTAAAAGGGTATTGGTACCTTCGCTGACATTTGCCTCAACAGCAACCGCTGTCCTTTACAATCGTTTGATTCCCGTGTTTGTTGATTCCGATCCGCTAACACTTGGAATGAAACTTGAAGATCTAGAGCGAAAATATGACAAAGACTGTGTGGCTGTAATACCCGTACATTACGCTGGTCACCCGGTCCCGATGGATAGACTTGTTCCCTGGGCCAGATCGAAGGGAATGAAGATAATTGAAGATTGTGCACACACAGCCGGTGGAATCTATAAAGGTAAAGCTTTAGGCACCTGGGGTGACATCGGATGTTTCAGTTTTGAAGAAAAGAAATGCATGACAACGGGTGATGGGGGGATGATGGTTACGGATGATCCGGAGCTTTTCCGGGATGTGAAAGCGATGCGATGGGTTGGTATCGACAAGGATAACTGGAAGACAGCGCAACAATATGTAGCAGCCAATCATGATGCCATGCACTGGTTTTATGAGCTTAACGTGCTGGGGTATAAATATAATATGAATGATCTTGCTGCATCGATCGGACTGGTACAGCTAAAGAAACTCCCGGGGTTCAGCCTGAGACGATCTGAAATCATCAGAAAATATCTAGATGGTCTTGCCGGGATCAATGGTATCAGCCCACTTCTGCCATTTGAACCCGATGTTTATCCTTACCAGATGTTTGGAATAAGGAAAGATAAAAGAGATGAACTGATGATCTGGCTTAAAAGAAAAGGCATTGCCAGCGGATGTCATTATACACCATTGTCTGTTCAACCTTTGTTTGCAGAATGGGGACATAATTGTCCATATATCGAAAAAGAAGCAGACAGATTTATTACTCTTCCGTTGCATGCTGATCTTACGGACATGGAAGTAAGTTATATTATTGAAAGCATTAAAGCTTACAGATGAAAAAAGAGGTAATAATGATTGTAGGATTTGATGATTGATTGATGGGGCATGAACCAATCAATCAATCAATCAATCAATCAATCATTCAATCAATCAATCAATTGACCAATTTCTATGAAAACAGGTTTGGGATTATACCAAAAATACCGGATGCTATATGCTTATTTTAATCTCTTGAGGTTCGGTATTAAAAAAGCGCTATTGGGATTTGATGTTGCCAATATATTTATCCAGAGGGTTGATAAATATTCCTTGCGATTAATATTGAAAAAAAACGGAGCAAAAATTGGCAGGGATTGTGATATTGAAACCGGCCAAATCTTTCACAATTGTAAGAACTATTCTAATCTGTCAATTGGTAATAATTGTCACATAGGGAAAAACTGTTTTTTTGACCTGCGGGATAGAATAACGATCGGTGATAATGTAGTTATTTCAATGAAGTGTACATTCATTACACACATAGATATGAGCAGATCCGCGCTGAGCCGGTTATATCCTTCAGTAGGAAAGCCGGTAGTCATAAAATCAAATGCCTATGTCGGGGCAAATGCAAATCTCCTTATGGGATCCGAAATAGGTGAAAATGGTTTTCTGACAGCGGGAAGCCTACTTAATACAAACATTGAGCCATATTCAATGGCCGGAGGCATTCCGGCAAAATTGATTCGGAAATTTGATTTTCCAAAAGGCTGACAACAAATTATCTAATTACTTATTCTCACAATCATTATTCTTTGGAGCCATTATCACTGAAACAAAGGACAATTTCTGGATTATTCTGGAGTTTTTCAGATAATGTGGCAAGCCAGATCATCCATTTTATAGTTGGGATTATCCTTGCGAGGATTCTGTCTCCTATGGAATTTGGACTAATAGGCATGATCACAATTTTTATAGCGGTTTCACAAAGCTTAGTCGACAGCGGATTCCAGCAGGCTTTGATTAGGAAACAAGACGCTGACAATACTGACTTTTCTACTGTATTTTATTTCAATTTTGCACTAGGTTTATTGTTTTACATTATACTATTTTTTTCAGCTAGGCCGATAAGCAGGTTTTATGACGAGGTGCAATTAACAGAAATCATCAGGGTTTTCGGGCTAGTAATTGTAATCAATTCTCTCGCCTTAATACAACGTGCAAGGCTTATAAAAGCAATTAATTTTAAGCTGCAGACAAAGATTTCAATTTTAAGCTCATCTATTTCAGGGGCAGTTGGGATATATATGGCATATAACGGATATGGAGTGTGGAGCCTTGTATGGAGAACAGTGGTAAATCAATTATTTCAGGCAGTACTTCTCTGGTTATTCAATAGATGGAAGCCTGGATTAATATTCAGCTTAAATTCTCTAAAACAGATGTTCTCGTTCGGTTCGAAGTTACTTATTTCAGGTTTGCTGGATACTTTATATAAGAATATTAATCTCCTTGTAATAGGTAAATTTTTCTCTGCTGGGGAGTTGGGCTTTTATTCAAGGGCTGATCAATTTCAGAAGCTCCCCTCTGCAAATATTACTGCAACAGTACAGCGAGTCAGTTATCCTGTATTAACTAAGGTGCAGGATGAATCGGCAAGGCTTAAAGAAGGTTACAGGAAGATCATTAATTCCACAATGTTTATAAGTTTTACTTCCATGCTGACCTTGGTTGCAATTGCCAAACCAATGATTCTGACTTTAATTGGAGAAAAGTGGCTCCCAAGTGTAACTATGCTTCAGTTACTGTGCATTGCCGGAATGTTATCTCCTCTTCATGCCATTAATCTTAACATGCTTAAAGTAAAAGGAAGGGCGGATCTTTTCCTAAAACTCGAAATAATTAAAAAGGTACTGGCTATTCCGGTAATTATTCTTGGAATAATTTTTGGTGTCACAGTCATGATTGCCGGGATGGTATTTAACTCATTTCTGGCTTATTTCCTAAATAGTTATTATTCCGGGAGATTAATTAATTACTCTGTCAAAGAGCAGATTATTGATATTTTACCTTCCTTTCTAATCGCTCTGTCTTCCGGAACAGTTTTATTTATTCCGACTCTGATCTTTAATAGTCATTTCCCTTTAATGCTTTTTATTCAGATTATTTCCGGTATAGTATTGATTGCAAGCCTTTCAGAGCTTACAAAAAATAGAGCCTATCTTGAGGTAAAAAAGATCGTTTTAGAAAAATTTAAAATTAAAAAACAATAATTGTAAAAATCACAGATCTGATATGCAAGTAACTAAGGATCCAATATATGTGACAAAACCAGCATTGCCCCCTCTGGATGAATTTATTCCATATCTGAAGGAGATATGGAAAACCAACGTCATAACCAATAACGGACCTTTTCATCAGCAATTTGAAAAAGAGTTGGCACATTACCTTGGAGTAAAATACCTTTCACTTTTTGCCAATGGGACCTTGGCTTTGGTAACAGCACTGCAGACATTGAGGATTACAGGGGAGGTAATCACAACTCCATTCAGTTTTGCGGCCACCACACATTCATTATGGTGGAATAATATTAAGCCAGTATTTGTTGACATTGAACCTAATTATTTTACCCTCAATCCAGAAAAAATCGAAGCAGCCATCACTCCTAAGACAACAGCCATTTTGCCGGTTCATGTCTATGGTAATCCATGTAAAATAAGTGCAATACAAAAAATAGCGGATACTTATGGTTTGAAAATTATTTACGATGCAGCGCATGCTTTTGGGGTGAGGATCCATGGTAATTCTGTTCTAAATTATGGTGATCTTTCGATCTTGAGTTTTCACGCCACAAAAACCTTTAACACAATTGAGGGAGGAGCTATTATTTGTCATGATGAAAAAACAAAAAGGAGGATCGATTTTTTAAAAAACTTTGGCTTTGCAGATGAAGTGACTGTGGTCGAGCCAGGAATCAATGCAAAGATGAATGAGTTACAAGCAGCTTATGGACTTCTTCAGCTTAATTATATTGATGAATATATATCAAAGCGTCAAGGTATTGCGGAATTGTACCGTAAAAAGTTAAAGAATATTAGAGGTATCCGTGTCTTAAGTGATATCGAGGGGATAAAGCATTCTTATACATATTTTCCTGTTGTAGTAGATGAAAAGCAATATGGCGCATCTAGGGATGAAATTTATGAACGCTTAAAAACTCATAACATTTACGGAAGACGTTACTTCTATCCACTAATAAGCCAGTTTCCAACATATTGCGGACTTCCTTCAGCAAAATCAGAAAATCTTCTTTTAGCCACAAAAATAGCAGAGCAAGTACTCTGCCTGCCAATCTATCCACATTTAGATGTTGACACTATTAATCGTATAATTGACTTACTTAGAAATAAATAAGGTATGCAAAATTCATTTTTATCATCTGAAGAATTAAATTCTATTGGGTTTAAAAGAATAGGCCAGGGAGTGTTTATTAGTCGTTTTGCTCGATTTTACGGGATTGAAAATATTGAAATAGGGAATAATGTTCGAATCGATGATTTTTGTATTTTATCAGGTGCAATTAAACTTGGGGATTATATCCATATTTCAGCCTATACAGCTTTATATGGAAGATATGGTATTGAACTACAGGATTACTCGGGATTATCTCCCCGTTGTTCCATTTTTAGTGCTACTGATGATTTTACAGGTAATAATCTGGTTGGACCTATGATTAATGCAAAATTTACAAATGTGACTGGTGGCAAAGTCTTAATAGAAAAATACTGTCAGTTAGGAGCCAATTGTGTAGTGTTACCGGGAGTTACTATACATGAAGGTGTTACAGTAGGAGCGATGTCTCTTGTTATACAAAACCTAAATGGATGGAAGATTTATAAGGGCATACCAGCTGTTTTTTATAAAGACAGGAGTAAAAAAATGCTTGATTACCTAAAATGAATAAAAATCTGAAGCCAATTTTAAGTGTCTGCATGATCACTTATAATCATGAAGCTTATGTCTTTCAGTCTATTGAAGGGATCTTGAAGCAAAAAACTAATTTTAAGTATGAACTAGTTATTGGAGAAGATTGTTCAACAGATTTCACACGGAAGATATGTGAAGAATATGCTCAAAAATATCCGGAAATTATTAACCTATTACCTTCAGAGAAGAATCTTGGTATATGTCATAATTTTATCCGAACATTGAATGCCTGTACAGGCCAATATATAGCGATATGCGAAGGGGATGACTATTGGACCGATTCTCTGAAAATACAAAAACAAGTTGACTTCCTGGATACTAATCCAGATTATGCAATTGTTGCTACTGATATTACTCTTGTTGATAAAGAAAGCAAGAACTTGGAAAATAACTCAATGACATTAGCGAATCGAACCTTCCAAAACCCGAATATCAGTTTCTTTGATCTTTTAAATACAAATATACTTTACACCCTAACTGTATGTGTTAGAGCAAGCATAATGAAAGAATTGTCAAACGAAGTGTCTGTTAAAAATTTATGGTTTACCATTGATAAGTGGTTCTGGCTAAATATTGCCATTGATCATAAAATAGGCTTGATCTTTGAGAAAACTGCCGCCTACAGGATTCATCCTGAAGGAGCCAGCCGTATTGATGGGTTTTTAGCACACCGTTCTCCCCTGATCTATTATGATGTGATCAGAAAATTTGTGGACTCTGGTAGGTTATCGGGTATAGATTATAATAATCTTTCTATTATTGCTAACAGTTATTTTAACCTTTTCTCGTCAAAAAAAATCAGATTACCTAAAAAAATCAGACTTTTAAAAGATCTTCTTCTTAATCCCAGACTCAGTATTTGTGTATTTAAAATTGTGATAAAAAAGGTATTAAGGAAATTTAAAATTGAATTTTGATTATTTTCAGTATGGTTGCCATTATCACAATTAATTATAATTTACATATTCATACGATTCAGTGCGTAAATTCAGTGCTGGATTCGGACTATACTAACCTGATGGTCTTTGTAATTGATAACGGTTCTGTAAAAGGAGATTATCAAATTCTGGTAAATGCATATTCTGATAATCCTAAGGTTCAGGTTTTCCGAATTGAAAAAAACTGTGGATATGTAAGAGGAGTAAACTATGGTCTGGAAATTTCAGCCAGAGAGTTGCCAGATTACTACCTGATAATGAACAACGATACAATTATTGATAAATCGGCAATAACAGAACTGGTAAATGTTGCCAAACGACATAATAATCAGGCTATAGTTTCGGGTAAAGTCTATTATTATGATCATCCTGACATTCTGCAGCACACCGGAGTAATGTTTACGGACAAAAGATATCTGACTACATATTATCCTGGCAGAAATGAAAAAGATACCGGTCAGTGTGATATTGAATCTGAGCGGGATTCACTCGATGATGTATTCTGGCTCCTTCCATACGGGTTGGTTCAGGATGTCGGATTATATTGTGATTACTTCTTCCTTTATGCTGAACAGGGCGATTATGCCCGCCGGGCGAAGAATCTTGGGTATAAGCTTATTTACACACCACATGCAAAATTGTGGCACAAGGAAAGCATGACAGCAGGTGACGGGAATCCCAAAGCTCTTCCTGTTTATTATTACAGGGGGCAGGGAAGATTCGTATTTCAGTTCAGGCACCTTAAAACAAAATACTTTGTTCAGATCACTTTAAAAAACTTGTTTACAATCATAGCAAGGATCGTATTACGGACCGGTTATGAACGGAAAAAGTCCATTGCTTTATTGAGAGGCTACTTATGGGGATTTAAATGGATGTTTTATAAAAAACCAAATAGCGGGTATAATCCTTACTTAAGAAGATATAGCCCTTCATAACTTCTTAGGCTGTAATATTATATTATGCAGACAGGGATATCTGAAATAACAAGCAACAATAGATATATTCTCAGAACAGGAATAAAAATAGTATTATTGCTTCTTCTGGGATCTGTAATGGTCCACTGGATTAATACCCCACTTTCACGTTTTCTGTTCTATGGACTCGTAACTTCTTATATTTTACGAAGCAGGGATTATATTGCTGGTATTGCATTGGTGTTTGTTTTTATAACAAATCCCTTGAATTTGTTTTATAGTGAACCATTTTCCTGGTTCTTTATGATTACAAGCACAGTCGGAATTGACTTTCGTCTGGTTTTTGTCCTGGCCTTGCTGATGAAGTTGCTTATCATCAAACCTTCAAAACTTTTCTTGCAAAGAGACATTTTTAAGTCAACCTATAGGGTTTTGTTTGTTTACCTGGGCTTCCTTTTTTTCTGGAGTTTTGTCTTCGGACACTCACCTCGATCACTATTCTTTATCGTTAATTCTATCCCATCCTTTTTCTTATTTCTCGCCCTTCCACGAATTTTTAGTAAAGAGCAGCTAAGTTTATTTAACGGCATTATTTTTTTTGTGAACATTGTTCACATTTCAGTTTCCATGGTAGATGTTATTTTAGCAGGCAGGATATCGGGATTTCTTCTATTCGGAGCGTTCAATCCTTCAGCAATCTTCGAAGGAGATGAGGTTATTAGGCTGACCGGAGGGATGACATTGGTTTTCTATTCTTTAATTGCAAGTATTTATTATATAATAACCAGAACAGTTCGGTTTAGGCCTATGTATTTATGGGTAATAGTATTTATCTCGGCACTTTTCATAATAAACAGTGCAACAAGGGGATGGATGATTGCTACCGGAATATTATTCTTGCTGACTCTGGCATATTATTACAGACAGATTGTTTCAGGCAGGATTTTTTTAACCTTAATTTTTACAATGGGGGTCGGATACTTGCTTTTACCTGACAATATTAGATCAAATATGGCATCCTCGTTTGTGAGATTGTCAACTGTTGAATCAGTGCTTGAAGGAGATATGACTGCAGGAGGTACGGCAAGCAGGTGGGACTTAAGGGGGCCCAAAGTTTTAACAAGATTTAATGAAAGTCCTGTTTTCGGATTTGGACTGAGCAAGGTAAGTGCTGATTATTATGATGGTCATGTCGGAAACCATAATTTGCTCCTGGTTGGAGGATATACAGGTTTAATAATAGTTTGGGGAACAGTTTTCTGGATCATTCTGTTTTTTTACAGGTTTGATAAAAGAAATGGTCGTTTTAAAGGGGTTTTTATTTTTGGGATTGCTCTGATAGCGATTATGATTATTCATTCAACATCAAGAACAATGGTTTCTTTTTACATGCCTGTAGATACTGCTTTTCTAATTGCCCTCTTTTTCAATCAGGTTAACTGCTGTGAAGCTGAATTGGGTCCTTCTCTGCCAGAAGTCCTGGCATCTTCTGCTTTACAGAATTAAAAATATGATTAAGCGGATTCTGAGATATCTACTTCCAAAACAAGTGAGACTTTTTTTCTGGTCTATTATACCAAAGGTCCATGTTGTTAACACATATATTTTAAAAAATCCGGAACTGATAACAAATCTTCCCCCGATCGATAAGAAATTTCAAATAAAGCAGGTTACATGGGCTGATGAAATGGAGCTTAAAAAAGCATTTCATTTCCAGGGTCCTGATGCTTACAGAAGTAAGGTCCCGGCCAGGTTAAGATCAGGAGACTGGACAGGGCTTGCAATATTTGATAATTGTAATGGCAGGATTGCATATATTGCCTGGATCATAATCAGGAGCATTAGATATTTTGAAGAATTCGGTGTTCATCTTAAGCCACGGCAATTTCTGCTTAAAGATGGCTTCTGTGTTCCTGAATACAGGCACCAGGGATTACATACAAGAATGGAACAGGAGAGGATCAATTATTGTGTAAGAAACAATGCAGATACAATTTTCATCCAAATACTTAACTCTAATAAGAAAGGTATTGATTCGGTAATTAATAACGGATACGTTCTCTATAATCAGAGAAAAATTATTCAGTGGTCTTTATTTGGCGTTTACCGCGAACTATGGTCTTTTCTGAGATCTCCATTCAGAAAAATAGTGAAATAGAGAAGCGATTTATGACTGTAATCGGAATCGATACGCGATCAGATCAAGATGAGACAAGATGGAATAACCTTTTAAAGATTTCTTTTAATTCTTCATACCGTAATAGTCTTGCTTACCAGTTGTCTGGCACCAGCAGAAATAAACGCAAATTTTTTTATCTGTTTTCAGAAAACGGACACGATTCTGCCGGAGCTGTATATTCACTAAAAAGCGACCAGCTTGGCATTATAAAAGTCGCAGAGATACAATATGGAATAACCTTCAGATCAGAAAAAGACCTTACTATTCTTCCCAATATACTTGAACATTTTATTGACTGGGCAAAATTAATGGGTGCGTCCTATTCAATATTATCTCCATGGTTTCTTAAGACCTTCAACAG
>Ga0116164_10002064_pt1 | contig 14623 bp, 15 predicted proteins | sample AD_UKC109_MetaG_FD_89888 | JGI IMG/M metagenome (GOLD analysis project Ga0116164, IMG submission 89888) | Active sludge microbial communities of municipal wastewater-treating anaerobic digesters from Hong Kong - AD_UKC109_MetaG | ecosystem: Engineered > Bioreactor > Anaerobic > Digestate... | reverse complement strand
GCCCGTAATCCTGTGTGATCACCAGATCGCCCGCTTCCAACTTGTTCACAAGATAGAAATCCGCGCTGTCCGCGCCCTTTGAAACGTTGATCGTTCGCGCGCCGTCGCGTTCCAATTCATGCGCGCTGTCGCAGATCAACAGCACCTCCAAACCCCGCTTTTTCGCGCAGGCAATGGCGATATCCACCACCGGGCAGCCGTCCGCATCGATGAGTATTTTCATTTTCAGCCTCCGCCGATCCATGCCGTTGAAGGATCTTCGTTCTGCCAATAGTTTACGGTACGGGTTACGGCGTGTCAATCATACGGAGGCGAAGGGCATACAAAACGCCCGCCGGGCCTTAAGCTCCGGCGGGCGCCTTGACAAAAAGGAGGAAATAGCTTTATTTGAACGCGCCCTGCGCGCGATAAACGGGCGAAACGCCTACCGGCCGTACTGCGTATGCTTTCCCGCAGTCCCTAAAAAACCTAAAATCCCAATCCCAAGCAGCAGCCAGCCCACAAGCCGGTAGACGATAATATACGGTGACGACGTGCCTGCAATGTCCAGCACTCCCTTGAGCAGGCTTCCGGTCATCAGGGCCGCGATGCCGGAATTGTAAAGGTTGAACAACAATCGGGAGTGCCATATATCTTCATCCTCCGGGCCAAAAAGCCACAGAAGCATAAACACCAGCGCGCCGCCCAGCAGCGAATACAGGAAGGCAAGCGACATCGGGGCCGAATACACGCCGTGCCCGAACTGCGCGTATATACGGTCTATCAGGATGCTGAGCACGCTGATGACCAGGTATGCGATCATGGTTCTCTTCGCCCGGCGGCTGCGCGGCCTGCTAGAAATAGACAATATCGGATACCTTCCTCTCGCCGTAGCTGCGCCCGTTGGTGGGGACGTTCACCACTTCGCCGTTAAACCACATCGTCGCCGATCCGCCGCCGTCCAGGTTGTAGGCGACCGCGCAGCCGTAGTTTTCAAACAGCTCCGCCAATTCCAGAAGCGACAGGCCCTCGCTTTCGTCGCTGCGCCCGTCGGACACGATTACGATGTAGTGAAGCGCGGATACCTGCCCGATGGCGGTGCGGGGATTGCTGGAGGCGGATTTGTCCACCTCGCTGTCGGCCGATACCGTGATTTCCCCGCCGTTTACCAGCGCCGGCCCGAACGAAAGCACCTGCCACGCGCCCGCGGAAAGCAGCGCCTGCGCGCTCACCTCGCTTTCATCGATAATGGTGAAATTTCCTTCGCTGTCGATCACCAGGTCTTCGTTGCCTCCGGATACGGCCCGGTACAGCACGCCGTTGCGTATTACGTAGCCGTCGTCGCGAAATCCGTAGTAGTCGCCATTGACGGCGAAAATCGCCTCGTTGTCCTCGGCCATATCGGAGGTCGTTTCCTTTATATTGCGCCCGTACAGGCCCTTGGCCAGCGCGGTTTTCAGATAAGAGGCGTCGGACACGCGGATATCGGCGACGTATACCATGGTGTCGTACACGTATACGGTGTCGATCGTGATGCTGACGTTTTCATCCGTATACGAAGTCGCCGTAATCACCGCGTCCGCCGTATCGCCCGCAACGGAGGGATCCGCATCCGCCGCGGCCGCCGGGATCACCGCCGTGCCCACGCGCGGGATCACGAAAGCGTCCAGCAGCACAAACGCGCTGAAAACCGCAAGCGTTAGTCCAAAAACGATTGCCCAGCGAAACGGCTTATCAAACAGGCGCATTCTTCCGGCCTCCTTCATCGGAGTGTACACTCCCTGTATACGCCCGTTTTCTGAAACGAGACTTAAACGCAGATGAACAAACTGAAAACAAACGCCCCCGGCGGCGTTTTGACCGCGGGAGCGTTTGAGGGGATATGCGTATTGATTGCAGTATGATCGGCCACGCCGTATACGGCGGCATCCGCCGTTTATGTCGCTTAAGTCCGCGCTATGGGCGAATCATACAGATTGCGCACGGACCCGCGGACAACCAACCGGACGGGCAGGCTGATTCTCTGCGGCGATACGCAGGCGTCCTTCTGTTCGATTTTGTTCAGCAGGAGCGTGGCGCTGATTTTTCCCATTTCATTGGTCGCGCGCTGGATAACCGTAATCTGCGGCTGCATGGACTGGGCGAGAGGATTATCGTTGAAGCACACCAGCGATATATCCTCGACGATCCACATATGATGTTCGCTGAGCGCTTTGTAAAACCCACGGCACAGATTTTCGTTGGCGGCAAACACCGCTGTGGGGGGCTCGGGCAGCGCCAGCAGCTGATTGGTATTCTGGCAGCCGTCCGCCTCGGACCAGCCGGTGGTGCGGATATACTCCTGCTTGATATCTATCCCATGGTCGCGCAGCGCCTGTTCATACCCGCGCTGCCGTTCAAGCCCGATATTCAAATCCCGGGGGCCGGACAGCAAGGCGATGTTCCGATGGCCGTTTTGAATCAAATGTTCGGTAGCCATACGCGCGCCGTTGAAATTATCCACGACAACCGAATCAAACGAATAATCGTCGTTGAAACGGTCGACAAACACAACAGGCTTACCGTAGTTTTTAAAGAATGAAAAATCGGAGCTTGAGGGAATCGCAATAATGCCGTCAACGAACCGGCCCATGATGCCATTGATGAAGTCGGCTTCCTCGACGCTGCTGCCGTTGCTTGAGAAGATCATGGTAAAGTAGCCTTTGCTCTTTGCCGTTTCTTCTATTCCCTGGACGATATCCAGATAGAAGCGCGAGCCCAGATCCGGCAGCATGACAACGATAACTTTCGTTTGCTTTTTCACGATGGATACGGCGGCATAGTTGGGGACATAGTCAAGCTTTTCGATGGCTTCAAGGACCTTTTTTCTCGTCGTGCCGCTGACCCTGTCCTTGCCGTTCATCACGCGCGAAACGGTGGAAACCGAAATGTTGAGCGACTTTGCGACGTCTTTGATCGTAATGTTCTTATTCATTCGTCCTCCCGTTTCTCTTATTTTAGTTAGATTATATGTTGATATTTTGGGCTTGTCAAGAAATAACGTTTTGACAGCTTGTTCCATCTGCATGCGTGCCCGCGCGAGCGCCTCTCATAAGAATTTTCGGTTTTTGTTGACAAACGCATTATGCTATTATATAATGCAAATAGTAATAACGTTACCGCAAAAATAGCCTTATGGATTGAAAAAAGCAAGCAATGGTAAGGAATTAGCGAATAATAACGTTATAGCAAATATCAGTCATTTTGAGGATTGTCATGAACAAAACAGTCGTTCCCGTCATTAAAACAACCGGTATCAGCAAGAGCTTCGGACCCACGAAGGCCGTGGTTGCGGTAAAGCTGGAAGTGCCAAGGGGAGAGGTGCGCGGGCTGATCGGTGAAAACGGCTCCGGAAAATCGACCCTGGCAGCCATCCTGGCAGGCGTGATTCAACCGGATTGCGGCGCCATGGTCCTAAACGGCGAGGCATACAGCCCCGATAGCGCGCTTGAGGGTAAACGGGCGAAGGTGTGCCTGATCGTGCAGGAAACGGGGACGATCGACGGGCTGAGCGTTGCTGAAAACGTTTTTCTGGGTATTGAGGACAGGTTTTCAAAATTCGGGCACGTAAACAAGAAAAAAATGCTTGCGCAAACCGCCGGCATTTTAAAAAAGATCGGCGCGGACTGCATTCAGCCGGAGCGGCCGATCCAAATGTATTCGTTTGAGGACAGAAAACTGATTGAAGTCGCGATGGCGATGCATGAGGATCCGGAGCTGCTGATACTGGATGAAACGACCACCGCGCTTTCGCAAAAAGGCCGCGAAATCGTCTATGCCATGATCGGGGACAGGAAGCGGCAGGGGAAAACCGTGATCGTCATCTCGCACGATATGGCGGAGATGGAAAGCCTGTGCGACAGCATCACCGTCATGCGCGACGGTGAACTCATCAAGACGCTCGAAAAGCCGGATATCGATCAAGCCGTTATGCGCCGCCTGATGATCGGCAGGGATCTGCAGGGGCATTATTACAGGGCGGATGCTTCGCCGTCGTGTCTGGAGGAAGCCGCGCTCAGCGTAAATCATGTTTCGCTGCGCAGGAAAGCCAGAGTGATCGGGCAGAGCCTGACCATGGGGGGCGCCCTCAACGATATTTCGTTTACCCTCAAAAATGGGGAGATACTGGGCATCGGCGGGCTGACCGAATGCGGGATGCACGACCTGTGCAAGATCCTGTTCGGCATCGTCAAACCCGATTCGGGCTTTGTGGAAGCGCTGCCGCAGAAACGCAAGATCAAAAGCGCGGAAGACGCCTTGGCCTGCAAAATTGGGTATCTGCCAAAGGACAGGGAAAGCGAAGGGCTGATGACGCTTGCCGGTATCCAGGACAATATTGTGCTGATGTCGCTGGACAAACTGAAAACCGGATTTTGGATTCATAAAAAAGGCGAAAAATCGCTGGCGGCGGAAATGGCGCGGCTGCTCAACATCAAATACGCCTCGATCAGCCAGGCGTGCGCGCAGCTCAGCGGCGGGAATAAGCAAAAAGTGAACATTGCCAAATGGCTCGCAAACGATACGGATATTTTCATTATGGATTGCCCGACCAGGGGGATTGACCTGGGCGTGAAAGCCGCGATCTACGCGCTGATGAACAAGATCAAGCAGGAGGGGAAATCCATCGTCATGGTATCGGAAGAACTGCCGGAACTGATCGGCATGGCGGACAGGATACTCATCCTTAAAAACGGCGGCATTGCGGGAACGTTCATGCGCAGCGAAACGCTTGGCGAAGCGGAACTGATAGAAAAAATGATATGAGGTCCGGTATGAAACAAACACAACATGAAGGCGTCGCAAATCAAACTCCCGTGTCGGGATTTTTCAGAAAAAACAGCCGATATCTGGCAAAACTCATTCCGTTTTTAGGCTTGATCGCGGTATTCACGTTTTTCGCGCTGGCGACCGGCGGGAGAAGCGTGTCCATGTACAATCTCAGGCTTGTGCTGCTGCAGGCTGTGATTATTATGACCGGGGGCATCGGCCTTACGTTTGTCATCTCCCACGGCAGCATGGATTTATCACTGGGCGGCGTCCTGTCGCTGAGCGCGGTTTTCGGCGCGCTGGCGGGCGAATATAGCCCGGCGCTCACCATTCCCGTTTGTATTTTAACGGGTGTCGTTTTCGGGTTTCTGACGGCGGGCATGCACGTTCTGTTAAGAATACCCGCCATCCTGATTTCATTTACCGTGATGTTTTTCGGAAGGGGTCTTGCCGGTACGATTGTCGCGAAAAAAAGCATCAGGCTTCCGTTTGTGTTTTATTCGCTGGATACCCCGCTGTTCTACTTCGCGGTGTTCGCGGTGTTGTTTATACTGGCGTATATCGTCTTTGAGTATACGAAAATCGGGAAATACAACCGTGCGATCGGCTCCAATATTACCGCGGCGGTCATGAGCGGGATCAAAGTCGGCCGCTATAAAATATTCGCGTTTCTGATCTCGGGGACGTTGATCGGCATCTGCGGGTTTTTGAGCCTTTTGCGTACGGGCGGCGTAACGTCCGCGGCGTCGGGATTTGAATTTGACGTGATGATATCCCTTGTGCTGGGCGGCATATCGCTGACCGGGGGAACGAGCGTCAAACTTCGCTCGGTGATTATCGGCGGGCTGATCCTTTCCATGATGGGCAACGGATTGGTGCTGCTCAGCGTGGAATCCGCATATGTGCAGGCGATCAAGGGATTGATCTTTCTGGCGACTGTGGCGATCTCCTATCAAAGAAAGCGCGGAGAGATTATATCATGACATAAGTATGTTTTTGACCCCGGTGGAGGGGATATAAAATAAGGGAGGAAACGGAAAATGACTTTGAAAAAAACGACCACCAGACTACTGGCGGCCCTGATGACAGTAATCGTGCTGCTATCAGGGGGCATCATGCAGGTTATGGCGGAGGATAACGCCGCCGAGTTCCCGCCAAAAAAGACCATCGCGGTCATTATCCAGAATACGGACGACGCGGTGATGTCGATGGTGAAAAAACTGCTGGATTCCGCCGCGGAAGCGCTGAATGTCGAGCTCCTGTACAAAACGGGAGACCTGGACGGCGGCGCGCAGATCCAGGCCGTCGAAAACGTCATCGCGGCCGGTGTGGACGGGATCATGATCTGGCCGCTGGCCGATACCATCGTACCCAAAATCCAGCAGATGTGCGGCGACGCGAAGATACCGTTTGTGCATATGTTCAGAGGTATTCTGGACGAGGATATCGCCGCGCTGACCAAGCAAAACCCGTATTTCCTGGGCTATACCACGGAGAACGAGGCCGACGCGTCGGTGAAGCTGACGGAGATTCTGGCTGCAAACGGCAATCAAAACGTATGCCTCGTATATTTCCCGCCGGGAGATTCCACGGGCGTGATCCGCTACAACACCATCACGGAAACGCTGGCAAAAGAGGGCATCAACGTGCTGAGCGAGTGCGTGCTCAGCTACACATCGCGCCCGCAGACACAGGTGATTGACGCAACCAACAATTTTCTGGCGACCTATCCGGAAATGGACAGCATCTTTCTGCTCGTAGGCATTACGGGCCTGCTGGACGGCGTGCGCAGCGTGGTTGAAAGCGAGGATGTGCTGGGAAAGGTCAACGTCGTGTCTTTTGATCATCCGGCGACCGGCATTGAAGAGATGTTTGCCAGCGGCGCGTTCATCGGTATGGCTTCCGGCGGCTATGTGGATCCGCTGTTCTCGTTCATTATCCTGTACAATTACCTGCAGGGAACGCCGCTTTCCGACGAGCCTATAGAGCTCTTTATGGATTATGTAATCGTTACAAGCTATGATGAGGCCGTTTCTTTCGCCAAGTATTACAATTCGGATTTCCTGGTGTATACGCAAGAGGAAATTAAAATGATGACGAAGTACTACAATCCCGATTTCACGCTGGAAGACCTGCAGCAAATCGTATTGGATTACTCCATCCAGGACGTTATTTCCAGGTTTGAATAAGTTCATGACTTCCCGTAAGAAGAGAGCGTCCGGCTCTCTTCTTACGGGAAGCCGTTGAGGTGTGCGAATGCGTATAACGAAAGTGATTCTGAAAAAAACCGCAATGGCGGCGGTTATTCCGACGGGCCTGTTTATTCTGTTCATGTTTCTGGCGCCCGCAAGGATCAACCTAAGCGTCGTTACCCTGCTGCTGCAGCAGGCGATCGTTCCGGCGATCATTGCCTGGGGCCTGTGCTTTGTGCTGCAATGCGGGCTGTGGGATTTCTCCGTGGGCGCGGTGGTGGTTCTCTCGGGTATTATCGGCGGCAACCTCGCGATGATGTGGGGGCTGGGCATTGTCGGAATCATTGCGCTGTGCGCGCTGCTTGGGCTGATATTGGGCACGATTACCGGCACGATCTTTGTGCTGCTGCGCATCCCTTCCATGGTGGTTACCGTCGGCATGCTTTTGATCATGGAGAGTCTGAGCACGGTGGTGTTTCAGGGGAGAGGCGCCGTGGTTCCGGATGAGTATCTGGTGCTTGGGGATTTCCCGGTGAATGTGATCATAGGCGCCTGCGTGTTTGCGTTTGCGTATTATTTGTACAATTTCAGGAAGTTTGGGTATCATGTCCGAGCCATAGGCAACAAGCCGCAGGTGGCAAAAAGCAGCGGAATCAATATCAACCATGTCCGCCTTTTGTGCTTTTCCACAGCCGGGCTGTTCGCGGGGATCTACGCGTCGGTCACGCTTGGCATCTCGGGGGTGTCCAACAGCATATCAAATATGGCCAGCATGGGCGTGATGTTCTGCGCGATGATCTGCGTGTTGATCGGCAGGACAATCGACGGCTCCGTGAACCTGATCGTCGGCGTTTACGTCGGCAGCGTCACGCTGCAGATACTGAAGCTCGGGATCTTGACCACGGGGCTTCCCGGTACGTTTGAATATGTGATTATATCGTTTTTACTGCTCTTATTCCTCGCGTGCAAGACCCGGCAGGACTTTATCAGGAAAGTGTTTTCGATGCTGAAAGCAGTTTTCGCCCGGAAAGCGGGAGAGCAGGGGCGCTAGCGCGCGGCAGGATACGGCGTATAAAGGAGATCGGATATGGATAATTTCGGCACGTCGCTGCGGGAGCTCTGCTGGGAGCGGCAGGGCAAACGGATGCGCGAATCCAGTTATGACCGCACGGGCGGCAACTTTGATTTTTATATGATACAGCCCTGGGCGAAGCGGGACATATTCAATATTGCTTGCGCGGGCTGCATTACGCATATTTGGGCTACGATGAACTCGCCGCAGATGAAGCCGAATTGCTATGAACGGAAACTGGTCGTCAGGATGTTTTGGGACGGCGAGGGAAGCCCGTCCGTGGAAGCGCCGATCGGGGATTTTTTCGGAATGGGGCACGGTATATCCAAAAATTTCGTTTCCGCGCCCTTGTCGATGTGCCCGCAGGACGGCAAAGGGTATAATTGCTATTTCGCGATGCCGTTTAACGGCGGCGCGCGCATAGAGATCGAAAACCAGTCCGACGACCGGATTATGTTTTATTTCTACGTCGATTATGAACAATACGAAACACCCAACCAAACGCCTTTGCGCTTTCACGCCAGATGGCATAGGCAGCTGACCGAGGGTGCGGATGAAACTACAATGACCGGGGTCCAGTATCAGATGGCGGGGCGCAATCCCGACGGAAAGAACAATTATGTGGTTTTGGAAGCGGAGGGCAAAGGCCACTATGTGGGCTGCAACATGAATATACACAACCTGCGCTTCACCAACCAGTTTAACTGGCCGGGAGAGGGCGACGATATGATATTCATCGACGGCGAGCCCTGGCCGCCAAGGCTGCACGGCACGGGAACGGAAGATTATTTCAATACCGCGTACTGTCCCACGCAGGAGTTTAACACGCCCTACAGCGGTATTATCCTGCCGGGCGGGCCGAACTGGTTCGGGAAGATAACTTACTACAGATATCACATTCAGGACCCGGTCATGTTTGAAAAGTCAATCAAGGTCACCATGGAGCACGGCCACAACAACCACCGCTCCGACGATTATTCCTCCACCGCGTATTGGTATCAGAGCGAGCCGCATATGCAGTATCCGCCCATCGCTCCGGTGCAGGAGCGTATGCCGCTTGACGATATCGTATTTGATTATGACGAGCTTCGCGCCATGTTTATGAAGAACGGCAGGGGAAATGGCGGCCCGGGGAAACCATAACGCCGGCTCGTTTATCTTTGCGGGTATCGGTAAATATCGCCCCGGAAGTTTTCCATCACGACTTCCCGGTTGTCTTTGGCAATGATGTAGTTATAGTCGACGGGGATCTTCCCGCCGCCGCCCGGCGCGTCGATCACGAATTTCGGCACGGCGTAACCGGAAATGTTGCCGGTCAGGGCGTGCATGATATCGATTCCCTCGTCCACCGTCGTGCGGAAATGCCCGATACCGCGGGAGAGGTCGCACTGGTAGAGGTAGTAGGGCCGCACGCGCATGTGCACGAGTTTTATAAACAGCTCCTTAAGCGTTTCGGCGCTGTCGTTGATTCCCCGCAGCAGCACGGTTTGGTTGCCAAGCGGAAATCCGGCGTCCACGATCGCGGCGCAGGCCCGCGCCGATTCCGCCGTGATCTCCTTGGGGTGCGCGAAATGCGTGTTGATCCAGACGGGCTGGTATTTTTTGAGCATGGAAAGCAGTTCGTCGTTGATCCGCATGGGCATCACCACCGGCACGCGCGTTCCGATACGGATGATGTCCACGTGCGGCACCGCGCGAAGCTCCCGTATGATATGCTCCAGCTTTTCCGTTCGCATCACCAGCGGGTCGCCGCCCGAGATGAGAACGTCACGGATCTCCGTATGGCTTTTGATATAGGCGACGGCTTTTTTCAAAACCGGCTCGGTGATCACGCGGTCTTCCTCGCCCACGACGCGCCTGCGGGTGCAATAGCGGCAGTAGGTCGAGCAGCAAAGCGTGGTTAAAAACAGCACGCGGTCCGGGTAGCGGTGGACGATATTGGGAACGGGGCTGTCGCTCTCCTCGCCGAGAGGATCGGCCATATCGTTGTCGCAGGGATAGGTTTCCTGAATGCGCGGCACGCAGATTTTGCGTATGGGATCATCCGGGTCCGCCGGATCAATCAGCGAGGCGTAGTATGGCGTGATGGCCATGCGAAACGAGGAAAGGCAGTCCTGAACGTCTTTTTTCTCTTCCTGTGTCATCCTGAGAAAAGCGGCAATCTCCTCCGCGGTGGTGATGCGGCGGGCGTACTGCCACTTCCAGTCGTGCCAGCCCGGGTAACGGGCGGCATAATTTTCGCTGCGTTTCATAGCGCTGTCTCCAATCCATAGCGGCGCATGCCCGCGCTGAGCACGGCAAGCACCAGCTCCCGGTAGGGAACGCCCGCGAATTCCGCCAGCATTGGGTAATCGCTGTAGCCCGGAGCCAGGCCTGGCAGCGGATTGATCTCGATGAAATAGAGTTTCCCATCCTCCGCCAGGCGGAAATCCACGCGCGCGAAATCACGGCAGCCAAGCGCCTCATATACGCGGCGCGCAGTACGGATCATGTTTGTTTCTGTCTTTTCGTCAAGCTTTGCGGGGCTTTCATACCGCACATATTTCGTATAAGCCTGCTTCACGCCATAGCTGTATACCTTATAATTTCCGACGGTGTTTCCGCGAAAAACGATCTCCATTGGCGGAAACACGCGCAGGGAATCGCCGTTTCCCAGCAATCCGACCGTGAATTCACGGCCGTGGATGTACTCTTCCGCGAGGACGGGCCCGCCGTAAAGCTGCAGTTCCCGCCGCACCAGCGCTTTAAACTCCGCCTCGTCCGAAGCCACGCAGGCGTCGGGGATTCCCTTGCTGGAACCCTCGGCGTTTGGTTTTACGATCACGGGGAAACGCAGGCCGCCCGGACGGATATTATTTTCCGACGTAAAAACCCGAAAACGCGGCGTGAGAACGCGGGAAGCGGACAAGAGTTTTTTGCAAAGCGCCTTATCAAGCGCCACGCAAAGCGCAGTCTCGTCCGAGCCGGTATACGGAACCCCGAGCAGGTTAAAAAGCGCCGGGGCTTCGGCTTCCCTGCCCCTGCCGCCGACTCCTTCCGCGATATTGAAAGCAATGTCGATGTGCGAATCGGAAAGCTTCCGAGCAAGCGTTTCGTCGCACTCCAACAATACCGTTTTCATTCCCGCGCCGATGAACACGTCGCGTATCGCATGGACCGTGTCCATGCTGTCATATTCCGCCTCTGCGTCGGGGGTTTGACGGTTCATGCCCCGCTTGCAGTTAAAAACGATCCCGACCACGATTCGGGCAGGAGAGAGGGGAACATCGTCGTTTTTTTCTTCCATTTTCTTTTCGGCTTTCTTATGCTGTTGTTTTATGCTCCGGGCGGTGTTTCAAAAATAAAGTGCTTTCCGAATCAGGTTATACATCACATCTGATTTTGCGTCAACAGTTAATTTTTCAGGCGCTTGAACAGGGTATTTATATAAGACGCTAAAGCCTTATGAATCAAGGGATAGCAGGATTGGACGCCGCCTATTTTTCTTTGGCGGTACGGGCGGTATCCGCCGCCTGCGGGCATAGGCCGAAGCGCGGCGGCGGCCACCCGCGCCTGCTGTGCAAAAAACGCCGCTGTAACGGCGTTTACGGCAGGTGCGCTATGAAATCCGGGGATTACAGAAACTTCATTGTGCTGAAGTCAACCTCTCCGTTTTCCTTCACCATCTCTTCATCGGCATGGACATATTCAACCTTACCGACAAACATATGATGCGAACCGGTAATAATGGAATCTACAATTTTGCATTCTGCATTCACAGGGCAATCCTCAAGTAAAGGCGCTTTGATGGTAACCGCTTCACCCAGTTTCGCGCCGGCAGCTTTCAGCTTATCTTCATCCCTGCCGCTATGCGACCCCAGATAGTCAAACAGCGCTCTGTTGTCCTCGCCGACAAGATTGACCACAAAGCAGCCGGATTCCTTAATCAGTTTATAGGAATAACGGGAAGGAACAATGCCTGCCATTACCATTGGCGGATCATAGCTGCATTGGCAGCAGTATGCCACGGCCAGCGCGTTATTTTCGCCATTCAATCCCCTGCAGGAGATGAGGACTTTTGATTTTGGCTGGAAGCATGAATTGAAGCTTGCTGATTTCTTACTCATTTTTGTTCCTTTCGTTTGCCGTAAAGTATAAATAGTTTCATTTTTCCTTACATATTCTAACACATCACGACAACAGCCATCAATATTTGTGCCTTTCCGGGTTCGAATCCCGCCGATCGAATACGCTGAGGACTGGTCGGTATCCCGCGCCTACCTCAGCGAGCAATCCCTGCAGGGATTGCTCGGCAAAGCCGCCTGACGTTTCTTTCGGGGCCCTGAAATTGCGAACTTATCTTGACACTAGCTGCGGATTTCATATTAAAAACCCTTGTAACTATTACGTCACAAGGGTTTTCCTTGGTGAGCCCGGCGGGATTCGAACCCACGACCTTTTGATTCGTAGTCAAACACTCTATCCAGCTGAGCTACGAGCCCACATGCCGCTTGACAGGGTCAAAACAGCTTGCTTATTATAGCAGGTGGCCGCGAGAAAAGCAACAGGCAGACGCGGGATTTTGGAAACATGCCGGCGGCAGGGTTTGCCGCAGCGCACGGCGGCTTGTTTGTGCGTGTACGGCTATGGTAAACTGCGCTATAGATAAGAATGAATCCAGGGAGGGTAACGATATGGATAAAATCAGCCTGCGGGAGAAATTCAGCCAAATCAACGAATATTGGAACCCGAAAATCATCGGCGACATCAACGATTCCTGCGTGAAGATCGCCAAGCTCAAAGGCGAGTTCCTCTGGCACACGCATGACAACGAGGACGAGATGTTCTACGTGTTCAAGGGCGAGCTGACGGTCAAACTGCGGGACAAGGATATTCTCCTGCGCGCGGGGGAGTGCACCATCATCCCCAAAGGCGTTGAGCACATGCCCGTGGCCAAGGAGGAAGCGCAGGTCATGATGATCGAGCCCAAGGGCACGCTCAACACGGGGAATGTGCAAAGCGAGCGCACCATCGCGGAGCCTGAAAGGCTATAACGGTATCCCGGATGAAACGCCGCGAAACGCCGCGAAAACGATAAAACGCCGCGAAACGCCGCGAAAACGATAAAACGCCGCGAAACGCCGCGAAAAGCAACTTTTCCTTGACTTACACTGCGTGATGTGATACCTTATTTCGGCAAGCCGCTCAAGCGGGGTTTTCAAGTGCGCCCAAATGCGCCGCCCGACGTTTGGCGAGTTCTATTTTGGAGGTGCATGCCATGTACGCTGTGATTGAGACAGGTGGCAAGCAATACCGCGTGACCGAAGGGGACATTATCTACGTAGAAAAGCTCGACCAGGAGCCGGACAGCACCGTGACTTTCGACGTGCTGATGGTGGGCGAAGGAAAGACGCTGAAAGTCGGCAAGCCGACCGTCAAGGACGCCACGGTGGAAGGCAAGGTTTTAGGCCAGGTCAAGGGCGAGAAGCTGATCGTTTACAAGTACAAGGCGAAGAAGAACTATCACCGCAAGGCCGGGCACAGGCAGAACTACACCAAGGTGGAGATCACCGGTATCAGCAAATGACACGCATTGTGATCCGGCGCGAAGGAGAGCGCATTACCCAGCTGAAAGCGCTGGGGCATGCGGGCAGGACGGCCAGGGGAGGCAACCTCGTATGCGCGGCCGTATCCAGCCTCATGTACACGGCGATCAACGCGCTGGAGAGCGTGGCGGGCATTGTGCCGGCGGTCGTGAAGAACGATAAAACAGCGCTTCTGCAGCTCACCTTGCCGGATGGCAGCGAAAGCCGGGACGCGCAGGTAATCCTTCGCACGGTACTACAGGGTTTGACGGATATCTCCCAGGAGTATCCGAAATTGGTAACAATCACCACAGAGGACGGGAGGACAATACCATGATGAAATTACAATTGCAGTTTTTTGCACATAAAAAAGGAATGGGTTCCACCAAGAACGGCCGCGATTCCGAAAGCAAGCGCCTCGGGCTCAAGCGCGCCGACGGGCAGTTTTCCCTCGCGGGCAATATTCTGGTGCGCCAGCGCGGCACCAAAATCCACCCCGGCTTGAACGTCGGCAAGGGCAAGGATGACACGCTGTTTGCGATGAAGGACGGTATCGTTCGTTTCGAGCGTCTGGGCCGCAGCAAGAAGCAGGTGAGCGTGTATCCGGTGGAAACCGCCTAACCCCAGACCGCTCAGAATACCCAATCTGCGGTGTCAACTACGGAGGGCAAACAGGATCATGTACGATTTATGTACACTCACCTGTTTGCCTTCCTTGTTTCCTGGCATCTTAGGCATTCTAAGCGATCTGGATGCGACGATGTGGTTATGTACGCACTGCGTTGTCAGCTTCGGAATGTCAGCTGGATGCGAGTTCCAAGCAACACAATAGATATATTATGCTCCCGAACAGGGAGCTTTTATTTGCATAGATAGGAATAGATGTTGACGAGTATCATAAACAATAGTATAATATGTGCATCATCCAGGGAAGCGGGTGTTGGTATGGATTTTGGCAAGCTGACGCTTACGGAACTTAAGCAAGGATACCGCCGCGACGCGCAGGGCGG
>Ga0116164_10002062_pt1 | contig 14628 bp, 12 predicted proteins | sample AD_UKC109_MetaG_FD_89888 | JGI IMG/M metagenome (GOLD analysis project Ga0116164, IMG submission 89888) | Active sludge microbial communities of municipal wastewater-treating anaerobic digesters from Hong Kong - AD_UKC109_MetaG | ecosystem: Engineered > Bioreactor > Anaerobic > Digestate... | reverse complement strand
TCCTGAATGGAAGGCAACCGCAGAATAAATGGAAATACCTGGACCGACCTATGACGTAGTGATCATTGGGGGCGGGCCCATCGGGCTGGCATGTGCCATCGAAGCAAGACGCCGAAAATTATCCCATATCATTCTGGAAAAAGGAGTCTTGGTCAATTCGATCTATCATTTCCCGGTTAATATGACCTTTTTCTCAACCTCCAATTTGTTGGAGATTGGGGATGTGCCTTTTATTGCGCACGCCGACAAGCCTAGCCGCCGTGAAGCACTGGAATATTATAGACGAGTCGTAGAATCCTGGCAATTAAACCTGCACGTTTACGAACCGGTGACCGGGATGTATCGTCTGGACGATGCCCATTATGCCGTCGTGACTGGTAAATCCACTTACCGGGGGCATGCCGTGATCGTAGCTACCGGCTTCTACGACTGTGCCAATCTGATGGAAATTCCTGGCGAGTCGCTGCCCAAAGTAAAACATTATTACGACGATCCGCATCCCTACATTGGTCAAAAAGTAGTAGTCGTTGGCGCGGCCAATTCGGCTTGTGATGTGGCGCTGGAGACGTATTATAAAGGTGCGGAAGTGACCATGGTCATCCGGGAAGCGCAGATCCGTCCGAACGTCAAATATTGGATTCGGCCCAACATCGAAAACCGCATCAAGGAGGGATCGATCAAAGCGCATTTCAACGCCACTTTGTTGGAAATCCGGGAAAAAGAAGTCGATGTAATGACCCCGGATGGGAAGATCACCCTGGACAATGACTGGGTGCTCGCCATGACCGGCTACCATCCGAATTATGAATTCCTGGAACGGATCGGGATACGTCTCAATCGGGACGAATTCCAGACACCCACCTGCAATCCTGAAAGTCTGGAGACCAATCTGCCACGGGTTTATGTCGCCGGTGTTATATGTGCCGGACTACAGACCAACCGGCTCTTTATCGAAAACAGCCGGGTCCATGCCGAGATGATCCTCGATGACATTCAGTGGAAATTACAACCAGAAGAGGCATGATGGCAGCCTACGACCTTATTATCTTCGACTGCGATGGTGTACTGGTGGACAGTGAGCCCATCGCCAACCGCATTTTCGCCGAAGAAGTCCGCCGTCTGGGCTATCCGCTCAGTGATGAGGAAGCACGGCGCGAATTTCCCGGCACCTCGCTGGCCTATTGCATCAATTATACCGAGCGTAAATTTGGCATCAAACTGCCGGAAGACCTGGGCCTCATTTACCGTCAAAAATCTTTTGAGGCTTTTACCAGAGAGTTGGAGGCGGTGCCTGGCATTCCGGAGCTGATCCATGCACTGACCATACCCTACTGCGTGGCGTCGAATGGACCCATGCATAAGATGGAGCATAACCTGCGTATTGTAGGCTTGTACGATCGCTTTGCCGGCAAGCTTTTCAGCGCCTATGAGATCGATCAGTTCAAGCCGGAGCCCGGATTGTTCTTGTATGCGGCTGCACAGATGGGTGCCGAACCGTCTCGTTGCCTGGTGATCGAAGACAGCATCCATGGCATACATGCGGCCCTCTCCGCAGGCATGGATATTTGGGCTTACAGCCATGATCACAATGAACAGGAGTTTCGCGACGCCGGAGCAAGGACGTTCCGGAGTATTAAGGGGATGCAGGAAGCGCTATAAATGCATCGACTTCCCGCTTTCATGTCTTTTATGATTCGCTGTTGGTAAGCACAGTAAGTATTTACGCATAATGAATAGTCGTTTTGATTCATAGGCAGTTTATTGGCTTCCGGTTAAAAGTTGAATAAATTATTTCTGCACCCCTTGAAACTACGATAGTTATCGTATATATTTGTCGTACGATAAATATCGTAGATTATGAAAAAACCTACCGACGCCGAACTGGATATCCTGGCCATACTCTGGCAGCTTGGGCCTTCCAGTGTGCGAACTGTACACGAAGCATTGAATGAGCAAAGAGAAGTGGTCTACACTACCACGCTTAAAACAATGCAAGTCATGACCGAAAAAGGTTTACTTCGACGGGACACTTCACAGAAAACCCATATTTACGAGGCCGCTATACAGGCGAAAATGCTCCAGGAAGATGTGGTGGATAAAGTGGTCAATACCTTGTTTGCAGGTTCACCCCTTAACCTGGTAATGCATGCATTAGGCAATAATCCCACTAGTCGGCAAGATCTCGACAAAATCAAAGAACTCATCAAAAAACTAGAAAAAGAGAAATAGCATGTTGCACCAACTCATTCCTGACACGTTGGTTCAAGCTGGAGGCTGGACCATACTCCATTCACTATGGCAAGGCGTTACCATAACATTGGGCTTGGCCTTAATATTGAGACATACCAGAAAGCACTCACCCATACAGCGTTATTATTGGAGTGTTGGGGCACTAGGTGTTATGTTGGCTGCGGTGATCGGTACATTTCTTCTATACTTCAAACCGGAGCTGGGTACTCCAAATTTCATGGTAGATGCCCACCTTCAGTTTAGTAGTACGCTGGCCCATGATGTCAGGGATGCCGGGCAGGCAGATTACGATTATTTGCAACGGATGTTCCCTTTCCTGATTCAAGCCTGGTTAGTCGGTGTGGCTATTATGGGCATACGTATGCTTGTCGAAATGGTCTATATCAACCGTTTGCGCAAGGCAAAAAAAACGCAGCATGTGGTTAATCAGTGGATGGAGCGGTTCCTTGATTTAAAAGGACGGTTAGGAATTTCTTATCCGGTTGAGCTCAAAGAAAGTTTGCAGGTGACCAGTCCGATGCAGTTGGGCTGGATCAAACCGGTGATTCTGTTGCCAATCGGATTGTTATCCGGGCTGTCGTTACCGCAGGTGGAATGCATCCTGGTTCATGAATTGGCGCATATTAAGCGGAAGGATTACCTGGTCAATTTAATCCAGTCCGGGGTGGAAGTATTGCTGTTCTTTAATCCGGCTGTCTGGTGGATTTCCTCCCAGATCCGGGAAGAGCGTGAGCATTGTTGCGATGAGTTGGCTGTCGAAATAACCGGTGACCGGGTGACAATGATTAAAACATTGACCCACCTGGAAGAATGGCGAATACAGGGCGGACAACTTGGCCTGGCATTCACCGGGGGGCCTCAGGGTTTGTTAGGCCGTGTGCAACGCTTACTTGGCGATGAAAGCACGGTCCGTATTATGGGCAAAGGGCTTTGGAGTCTGTTATTCTTTTCAATGGCTACCGGATTGCTGGCTTTCCGGAGTCTGCAGGATGATCCGGTTACAAAGCCGGTTTCTGAGCAATCTTCCCTTACTTCGGAGATGGGAATCGTTCCGGAAAAAGAAATTGGGCGTGAGATTAACCATGTTAATCAAACGAATTCCCGTTTACTCGGCTCGCAAAAAATGCCCGGGCTGGATAAAGTTGCGGACAATAGCCAATTATTGCAAAACCCGGGTCAAGCCGAGAACACCGTGCTGAACGCTTCGCCGGAGTGGCTGTCATCAATGCGTACACATCCCCCTGTTAATGATCGTGATACCATACCAGCTGACACCTTAAAGGTGCAAATGCAAGCCTTACAAAAGAAAATGCATGGACTACAAGATGAAATGACGAAAAGCCCTGAAATGCAGCAAATCCGAGAATTGACCAAGAAATACGAAACAGAGATGCATGCACTCCAGGAAGAAATGAATAGTAAGCATGGCGATTATGAAAAATTGATGGTTGAACATCAAAAGATGATGGAACAAATTGAGCTAAAGCACCGGAACCTGATGGAAAGTGAAGCATTTAATGCTATGCAAAAGGAACAAGAGAAAATGGAACAGGAGTTTTCAAAGAAGTCGGATGAGTTGAGAAAGCAATATCAGGGTAAAGAAACACTTTTGGAATATAAACTGGATTCTCTCGGGCAATTGTTTGAGTCAAAACACGAGGCATTTGATAAGAAATATGAGGAGTTGCAAGCCACTTTTGAAAAAGAAATTGAGGCCTTCGAAGCCAATCAGGAAAAGGTGGAGTTAGAGCATAAAATAGAGGCATTAAACGAGAAATACGAATCGATGATGCAGGTACAACTGGAACCGCTGCAGGAGCAAATGGAGCAATTGCAAAAGGAACTGGAGATTAAGTTTGAAGACAAAATGCACTTGCTTCAGGAACAAATGGAAAGACTTTATCAGAAGCTCAGTAAGAAGGAAGAGCAATAACCCAGGAAATGGAACTACCTGGCTCATTGGGTAGGTGGTTCAAAAGTACAGCAAAGGTTCAGATCTGAACGATGACCTGATTGGTTCTGTGAAGAAGAAAAACCATGTTCGCAGCAAAATGAAAATGAACAGTTAAGGCTTGCTTGAACTGGGCTATACAGGTTACCTCACAACGCACGCTGGATTCTGAAGGTTAGATTTTCCATTTTAGGCGATTCCGAATAGAGCTTAAATCGGGAAGAAACAGCCTTGATCATCTTGCCCCCAGAAACATACTCCAAAAACGTTCGCTGAGTGCCTGGGAGTGTTTGCGTTTTGGACCGCCCCATCCATGCCGCTCGCCGGGGTAAAACATCATCTCGAAGGGTTTATCCAGGTCTTCCAGTTTGTCAATCAGCTGTAGGGAGTTTTGTACGTGGACATTATCATCGGCCGTGCCGTGGATGATCAATAGCCTGCCTTTTAATTGGTCGGCGTAAGTCATCACCGAACCGGCGTCGTATCCATCCGGATTTTCCTGCGGGGTATCCATGTAGCGCTCAGTGTAGATGTTATCGTAAAGGCGCCAATCGGTCACTGGAAAACTTGCTATGCCATGCGTGATGTATCCGGCACCTGCGGTAAGGGCCAGCGCAGTATAGTATCCACCGTAGCTTCCGCCCTGGATGCCAACCCGCTCCGGATCGACGTAAGTCTCCTTTTCCAACGCCTTGACGACAGCAATTAAATCGCTGATCTCCCATTTGCCGAGCTGACGATGCATCTGATCCAGTCCCTGGCGTCCGAAGAGGCCACTGCCCCGGTGGTCAAAGGTAACTTTAATCAATCCTTGGGCGAGCTGGTCGTCATTGGTGAAATCCTGGTAAAAATTACGCACCGACTGACTGCGTGGGCCGCCGTAGACATGAAAGAGTATGGGGTATTTTTTATTGGGATCAAAATCTGAAGGAAAGACCAATTTTACCGGCAGATCAAAACCGTCTACCGGGACGGTCTGCAATTCTACCCGTATGCCGGCCTGGGCATTGGCATCGGGGGTGGCTTCCGGGGCCTCATCCAGCGGTTTCCCATTCAGATCGTACGTCCTGGTAACCCAGGGATGATAAAAATCGGAATAGCGATCAGAAAAATTGCCCTCCTCGGCATTGAATCGCACGAAGTGAGTACCCGCTCCGGTGACGAGGGGTTCGATGCCCGGACGCTTCAGGTTGCTGCGACCGTAATAGCGGTTGATCCCTTCCGAGTATCCGAAGTAAACATTTCCCTGATCATCCACAAAGTCTACATTGGAGGTAGAGCGCTCGCCAGGGGTCAGGTTAACGACGGAGCCATCAGGTTTATGCCAGTAAATGTTGTTCCAGCCGGACCTTTCGCTATTCAGCAAAAATCCTTGATTATCAGACAGGAAGTACATGTTTTCATAAAACTCAACCCAGGCGGGACTGGTTTCTTCCCAGATCATTTGCTTGTGTCCGGAAGCAGGATCGGCTTGATAGATACGCAGGGTATCCTGCCCGCGATTTAATTCCTGAAAATACAAACCGGTGCTCTCCGGATCCCAGAAGCACCAGGCGGTGTATTGATCTTTCTGGTGGTCTTCATCTACCCACGTGACCTGCTGGGTTGCCACGTCAACGATTCCCAGCTGGACCTCCGGGTTAGGGTCACCGGCTTTGGGATACCGCGTGTATTCGTTGTAACCATGCTGACCTTCCGAATGGAAAATGATGAATTCCGGCACCGGATTGTCATCAAAGCGCAGAAACGCGATCCGTTTGCTATCCGGTGACCAGTAGAATGCCCGGTACCGCGATCCGCGACCGAGAATTTCTTCATAATACACCCAGGAAGCATAACCGTTGTAAACGAGCGGATCGGTGTCGTGTGTGAGTTGGGTAATGGCGTTGCTTGCTTTTTCCTGGATGTAAAGGTTACCTTCCTGGGTGTAGGCGGTGTACATCCCATCGGGAGAGTCTGTTGCATTTTCCATTTTTTGAGCCGGCAAAGCCGTTGCAAGAAGGCTGAGCAGGATCGTATAGCAGGCGGTGTTGAAAAGTCGGGTCATGGATTGGATTCTGATTTGATCTAAAGAATGGAAAATTAATGGATTATATCGGAATATGACCTGAAACCGGGACACAAAAGGGCCTATTCAAAATTTTGTTTTAGAATATTGGCCATTCGTAATGCAAGCAAGTTATTGGTCGCTAAAACTTCTTTTCCGGAAAGATATTCCGTGGTATCGTGGAAGTCTTGCACGGAGCCACCTGCTTCGCGGATCAGGACGATGCCGGCAGCTACATCCCAGGGATTCAGGCTGAATTCGAAAAAAGCATCAAAGCGACCGGCTGCTACGTAGGCGAGGTCCAGGGCTGCTGAGCCGATGCGGCGAAGTCCCCGGGTATTTTTCATGAAATAAGACATGGTCTCCAGGTAGGTCTCCAGCTGGGAAAACTCATGGTAGGGGAAGCCGGTGGCAATCAGCGCATCTGCCAGTTTATTGGTTTTGCTTACCTGGATAGGCTTTCCGTTGAGGTAAGCTCCGCCTCCGGACCAGGCCGTAAATAATTCGCGGCGGCTGATCTCAAGGACCACACCCATGACGTAATCGTTTTCATGCTGTAATCCTACGCTGATGCTGTAGAAGGGAATGCCGTGGATGAAGTTTGTCGTCCCGTCCAGCGGGTCAATGATCCAGGTCCATTCTCTGGAGTCCCGGGCGGTGATTTCTTCTTCGGTATAAAATCCGGCCTCGGGAAGTACCTGGCTTAGCCGTTCGATCAATTGGGTCTCTGCCTGTTTGTCTACGTAGGTGACCAAACTGTTGATCGATTTGGTCTCGACATCTTTGGCGGTGAATTGGGAGGCTTCCGACCGGATGAATGAACCCGTATCTTCCACAATAGCGGCAACCCGGCTGGTAATCTGTTGTAAATCCATACCGGAAAAATAACGCTATTGGGCTGAAAATGCTAGCGAGGAGGTAAATATGGGGTACGGGGTATTGGGAATGAGGTGCGAGGTATTTGGTATGAGGTAAACAACAGAACTGATAAAGCAAAGACCAGGGCTGAATTCCTTACTCCATTTCAGCTACGACTTCCTTCACCTCGGGGATCATGCGTTTAAGCATGGCTTCGATTCCTGCCTTTAAGGTAACCGTGGAGGCAGGGCAGCCGCTGCAGGACCCCTGCAACATAACGTATACGGTGCCGGCATCAAATTTGGTGAATTCGATGTTCCCGCCATCCATTTCAACACCAGGTTTAACATAGGTTTCGATCAGGTCGCGAATTTTTTGAACGACTGCTGCGTCGTCTTCACTGTAGGTATATGCAGCACCACGTTCGCGTTCCACTGCTTCCATCGCTTCAGCAAAGCCATCGCTAACCATCTCTTTATTCTGGTCCACCCAGTCTTTGATGTATTCTTTCAGCTTCAGCATGATGTCTTCCCAGGCGAAACTGTACTCTTTGGTGACCGTGACGAAATTATTGGAGATGTAAACGCCCTTCACAAAGGGGAATCCAAACAAAGATTTGGCTAGTGGGGACCATTTTTCCGCCAGCTCGTACTCACGAAAATCCGCCGTGCCTTTGTACAGCATCCGGTTGGTGACAAACTTAAGCGATTCCGGATTAGGCGTTTGTTCCGTATAGATGAGAATGGGGCTTTTTACTTTGGTTTCCATCACGTCATTCAATTTGTACACAAAATAACAGAAATACCCTCAAATGGTTTCGCACCCTGTACAATCTCAGATCCTCGGAACTCAATCCGGATACTGACTGCCATTATGGCGCCTGTATTTCGATATATTTGCCAAAATGGCATGCAAATTTAGATCGTTATCTGTCAGGTTGACTTAAAACATTGGCTGGAACACCCTTTGTAAAAAGAAGGATGTAACACTTATTGATCACATTAAAATTCAATCATCATGACAATCGTTAGATATAATCCCTTCCTGCCCGGTAAAGCATTTCATGGCTTGGTCGACGAATTTTTCGGCCGCGACCTGAATGAGTGGTTCAACCAAAACAATGGTTTTAAGCCAGCAGTTAATGTCAAAGAGACCGACAAGGCTTTTCAGCTTGAACTGGCTGCTCCGGGTTATCAAAAAGAAAACTTCGAAATTGGTTTGGATGAGTCCCGTCTGACCATCAAGGCCAGCAAAGAGGACCAGAACAAAGAAGTAAATCAGGATTACCGTCGCCGCGAATTTTATGCCAGCACCTTTGAACGCAGCTTCCACCTGCCGGAGAATGTTGATGCTGAACACATCACCGCATCCTATGAAAATGGTATTCTGGTGGTGGAGATTCCGAAAAAAGAAGAGGTAAAGCCTGAGAAACGCACCATCGCCATCGGCTAAGAAGAACAACCCTTAAAATGAGCCTCCGGGATTCCCGGGGGCTTTTTTGTTGGTGTTAATGTGTTAATTGGTGGATCAGTTCATGAGTTGGATGATCATGCCGGGTACAGAAATATGTGCTCCTCAATCCAGACCATGTATCATCGAGATCACTCCACTTTTATGCTGACTACAGCGTTAGTACCACGTTGGTCGGTCGAGATGCCAATGGCATAGGAAAACGTTTTAACACAACATATCTGCCACCCCATGGTCGCTGATGCTCCTTTCGGTCAGTCTGCATTTGTTCAGCATTGTGTCTGGGTCCCAATGCTAAAGCTACGGGGCTACAGGACATTTTCCTGCCTCTGCTACCTCTTTTACCTCTTTAACCTTATCTTAAGTAAAATGTTTCAGCATGATCACCTCCTGTTTGGTGAGGGGACGGACAAAACCGCGGGGAAGGTCTTTTTTTGTTAAGCCGGCATAATAGACCCGGTCCAGTCTTTCAACCTGATAGCCCAGTGATTCAAAGATGCGCCGGACAATGCGGTTTTTGCCGATATGAATGGTAATACCGACTTCATTTTTTGGCTGATTATCGACGTAATCAATTCCATCAACTTCAGCGAGCCCGTCTTCCAGTTGCACTCCTGCCAGAATTTTTTCCAGATCCGGTTTCCGCAGTGTTCGGTCCAGAACCACATGGTAAATTTTCTTTACCCGGTGGCGCGGGTGCGACAATTTAAGAGCCAGATCGCCGTCGTTGGTTAGTATAAGGAGTCCGGTGGTATTGCGATCCAGACGGCCTACCGGATACACCCGTTCTTTCACCTTGTTTTTGATGAGGTCCATCACGGTTTTGCGCCCTTTTTCATCGGAAGCCGTCGTAATGGTGTCCTTGGGTTTATTCATCAGGTAGTAGACCATGCGGGTGACCGGCTTGACGGGTTGTCCTTTGTAGTGTACCTGGTCGGATTTTTGGACCCGGTGGCCGATATCGGTGACCACCGCTCCATTGACCTTGACGAGGCCTTCCTGAATGTATTCCGCACACTTACGGCGAGACCCTACACCGCTCAGCGCCAGGTATTTGTTGAGTCGCATGTCCTCCTGCTCACCCCCGGAGGGCTGGTCTTTATGTGAGACCGGCGGCGACTTTTTGGGTGCCGGTACCTTGCCATCCGTCGGCCGGGGCGGTTTAGAAGGGAATTTCTTCATCGTCATTCATCCGGGATGGCCGGGTTATCATGTTGTTAAATGGATTATTGATGTCAGGCGGTCCGCCAAACGGATTCATATCCAGCTCATCCAGGTTTGTGAATTTCGCAAAATGATTGATGAATTTCAATTGTACGGTACCTACGGCACCATTACGGTGTTTGGCCAGGATGATCTCACTGATGCCCTTGGGTGCCCCGAGGTCATCTTCCAGTTCATAATAATCCGGACGATAAATAAAGGTTACGATGTCAGCGTCCTGCTCGATGGCTCCGGATTCACGAAGGTCGGATAGCTGAGGGCGTTTGTTACCTCCACGGGTTTCCACCGCCCGGCTTAGTTGGGACAGTGCAATGACCGGAACGCTGAGCTCCTTGGCCAACGCTTTCAGTGACCGGGAGATCTGTGAGATCTCCTGTTCCCGGTTACCGCCTTTTCGTTCGCCGCCCCCGGTCATCAACTGCAGGTAGTCGATGATGATCAGGTCTATGTTGTGCTGCATTTTAAGGCGCCGGCATTTAGCCCGGAGTTCGAAGATATTGATAGCGGGCGTGTCGTCGATGTAGATCGGTACTTCGCTGAATTTTTCAATGGTGGCATGTAATTGTTGCCATTCGTATTCTTCCATGTTCCCGTTGCGGAGCTTGCCGCTGGGAATCTCCGCTTCCATGGATATCAGACGCTGGGTCAGCTGAAGGTTAGACATTTCCAAAGAAAAGAATGCGACAGCATGTCCAAATTCGATGGCGGCATTGCGGGCGAGCGCCAGCGTGAATGAGGTTTTACCCATACCCGGGCGGGCTGCCACGATGATCAGGTCCGAGCGCTGCCACCCGGCAGTCATCTTGTCCAGATCGTTAAACCCGCTGCCTATGCCCGTTAATCCATCTTCTTTGGCCGTTATGGTTTCCAGCTGCTTCTGAGCCTTGATCGCCAGAGAGCCGAGGCTTTCATAAGCCCGGTTCAGGTTTTTATCCGTAATGTCAAAAAGGTGGCGCTCGGCATCATCCAATAGCTGGAAGACGTCGGTCGTATCTTCGAAGGAATCATTGATGATGGAGGTGCTGACGCGGATCAGCTCCCGTTGAATGTGCTTCTGGGAGATCAGTCGCGCGTGGTATTCGATGTTGGCTGCACTGGCTACCCGGTTGGTGAGTTCCACCAGGTACTGGGGTCCTCCGATTTTGTCCAGCTCGCCGGATTTTTTCAGTGCTTCGTGTACGGTGAGCAGGTCGATGGGCAGGGATCGCTCAAACAGGTGCAGCATGGAACGGTAGATCGCCTGATGCCCCGGCAGATAATAACTTTCCGGTCGCAGGATATCCAGCACGATGGCAAGAGCATCCTTATTGGTCATAATGGCCCCAAGAACAGCTTCCTCAAGGTCAACGGCCTGCGGCTGAACTCTCCCGTATACCAGACTGCTCATATCGCCTTCTTTGCGAAGCGAACTGAAACGGGGATTGTTCAGTGATTTTACTTGATTGTTAGGTTCCAACATCTCAGCCATAAGTCCGGTTACCGGATTTCAGTAATTGACAAATACGAGGGGGTAGCTGATTTGTTTCAACGGTGGCAAAGCTAGCAAGGAAATATGAAGATTTTTTGCCAACTGTCCTAAGACAGAAACCACAAATTGTGGAGAATTAGTTTTTAGACCGTGAAAAAAGTGTGAATTACTGTTAGTAAAGTGTGGATAACCTGTGAATAAGTGCGCATAACCCACCTCTTACTACGAGAAGGGGGCTAAATGATTTATACGAATGGAGTTTTGTATTATATAATATGATAATGTATAAGCGCGACAATTCATTATAAAAATGTTTATATGTTTTTTTGTGTAATGTGTTTGTTCCGGAAGGAATGCCATAGGTGGTTGAATAGAACATCACCGCGCCTCAAAGGCGAGATCGAGCCGGGTGTCGATGGTTCTGCTGGGAAATCCACGCAGGCGTAAGCGGATCTCGACGGAATAGACAGAACTGGACAGGTAGTCCTTTACATCGATAAGCGTTGGAAACAACTGGAGGGAACTGCCGGTATTCAGGGGTACCGGCTCCATAAAGGCGATTTCACGCTTTACCGGGTTCTTTTTGGTATAGATCATGATGGAAATGTCCTGGATGAATTGATAGGTAGGTGTACCATCCAGCGCTAGCAGGCGGCATTGGAGTGGATTGATCTTTTCCAGATCATCCAACGTCAGATTATGGGATTTGAGCTGAGCTTCGAGCGAACTGGGAATGTTATTCACCACAAAATAATGCGTCTCCACGGTATTTAGCCCGGCAGGAATGGTGAAGGAAGAAGTGCTTTCTACCGTAAACAATGCCTTGGGGCCGTCATCTTTATGGCAACCTCCGATCCCGGTTAATACAATCCATATCCAAACCCATCGCCGCATCGGCTCGTCTTTCATACCTAAACAGGAAAATGGTAAAAAAATTTTAATTTACCAGTAAATTGATCGAACCATCAATGCATAACTATGGGTGAACAGAAGGTAGACCTGATCCGGGATGATACCAAAATGCGGTTGTTTATGCAGGCATTGCTCAACGATGTCAAAGCGTTGTCCTATATGCTGGAAAACGACCTCTTCGAAAACGATATCACAAGGATCGGGGCAGAACAGGAAATGGTATTGATCGAAAACCGGACGCTCAAACCGGCACCAGTAGCCATGGAAGTCCTGGAAGCTCTGGAACATTACCCGTGGATGAGTACCGAATTGGCCAAGTTTAATCTGGAAATCAACCTGGATCCGCGTAAACTTGAAGGTAAGTGCCTCTCGGAAATGCTCACGGAAGGTCGCGATCGCCTGCAAATTATTCAGCAAGAACTGGCAAAGCACGGAGCTTCACTTATCCTGACCGGTATCCTGCCTACCTTGCGAAAGTTTGACCTGGAGATGAGTAACCTGACTCCCAAGCCCAGGTATTATGCACTGATCAACGCCATCAATAAACAACTCATGGCCTCGGACTATCAGGTCCGGCTGGAAGGGATCGATGAATTGTTGCTCAAACACGATTCGCCGCTGATCGAAGCCTGCAACACAAGTTTTCAGGTGCACCTGCAGGTCAGCGCACATCAATTCGTCAAGATGTATAATCTCTCGCAGGCACTGGCGGGACCGGTATTGGCCATTGCGGCGAATTCGCCGATTGTATTCGGGAAGAGATTGTGGCATGAGTCAAGGATCGCGATGTTCCAGCAGGCGCTGGATACCCGGTCTTCCCATCTGCATTTGCGCGAACGCAGTGCAAGGGTGCATTTTGGCAACAGCTGGCTCAATAATTCCATCCTGGATATTTACCAGGAAGATATCGCGCGCTTCAGGGTCTTGCTGGGTTCGGATATCGAAGAGGATGCCCTGGCTGTTTTACAGGAAGGCAAGATCCCTAAATTAAAAGCATTGCAGGTACATAACTCGACCGTGTACCGCTGGAATCGCCCCTGTTACGGCATCAGTGATAACGGGAAACCGCACCTGAGGATCGAGAATCGCGTATTTCCTTCCGGACCAACTGTTCTGGACGAGGTAGCCAATATGGCACTCTGGCTGGGAGCCATGTGTGGCTATGGTGAACATATTCTGGATGTCCGGCAATTGTTGACCTTCGAGGATACCCGCGATAATTTTGAAAAGGCTGCCAAATTTGGTATCGACACCAAATTCAACTGGTTTGGGGATAACAAGATCGCGGCGACCGATCTGATCCTCCAGGAGATCCTGCCCGTTGCGGAAGAAGGATTAAAGCTGCATCATGTGGACCAGGGAGATATTGACCTTTACCTTGGTATCATCCGGGAGCGGGCCAAAAGCCATATGAATGGCGCCCGGTGGGCACTTCGATCGTTTACCAGACTGATCAAGGAGACCAGTAAAGATGAAGCATTAACCGTATTGACCAATGCAATGAAGGAGCACATCAGCCAGGGCGGACCGGTGCACGAATGGCCACTGGCAGACCTCAAGGACCTGAAAGACTATCAACCCGTGAATCTAAAAGTATCCGAAATCATGACTACCGATCTGTTTACCGTACAAAAGGACGATCTCATCCGTCTTGTAGCCGAGATGATGGATTGGCGCAAGGTGCGGTATATGCCGGTGGAAGATGAAAAAGGAAGGCTGGTAGGTCTGGTTACTTCCCGGCTCCTGTTACGCTTTTATACCCAACTTTCCAATCCGCTGGCGAATACCTTAAGCACGGTGGAAGACATTATGATTAAAGATCCGATCACCGTTTCGCCGGATGCCAAAGTCATGGATGCCATGCAAATCATGAAAGAAAACCGAATCGGTTGTTTGCCTGTTACTATTCATGATGAGTTGGTCGGAATCATCACCGAAATGGATTTTCTCCGGATGTCAACCAGGCTTCTGGAGCGTCTTTCTGCTATTTCCGGTGAAGCCCGCACCAACGCCGAGGAATAATCATTATTTGCGTACTTTTGTAGCCCTTGATTTCGTACACCATTTAAATGCAATATGGAAATGATGCCATTTGATATTGATATGATACGCGCTTATTACGAAGCGCTGCCGGGCCGGATTGCTGAAGCTCGAAAAGCCCTGAACCGGCCGATGACCTTGACCGAAAAGATATTGTTCTCTCACTTGCATGAAGACTCACCATTGGCCGATTTCGGCAGGGGAAAGGATTATGTTTTTTTCGCCCCTGACCGGGTAGCTATGCAGGATGCTACCGCCCAAATGGCTCTGTTGCAATTTATGATGTGCGGAAGGGATAAAACGGCAGTGCCGACTACGGTGCATTGCGATCACCTGATCCAGGCCGAAGTTGGAGCAAATGCGGACCTTAAAACAGCGTTGAATATCAACTCGGAGGTGTATGATTTC
>Ga0116164_10002060_pt1 | contig 14636 bp, 14 predicted proteins | sample AD_UKC109_MetaG_FD_89888 | JGI IMG/M metagenome (GOLD analysis project Ga0116164, IMG submission 89888) | Active sludge microbial communities of municipal wastewater-treating anaerobic digesters from Hong Kong - AD_UKC109_MetaG | ecosystem: Engineered > Bioreactor > Anaerobic > Digestate... | reverse complement strand
CTTCTTTTCATTGCCCTTCTTGCTGTTCTTGGTCATTACTTTTTGATTGCAGCCATAATCTCTGTTCTTTTTGTAATATATGCATCTGCTACTACCAAACCATTAATTGCAAAACATAAGATAACTGCAAGAGGAATAGATACAGCTGGGAAACTCTACGAATGGTATCAACTTGAAGACTTTTACTTCTGTAAAAAGGGAAATATATATACTCTCCTAGTTCAAACTAAGCTTAATTTCCCTAAAGTCCTTGTATTACTTTGTAATGAGAAAGACAAGGATCCAATATTTGTAATTCTTCAAAAGAAACTTCTGTATAGAGATATTAGAAAGAAACTCAGTAAAGTTGATGTATTGTCTTTTGGGGAGTATGTTCCACTAGAAAAGGTTTAATTGATGATATAATTTAGAGTTGGAGAGATGCCTGAGTGGTTGAAAGGGAAGCTCTCGAAAAGCTTTGTTTGGTTTTCCAAACCGGGGGTTCGAATCCCTCTCTCTCCGCCATTTTCAACATGTTCCAACAAGACCCGTCCACTATGTTTCAAAACCCTTATGGGGATTGAGTTATTTTGGCCTTAAAAAGCGAAGTTCTCAAAAGTAAGGCCTGGTGTATGAAAAGGGTCTAAAAAGAGATGTTTTTTAAACCTCTTGGTTCGAAGGTAGAATGCTTATGTGGTATAAAGAAAATTACTTGTTATACTTAAGCCACTTCTTATTCTTAAATTTATAATTTCTTTCTTGTAAACCCTTAATAACTCTATTTAATACATCAGGATGATATTCTTTAACCCTATCTATAGTATCTTCTCCAAAATCTATTGTCCAATTAATTCCTCTCTCAACTATATCTTCCTTATTACTTGATTCGCCATCTAGAGTATTAGGAAACATAAAAATTTTCAGTTTCCCTTCTTTTTCTAGATTAAGTAAGTACTCTTGTACATCATTAATAGGAATTTCCTTTTCTACTTTTACGGGTACTTCCGATACAATCTCTGGAGTATAAGATGTCATACCTTCTTTAAAAGTGTCTGGTTTTAGATAATATATAGATCCTTTCTTATCTTTATATCCTAAATCAAAAGCTCCTTTGAATCTTTCCCCAATATATGGTTTTCCTTTTGAGAAGCCTGTTTGGCATATAAAGTCAAAATTATCTCCAAGATACATTGCCGTTGTAGCTATATCCTTTGTAGCATACACCCATGGAATCTTATGAGTACTTGGTCTAGGTTCTAAAATTTTCAAACCACTAACTTTTGAGGAATGATATACATATTTTTGATTAATCATTATTAATTATACAAATTATCTCCCCCTTTTTATACTGTCTCTTTTGTCTCATTCTCATTTTACATAGGTTCCAGACGTGTATGTCCCGTTTTTCAATTTCATTCAAGCGCCCTAACTACTATATTCATTCCCCTTTGACTTCACAAATTACTAATGTTACATTGATTAATAACTTTGCATACTCTCTCCTATGAAAGTTCCTAAAATAAAGATTACTGGTAACCACATACTTTCGGCTTGCTTTATAGTAGCAGCGATTGTAGGCATCATATATTCAATATCCCTAATTAAACGAACCTATATTCAAAACACACTACGACAACCCCTCTGGGTACAATTTGATGAAGAAAATACAGAGCCTAAATTTGTATTAACCAAAATAGTCTCAGGTCTAGTACCAGGGGATGGATATGATGGTGATAATTATTTTTTCAGAAATAAGGTAACAGCATATGGAGACAGTACAAGTGGAGAATGTTACAAAACACAATACAAATGTGGTGATGGAAAATGGCATAATTTTGAAGGAGATTCAGTCATCCTAGAAAACAGATGCCTAATAAAAATTAAAGACAGTACATATTGCAATGTAATACTCCCAGGAGGGACACTCATTGCAGCTTCAGTTCACCAAAAAAGAACCGATTCATTTGATACTAGCGACCTCACATTCCAAATCATCTCAACAGATGAGCAAATTACCATAATACAAAGTGTAACCAATCAAGAATCAATACTATGGCATAGCCTAGCACCAAACTTTAATAAAAAATATGTTGTTGAGATTGGAGATAACACTGCAGAAGCCACTGGGACAGAGTTCTACACATCTAGTGATGAGACTGATGGTGTCGTTACTACTGTTATCAAAGGAAGTGTAAAAGTTTACAATACCACGATTACACAAGGACAATATGCCCAATTACCATATTTCAATGTTTTAGCTTGCCCACCAGCACTAAAGGCATGTGGTAATAGTTGTATTCCAGCCAACGGTATATGTTGTGATTCAAACAGCTACTGCCTATCACCCCTCCAATGTCAGGAGAATCCTACTGGCACATGTAAAGCTAAACTTTTCTCAGGAGATAGTTCCCAATACTGTTGTTACAATGATCCTAATGCTAGTAGCTTCTCTCTGTTTGATAAAGGGAGTTATGACTGTGAAGATGGGTATAAGTTCTGTGCAAACAAATGTATTCCTGAAGATCAAGAATGTTGCTACCCTACAGATGAGGATTGTCCTGTTACAGCAGATGAAGTTGATATGGGAACTGGAGATGTACCATCTGACTACGAAATCCCAAGAAAATATTTCTTTGACCTATACGATAGATTAATAGCAGATCCAACATATTTTGGTCTTGTTTCTGCAACTGCTTTTACTGAAGATACTTTCAATTTTGATAGTGTTCTTAAATATATTACGCAATATCTCAAACCCGTTGTTGAAAAAGATTATGCAAATAGTAACGAAGCTACAGAACAAAAAATATATTGTGATACCTATCATAATTCAGGAATATGTCCTAGTACAAGAACATCTAGTAGTAGCTCCACATCAGCATCGGGAGATTGTAGTATGATGAACGATATTAAAATTCTTTCTTGTTACGTAGAAAGTGCTGGTACTTTAAATAAGGGGAAACCTGGATATGTGCAATGTCAGTACAAGATTGTTAAAAACAAGGATAAATATTGTACAAGCTCTGGAGGGTTGGTGTGTACAGGAACAGGAGAAGGAGCAATTCCTAAGAAATGTTTACCTAGCGGTTTTAACGATTGGGTAAATCCATAAAGAAGATTAATTTTTAATAATTTGGCCATGAAGAAACTCGTTCTTCCAAAACTACACCTTACAAAAAAACAAATCATTCTAGTATCTGCAGGACTCTTATTATTAATAGCATCTGTAGTTACATATATCATATTTAAAAATCCAAAAGACGGAAGTAATACTCAACAAACCAATATTCAAGGAAATACAGGAGAAGGATATGCAGAATCTGAGAAAGCAGAATCTAGTTCGTGGCAAAAAGCATATTCAACAGAAACAGATCCAAAAATACTTGTATATGGAGAGATAGCAGACAATCCATGGGGAACAGAACCATACTCAATAGATTTAACAGAGGAATGTGAATATGAGGACAAGGAGACGGAAGAAAGTACATATGTTTTAGGATCCACCCCAATAGAAGTAAAGAATCATTGTATTTTAACCCTGTCACACACTGTAGATCCAACAGAAACACAAGATACACTAACAGCATATCTTGTATTACCAGACAACTCTGTCATATCACTAAGCTCAAATAGTTTTCCCACTATACAGGTGAATATATATGAGAAAGAAACAAGGATTGTTCAGATGAATAGCCTTGCATATTACAGAATATCTCCTCAAGAAGATAGCCATATATTTACAGTTGAACTTCCACTTCTTTCCCGTATATTTACAGCTACTGGAACAGAACTCTATGCTGAAATGGGATTTACAGAAGGATCTTTCCCTCAGTATGATCTTGATGAGGGTAACTATGCTGGAGGATTCTTCCTCTATGAGGGTTCTGGGAATATTAGAAAAACTGGAAGTACAGAGATACTAGAATCAATGGATAGCAATGATAATACAAACATATACTATGGTTTCCTTTCTCTTACAACCTTTCAAACAGAAGCTATTTCTTTGGTAACCGATACTTTGGATATCGTAGGAAGAGCAGATTTTCTTACTAACCAAAAAACTTGGTCTGAAAAATATGGATTTGGTAATTTCAGTAGTTTTACTACAGATACATTGAAAGCCTTTGTATATGAACATACAGAAGATGTGTATGCAAAGACAGTTTCAAAGGTTGAAGAAATGAAAGCAGAAGAGAATAGGAAATGGGAAGAGATGCAAGATGATGATGATAACTATTCCTCCTCAAGTGGTTCATCTTCTACAGGTAGTAGTAGCAGCTCAGAGAGTTGTTATGCTAAAGGTTCTGCTAGCTATCAGCTGTTCTGTCAGATGTCTAGTCAGGGAACTATAAAGGATGGGAAGTGTTGTGTAAGCTATTAGATATTGGCACGGGTTTGCATAGATAAAGGGATTTGTTAAGATGATAGCAATAGTGGTGTACCCACTGCTGGAATGCAGAGTGGCACCACTTTTTGTTTTATAATTTTTCCCCTTCTTAAGCTTCTAAATCATTTGATGAGAATGAGGTTTGCAAGCAGAATATCAACCTTTTAGACCAGATCATTTCTATGAGAAATACTTTTGCGAAATTTGGCTTATGTGGTGGAATGGTGGAGACTCTTATGGGATCCTATGGCTAGAATAAGACATTTTAATCTTCTTTTTTAGGTGTCTCTTTTGTCTCATTTTTGGTATCATCTAGTTGGGAAGATAGGGTCCAGACCCGTATGTCCCGTTTTAAAAATGAAAAAAGAAATAGATAAAACACATTGGTCAATCCAGTTTTTAGTACTTTTAATAACTCTTTTTTTGTTCATATTTCTAGGCAAGATTATATCTTTAGAAGAGATCTATGCATCTAGTAAAGCAGATTTTCTTTCCTTTATTCCCCCTTTTCTATCCATTCTCTTGGTAATACTTTCTCTCTCTTTGAATAAAAAGAAGCTTTTTTCTGAGAGATATTGGTATTTAAATGATTTTGTTTACTGGAATGTCTTTTCTTTTTTACTTTCTCTGATTGCAATTTTCCATGGAATATACAGTAATATATTCTTCTTAATATTCTCCCAAGTATTTGCATATATTTCACTTTTTCTTGGTTATGCAAACGAACTTAGAAATGAGATAATTGATGGAAAATTTAAGAAAGGAAAATAGAATGCAATTACCAAAATTAAAAAGATATCAAAAGAAATACGATTTTTCATATGCATTTGGTGCATACCCTGTACTTGATCTTTTGAAATATCAGAAAGAAAAGGTACTTAAGATTTTTGTTAAAACAGAGGGTTTACAAAGTGAAGGGATATCTGAAATAGAAGAGATTTGTAAAAGGGAGAATATTCCATTTGAAGAGAATAGTCATTTGATTGATAAGATAGCGTACAAAGAGAATACATATGTGGTTGGTGTTTTTGAGAAATATGAGAGTATGCTTGATGAAAAAGAGAACCATATTGTCCTTGTAAATCCGAGTAATGCAGGAAATTTAGGGACAATTATTAGAACAATGGTAGGTTTTGATTTTAGAAATTTAGCAATTATTAAACCAGGAGTAGATATTTTTGACCCTATGGTTGTTAGGTCTACGATGGGGGCTTTGTTTGGAGTCAACTTTAAGTATTTTGAGAGTTTTAGGGGGTATGTAGAGGCTTACAGGGGGCATTGTTTGTACCCCTTTATGCTTGATGGTGCAAAGAGTATTTTAGATGTTGAATTTAAAGAACCATTTTCTTTTATACTAGGGAATGAAGGTAAGGGTTTAGATGAGAGTTTTAAAGATATTGGAGAGAGCATATATATTCCACATTCAGACAAGATAGATTCTTTGAATCTTTCTGTAGCAACAGCTATTGGTATGTGGGAGTACAGTAGAAGAAAATATTAAAAAATGGTATAATACTGTTGTTCTTTACAAATATGGGGACGTCAGGCTTTCGACAGAAGTTTGATTCTAGTTATCACAAACCGTTTGTTAAGTTCGTTATTCTTAACGCACAAGATAAGTGTAAAAAATAAAATCGTCGCTTTTGCAGAGCAGTTAAAAGCAGCTGTCTCAGCTCCACTTTATAACTATAACTTTGCATAAGTCTAACTGATTAGTTTCGGTTAGTGTCTTTTATCCTTTTCCCTAATGAGGGATCTAAGACAGTCGTTATTAGGGTATGATTGATTACCAGGTCAGTAGGGTAATTGATTGAAAAATATAACTGAGGAGATATACTTTTTGTCTAATCTTTTAGGTATATCTTACTAAACAAGAGTAGATATGTTTGTATATGGTGCTAGATGACACTTTTGGACATGGGTTCAATTCCCATCGTCTCCACCATTGTAAAAAATTTGTTTCCTTTTCCTATTAGTTCGTTGTATCCCCTTAGTTAATATGATATATCATATTAACTAATTTATATTTAAAAGACATTCCAAAATGGAAGACAAAAAATATCTAAATGAGGAGGAATATCAAAAAGTAGTTAAAAAACTATCTAGGATATCAATCATCATCCTAGTTTTTGGTCTATTGATAGGTGGAGGATTAATAGGGTATGGCTTTATTAAATCTAATGAAGTCAACAAACCAGTTGTAGAAGAGCAAGAGAAAAATGAGTCTGATACACAAGCAGAGATTAATGCCCTCGAAGAAGAATTAGCTGAATTAGAGGCAAAAAAGATTGAAGAATTTACAACCAATGGTCATTCTGAGGAATATTTTAGATTAAATAATCAAATTGAAGAAAAAAATATTAAGTTAGGAGGATTGAGGATAGGAGAATTAGGTTCTTCTGTGATCTTCAAACCTATTAAAGATGAAGCCGATGAAGTAAAGAACAAGGTCAAAACAGCTCCTTACTTTATGATTGGTGGTTTTGTAATCTTTGCATCCATTGTTCTTGCTCTCATGTTTTTCCTTTTCGCTAAGAGAAGACAAATTACTGCATTCTCTGTACAACAGAGTATGCCAGTTACCAAAGAAGGTCTGGAGGAAATGGCTCCTACATTGGGAGAAGTAGGAAAGGAAATTGCAAAGGGGATTAAAGAGGGTACTAAGGGAGAATAAAATTAAAGTGAGAGAAGTATTGTAACAATACTTCCAAGTACCATAAATGGAACAAATGGTATTTTTAAACCTCTGAACTTTTTCTTCTTGTATGAAAGCAAAAGACCATAAATTAATGCTGTAAATATTGTGATATATAGCCATGGTATTAAGTGGCTACTTCCTAACAAAAAACCACAGATTATTGCTATCCTAACATCTCCTTGTCCCAAACCTTTCTCTTTAGTAATAAGAACAATTAATTGAAATATCAAACCTAAGATTATTGCTCCAATTAAATTTTCATAGGGGAGATAGTAAAAATTTCTTGTAATCTCAATTCCCCAAGTACTTCCTTTCAGAAGATAGAGAAATGCATTTAGAAGTAAGAGAAAGACTATTAAGAAGAGAGAAACCACCTGGTCTACCTCCATTGTATTGAAATCTTTTAAGGCAAGAAAGAAAAGAAGGGTAAATATTACAAGAAGAATAAGAAGAGTTAATATTGTTTGATAGGAGCAAGTTGAATGGGATAGAACTTTAAAGCTAGTTAAGAGCTGAATTAGAATGAAGGCACCTAAATATACTATTTCTTTAGTTGTTAATTTCTTTTTAAATATTTGAGATTTCAAATGGATCTGTATTTACATTTAATTCTTTCTGGATGTTTACATAGTTAGCGGAGTCATCAGTGGCTGTTACACTTAAAAGCTTAACACCAGGTTCTCCTACCTTATCAGCAATTATCGATTCACAGCTCCAACCTTCCTGTGTCATTGAGAAAACTCCTACAAAAAGATGATCTCTTTTTATTTTGTATACGCTTTCTTCTAAGCAAGTCTCAGCATGTATTTGCAAAATATTACTGTCGTAGGTCATTTTGCTTGTTAATAATAGCCCAATATTTTGGTAGACCAAGTTAATCCCTGTTAGAAGAAGAACTGGCAATACTATTAATACTGTTGTAAGGGCAATGTATCCTTTTTTCATAGTTATCTAATTATTGCAAGAAAATTATTTGTTTCTGTTTGACCGTACTTACCTATCGATGAAATCTCTATGGTTACCCTGGTAGCAACTACTTCATTCTTCCGATTTGTTACTGGCTCAAGATACATCTTTCTAACCTGTACATTGTTTGGTGTGATTGGAATTGAGTTGTAGTAGATTCTAGAATTTTCCAAACGATATATCTTTTCTCCATCTTTAAGCATTACGGAGAGAACACCTGAATCATTGTTAAATACTGTATTTGTTGTATTAATGCTTAATGTTTTGCTGAAGGTATCTTGTATATGTTGAATTACGAAAGAAGAGGATTGGAGAGCTACAACTCTGTTGGTTGTCCTTAGACTTGATTCTTGTGTAGAGAGCATGAATGGAACAACAATCATCATGACTACAGCTGTAAGCCCTATGTAGAGTACTGTTTCCATTAATGTTAATCCTTTTAATTTGTTACTTTTCATAGCTAATAGATAGTTCTTTAAGTAAAGGTGTAGTGTCAGTATTAGAAATAAAGTCGGCTTTGTACTGGAAATACCTACCATGAAGAGGTGTAGTAAGATAGTAAATGCCTGAGGTTGAGTAGAAGGTACCGGATGTGTTGTCTGGACCGACCCAGGTGCTATCATTCATCGTTATCGATGAGCTTGTTCTTAATTGGATCCTCAATTCTGATCCAGTAGGTATTTCTGTTTCTAATGTTAATGTATAGAAAGTTGCGGTCTCTGAAGTTGTATCCAAAATTCCTGATAAGTACTGTCCAGATGGAAGATATCCATATCCATCCTCTCCTCCTCCTCCGTTTCCACCTTCTATAACTTTGAGTTCATTTGCTGAATCAGCTGTCAGTACATATGTATAGAGGTGTTCACCTAGAATTACCAAATCCATTGAATTAATAGATGTAGAAATACTTAATTGCCCACACTGTGTAGCCGATGTTCCGGTAGAGATATTAAGGACTATGTAATCTGGATTTCCGTACCCTCCCACTCCTCCAATCATCGCTCTGTCCTCTACAGCAGTTATAGATCTCACAGATAGTGTACCTAGCTCGTATGAAAATATTAATGGATACTGTGTATATTTGTTTGATATATCAAGGACATAGAATTCATGTCCTGCATTTGCACTAGTGCCTACATATGCTCTGTTTTTGTCTAAAGAAACAAAAAGTGCAGTAGGTGTTACACTACCTAAGTTTGCTTTTCCAATGAGAGTAATAGTTGGGGAGTATGTGTAAACTTTTAAGTTGTAAGTATCTCCACTTACAGTAACATACATAAAGCTTTCATCAACGTATAAATCTGTTACCAATGCTCCACCACCTCCCACAGAAACAGATCTCAAAGTACTTCTTGAACCTGTTTTTTCGGTAATATCAAAGAGTGTCACATTGTTTCTGTAGCTTACAAAACCGATATTCCCATATCCTGCAACATGTTGGCCATCAACATTCCCTGACAAGTCATACCACCCGACTTCTTGAAATGGGGTAGTTTGAGTGCTAATTATCGACACCTCCTTCGAGTTTGTATCAGAACCAACCAATACATACCCATTTGTAATGGCTTGAATATCATTTGTTTTTCCTAAGTCAACACTTCCGTTTATAGTAACTAGTGGTTCTCCATTTACATCTTCAGTTACAGTCGCCTTCACAAAAGAGAGTCCCGAGGCGTTATCTCCTGTCCCCATATATATGGTATTCCCATTCGAAGAAATGGTTTTTGCTACACCTTGCCCTGGCAAATCAAAAGCATATGTACTAAGTGATGGTCTACACCAGTCAAAATATCTCTGAGGGGCAAGTCTTACTTCACCACCGTATGTCTCTTGAGCAAGAGTGTCAGTATATGTCCCAAGGTCAAAATCTGCTTTAGATGTAAATACTACTGAATTAATATTCCAGTCATTTAAAAACAGTTTTGGAGTAAGAGTGTAAAGTTTCCCTAACCTATCTCTCCACTGTATATTAATATCTATTGTCCTTGTATGGGGATCTAATGTTCCTCCCTCGGTAACAATTTGCCCTAAATTGTCCCTATAAGTATGTGATACTGTAAAGAAGTAGTTTAGTGAGTTTTGAACTCCCGGGCCATTAGCTATGTTGTATGTCCCATCAACAAATTCCAAATGTTTTTCTCCTCCACCAGTTTCTTTTGATATACTAAACCACTCTTCAGACTTAACAAATTTAAGTGCAGAGTATATATCCTTTGTTAAATTAGCGGCATTTGTTCTTTTCGCAATATTCTCATATGCCCTTGTTGCATCTACCATCAAGAAGATTAAGAAAGAGGACATCACAGAAAAAAGTCCAATAGATAGAACAATCTCTGCCAAACTAAAACCTTCCAATTTTTTCTTTTTGTTATTCATATTCAATTAATCCTTCCTCATTTATCCCTATCCTGATAGACTGAGGGCCAATTCCAATATAGAAGTTTCCAAAAGATATTGGCTTAAATGATCCATTTTGAAAAAGGATAGAGTCATCTGTCGTTAGGGAAATTGAAGAGATGTACATATTGTTTGGAAGATCTCTTTCATCTTTGTCTACCCCAGTTGCAAAAGAATTACCATCGAAGAGGTAATATTTCCCATTAGTAAAGTAGATTCCAGTTGAGATATTTTTGCTTTTAGCCCTCTGTTGTTGGTAGTAAATATCAGAAGCTATCTGAGAAGCATATTCCTTTATTTTTGACTTCTGAGCGTTTCCGGTGGTAGTAGGAAATGTTAAAGCAGTAATAAAGAGGAGCAGTCCCAAAGTAAGAATTATTTCAAGAAGGGAAAAACCTTTTAAGTCTTTTGTTTTTAAATTTTTTCTAACCATTGATAGAACCCATTAATTGATAGATTGGCATGAGAACAGTAATCCCAAGACCTCCAATCATTGCTCCTACCAAAATTAGGAGAAGAGGTTCAATGAAGGTTACGATATTGTTGCTCATCTCTTCAACCTCTTCGGAGTAGAACTCATGCAAGTACATGAGATTGTCTTCCAAGGAACCGCTGACTTCTCCGATATCAACCATTTTTACAAAAGAGGGATTAAAATATTTTGGATATTCAGCTAGAGAGATCGAAAGATCCTTTCCATCTTGAATACTTTTGTGTATCTTTTTGAAGATATCAGCATATATAGAATTACTTGTTGTTAAAGATGATATTTCCATTGATTGCTCGAGAGGAATACCACTTGCAAGAAGGACACTTAGGGATCTTGAAAAAGAAGCTAAGACATTTGCAATGAAAAGGTTTTTAAGTATTGGGAAGTTTATGGCAAGCCAACCAAGAAACTTTTTGCCAGATTTTGTTTTAAAGTAAAGAATAATTAAGATGATTATTACAACTAATATTCCAAAGATGTACATCCAATTTGTTCTAATGAACCTTGCTGTGTTCATTATAAAGAGTGTGAATGCAGGAATATTTTCAAAGGCCTCAAACATTGTTTCTAACTTAGGAAGAACGATAAAGATCATTCCTATAAATTCGATTAATGTCATCCCAACTATAATTACTGGATATATGATTGCGCCTTTGAGTTTCTTGTTTGTTTCCCACTCTTTTTGAATTGACTCAGAAACAAATTTTAAATTCTTTTCTAAAGAACCACCTTTTTCTCCAGCTTCTACTACAGAGGATATTGTTTTGGGAAAGACTTTAGGAAATTGGTCCATGGCACTTGCAAGACTTACCCCTTTCTTAACTTCACTGGAGATATATCCATATATTTTGTTTAATTTAGGATCACTTGATTGTTCTGAAATGGTTTCAATTGTTTCCGACAAAGGGATTCCAGCCTTCAAGAGTGCAGTAAGAGATTTAATTGACATGAGAAGAGCTGGGACTTTAACCTTGTAACCTTGTAGGGTCTTTAGGAGTTTAGCCTTTTTCTTGTCATCCATCTGTATTTGATTGAGTTGTTCATCATTAACCTTCTCTTCTGCTTGGGTTGGTTCACCTTTCATATCTTCTTCTTTTACTTTTTTTTCTTTTTCACCTTCCATTAATCTTTAATTGCAATTACTTTAATTAATTCTTTTACATCTATCATACCCTCTTTTAATTTACTTGCCGCATCCTCGGCCATTAGTTTAAAATCACCCTTCTTTGCTGTTGTCAAAATAGCATCCATTGATGGATTTGAAATGATAATGTCTCTTAATTGTTTGTCAATGTACAGTAGCTCATAAATACCTACTCTCCCAGTGTATCCAGTATTATTACATTTCTCACAACCTACCGCTTTGTAGAGTTTCTGAGATGGTTTTACAAATTTTTGGAGATCAGGTCTTAATTTTAGGAGTTCTCTGTTTTCTTCATCTTTTTCTAGTACATACTCTTTTTTACACTCATTGCAGAGTCTCCTTGCAAGCCTTTGGGCTACTACAATGTTTAATGTTGAAGCAATTAGAAAAGGTTCAATTCCCATATCAACGAGTCTAGGAATGGCACTTACAGAGTCATTTGCATGAAGGGTGGAGAGTACTAAGTGTCCTGTGAGGGCTGAATTTACAGTAATTCTAGCAGTCTCAGTGTCTCTAATCTCCCCTACCATGATTACATTTGGGTCTTGTCTTAGAATCGACCTTAGTCCTGTGGCAAATGTTAAATCACTTTTCACATTTATCTGTATGTGGTTTACACCTTCAATACTGTACTCAACTGGGTCTTCGATTGTTGTAATATTTACCTCTCTCGTATTAAGGATCTTAAGGATAGAGTAGAGGGTTGTAGTTTTACCACTACCAGTAGGCCCTGTGATGAGGATTAAACCGTATGGCTGCCTGTATGATTTTTCAAGCAATTCTAGATCCTTATCACTAAGGCCTAAATCAGACATGGAGTATGATTTGTTTGCCTGAGTGAGTAGTCTAATTACTACTTTCTCCCCAAAAGTCACAGGCAATATTGACACTCTTGCATCAACATTGTATGTGTCTTTTTCTTGAGATTGAAATGCCTCTAGTCTATTTAGTGTTTTTTTAATTCCCTCCTCTTTATCTTTGTCCTCGCTTTTGTCCTTCTCATCCTCTTTTGCGTCTTCGTCTTCTTTTTTTTGTTCCTCTTCATTTTCCTTTTTTGATATTGGTTCCCCATCGATTAAGGATTTGTTGAATTCAAACGGAATTTTCCCATCTTGAGGTGATAGGTGAACATCAGTTCTTAACTTTGCCCTAACCTTTATTATGAAGAGTAAGCTTTCTTTTAATTCTGGACCTATGGAAATTGTATCTCTTAATACACCATCAACTCTGTATCGTACTAAGAGGACATTGTCTTCTTTTGACTCTATGTGAATATCAGAAGCTCTGCTCTTTAGGGCATCAAGAATTAAAGCATCAAGGAAGTCAGAAATATTGATCTTCTTCTTGAGCACATCATCCATTAATTCTAGTAGTTCAATCATAACCCTAGGACAGCTAAGAGCTATCTGATACTCACTTTAAATAAGCAAACGTTTAATACAGCAAAGGACCTATCTCTTTACTGCTATAACTTTATCATCTTCTGCATTTGGGGCAGCAATCTGTACCCTTGTTCCAATTGTGCAGATTACATAGCCTGTGTCCTCAGCATTTCCCTCTGATGGGTCGATAGGGATACTTACCATATAGTCAGCATCTCCAGTGCCCGTAAGGATGGCTCCAAGGTTTACATTACCCGTAGCTGTACCAATAGGTGTACCTATTGTCGGGTCAGTAGGATCACATGCCATAATCCCAGTTGGGAGTACTTTCCCATCAGTTGTGTACTGTGTGACAGCATTAAGGATTGCGTTCACATCTGAGCTCCTCTGTGCATTTCTTGTATCCCTAAAGTTCTTCCCAGGGTTGATAGCAACAATTGTTATTGTAGACAGTATGACGATCAACGCTACAACAACAAGGATCTCGATAAGTGAGAAACCTTCGTATCTTTTTCTATTCATAGAAAAATATATTAAATAAAATTAAGTACATATTTAATATACGAAGGAATTGAAATTGTGTCAAATAGTAGAAAATTTAAGTAAATATATAAATATAAAATTATACATATGGTAGAATAGTGAGCTATATTATTTTTAATCATACTAATTTGAAAAAACTACTCTTAGGTATTCTACTAGTATTGCTTTTTCCTCTACCTTCATTAGCAAAGGAACAGGTAACTCTCTTCTGGGGAGTTAGTTGCCCATATTGTCATACTGTAAGAGAAAAAATTTCTGAAGAAAAACTAAATGAGAAGATAGATATTGTAGAAATTGAGTTACAGGAGAACAAAGAAAATATCTCTAAGTTTGAAGAGAAGATAAAGGAATGTAATATCAATCCACAACAGGCAGGTATTCCGTTGCTTTTTGCTGATGGAAAATGTTACCAAGGAGTAGATCCAATTCTAGAGAAACTACATGGAATGGTCGAAGGAAGAGATGTAAATAGTGCTGTTGAGGAGATAGATTTGGTAGAAGGTAAAAGAAATACAGAGATAATGATTGGTATAGTGTTTCTTTTTCTTGTTGTAATTGTTTTGTTTGGATACTACAGACAGAATATGAAAGCAGGTAGAAAGAAAAATGGTAAGAAGATACACACCTTAATACTGCTTTTACTAGCTCCT
>Ga0116164_10002059_pt1 | contig 14638 bp, 9 predicted proteins | sample AD_UKC109_MetaG_FD_89888 | JGI IMG/M metagenome (GOLD analysis project Ga0116164, IMG submission 89888) | Active sludge microbial communities of municipal wastewater-treating anaerobic digesters from Hong Kong - AD_UKC109_MetaG | ecosystem: Engineered > Bioreactor > Anaerobic > Digestate... | reverse complement strand
CGGTGTTCCCATAGGCCAGTCCAGTATCGCATTGATTGGAAACCCTACCAGACCGGTTTGATTGAATTCAGGGGCTTGCGTCAGGATCTCATTCAACTGCTGCAGCATCTGATTGTAATCTTTCACCTGTGAAGCACCCGTTGGATTCTGTTCATATTCCGGTGTAGAGGGGATCTGTTCAAACATTTGCGTAAAGAGCCTGAAAAGAACAGGATCCTCTTCGATGAGCTGACGAAACTCCTGTATCACCGGATGCAGGGTTGTTGCGGATAGAGAAAAAGTGACCAGAAATAAAAACAAACAAACGAGTATTACCCAACGTTTCCTTCTTCCTAACATAGAACATTCCTCCTTTTACCTTAGGGACAATAACCTTTCTCTGGAAATATCTTCAGAAAATACACACTATACCAAAAAACATTATTGGATTCAGAGTCTGTAATGCAGTATCCTTCTTCTGTTCAATACGGGAAATCATGTTATATTCGATTATAACATGACAACTTTTTAAAGATGAATTCTCTGAAAATAGTCAGAGCTTGTATTCGCAGGATACCTTTTCACTTAAACGTATGGAATTTTAAGTTCTATCGTTATTTATCATTTTTATGGTTCAATTATGAGTTTTCAGATGAGGAATACAGTGATATTCACATCCTACTCACTGCGAAAGACGGCAAGCACCGAATTGGTGTGATTGAAATAACCACATTCAAACCGATCTTCGTCAGATCACACCGTTCTTCTTCTCCCGTATAATAAAACACCGTCGCCATTCCCGAACACACCTCCCGCCTGCTTCCATACATCTTAATCTCTCTCAGTACCGTCTCGGTTAACCATTCATACCCCTTTGAATGTCCAATAAACTCCACTACGTTAAACATTTCTCCTCCTCAAACGGATTCCACAAACAAAATCCGTATCAAGCCAACAAAAAAAAGCTGTTTATGACACACTTCCTTTTCAGAAAGCCTTCTCATGTCATATCAACCACTCTTGTCAACTTCTATTATTTTTATAATATGGTGAAATGTCTCCAAAGAATTGAACTGTTGTTCAACAGAAAACTTTTGTAAGCGTCTTGCGAGGCGATATTTTTATACGTGGAATTCTCAGTGTTTTTCACAGGAAAACGCTTAAAACATCCAGGTATTTTTTCGGCGAAAAAACAAACCCCTCTTGCCTCCAAAAGTTTTACTTCTTGGAGTTTAGAAGATATTATTATATCATAATTGTTCCTTTTTACGAACTTGAATCTTAAACCAATTTATTTTTATAATCATAAACAAGAACGATTGTTAGAAAAAACAAGCGTCGAGTAAGCTTGAGCTTTTGTTCCGGTTTTACAATCTGTTAATGAACAAAGGTGTTGACGTAGTCCTGAGACGAGATAGTAGAATCATACTGAAGTTAGGCGGAACGGAAGAAACAGATTCCGTGAAACATTGTCAGACAGATAACGACGAACAACACTTTACATAGATTGCACTCTTTAAGCTCTCCTTTTCAGGAGAGTTTTTTTTATTCTTTTAAAAAAACAAAAAAGGCAATTGTTTCTCTTTCCAGAGACCAATCGCCTTTTTTTACCGTAAATTATTTCAATTTACTAATTCATTTCTGATCCTGCCAGTTCTTTTTTCACAATCATTCTTCCTTTTTTCAGATGCTCTTCTCTTCTGAGAAGCCATGTCGTGAGAAAACAGGACATAACATCCGTTACGGGAAAGGCAATCCATATGCCAATAACTCCCCAGAATTGGGATAACAGTATGGAAACGGGGATTAGAAACAGGATATCATTTGAAAGTGAAATGAGAATGGCCTCCTTTGCTTTTCCAAATGACTGATAAATACCGGCTCCAACAATCTGAACGATAACCGTCGGGATCGCACAAAGTGCTATTCTGACCGCAAGGATTCCACTTTCTATAAATTCAGGATCCGAGGAAAAGAGCGACAGAATAAAATCTGGAAACAGTAAACCGACAGCATATCCAACCAACCCGATTAAAAGAGTGGAAATCATCGATAATTTCACCGTTTTATACACCCTTCCCAATTTTCTGGCCCCAAAGTTAAAACCAACAATCGGAAGCATTCCTTCAACAATACTCATTGATGGAAGGAAGAGAATCATCATAATCTGGTTCAGAGCACCATAAACAGCAAATGCCATATCCCCGCCGTACCGTTTAATCAGATTGTTAATCACGATGGCGACAACACTCGAAGAAATCTGACGAATAAAGGATGAAGTTCCGATTTTAAAGATCTCAATCAGGATACGCCCGTTAATCCGCAGATATTTAAAGCCAACTCTTAAAATAGAATCTCCCTTTAAGATATAAACGATGAATATGATCCCGGCAACCGCATAACCAATGATTGTTGCATATGCAGCACCTTCCATCCCTGTTTTGAACACAAAGAGAAATAACGGGTCAAGTGCCAGATTAACCAGCATACCGATAACGACAACACCGTTTGCAACCTTGGGATTTCCCTCTGCTGCAACAAGGTTGTTTATTGAAGAAACAAAACCAATCCCAACATTAAACAGAATGATGACTTCCAGATAGCTTTTTGCAAATGGAATGATGGACTCTGAAGCGCCAAACAGATTCAAAAGAGGCTGCATAAGCAAGATACCGAGAACGGTTATGGCAAAACTTGAAAAAATCGTGGCGGTAAAAGCGTTACCAATGACGTGCTTTGCCTTCTCATATTCTTTCGCTCCCAATGCCCTTGAAAGGATAGAAGCTGCACCAACACCTATCATATCGCCAATCGCCGTAATAATCGTCATGACAGGAAAGGCAATTGCCATTCCTCCCAGTGCCAGTGGTCCAAGTGCCTGTCCGATAAAAATCGTATCAATCAGACTGTACAATGCCCCGACAATCAACCCGAAAAATGAGGGTAATGCCATTTTATATAATAATTTACCTATAGATTCAGTCCCTAACGCTTTCGTTCTTTCGTTCATATTCACTCCTTTTAATTTGTTTTTTCAAACGGTCCGCAAGTAGTTTCTTTATACGCTCTTCAAAACCGTTTAAAATGAAATCGTATTCCACAACCTTTACAAAGAAAAATCCCTGTAAAGCCAGCAATAAAAGAATCACTTCTTCCTCATTATCAAAATACTTCATAAATATTTTAAAGACCTTTTTATCAATCTCTCTTGTTTCTTCTACAAGCTCGGGTCTCTGAGCAAACACACCCAGGATACTTGATTCCAGATCCGCAAGATAATCATTGATATAGGAATCAACAAATTCTTCAAGTTTTGCATAAAGGGCTTCTCCTTCAAGGTCCTGTATTTCAGAGATAATCTCTTCCGCTCCATCTATAAATTCTTTCATGTTTCTTTCAATCAAACCTTCCAATATGGCATCTTTGGTTGGAAAGTGATAAAGAAGCCCGCCTTTACTGATCCCCGCCTTTTCCGCAATATTTGAAAGGGTCAGCATTTTGACTCCTTCTGCCTTATAAAGTTCATTCACAGCCTGATAGATCTTCTCCTTCGTTTCTGATTTGTCCTGATGCATCAATTCACTCCTTTTTTGACTATACCGTCCAGATGGTATAGTTTAACATGTAATATAATATTTGTCAAAATAACTTTTTTGAAGTTTTATGATGAAATAAAAAAGGTAAAGACAAAAAGAATCTTTACCCTATCAGAGTGTTTATTTAATTTTCTGCAGCTTTAAAACAAGAGCTGGATAGCAAATACTTTATTTACTCATCTTTTTAAATCCGTTAAACCAGGCTCTTTCCTCAAAATTCTTTTTTTCAACTTTTTGAATAGGACCTTCCGCGTACCCGATGGGAAGATAACAAACCAGTTCATAATCCGGTGGTACACCTAGAATAGATGCCATCTGTTTTCCAATCTGATCTTTGTCCGTTATGTGACCCTCTATCCAGCAACTCTGATACCCAAGCTCAACAATTGCCAGCAGCATGTTTTCGATAGCAGCAGAATAATCCTGAACATAAAAACACCTGTCACGATAGGCGTTTATTTTCTGAGTAAGAACACATATCATAGCCGGTGCTGTTGAAGATACGGAAGGAACAATCACATCATAGATCTTTGTAAGAACAGCTTTATCATTTACAGCAATAAGGCTTGTCGTTTGTTTGTTGCATCCTGACGGAGCAGCCAATCCTGCCGTCATGATTTTTTTCAGATCTTCTTCCGGAACAACAATATCCTTGTATTGACCGCGATAACTTCTGCGTTTTTCTATTGCCTCTAATATATTCACATTATTCTCCTTATACTTCAAAGAATTTCCTGATCAGCTAAATGAAAAAAGCCATCCTGATCCGGTATGAAATCAACCGCTTTAGCGACTGAATCCAGATTCAAAGCACCATAAATGTGTGGATAATCCTCATTCAGATTGTAAAGATCCTCATAAACAACTTCCGGCTTAACTTTGTTCTCATCAATATAAAGCAGTAAGAGATCTTTTTGACCCTTATAGTGACTATCGGCAACTTTACAAACCTGATTTTCCAAGGAACAATGAATAAATCCCTCTTTTTCCAAAGATTCATTCCGATAAATCCCCTCTTTTTTAGCAGCTTCCCATTTTTCTTTTTTGATAACATGGACAATCATTCGCTCACCTCGTTTTTTTCTACGCTTCTAACATATTCTATAACATTCCGTTGATCTTGTAAACTTTGAAAAAAGCAATTTTCTGAATTTTTGAAAAAGAAAATATCTTTCAAATCAACAACTCAAATAACTCCTTAAATTTCAACTCTCTCAAACCAGGATCATTCCAATCCTCGTCTTTAACAACAACGACTTTCCATCCATAAGACTTCAACGCCATTCGAATCCTTTTATCAGTCTTTTTCCTGTCACCGGAATGATAAAATTGTCCATCAATATAAACGGCAACCTTTTTATCCGACCAGGCAAAATCAACGATCGTATTCGGAGAATTCATCTTATACTGCTTTACCGGAAGTGGAACGTTCATCTTTCTTAATACCTTGTAGAACGTATCTTCAAAAGTAGAATCCGTTTCTTTATCACGTTCCTCTGCAGAAACATTCTGTGGAATTTCAAGAAAATCTGTGTTCTGATTAAATTCAGAAAGCAGTTCAGCCGCCATTTCCCTGTCAAGAATTCCGTGATGATACTGATTCCAAAAACTCAACAGACATCTGTAGCAGGCCTTTCTGGTATTGCCGGATTCGCTGCCGCAATCACAGGAATTCAGATGATCCAGAGCCACTTCCCTTATTCGGTTGAAATGGGTAAAAATATGTTCCACAAAACCACTGCCACCTGGTACATTCTCATAGATCAACGCATAATAACCGGCCTCATCGTATCCTGTGAAATAGTCGATATCCGTTTCATCCATATCTGCTGCCTGCATGGCTCCTCTTCTGATGGCCTCAGCCACATTAACAGCCTCTTCAACATTTACGAACGATCTTATCCTGAGAACATCCGAAACAAACGGAGTATAAAGGATGGAAGAAGTGGCAGCTTTATCATTCCCATGAACTTTTTTCATATGTTTTTTTAAGGCCAACAAATTCTGTTCATCACTCATATGATTAAAAACCCATCCGCAAACCGGACAAATATAGAAATGAAGTTCATTCCCCTTATAACGCAAATGTGTGTTATAGAGCTCAAGCGTCCCACTTCTGTAAAAGTCTATTCTGTATTTCCCCTTTGAACAGGTCTTACCTCCGAGATGAGAGGCATTCTCAAAAAAAGCCCCCTGAATATCATAAGAGCGAACCATCCTTCCGGTATCATCTCTTGAAATCCGTCTTTCATCCCCAAGCTCAAGATTGGTTATCTGAATCGCTTTAAAATTCCTTTTCCCTTCTTCCGAATCAAGAGAAACCTCCTTAAGCACTTCCTGATGCTCAGAAGATTCAATATAATACTGATTGACATCATAAACCTTCGAATCGGCATAAATGAGTGAAAAAGGTGCATATTCTCTCAAGGCAATCTGAACAGGACGCTGAATATCTATTCCATCTTCCCTTGAAGCAGCTATGCCGGGTTGAACCAGATTATATCCCGGAAGAAAACCATTTTCACGCAGATAACCAATCGTATGAAAACGCATAGAATGCCTTTCGGCTGCTCCCTCAAAATCCCCAAGAATCTTATTGTAAGGGTTGAATGCAATTCTCTTTTTATTCAGTTCATCTGATTTCTCGCACCAGAACAAATACTTATCACGCAAATGCCTGAGAACCACTTCAAGTGATTCAGAAATCTCGCTTAAAAAATGTGCCGCCAGCTCGGCATAATCCGAACATTTCACCGACTGACACAAAGCATTCAGATCATCCGTATCCCAAAGATCAAAAAACTTCAGAATTTCCGTTTTTAAAGTTGCACTGTATTGCTTCAACACAACTTTAAAAGACACCACAAAATCAATCTTCGATTTCATAGCAGAATATCTATCGTTCTCCTTTAATTCAGGAAAATACCCGTTCATATAACGCGGAAAAGCAAGACAAATCTTTTCTCTTTCGGATTCAGCGATACAGTCATCTGAACTCTGACGCATGAGAGTTGTAAAAACGAGCGAATGGATGTGTCTCTGAATCAGCGGATAATTTCTCATGGAAAAAACCGGCGTCTTTACATCTCCGTTGATCATATCCTCCGGTCTTTCAAAAAAAAGCGTATCATGTGTTGAACTACCGCAATAAGTGGCATTAACGGCAATTCTATGACGCCTCCCTGCTCTTCCGCTTCTCTGATCATAATTCGCAGAAGTCGGCGGTACATTTCTCATCAGGGCAATCTCAAGATCTCCAATATCAATTCCCAATTCAAGTGTGGATGTTGCAATCAGAACATTCAGCTGCCCGTTCTTGAATTGATTCTCAACAACCTTGCGCGCTTCATTGCCAATCTGACCCGTATGTTCTGCCGGTTTTAATTCAAATCTGCCACGGTTTGACAAATATCGCCGTTTGTCATAACCCGTCCCTGAGAGCTTCTGAAGTTCCAATTCACCCTTGCAGTTATAAACAGGACATGAAATCCCCTGATCATCCATATCCGAAAAGACAGCCGTTGAAAAAGACTCGGCACACTTGGAACAAACATAACGGGAATCCCTTGACTCTGATACAAAATCCACATAAATTTTTTCAGGATTCAGATAAAATCTTTGATCCTTGCCAATCAAAATCTCCATCTTCACAAACAAAGAAAAAAGCTCTTCAAAAAAAGGATCAGAAATATTCTGAACCAAATGCCCCTGATGTAACATCTTTTTGGCAAGAACCTGTGCATAAGACCTGCCGTTGCTGCTCAACAAATCTTTCGATGAAGCATCTCCGGTCGGATTAAGTCCAACAGCATACAAACCAAAATATCTCGGAATATTCAACACACTGCGTACCTTCTGTCTCTGAGAACCGAAAAACAACTTCTGAGCAATAGCCGTCAAAACCGAATGACTCCTGAAATAATTTAACAGAAGCACACAATATGAGACAACGAAACTTTCAGGTACCTGAAGTTCTTCAGCCCATTTAGAACAAAATTCTTCAAAAACTTTCTCGGGTTTATCGAGATTGATTCCCTCATAAAGGACATTTAGCAGTTCCAACTTCTCAAGAGAGCCCCTTTTAATAGCTCTGAGATCGGAACAAAACTCCTCCTGAAGAAACCATTCGACCTGAAGATACGCCTCGGAATTTTTCTTCTTCGCAGCACCTTTTGCTTTTACCGGAGTGATTTCACCAATCGAGCACATATAGTCAAAAAAAGCCTCTGAAAGCTCAGAAAAAGCATAATAATCCCCATTCTCCTTAAAAAAGGCATACAATCTGTCACGCCAGACAAAACGCCTTGAGGCAATTTTCAAATAACCGCTCAAAAAAGAAGCCTCCTGACGATTATCCACAAACACAATCGCCTTTGGATTTACAGCACTTGACAGCATATTTTCCAGTACAATCGTCAAATCAACCGGTTCACTCGAAGTGGCACGAATCAGCTTCCGATTTCTCTCCCCGTCTAAAGCATCCGCAAGATTCGTCCCGCAGGCACAGCACTTCAAATTCTTATGAGACTCTACCATCTTGTAAACCTTCTTCAATGACCTTGAGCTGCACATGCTGCAAGCGGTTACATTGCTGCCAACATGAAGCGTACCGCAATCCTCACACAACATGTACGGCATCTTGTTCTCATCAGAAAGAAAATCTGAATTATCCGTAAAATAAATTGTCTGCATATCCTCAGGATCATTGGACAATTGATAAAAAAGCCTGTCACCATCCTGCAGTGCAGCGGAATAATTTCCCTTCAAGTAATGCATCCCGCAAATACGGCAGCTATAAAGATCAAAACTGACCTTGCGTGTAGAATCGTTCAGGGACAGAACTCGTTCCCCTTCATCAAAAGACAATCTGAGATCATGTACTCCCTTAAAGAAAAAATGGAGCTTCGGTCTCAGAATCGGTTCTCCTTCTTCATCCACAAACAACAACCCCAGGATCAAATAACAGTAAATCTCGGCGAGAGCATACTCTTCAGAAACGCAGGCGTCACGAATCGACCGGATCACTTGAATTGAATCCGAAACGAGCCCGGGTTGAGAATAACGCAGCATCATATCCAGAATAATCGGATTTTGCCGGAAAGAACTCAGACATTCCGAATCGGGACACTCACTTCCCGATAAAGCGCGGTATATGTCAAACAATTCAACACGATTGATGACATCAGCATCAGAAGAAGAAATCTGAACGAGTCTGTCAAGCAATTCGTGTACATCACAATTCGGCACTGGATTCCTGAAAACCCGCCCCTCTGAACTTGCTTCGAAGACATCCTTGTACTGTTCAAAAACACATTTTACAGAATCATCAGAAACGCCAAACAACCTTGAAGCAAAACGACTGACTGCTTCCCTTTTCTCCTCATCCGTTCCCGAAGCCACCGTTGCCGATGTACCGACAAATTGAACCGCATCTGGATTTGCACACAAACATCTCAAACGCCGTAACAGTGCAGCCACTTCACTCCCCTGCTCTCCGGCATACGTATGCATCTCATCCATTACGACGAATTCAAGAGGACAACCGTCAAACATGGCAATATCCTCACTTCTCAACAACATATACTCCAGCTGGGAATAATTGGTGATTAGAATATTCGGAGCGGATTTTCGCATTTGATCCCTGGTATACAACTCCTCCGAAGGAATAACACGCCCCTCTTCCATTCCCCGCTTATCCTCTTCCGATAACGACTGAATTCCCGCATCAAGCACACGAATCGTATCGGGCATTCTTCCACTCACCGTTTCCCCGGTAAACCGCCCAAAAGTGATTCCCGTTCCCGCAAGAATCTTACGCAATCTCGATAACTGATCGTTGACCAGCGCATTCATGGGATAGATCAAAACGGCATGCAGTCCATTTAAAGAACCCTCATTTTTACGATTCATCAAACGATTGATGATGGGAATAAAAAAAGACTCGGATTTCCCCGAACCTGTGCCCGTTGATACAACGAGATGATGCCCCTCAGTCAGAATCTCAAAAGCATCCTGCTGATGCTTGTATAACGGAAATGGAAACTTATCATAAATAATCTTTGGAATAGAATAATCAGAAGAAAGCTCAGAAAGTGACTTCCCGGATAAAAAAGGCCTGTTCAGCTTAACATAGGGTCCTTTGATAATCTTTGAACCCGAAACCAGATCAAACTCAATCTCACGTTTAAACTGATCCATCAAAGACTTATCCTTAAAAGAAATAAAATCCGTCAGAAACTCCGTATAGCTCGAAAAAACATCGCGCGTAAACGTAATAGGATTAATTGCCGTAACCATCAGCCCCTTCTAAAAAAGATCTTTGTTTCTGTTTTATTATAACATTGTTTACAAAATCCTCTCCTGCCAAAAAGACAGGTGCTTAACATTGGGGTTATAGTATAATAAACCAACTACTTAATAGAGAACATGAATACAACAAACTTGAAAAAGAGGTAGAAGCCGTAAGAATCATCTTAAACAGACAACAGGTGCTCTTCGAACTGTTCCTTGGTTTTAGGAAATTTTAAGTTTATTCAACAATTTCTCCAGTTTTGATTATATTTGCACAAAAAGAGGTAGGATTTGTATCTGAAAGCTGTTTATCAGAAAATGGAATGGCTTCAATAGACTCATCAATTCCCCATGCAAGTTTAGATAAAAACTGCAATTCCTTTAACTTGTGCTTTCCAAAGTCCGGTGAAAAAACAGCCAAATCGATATCGCTGTATTCATCCGGATTCCCATTTACCCAAGAACCAAAAAGAATAACCATTTTTATGGTAATATGTTTTTTTAATTCAACAATATATTTTCTGATGTTTTCTTCTATAAGACTTTTGTTTTTAACCATTGGAATAATCTCCCCGTTCTTTCCAATAACTTTTCTGAATAACTGTGGTTCAAATCTTTTAATATCTCAAATTCTTGATCCGGGTATCTTGACGCAATATTTAAGGGATTCAATTCATGAATCAATTCAAGATACTCCAAGGAAATCTCTTCCTGCAATTCAATCATTTTGAGTAATCTTGCAAGATTGTGTATTCTTGGTGGCATCTCGTTTTTATTGGTTACAAAAATTGCTTTTAAAATTTTTTCAATACTCTGATGACACATAAAGCCAACATACAAATACCTGCCAGAATCCAACATCGCTTTGGCAGTTTCTAAATCATATTCGGCTATCTCTATCCAATATTCTCTGTTATCCATAAAAAATACCTTTTTTGTATATTTTTTTACTTTTTTAAGTATACTTGTCTCTGCGATTGTTCCTCTTCATGCGTGTTGGTTAAATTATATCATGCCAAATAAAAAAGCAATCAATATTCTTTATAATCAATCGGTTGTTCAGGACACTCATCTATAATTCTTGAATTAATTGAATCTGACATCGCCAAGAAAGCTTTTCCCCACTGGTTACTTGTAAGATCTTTTATCAACTTCATTTCAAAACTTTTTCACCAAAACTTTCTTTTGGTTCTTTTATTTTAAAAAGTAGACCACTTATAATATCTAAAAATGTTCTTCGATTTGTTTTAGCATAAAAAAACTTGACGGTCTCCCGCCAAGTTTATACAAACAACGCTTTTTTTTCTGCTTAAAATTTGAGACTTTAGCCGTCCCCGCGATAATTGACATACCCCTGTAAAAACTGAACTGTCCCCTTGGTTACTCACTTGGTTTGTTTGAGTTCGCTAATTTTGAACAGATTTTTTTAATTCCTGTATTATTTCCATTGGCAACTTTGTAATCCTTCTGATTGTCTCAAGACTCAACCCTTCACGAATCATCTCTACTGCTATTTTATTTTTTTCTTTTAATTGTCCTTCCTGTCTTCCTTTATTAACCAATCTCTGAGCAAGACTCTGCACAACATCACCCCTTTCCAAAGATGCCCTTATTAGCTCTTCTTCCGTTATATCTCTTTCTGCATTCATAACATATGACAATCCCAGTTCAAATATCTCATTTGCCAATTGTATATCTGCTTCATTCTCTATTAATTTGACGAATTCAATGAAACCATCTAATAGTTTTCTTCTGCCGTTTTCCTTGATAGCCTTCAATATGTTTAAAACGGCTTGTAATATAACTCTTCCCCTTATTTCAAGTTTACTGTCTGGTGAATAGTCATACGCTTTGTATTCAAATTCCGGTATCATCTGCCGTATACTGTTGGGCATATGTTCTATATCAAGGATATATTTCCACAACCTTGTTTCCAAATTCCAGACTTTTTTACCGTGATAAATAACGATTGGGATGATAACTGGTACCTTTTTTGTCTTCGTATTGTATTTCTCTTCCCAAATCCGACACATATAACGCAACAATTGAAAAATAACCTTTTGATCTTCATAACTCTTATGTTCAAAGAGAATATATACATATCCTTCATGCCCATCAATTTCTACCTGATATAGCAAATCTGAGAAATCTTTCTTCAATTTTTTATCAATATATTCCCCTTTCTGATTCGTCAATGTATCCAGGTTTATATGAGTCACAACATCTGGAGGTAAATAATTCTTCAGAAAATCCTTTGCTATTTCCTTTTTTGAAAACGTACCTTTGAAAAATGCATCATGTGGGTGCTTGTTGATATTGCTTTTTTCTTTCATTATTTCACCTCCTGTTTTCTTTCAAGAGACCCCTTACAAAACCAATTATATCACAAGAAAAAAAGACGACTTCTTCAGTCGCCCTTTCTCTTAATTCCATTTATTTTTTTCTCAACAGGATTTAGACTTTATTCTTTTGCTCTATAAGCCATTTACACACTCTCCAACAGAACCGTCCCCTTGGTTAATAACCTTCTCCGGTCACAGTTGCCGTTGCATCAACCGATATAATCGAACCAGCGTTTAAGCCAACAAAACCACCAAATCGATCGCTATATCTGTTACCTTTAATGTTGACCACAACACAGGTATTTGTAATACTGCCTCCCGCCTCATTCTTTCCGATAACACCGCCAACATGGCTGTGTGCTGTAATGGTTCCGGTTGCCGTTGCATTTCTTATCACCGACTCGTTTACTCCGGCAATACAACCCACAGAATGAGTACTATCATTAACATTCAGAATAACGACGTAAGCACAAACATTTTCAATTTCTCCCTTATTCGCTCCGGCTACTCCCCCTACGACAGCGGTTCCGGCAATTTTACCACTGATGGATACATCGTGTATAATCCCATTGTTTTTTCCGGCAAAGCCGCCTAAATAACCTATGCTCCTCAAATTAACGTTTTCGAGAAACAGATCCGAGACCGTTGCTTCGAGAGTCTCGGAACCAACATACCCGAAGAGTCCGGCATAGTTTTTTATCCTCTCAAAACACAGATCCGAGATCGTATGGGTTGCTTCTCCATCATAACCGCTAAATGTCCCAAGAAATGGGGTCTCCTGTGTTCCGATCGGCTCCCAGCCGGCATTCTCCTCAGTTGTCATCGTCGCCACATACGTTTCGTAATGCGCCGTCTGTGAAGACAGGTCCGTTATCAGCTTGAAATGTACGTCTGCCCCCATATAATCCCGCACGTTGTCCAGCTGTTTCCAGCTGGCTATTCTATACGGTTCCAGTGAAGTCCCGTCACCACCGGCAAAGATTTTTTCAGAACTTCCCGGTCCCGGTTGCTGAGGGCAGCTTCTCAGATACGGATAAGATTTCGTTAGATCATCGTCCACGATTCCCCATACATCCTCAAAATCCCAACCGGCAGCGGTAAACGTCTCCGGCCACTTCATCTCATCCGTCGTCTTCCCGGTAACGCCGTCGGCATTGCCATTTCCAACACCCTTTTCAATCCCGGAAGTTTCCGTATCCCAGAAGGTGGCTGTGAATCCATCGCTTTCAAAACCACCACTGCTGTTTTCTCCGACAAAGCCGCCAACCTTGTCGGTACCCGTTACGGTTAACGTTACCCGGCCGGCAGAATAGGCATTTTTAACACGTGCAAATGGGGAAAACAGATTACCGATAAAACCGCCAATACCCTCTTTACCCTCAACATTCCCCAGGGCATAGGCGTTTGATATTTTGCCCCCCATGGTTCCGACAAAGCCACCGACCGCCGTCTCTCCCTTGACAGTTCCGGTCGCATAGGCGTTATTGATGTTTGAATATTCACTCGTGCTTCCGGCGAATCCACCAACAGATTCACTCCCGTGAACATCCGCTGTTGCAGCCGCATTCGTGATACTGCCCGTGTTAATAAAACCGACGAGCCCGCCGACGACATTAGAACCGGACACAGAACCACTGACCCGAATATCCTTCAGATCTCCATTGAACAGACCTCCCACAGCAGCGCCCACATAATAATCCCCCTTTATGTTTACCTTTTCAAGGGTGAGGGCCGTGATCACCACACGAAGTTCCCTTGTTCCGACACCGCCGAAGAGCCCGACGTAGTTCTCATCTCCCCTGTCGATATACAGATCCGAGATCGTATGACTCGCCGTTCCGTCAAATCCACTGAATGTTCCGATGAAGGGGTTTGCCCCCGTTCCAATCGGCTCCCACCCTTCGGGATTCTCTGTCGTCAGCGCCGCAAAGCTGTCATAATAATCACTCGCGGACGTCAGATCCGCCGTCAGGATAAAGTGCACGCCTTCACCCATATACTTGCGCACGTTGTTCAGATGTTTCCAGTTTTCAACCCGATACGGATCCCCCGGTGTTCCTTCCCCTCCGGCAAAATCTGTCTTCACCGTCACGCGGGCATTTCTCGCCAGCTCTGCTTCCAGTTCCCAGGAAACAGTTCCATCGTAGACACCATCGGTCCCCGTCTCCCTGAGAATACAGGGATCCTCAAGTCCTTTGATCTCCAGATGAAAGGACTCCGCATCGCGATAGTCTTCCACCGTCAGCTTCTGCGCCCAGATCTTGAACTTCACCTCATCGCCTGCCACTGTGAAGTCGTAGACCTTGTCTGCGCCTTCTTCTCCAAGCTCTCTGAGACGCTCGCGCTCATCGGGCACTTCAATACTTTCCACGCCTCCGGCGCTCAGACTCAGCCGGTTCGGGTTGCCAAAAAACAGCAGGGTGTTATGCG
>Ga0116164_10002058_pt1 | contig 14640 bp, 15 predicted proteins | sample AD_UKC109_MetaG_FD_89888 | JGI IMG/M metagenome (GOLD analysis project Ga0116164, IMG submission 89888) | Active sludge microbial communities of municipal wastewater-treating anaerobic digesters from Hong Kong - AD_UKC109_MetaG | ecosystem: Engineered > Bioreactor > Anaerobic > Digestate... | reverse complement strand
TTCTTCCACGCAGGAGACTTTATAGCATATTCAAAACTTCCGTCCACAATGCCCGTTACCCCCAGTGAAAGGGTCTTGTCTCCGAACATCTTGAACTCGGCCTTGTCCTTGTCATTTTCCACGAGGCCTGGAGTAAAGGCCTCATTGAGTGTGTTTTCCGGATCTTCCATGAGCTTCTCGATTACTGTCGGGGCTACCTTTTTGCAGAAACCCGTGCCCACATAGTTGGTAAAGCCGAGATAGGCACCGGCACCCCTGCTTTGAAAGACACTGGCCATGCTGTTGTTCCAGAGAGATCTGCACGCACCGATATACACGAGGCTGTTGTGAAACTTTCCTGAATATTTAGCAATAAAGGCAGGGGTCACACCGTAATTATATCCGCCGTATATGAGGAGCCGCTGTTGCTTCAGGTCGTCTTCGTATGTTTTTTTATTGGCTGTCGTTACATCCGTGTTGGAATCGAGGACAACAATGGCACTTGATGAGTTCGAGCCCCAGATATCGATCCAGAGACTCTTTATGCCTTCATAGAAGGTGTCTGCATGTGTGCTCATAAGAATGACCCCATACTGACCCAGATTCTTGAAATATTCAACAGACCCGCCGCCATACTTTTCTACATAATAATGCGTGACGTCAAAGCATGTCTCATCAAAGAGTTTCTCCATCTGAACTACATCATCGTAGCCCCAGTCGTGGTACTGACAGGCGATAACCACGACATTGCGTGATCCAACCGGATTGTTTCCTGCTGTTGCATCCGCTTTATACGGCATGTATGACACAGGCAGGTCTGAAGGGTTGTCTTGTTCATCCACCAAAAGCTCTGAGGTTGCGGCTGAGTTTTGTGATGCAGTACCGGACTTTGTGTCAGGAAGGTTTGCACTGAGTACAGCGGCAATGCCGTTTGTATAGAGTATCCCAATACCTCTCCCGCCGCTGTTGACAGCGGCAAAGGAAACATCCGGATTGTTCTTAAGCTCGTTGACGATATTATTGAGTGTTTCAGAGATATTTCCGGTTGACACCGCATTATTTATACGGTCCTGATAAGCCCTTTGATCGATAAGAATGTCTTCAAAGAGTTCATCGCTTAAATGTTCAGTGATCATGAGGCGATACTTCTCGGAATAGACTGTTGTGGTATCGTCTGTCAGGCCTGCCGCAACCCGGTAGAAAGCGGTTGCTGCCGATGCCTCATTGATCGTGAACCTGCCGGTGTAGATATAATCCCCTCCAATCTCGTCGCCGCTTGAGCTGTCAGGGCAGGTCCCGCTTACACAGGCCCCGTCATCCATCAGGCGTACTACCTGGGTCTCTGTACCATCAACCCGTATAAGCATGACATCATCCGGATCGGTGCTCTCGTCGTTCAGTGTGATTGTGGCGGTGATGATTACGCCTTCACCGATGTAGGCAACATCAGGGCTGAGTTCGAGTTCGCTGCCGAAATCATATCCCGGATTGCAGGTGACTTGTATCGATAGGGATGCTTCGGTTTCAGGGACAGACAGGGTTATTGCATTATCCCCTGCCTCAAGATCAACAGTTCCGCTCCAGCCGCCATCTGTATCCACTGTGAACGTACCGGAATCAATTGCGGTTCCTCCAGATTCCAGTTTCCATGACAATTCATCAGGCAGATCTTCTTCCGTCATGGTCTCGACAGTTCCATACACCTGAAACTGAGTCTCAGACGTTGTATTGTTGTTTGTGATCTCATGGGACAGTATAATAGCCACATCCTGCGACGGCGGTGTCTGGGTTGTCTCTTCTTCTGCCATAGGTGTACCTCCATCCCCACTGCTTCCGCCACATCCTGTCGCCATGCATGAAATGAAAATAATGATGCCCATCCTTACAAGCCATGAAAGTCTGACTTTTCTGAGCCATTCATGATTTTTCATTGCTCGGTCACCTCTTTTCTCGAATGTTAGTGAACCAGGACACCCCTGGAAGATATCCGTCATGGGTAAAGAAACGGCACGTTGTGTAACTCAATTGTTGATAGATTTGAATATACAATGGAAAGTAAAACTTATAACAATGGGTGTCACAAGGTATAACATCAATATATGAACATAAAGAATAAGAGTAACTTGAATAAAGTCAATGCATTATTTATAGTTATGGACAAATGTACTTGGAATTGAACCATATATTGGTTATTCCACTTGGAGTATCAGGAACTTGAAGGCTGTTTGCCCTGGATTGAACTTCCAGAGAAAGATACATGATTCAAGGAAGCGATTCTTTTCCCCTTTTGCCTCCTGTGGAAAACTGATATAAGGCCGCGAACATGGCAGGACATACACATCCTTCTTCGCACATCAGACAGGGAGGAGTATTGAACTGCAGCCATTACTGAAAACACGAAAGGAGTCACTATATGAGTAAACCGGACTATACACGGTTGAACGAAATAAAAGTGGACCAGAAAAACCTCTATAAAGAGGAGGTTTATACCGATCTCAGATTCGCGACGATCCGTCAGCTCACACCGGTTCTCCCGGATGGCCAGAAGGACGACAGGCGCAAGACTCTGTTTTTTGGACAGACCCAGATGATGTCACCTGCCGGGGCGATACCCCTTCAGTTCTCCCTTGAAGCCAACACCCTCAAACAGGCGATGGAGAAATTTCCTCAAGCTGTGGAGAAATCGGTTGAAGAGTTTGTCGAGAGCGCAAAAGAGGCAAAGCGTCAGGCAGATTCCCGCATTGTCGTTCCCGGCAGCGAACCCGGAGGCAAGATTTCCCTTAAGTGACAGGGCGGGCAGGAGGTCTCAGGACAGCTGCCCACCTGAGACAAAGAACTCCGGTTATCAAAGAGCTGAAGGGTAAAGAACAATATCTGCTGAAAGAGCATACCTCTTCTGAACCGGCATGGTATGCCATTGAAATAAAAGGTCGACATGTGCCAGGGCAGCGTCGCGGACGGTCCTTCTTCACCTGACGGCGGCTTTTGGGTCGGTCTCCTGTACATGATCAAACGTAGAGAGAATTTTTGCGCGTTTTCTGCCACGAAAATCCAGGATTCTGCCTATCGTTCCCAATCCTGAATGAATCATGAGAGTTATGTTTGACGTCAAATACGGGGTGATCACAGGGATACCGGTCAGAGACGCGGCCTTCCATACCTCGATACACTCCTCCGGGAGGATGCAGTCTGAGCATATGAGATGCCCATCGGGATATTCAGGGTCGATACTGTAACAGCCCTCTTCCGGCAGCTTTGCACAGGATATTCTGTATCCACCTTCATGATCCTGCCCTTGCCTGTGGACGACCAGGGTGTATTCACCGGTGGATTCAAACGTGTGATCAAGAACCTGGCACCTCGCTGAGACCACATGCGAATGTGCTTCACACTCAATGCAGCCGGGTGCAAAGAGATAGATTTCCGGTGGGTGATCACCCGGATCCACTATATCGGCTATCACAACCCGGCATCCCTTTTCTCCGCTCAAGAGCCACAAATCCGAAGAATGAAGATGTCCTGAATGATCCTCTCCCGACTGCAGGTACCCCTCATAGGAACTTTCGTTTATTGCCGCACACCCAGGCATGACAAACATGCCTGCAACAATGCCGATAAGAAGCACGTTTCTTCTCAGGCAGATCATTCGTTCCTCCTTTCCCGGTCAGGACCGGTTAGGGATTCTTTGTTTCCTCATGCAGATAAAACCTGGTGTATATGCCGCAGATAGTATCCGATGGTGTTTACAGATCAGGTACCAATTGGAGTAATCTGTGATAACTGCCACAGGTGCGGCAGAACATACTGATTCGGGTGTGCTTTTTTCATGAATTATTCCGGTACATGGATCATTCTCAGGGCAATGAACTGGAACATGGTATGACATGTATGATCTATGGGATCTGCCTTACATATTTCTTACAGATGATTTCCTGTGCCGGGGCCCATGCCTGCAGATTACGGTTTCGCACGATGGTCTGCCATCCCGCCGGAATTATCTGTTTCGCAGTACAGGGAGAACAACGAATATCCAAAATTGATCTGTATCGGGGACAGGTATGCCCCATAACCCTGTTTTTACCCTTGACACCCTGGCTGTAGAGCATTAAAGCATAGCGTTAATCTGAAATAAGGATGTATCTGACTTGAATCATGCTTTATGAATGAAACCTCTGGTTAACCTTCAGGAAGTCGATAATTCATGGACGATAAGTTCCCGTTTCAGAAATATACGAACCAGGCCCTCGGCTTGACAGACAGGGGTCGGAACAAGAGGTTGTACATGGCAAAAGGAACAGTAAAGTGGTTTAACGAGCAGAAGGGATTCGGTTTTATTACCCCCGAAGACGGCCGTGATGATGTTTTTGTACATCACACCGCAATCAATCAGGAGGGATTCAAGACACTTGATGAGGGTCAGAAGGTCACGTTCGATGTTGTCAGCGGGCCCAAGGGCCTGCAGGCAGCCAACGTCGTCAAGTTGTAATGAGCGCTTAAAGGGCGGTCTCTAACCGTCCTTCTTGACATACTGACCACCCGGGCTGTAGAGGGCGCAATAAATAATTCCCTGCGCACCCATGGCGGCTTGAGGTGTTCTTCAGTAGGTATTGGGATCGCCGTGCACAATCCTTTTTCAGATATGCAGGGGTTATATACTTCTGCGTGCTGTATGTGACAGGAAAGACTACAATGGAAGCAACAATAAGATATCAGGAAAAAGAGGTGGCAAGACACCGCACCTTCGGCATTATCAGTCATCCCGACGCAGGAAAGACCACGCTGACGGAGAAGCTTCTGCTTTTTGGCGGGGCAATCCAGCTCGCCGGGACGGTCAAGGCCCGCAAGGCTGCCCGCTATGCCACCAGTGACTGGATGAAGATCGAGCAGGAACGCGGTATATCGGTAACCACCTCGGTGATGAAGTTTACCTATCGGGGCTATGAGATAAATCTCCTCGACACCCCCGGACATCAGGACTTTTCCGAGGACACCTACCGGGTGCTCACCGCAGTGGATTCCGCGCTCATGGTGATCGACAGTGCCAAGGGGGTGGAACCCCAGACAGAAAAGCTGATGGAAGTGTGCAGGATGCGGAATACCCCGGTCATGACATTCATCAACAAGCTCGACCGGGAGGGACTTTCACCCCTGGATCTGCTGAGCGATATCGAGGACAAACTGCAGATCGAATGTGTTCCCATGAGCTGGCCTATCGGCATGGGGAGCAGCTTCAAGGGCGTGTATAACCTCTATCGAAGAGAGATCCATCTCTTTACTCCAGGCAAAGCCGTGAGGGAGCAGGAAGGGATCGTAATCACCGATCTGAACGATCCCAAGCTGGATGAGCTTCTAGGAAGCCAGGCGAGAGACCTGCGTGACGATGTGGAACTCCTCGAGGGGGTCTTGCCGAAGTTTGACCTGCAGGATTATCTCAGCGGCACCCAGTCACCGATCTTCTTCGGCAGCGCCATCAATAATTTCGGGGTACAAGAGATGCTCGACGCCTTCGTGGAGATGGCTCCGTGCCCAGGGATCAGGAAGGCGGCAAGCAGGGACATATCCCCGTATGAGAGACCCTTTGCCGGCTTTGCATTCAAGATCCAGGCGAATATGGACCCTGCTCACCGGGACCGCATCGCATTCCTCAGGATCTGCTCGGGAAAGTTCACCAGAGGAATGAAAGTGATGCATCATCGGATCGGCAAGGAAGTGACCCTGTCCAATGCCACCATCTTTATGGCCCAGGACCGGACAAACGTCGATGAGGCATATCCCGGTGACATCATCGGTATCCACAATCACGGCACCATCCGCATCGGGGACACCTTCAGTGAAAAAGAGGAACTCAAGTTTCTTGGGATCCCTCACTTTGCTCCTGAGCACTTCCGGCGGGTAATCCTGAAAAATCCCATAAAGTTCAAACAGCTGCAGAAGGGATTGATTCAGCTGAGCGAGGAAGGAGCGGTCCAGGTCTTCAGGCCTCTGACCGGCAATAACTATATCCTTGGAGCGGTAGGTATTCTGCAGTTCGATGTGGTCATGGAGCGGTTGCGTGCCGAGTACGGGGCAGATGCTGTCTACGAACCCGTGGATTATGCAACGGCACGCTGGGTTGTCTGCGATGACAACAAACTCCTGCGGAATTTTGAAAAGAGCTATCAGGGGTATCTCGCCAGGGATACCGAAGGATTTCTTACCTATCTGGCACCGAATTCCTGGAGGCTGAAAAATGCCATGGAGGAATGGCCCGGGCTCACATTCTTAAAGACACGGGAGCATAACTGAGATATACCTTCCCAGTGGAGGATCGTCATGACCAAGGTTGCTGACTTCGAGCATCTCACCCCGGAGGTGCTGCTCGACGTGGTGGAGGAAGCCACCGGCATTCCCATGACCGGGCTGACCATACCGCTGCCAAGCTACATCAACCGGGTATACGAGCTTCAGGCCAGGGGCGGCGATCGCCTCATAGCAAAATTCTATCGCCCCGGCCGCTGGAGCCAAGAGGCCCTTGAAGACGAGCACCAATTTCTCGCAGACTGTGCTGAAGAAGAAATCCCGGTGGTGTGCCCGATGAGACTGGCCGACAGCAGCACCCTGGGCAGAACGGACGGGATTTACTTCGCTCTCTTTCCCAAGAAGTCAGGCCGTGAGTTTGAGTTGAACACCGAAGAAGACTGGAGAAGGGTAGGCAGGCTTATTGCCCGTATCCATCTGGCGGGTGAACAGCATAGTGCAGCCGGCAGGATAACCCTGCACCCCATGAAATCCACCCGGGATGACCTGGACCTTGTAATCAAGGGTGATTTTGTTGTCCCGAAATACCGCAGTGTGTTTGAGGATCTTACCTCCAGCATCGTTGAGAATATCGCCGACCTCTTTGAGGGAATCAGTCTCACCCGTATCCATGGGGACTGCCATCGGGGGAATCTCCTCGACCGCCCCGGCGAGGGGCTCATGGTGATCGATTTTGACGACATGATGATCGGACCGCCTGTCCACGATCTCTGGCTGCTCCTGCCCGATCATGCCGGCCGTTCGCGACGTGAGATCGATCTGCTGCTTGAAGGGTACGAACAGTTTCGGGAATTCAACTACTCGATGCTGAGGCTTATCGAACCCCTGCGGTTCATGCGGATAATATATTTCCTCGCCTGGCTGGCCAGGCAGGTGGATGATTATTCGTTCCGGGCCAACCACCCGGACTGGGGCAGCGAGATCTTCTGGCAGCGGGAGGTCTCTGACCTCAAGCATCAGTTCCAGGTCATCATGGAACACAAGGTTGCCTGGGAAGAAGGACGGTTTTTTACGGAATGAAGGCATTGGGTAGGGAGCCCGATATTCCCTGTAAAAAGGAACGGGCACTAAGCGCTGACAGAAACGGGAACAAGACTCAGAGGGCATCCCTCATGTTATCACCCGTAGATGATTTTCAAAAGTTCGACCACCTTGTCGTCTCTCCATCCGATGATATCATGAAAGGATCTGTCCCGTAACTCTTCTTTAATTCCTGCCGCAAGTTTCGCCTTGACCGGCTCTGAAATATAATCCCACACGGCAAGATCTTTCCAGATCTCATGAAAGGTTGTGTTGGCGATACCGTCGATAAAATGCTCTATACCGCCTGTCTCGCCCCCGCCAAGGTGGTAGATCAGATGCTGTCCCATCAGTGCCCACCTGATGCCAGGTCCTGCATACAGGGCCTTGTCGATATCCTCGACGCTGGCAACCCCCTTGTCAACGAGATCGACAGCCTCCCGCCACAGTGCTGCAGCAAGTCTGTTAGCGATGAATCCTGAGACCTCCTTTTTTACCACTACCGGGATTTTACCCAGATCTTCCATCAATTTCAGTGTTGTATTGAAGGTGTTATCGGATGTGTATTCCCCGGGGACGATTTCAACCAGCGGGATCAAATGAGGGGGATTGAAGGGGTGGGTAATGATGAGATTCTCCCTGTTGGCTGCATGCTTTTGTATCTCTGTTATACTCAGACCCGAGGTGCTGCTTGCAGCAATGGCATGTGGCGGTGTACAGCTGCTGATCTCATTGAAAATACGATGCTTGATTTCGTATGTCTCACCGGTGCATTCCTCGATAAAGTCTGCATCTGTTACGGCCCTGGAGAGTTCGTCTACTACACGTATTCGCTCTATGGCTTGTGTGCCCTGTTCTGGGGAAATCAGACCCTTCCCGGTAAGGAAATCCAGATTCGATTTTACAGAGTGAAGCCCGCGCTCTCTCGTTTCTTTGCTTCGCGAGTATGCTGCAACGCTATACCCCTTGAGTGCAAAGAGAGTCATCCATCCGGTACCGATCACCCCCATTCCTAGAACTGCAATGTTCCTGACTGGTGGCATAAAATACTCCTTTTTTGTGGTCTGGTGCCGGGAGATGCAGAAATTGCAGGCTGGTTCTCATGGCGGCCGAATAGTACTGTTCCATTATACCTGAAGCGGATACACATGAAAAGGAATGCTCATGCCATGGGTATTTTTTTTCAGAAAAATTCCTGTTGACATATGTGCGGGAAAATAATAGGACGGACTGGTCCGTTCCGTTAAATATGATGAAGTACAAGAGAGAGGGTTGATGGTATGAATGATGATACGTTGATGCAGATCAGATCAGGAGGCCGCCGGATCGAACTCTATGCAGAGGTGGGCAAATACTTTTCCGCAGATGGAAAGCCGGATGAAGCTTCCTTCCGCCGATACATCAGGACGAGCCTCGATCAGATAGGGGCAGCGAACAGGAACGAAGATGATTTCGGCAGGGAAAGCGCGTCATGGCTTTCGTCCTGCCTGGAGAGAATAACCGGATATCTCAGGGAAAAAGGCCTGAATGACGAGGCCCTGCTGCTCTTTCGTGCAGCGATTGAAGAGGCAGCTGCCAGAGGTGTCAGGTCGGTTACGGTCCCGGCCGACCAGCTTCAGCTGATGCTCTCGCAAGGCCCTGTAACTGCGGATGCAGCAAAGGAGAAAGCAAACCCTCCGGCAAACCGCACGAAGATATTCGATGCCGCTTTGCAGCTGTTCGTGGAAAAGGGTTTTCACAACACCACGGTGGACGAGATCGCCACACTCAGCAATGTGGGTAAAGGAACGGTCTACCGCAATTTCAAGACCAAGGAAGATCTCCTTGATCAGATGCTGAAGGAAAAAACCGCCGAGATCGTTTCAGTGTTCAATAATGTCCTGTCAAGCGACCAGGATATCCTGGTCCTTGTTGAAGAGACCATCTCCATGTGGCTTGGCTTTATAGAAGACAACTACCTGCTCTATCGCCTGATCCAGCAGGAGGATATCGCGCCGCATTCAGGCAGGCGCGCAATGTTATACAACACCATCGTCTCCCAGCTTCCCATGCTCAAGGAACGGGTAGTAGCCCTGAATGCCCGGGGCAAGCTCAAGACCACCAGCTTTTATACGGCCTTTTATGGGATGCTGGGCTTTATCGACGGGGTGTTTCATAAATGGTTGCGTTCGGGAAGGGATTATTCCCTGCGTGACGAACTGCCGGTAATCTTGGAAGTCCTGTTCAATGGCTTTGTGGGTGAGAAGGCGAGCAACAAGCGCTTCTTCGTGCCACCTGAAGAAAAAGCGGAATAAGCCGGCAGGATATTTCTAGTGATTCGTTGTGTCGGATTGAGGAGTCCGAAAAAACGGTAATCAGGAAGCATCACGAAATTTCACGTAACACGATAGCAAAAACTTTGGAGGTAATTGCAACATGAACGAGAATAAAGAGAACACCGTTGTGTTAGGAAAGGAAAGAGGACGTAAGCTGGGATTTGAAGGCAACAGCGAGGTTCACCGTTCACAGTGGATGCCTGCATCCCATCCGGGCACCAATGAGATCCCTTATCTGCTGTACCCCACCTCGATCTCGGTTGAGGAAAACAGCTATATTCGCTACATCTGGCGCTCCAGTGACTATTCCGGGAAGAACTTCGCCCCCTTCGAACTCGCCGAGGTGCCGAATAAATACAAGCTGGGGCAGATCCTTGCCTGTGGGATCAAGGCAACCTGTGCCACGTACTCACAGCACTGGCAGGGCATGTATTTTGACTGGACCTTCAACAGCCAGTGCAAAGAGGCTATATCAAAACTCAAGGTGCTCAGCGCCGACGAGACATTCTCGGAGAACGCCTTTGCCACAGTAGTTCTCATAAATACCGGCTATAGGGGTGTCTTCATGGACCTGCTCTCGCTCAGACGAAGACCGATTCCACCGAGTATCTATTCTCTGGAACACATCGATATGGGCACCTTCGAGCACAACCTCAAGAGTGCGGTGGGTGCAGTGCTCGGCGGGCATATCGGCGTGAATGTGATCAGGCGTTCCCTGGCAAAAGACCTGGTGGAAGGCCCCAACAGAGAGGCCTATGACATGCTGAAAAAACTGGTAACAGTGCCGGGTATGGATGAGAACGGAAAGATCGTCACTATTGTCCAGTTGGGATTCAAACAGCCCCAGGACAGGGAGATGTTTGACCCTGAGGTAATGAATATGGCCGGAGCAAAGCTCATCGAGCGCAAAAGCGAACGCCGAAATGCCGATTTCACCCTGGAAGTGCCCGACGAGGTCATGTTTCGCTTTGTGAAAACCTTCAATGAGACACTCAAGAAATTCGGCGTACGAGACGTGACCAAGATGGTTGTTGTCGAGGGCAATCACTGGGAAGGCCACCTGCTTCTCGCACGTATCAGGGACAGGATCAAAAAGGGAATGGACAAGGCTCATGCTGAAGTCATAAAGGCGTATGACAAGAACCTGAACAATTCCACATTTGCATTCTCTGACTTTGAATCCTACAAACAGACAGCAGACATGATCGCGGAGCTGGGAAACAAGGTACTCAAACCAAGGGAAGACGGTCACAAGATGGTCTTTATCGCAATTGACATGACCGAGCTGAAACAGCACCGGATCGCCATAGATGTTGCTGAACAGGCTGTGGGAGAGGCCATCCAGGCAGGGCTCAATTCAGTTCACTTAGACGGAACCACGGATATCCCGGAAGGGGAAGACCTGCGTCTGGGTGCCTTCTGTATGACCGGTCCGATGCATTCAGCCGAGCTTCTCGATACGGATGAGGACCTTGCCAGGGGATGGGGTAAGGGCTTCTGCGATATACTCTCCCCGTCAATTCAGCCCACCGACAAGATGGAGGCGGTAATCGCAATCTGTGCCAAACGGGAACAGGATGCCCTGATCGCTGAGAAACAGGCAATGGACCACAGGAAATCCGTCAATGATCTCTTCTGGTACCGTACATGGAACCATCCTGAAGGCAAAAGGCTCGATCTGCCGCACTGGATCTCCTTTGCCGACGTCCTCAACGTGCTGCCCATTGAAGGCAATGATGTAATCCTGAGGGAGAAAGACCTGCCGGACTACCTGCCTGAGGAACACCCGATCACCTTGACGATAATGTCTCGGACATAACTGGCAGTACGCCAAGATAAATCTTCTGCTCATGGGGTGCACGGATCAGGTCAAGTTGATCCGGGCACCCTTTTTTTTCCGGTCCTGATGCTGACGATCATAGAGGGCAAGACCTCATGTGTGGTGTATGGGAAGATTCAGGGATTGGTCGGAGTGTCGAACCCGGCCCGGGATGCGGGGTCGAAGGTGGTGCAGTCGAAGGGTTTAACGGTGGAATATAAAAAGCTCTTCAAGGCAGGTTGGATCTGTCCCCAATTGCATTCGCAAGGGGCGGGGGTAAAGACACTATTCTTCTGATGCCCCGTAAGTCTGAGGGCCGGGGACAATATCAGCGATATCAGGATCTGTTTCTTTGCCCGCTTCCATCATGGCGGTCTTCCTCTCTTTGGCCTCCTGCTTTCGCTCCAGCTTTTCCTGTTTCTTCTTGCTGCGAATCTTCTCGCGTTCAGATTTTTTGAAAGAATAGTATGATTTCTTAGCCATGGTTCTTCTTGTCTGATGATTAATTCATTCTTTATTTCTGAAAAAAACACAACGGCAGGCCTTATACAGTTGTCCGATGATCATGCTGATGGATACCTTGGACAAGACCAATTCGTATTTCAGAGTATGCATATCCGTACGCAATAACCCCGTATGTGTCAAGGATAAAAGCCGAATGAGGTCTGGACCGCTCGTAAATAGAGCCTGAATCCTACCGCAGAGCATTCAGATTGGGCGAGACTGAAGCTCGTCCAATCCTGCTATCCATGCAGGATTGTGACTCGGTCCCTCCATGGACCTCACCCTTCAGGTGTGTCCCTTGGCACATCCAATTCTGCTGTCCATGCAGAATTGTGATATCGGGCCATCCCTGGCCCTTACCCTACGGGCGAGACTGAAGCTCGTCCAATCCTGCTGTCCATGCAGGATTGTCAGGCGTCTTGTCGGGCATAGCCGAAGGCGAAGCCTGGAGTTGACTAACGAAACGGGGATCGGACGCAAAGACGGATTAGCCGCCGCCCTCTGCAGCAATAAAGCCCCGTGCAGGTGCGCCGGTATCTGCAGGGGTTCCGGCGATCTGCGAAAGGTATGCCGCGCCGAGCGATTTGATATGATCGGCAACATTGTCGAAGTAATTCAAGTGGCTCTGTTCTTCGTCAATGACGGCTTCAAAAAGTTTCATACTGGTGCTGTCCCCGTTCTCCCTGCATACAAGGAGAAACTGGTTATATGTATCGACGGTATCGTCCTCGAGCTTTGCATCGAAGGGGAAGATGCCCTCGATCTTCTGTCCTTTTGCAACCTTGCCGGCAAGATCTGTGGTGGGTTCTCCGCCAAGTTCCTTGATCCTTTCCGCAAACATCTCTGCATGGCGCATTTCATCGATTGCAATGAGCTTTACCTTTGCAGCAAGATCTCCATAGTCCATGTCATCCAGGTTGTAGTGCTGATTCATATACTGGTGGATAGCCTGCAGCTCCATGGAGCGCGCCTTATTCAGCACATCAATCACATTCTTCTTTCTTTTTTCCCTGTCTGTCTGAGCCATGATCCTCCTCTCTTTCTTTCTCAAGCAGTCTGATCGTTACGCACGCCAATACCCTGTTGTTCTCCTCATTAATAATATGTAGTTGGCGAATGTTGCTGTCAAGATATGGGGTATAGGGTGTAAGGCAAAGGCTTGGGGCAGGCGATGGACTTTGAGTGAGAAAAAATGGAGTACTGGGGAAAAACATGAGACAGTATTAAATTAAGACCCTGAGCGCCATGAGCCGAGAAAACAGTCTGTATAAAGGCCCGGGTCTCAGGATCTGCTGAAACCGTGTTGCATGACCGGCCTGATTACCTCATGGGACCGGTCATGTGTGTTTTGCTCTGTGATAGATCAGCTGTAATCGTAAACGCCCTTGCCGGTTTTTCTGCCGTATCGTCCGGCGCGCACGAGCTTTCGCAGTAATGGTGACGGCCGGTATTTATCACCAAGCTCCCTGTGGAGCCCCTCGATGACCCGCAGCAGCGTGTCGAGTCCCACGAGGTCTGCAAGGGCAAGGGGACCGATAGGATGATTGCAGCCCAGAACCATGCCGGTATCGATGTCTTTTGCCGTTGCAACACCTTCTTCAAGGGTAAAGAATGCCTCGTTGATCATGGAGCACAGAACCCGGTTCACGGCAAATGCCGGGGCCTCGTTCACGATGATGCATTCCTTGCCTATCTTCTTGCCCCAGTCGAGAGCGATCTGAAGTGTCTCATCAGAGGTCTCGTAGCCTTTGATGATCTCCAGCAGACGCATTACCGGGACCGGGTTGAAAAAGTGGGTGCCGATAAACTTGTCGGGTCTTTTGGTTATAGCAGCCATCTCGGTGATACTCAGTCCCGAGGTGTTGGTGAAGAACAGGCAATGATCCGGGACGATTTCCTCCAGTTCCGAATAGACCTGTTTCTTGATTTCCATGAGCTCGATGACGACCTCAACCACAACATCGGCTCCCTCTGCCGCCTCTTTGATATCGAGGGTGGGGTGGATTCTGCCGACAACCGCATCCATTTCTTCGGTGGACATCTTGGCCTTTTCAACAGCCCTTTTAAGATTCTTTGTTATCGTGTTCATGCCACCGTCGATGAAGCGCTGCTCGATATCCCTCATGTATACTTCATACCCGGCCTGTGCACAAACCTGTGCTATCCCGTTGCCCATTAAGCCTGCCCCCAAGACACAGATCTTCTTGATTTCCATAAGATTTTCCCTCCTCTAAGATTTACAAGAACGTATGCGAAAGGATAGGTGCTGTCAATATAATCATGAATTGTTCTTGACAGGTCCTGCATTGCACACTAATGGTACATTAGATCTGAAAAATGAAAATATCTGACTTGAATCATACTTAACGAATGATGCCTCCGGTTACCCTTCAATAAGTCAATAATTCATAGATGATCATTTTTTATTTTCAGAAATACACAAACAGATACTCCTGTTTTGCCAAACAGGGTGTCTGGAATAAGAGGTATTTAATGGCACAGGGAACAGTAAAATGGTTTAACGAGCAGAAGGGATTCGGTTTTATCACGGCAGATGACGGCCAGGATGTATTCGTACACCATACATCAATCAATCAGGATGGCTTCAGGACTCTTGATGAGGGTCAGCGTGTAACGTTTGAAATAGTAAGCGGACCGAAGGGGCCACAGGCTTCCAACGTCTGTAAATCTTAAAGAGATCACGGG
>Ga0116164_10002057_pt1 | contig 14642 bp, 17 predicted proteins | sample AD_UKC109_MetaG_FD_89888 | JGI IMG/M metagenome (GOLD analysis project Ga0116164, IMG submission 89888) | Active sludge microbial communities of municipal wastewater-treating anaerobic digesters from Hong Kong - AD_UKC109_MetaG | ecosystem: Engineered > Bioreactor > Anaerobic > Digestate... | reverse complement strand
CTGTAATTCTTAGCATTTTTTTGATATGATCACTCATAAGACATACTCCTTTCGTTTGTTTATTTTGTGGTGATTTAATCATAGAGGAAGCGAGTATGTTTTGTTTTTTAATACCTAAAATGACAAATGGACTGATGAATTGAATTCAATTCATCAGTCCATTAAATTATAGAGCCAAATTATTTTGATGAAGAATAAATGACTGAGTTCCAACATGCTTTGTTGGAACTCAGTTTTTTTGAACCGTGTTACGATGAATTCAACAAGATAAAAAAGAGCGTAAAACATGGCAAATAATAGTATGTGATAGTTTCAGTAAGTTGAAAAGGAAAGAAGGCGTTTACATAGTTAGAGACTTTTTGTAAACTAGAGCTAATACCAAGCGAAGGAGCATGACATTATGGAACAAACACTTGTAATTATCAAACCTGATGGCGTAGAACGTCAGTTAGTTGGTCAAATTATTCAACGATTTGAAGCTGCAAACTTAAAAATGAAAGCAGTCGCTATGACCGTGTTGAAAGAGACTGTTTTAAACAAACATTATAGTCATCTCATTAATCAGCCGTTTTTTCCGAAGTTAGTCACATACATGACAGAAGGACCAGTCTTGTTACTTATTTTAGAAGGAGAGCAAGCAGTGAACCGTGTGCGAAGACTAATTGGTGCAACCGATCCATTACAAGCAGACATTGGCACGATTCGTGGTGATTATGGCGTGAATCAAACCCGTAATTTAGTCCATGCTTCGGATTCACCAGAAGCTGCACAAATTGAAATTGCCCGTTTCTTTGAGAAATAAATTGGTCTAGCTGTAAATGTACCGATATAGTTGAAAAGTTCCTATAATTGGGCTACACTTAAAAAAGCAAAAAATCGAATGGAGTGAATCGTGTGAACTCACGTTACGCAATTATTTTAGCAGCAGGAAAAGGAACACGTATGAAGTCAAAACTTTACAAAGTGTTACACCCTGTATGTGGCAAACCAATGGTGGAACATATTATTAATCGTGTGGAAGAAACGAAACCAACAGAAATTGTGACAATTGTTGGTCACGGAGCAGATAAAGTTCAATCGCAATTGGGCGAGCGTAGTCAATATGCCTTACAAGCAGAACAATTAGGGACAGGACACGCAGTCATGCAAGCGGCCGATTTCTTAAAAGGTAAAAAAGGGACCACGTTAGTCATTAGTGGCGATACGCCGTTACTAACGTCAGAAACCTTGGACAATTTATTTGAATACCATCAAGGAAAAGGTGCATCTGCGACCATTTTAACTGCTCATGCAGAAAATCCAACGGGGTATGGGCGGATTTTGCGGGATCATGTGGGCATTGTGGACCGTATTGTGGAACAAAAAGATGCGACACCAGAAGAAGCACAAGTCAAAGAAATCAATACCGGTACGTATTGTTTTGATAACGAATTATTATTCGATGCTTTAACAAAATTAAACACCGATAACGCGCAAGGTGAATATTATTTAACCGACATTATTGAAATTTTAAAAGACGAAGGCAAAAATGTCGCTGCGTATCAAACCCAAGATTTTGAAGAATCGTTGGGGGTGAATGATCGTGTAGCTCTCGCAGAAGCGAATCGTATTATGCGTGCGCGGATCAATCATCAACATATGGTGAATGGCGTGACTTTTGTTGATCCAGCAGCGACATATATCGATGCAGGGATTGAAATTGGGGCAGAAACGGTTATTGAACCAGGTGTGTACTTAAAAGGCAACACAGTCATTGGCGAAAACTGTGTCATTACTGCACAATCGCAAATCGTTGACAGTATCATTTGGGACAATGTAGTGGTCAAATCATCCGTGGTCGAAGAAAGTACGGTTCATTCCGGAGCAGATGTGGGTCCGTATGCGCATTTACGTCCAAAAGCCGAAATCATGGCAGATGCGCATATCGGTAACTTTGTTGAAGTGAAAAACGCCACAGTTGGTGAAGGCACCAAAGTGGGTCACTTGACGTATGTTGGCGATGCGACCTTAGGCAAAGACATCAATGTTGGTTGTGGCGTTGTTTTCGTGAACTATGATGGCAAAAACAAATATCAAACGGTTATCGGCGATCATAGCTTCATTGGTTCTGGCGCAAACATTATTGCACCAGTCAATGTGGCAGCCAATAGTTGTATTGCGGCAGGTTCAACAATCACAGAAGATGTACCAGAACATGCGTTAGCCATTGCACGTGCACGCCAAGTCATTAAAGAAGATTATGCAAAAAAATTCCCATATATGCAATAAGTTAGACGAAAGTCTTGATTTATTTGTAAAAAATGACTACTATTTACTAGGAAGATGATTCTAGTAGATTGTAGTCTTTTTACTAGTCGAATGTATAGAAAGTGGAGGTTCTCATGTCGAATCAATATTCTGATCCAAAATTAAAGATTTTTGCGCTAAACTCTAATCGTCCATTAGCAGAAAAAATCGCTGCTGCAGTAGGTGTAGAACTAGGTAAATGTTCAGTCAAACAATTCAGTGATGGTGAAATCCAAGTCAACATCGAAGAAAGTATTCGTGGTGCGCATGTATACATCATTCAATCAACAAGCAACCCTGTAAATGATAACTTAATAGAGTTATTAATCATGATTGATGCCTTAAAACGTGCTAGTGCCAAAACAATTAACGTTGTCATGCCTTATTATGGTTATGCTCGTCAAGACCGTAAAGCACGCTCTCGCGAACCAATTACAGCAAAATTAGTGGCAAATATGATCGAAAAAGCCGGTGCAAACCGTATGGTAACACTAGACTTACATGCATCACAAATTCAAGGATTCTTTGATATTCCAGTGGACCATTTAATGGGTGCACCATTAATTGCAAATTACTTCTTAGAAAATAATATTCAAGGCGATGATGTTGTCGTTGTATCACCAGACCATGGTGGTGTGACACGTGCTCGTAAATTAGCAGAATTCTTAAAAGCACCAATTGCTATTATTGACAAACGCCGTCCACGCGCGAATGTTGCAGAAGTGATGAATATCATTGGTCATGTTGAAGGGAAAATTTGTGTATTAATAGATGACATTATTGACACAGCAGGAACAATTACTTTAGCAGCCAATGCGTTGAAACAAGCCGGTGCAAAAAGTGTGTATGCGTCTTGTACACATCCAGTCTTGTCTGGTCCAGCCTTAGAACGTATTGAAGCATCAGCAATTGAACGTTTAGTTGTAACTGACTCAATTAATTTACCAGAAGAACGCAAAATTGATAAGATTGATGAAATTAGCGTTGGTAACTTAATGGCAGAAGCAATCAAACGTATCCATGAGAACAAACCAGTCAGCCCATTATTTGAATCAAAAGAAGCATTTATCAAATAAATATCGACTGACAATATAAGTTGAAATAAAATAAAAATACCCAAACTATCGAGCATTAGCTCTATATAGTTTGGGTATTTTTATTTTCTATAAAGCTATTTTCATCAAAAACAAATAAAAATGCAACTCTTTTCAAAAATGTATTTTACAGTTAATGAAAATTATGATGGCCTTTTCATTGTGGGTTTTCATCAAACGAAAATGTACATAAAATTTGATTAGGAATGTTATCTGTAAAGAGTATAACCTATAACTGCATCCAAGCTACAAGGGACAGTTATGGGCTTTTTTTGTTGTTTTGGAAAAACATTTTTAAGCTGGGGAAAACGAGGAGGAAGAAGAATATGAAGAAATTATTGTTTTTAAGTGGGGTATCTTTGTCTCCGCGAACCTGATTCATGCGGATATAGTTCATCGTTGCAGTTGGATAGGAATGGAAGTCTTCATTGTTTAAATTGTGTTTTGCCAACTCACCAGTTAAGGTAGCGACATCTAACTGACCATCATTGAATAAATTCCAAGCAGTTGAAGCTTCTTTGATGACATCATAATGGATGTTTTCGGCTTTGACATTGGCTTTGTCCCAATACTTGTCGTTCTTCACTAAATCCCAACTTGTTTCAGATTGACTCCAGTTTTCGACGATGAATGGGCCGTTATAAACGATATTTTCACTATTTTTCCCATAATTATCGCCAAATTCTTTCAAGGTTGTTTGATTTTGTGGGAAGAATGTTGAAAAAGTAAGCAATGACGTAAAATAAGGTTTGGCTTCACTTAGATGAACTTCCAATGTTTGGTCGTCCAAAGCTTTTACCCCTAGTTCATCGACTTCTTTTTCACCCACTGAAATCGCTGCGGCATTTTCAACCGTATCGATTAATAAAAAGCTATAAATCAACGCATTTTTTGGATTAATCATTTTTTCCAAGCAGCTTCAAAGTCATGTGCAGTTAGGGGTTCATCATTTTCATCTAACGCATACAAACCTTCAAAAGCTGCAGTGTGAGTAATTGCATCGGGAAAATCCAACATATTAGAGGTATCTAACGTTATTAATTCTGATGCAGACATCAAATTCATCGGTGTTGCTTCTTCTTTTGGTGCGCCTGTTGAACACCCTACTAGTGCGAAAACAGCAAGGGCACCTAACCCAATTCCCTTTTTATTCATTTTATTGCTTCTAGTTGCGGTCGATTAACATCCAGACAACTACTGTTGGTTCATCGCCGTCATTATAATTGATGTGACCTTCTCCTTTTTCAATTAATTGCGCATCACCTGGCTTGCCAAGTAAATCTTGTCCATCCTCCAAGATTGTATGTGCCGTGCCAGAGATAACGTATGAATATTCATCTTGGTCGTGGCGAGCAAAACCTTCTGCTGGACTTTTTTCACCAGGTTTTAGCGTAATTAAGCCCATCGTGACACGCTCGTTTGGTTGGTTCGCTTGGTCAAAAAAGATAGTCATCTTTTCAGCCAGAGTTGGTTTAATAATCATAGCAGCGCTCCTCTCTTTATTACACCTGATAATACTTGAAACCGTTACAATGTCAATCGTTCAAACATTTTTAACGGATTAAAAAAGAAAAAAATTGCATTAAGGTTTTCAATACCTAAAAACTATGCTATGCTTTTGCTGTAGTTAAAATTAAATAGAATCTACTCGCAAAGGGGAGTCCATTTGGGCTGAGATTGAGTTTACTCTAAACCCTCCGTACCTGTTTCGATCATTCGAGCGTAGGAATTGTGACGAGTTGAAGTGTACATTAGATATGTCATCCACTTCTCCTTTGTGAATTGTAAAGATTCTGAAGGAGGAGTTTTTTTATGCGTTCATCAACAACAAAAATTTGGGTGGAAGGAACTATTTTGGCCGCTTTAGCGATGGTTTTATCATTTATTCCTTTAGACATTGGTTCAAGTTTTTCTATTTCACTCGGACAAATCCCCATTGCCGTTTATGCGTTGCGACGTGGTCCTAAAGCCGGTTTATTAGCCGCGTTCATTTGGGGAATTTTGCACTTCCCAGCTGCCAAAGTTTACTTTTTAAGTGTCATTCAAGTCTTAATCGAATACCCTATTGCTTTTACCTTTGCGGGTTTAACAGGTCTTGCAGCAACTAAATTACAAAAAGCGATTGCTGAGGGAGATACGCTAGCTGCTCGCAAACAAATTGTATCAGGGGTCTTTATCGGAGCTTTGGCACGATACTTCTGGCATTTTGTAGCTGGTTGGGTCTTTTGGGGAATGTATGCGTTATGGGGCATGAGTCCAGTCGTTTTTTCTTTAGTGATGAATGGCATTAGTGGCCTGGCAACGGCACTGGTGACGACAATTGTTTTATTGGTGCTTTATCGCATGAATCCCACGATTTTCGTTCCTAAAGATACCTTGAGATAAGGAGTAGTTGATGGATTTTGTAACAATTGCTCGCTATGCTGCTCAGGAAAGTTGGGAAAATAGCTTGGTACATCCGTTGATTAAGGAATTACATCAAGGAACATTATCGGAAAGTTGTTTTCGTTATTATTTATTACAAGATTGCTATTATTTGGGATCGTTACAATCTGTTTACCTAGCCATTGGTCAACAAACAGCACTTCCAAAAATAAAAATGATGATGGAACAAGGTGTGAAGCGTTTAGTAGCGGGCGAAATAAGTATTCGCGAAACTTTTTTTGAACGATTGCAGATTACGGAACAAGAAGTTCAACAAACGCCGGTTGCAATGGTCCCAAAACGTTATGTTGCACATATGCATTATCAATTACAGCAATCTGTTTCTGTTGCTTTTGCAAGTTTATTACCTTGTGCTTGGTTGTATCAAGAAATTGGTTTAGCGTTGTCTTCAGGGTCACCACATCTTGTGTATCAGCGTTGGATTGAAACCTGTATTACACCAGAAAGTATGGCAATTGTTACTCAAGAAAAACAATTATTGAATTAGTTATATCAAAAAGCAACAGCAAACGAACGCCACTACATGATAGAAGCATTTGTGACAAGTGTCAAAATGGAAGAAGCTTTTTGGGATATGGCGTATCATTTCAATAGATAAAGGAGTCCATTATGGGAAACCAAAAATTACAGAAATTAACGTATCTAGCAATGATGATTGCGTTAGATGTGGTGTTGTCACCATTGTTTCGAATTGAAGGCATGGCACCTATGTCGAGTGTGATGAATGTATTAGCAGGTGTATTATTAGGACCACTTTATGGAACAATCATGGCATTTGTTTGTGGTGTGATTCGGATAACTTTATTAGGAATCCCCCCGTTGGCTCTTACTGGGGCAGTCTTCGGTGCTTTTTTTGCAGGACTGGGTTATCGTTTGTATCCTTCTGTCGTTTCTTCGATGGTTGGAGAAATTATTGGTACAGGAATCATTGGTTCATTATTGTCTTATCCTGTAATGGTTTGGTTCACAGGTAGTAGCAGTGATTTTTATTGGTTGATGTATACCCCTCGTTTTATTGGTGCAGCTTGTATTGGTTCGGTAATTGCCTTTTTTATTTGGCAAAAAGCCAAAACGATTGCAGTGATTCAAAAAATTCAACGATTATACAAAGGAGTCTCGATATGACAAATTGGCAAGCAACACTCGCACACTATTTACCTTTGAAAAAAGCGCCCTTGGTTCATTGTATTACGAACGAAATCACCAATGAACTATTAGCAAACGGTCTATTATTTGTTGGTGCCAAACCAATTATGGCAGAAGATATTCGTGAGTTTCCGGATTTATTTAAAAGCACGGATGGCGTATTGCTAAATATGGGAAGGATGTCGGTTGCTCGTGAAGAAGCACTCGTGGAAGCCAGCAAATTAGCAAATAACTTAGCCAAAAAAGCGGTGGTTGTTGATATTGTTGGGGCAGCAGCGACACCTTTACGTTTTGATTTAGCACATCGGCTAGCTAAGCAACAACCAAGTGTATTAAAAGGGAATATTTCAGAATTGCGTGCATTCTGTGGCCTAGCTTCTGCTGGTCGAGGTGTTGATGGCAGCGCATCTGATCAAGAAGACGCAGCAATTACCGAATTAATCCAAGCCTTGCAACAGCAAGATTCCGAGATTACGTATTTAGCAACAGGTAAAAAAGATATCGTTGTTAAAGGTGAGCAAGTGTGGTTATTAGAAAATGGCGTTCCAGAGTTGGATTGCTTTACTGGAACAGGGGATTTAGTCGGTGCGCTAATTGCAGCATTTTTAGGTGCGGGCTATGAGGCAGTAGAAGCAACTATTTTAGGTGTTAGTTATTTGAACTGTTGTGGTGAACGAGCGAAAGAAAAATTAGTACCAACAGTTGGCTTAGCAGATTTTCGTCATGAAACATTGAATCAATTGTCCTTATTATCACAAGAGGTTACTTGGAGCCAACAAGTGAAGGGGAGAAAACGATGAAGGAATTAGCTTTATATTTAGTGACACAGCGTTATGGCACTACCGAAAAGTTTCTACAAATCATTGAAGAGGCGTGTCAAAATGGCGTAACTTTAGTGCAGCTACGTGAAAAAAAACTCTCTACACGTGAATTTTATGAATTAGCGCAACAAGTCAAAGCGATTACCGATCGTTATAGTGTCCCTCTGATAATTAATGATCGCATAGATATTTGTTTAGCTGTGGATGCAGCTGGTGTGCATATTGGTGACGACGAGCTACCTGTAGCAATTACTCGTCAATTAATTGGCGATAAGTGGTTAGGAGTCTCTGCTAAAACGATTGAACGTGCGCAAGAAGCGCAACAAGCAGGAGCAAATTATCTGGGAGTAGGAGCAATTTTTCCAACAAAAACCAAAGATACGCCTTTAACTTCGCTGGCAACATTGCAAGCAATTACCGAGGCAGTTACCATTCCAATAGTAGCGATTGGAGGAATTACCGAGGAGCGTTTAGCCAGTTTTGAAGGGTTAGGTATTGCTGGTGTGGCGGTCGTTAGCGAGATTATGAAAGCGACATCTATTGCGGAAAAAGTTCAAAATATGCGTAAAAAAATTCAAGAATGGGAGGGAAAATAAATGGAAAATAGCACACCGCAAGTAGTAACGATTGCTGGTTCAGATTCCGGTGGTGGTGCAGGCATTCAAGCTGATTTAAAAACTTTTCAAGCGCGACAAGTTTTTGGTATGAGCATTGTAATTGCATTAACCGCTCAAAATACATTGGGAGTACAAGAAAGTTATCCCATCCCCTGTGAATTCATTGATGCGCAGTTTGCTTCTTTAGCTGCTGATTTTGCTATTAAAGCGTCGAAAACAGGTATGTTAGCCGACAGCGAACATGTTGCCGCAGTTATTAAAAATTTGAAAACATATGATTTTGGTCCTTTAGTCGTTGATCCAGTGATGATTGCTAAAGGAGGACATCCTTTATTAACAGAAGATGCGATTCAATTAATTAAAGAAGAACTATTGCCACTAGCAACCATTGTCACACCAAATTTACCTGAAGCCGAAGTTTTAGTCGGTTATACGATTGAAACAGAAGCCGATATGCAACGTGCTGCTCGTGATTTGCAACAACTGGGTGTGCAACATGTTGTGATGAAAGGGGGACACAAAGAAGGGGTTGAGTCTGCTGACTACGTTCTTTTGGCAGATCAAATTAGTTTCTGGTTACGTACGCCACGAATTGCTACCAAAAATACCCATGGTACAGGGGATACTTTCTCTTCTTGTATTGTTGCCGAATTAGCAAAAGGAGCAACCGTCAAAGAAGCGATTATTACTGCCAAAAAATTCATTCAAGGAGCTATTCAGGAAGGGATTTTTGTTGGTCATGGTCATGGTCCAACCAATCATTGGGCACAATTGAGCAAAGATGTTCGAGTAGAAAAAAACGCGAATGAGACATATTAAATGTCTCGCTTGCGTTTTTTTTTTTGAAAATTGCTATTGTAAATAGCAATTTTCAAGTATTCATTTAACTAGTATCTACCCAAAACTAATCCGTTTCTTCAATGTTATCTCTATACTGTTGAAAAACTGAATTACTCATTAATGTAGTAGCGAATGGTTCAATCAAAAATCTCATTTTAAGGTAGGTCAATAGTTTTAGAGCTGTTTTAATTATTTTCCTCCTAAAAAAATAGACTACAACACGGTCACAGTCTACGTGGATAATTTAAAAATGAGTGCTTGATAATGAAGCAAAGGCGAGATGGTCTTCATCAACATCTAATTGCCAAATATTAGTTGTTAAATGATACGATAAATGACCAATTAATGCGTCGTCTTTAAAAGGTGGTGTCGCTATCCGAAAACGGGTATCTTCAACCACAAAAATAGGAATCTGGAAGACGTCTTCTGTTTTAACGGCTTGCGTAAATGAAAAAACTAGACCTTCTCGCATAAATTCACGCAAAGATTTCACTAAATCGACATTTAATTTTTCAATTGGTTGTGGTTTTCTGAAGAGACTACGTTTTTGATTCATAATTTCAAAAACAATTTGCGTCAATTTATTTGCTAGAATTCGATAAAATTCATCTAAATAACGATAATATGTGCGTGCAATATTATCGTTTAAATCAAAATAGACAAAGTTATTTTGTAATTTGTAAAAAAATGGTGAGTGTAAATGGGTCTTCATATGTCCGAAATAAAGCAATTCGGAAATTTCTAAGGGTGTCAGTTCTTTCAACATTGCTAAGTCGGTAAAATCAATCCATTTGGTTTCTTCTACTAAACGCATCTTTTCAACTGTTCGAAAATAATTGTCTACGGCTTCATTCCCACGAATCACTTTCATGGCTGTGTGTGATTCGTAATCTCCTAGATCACTTGATGGATTTAAGAGCAATAAATTTTTGGGTTGGTGAACAATCCCTTGATGAAAATCTTTTATGGTAATTCCTTGCGTTAATACCGCATTACTAATTGTATCAATATGTACGTAAACAAAATCCTTCATGTCCAACCCCCCCATCATGTTGTTAAGCCTTAGCTATATTCTACAATAAAGGGGTTAAAAAAGCTTGTTTCTTTTCCTTTAAAAATTGATTACAAAATGGAGAGTTTTGCAAGAAATCTTTTATGATTTTTATCCAACAAAAGTTCTGTGATATGATGAGAAGAGAAAATGAATGGAGCGAATCGCGATGAAAAAAAAACCAAAAATAAAAAATTTGTTCATTAATTTACTGATTGTCTTATTAATTCTGCTAGGATTAGCATTAATTTTCAATAACAAAATAAAAAATGTCCTCATCGAAAAAAAGAGTGGCGATTATACTATTTCACAGGTTTCACGTGAAAAAATCATAGCGAATGAAGCAAAGGAAGCTAGCTTTGATTTTGAAGCGGTTGAAGCAGTAAGCACAGAAAAAGTGTTACAAGCGCAATTGCAGCAAACGGATTTACCCGTTATTGCGGGTGTGGCAATTCCCAGTGTAGGCATTAATTTACCGATCTTTAAGGGATTAGACAATGAAAGTTTATGGTATGGGGCAGGAACGTTCCATCCTGATCAAACACTAGGAATTGGGAATTATGCTTTAGCTAGCCATCGCTTGGAAGAATCCGATTTATTATTTTCTCATTTGGATCAAATAGCAGTCGGTGATGTCGTTTATTTAACGGATTTAGAAAATATTTATACGTATCAAGTGACCGTTTCGACGCGTATCGATCCTACTCAAGTAGAAGTAATCGAAGAGGTGCCTGATAAAAAACTGGTTACACTGATTACTTGTGGTGAGGCAAGTGCTGTGACACGTTGGATGGTGCAAGGCGAATTGACTGAAGTCACTGCAGTAGAACAAGGAAGTGAAGCGATGCTCGCTGCCTTTCAAATGGAGAAAAAAGCCTATTGATTTTAGGAGGAAGAGAGAATGCATAGCGAAAAATTATTTTTATCTGATTTGAAGCAATCGACAAACTTTTCGACAAGTCAATTAGCTGTCCCTTTTTATACCTCTCACTCTGTAGCGAGGAAAGCATTTTTAAAACAAGCCAAAAAAAATCAAGCGTGGCAATTAATTGGTTCAGAACATCTTTTTTTAGCAATAGAATTTGATAGCAAACAAGCGATTTTGCGTAATTTATTGTATGTGCCAATAGAAAAATTTTCTTGGAAAAAAAGTTTAGTATTAATTGAAACTTTTTTACGGCAGCACTTTGTGGCAGAATTTGTTGTTCCGTTGCAATTGGGTGAAATGATGACGCAATGGTTGTGCGCAAATGGCTATGAACAAACAGCGCAAGGCTTAAAAAAAGTTTTTACTTATCACACCGCTTTAGTCTTAGGTGGGGGTGGCGCACGAGGATCTTACCAAATTGGTGTGTGGCAAGCGTTAAAAAGTGTAGGAATAACGATAGATTTAATTACAGGAACATCCGTGGGTGCATTGAATGGGGCTTTAGTTTTGATGGATGATGTCGAAGTAGCACGTGAATTGTGGCTGACCATTAGTACAGACAAAGTGTTAGCCTTTCCTGAAGCGTGTGCGACGAATCAAACATTTAAAGAACTGATTCAACAAGTTAGTTCCTTAGCAACTACTGCTTTAAAGGAAAATGGTGCCAGCTCACAGCCTTTACAAGATTTATTGATGCAAACGTTTGATGAAGAAAAAATGCAGCAAAGCCAAATCCCATTATTTGTCTGTACGACACGTTTTCCGTCCTTACAAGAAGTTGTTCATCACTATGATATAACAAATGGATTAGAGGAATTAAAATGGTTAACGGCTTCAGCTTCTTTTTATCCAGGCATGGTCCCGATGGAAATCGATCAAGAACAATACGTTGATGGCGGTTATCGTAATAATTTACCGATAGATGTTGCTTTAGCTCATGGTGCAACGGAATGTATTTGTGTAGACATTAAAGGTCCGGGAATTGCCAAAAAATTGATAATTCCAGAAGAAGTAGCAGTAGTCAATTATTGTTCACCTTGGTCATTGGGCAATCTTTTAGTTTTTGATAGCAATCGTTCGGAAAGCAATTATCGTTTAGGATATTTGGAAACCATGAAAGCTTTCGAACAATTTAACGGTTATTGGTATACTTTTACGTTAGCTACGACGTGGAAAAAAGAATGGCGTGCATTTTTGCGTTATTTACAAAATGACCCACTGTATTTAACTTTAATAAAACGCACGGATTTTTGGAAAAAAGTGAGTAAACTTTACCATCATAAAGCCCCTGTTGAACAAGGGGGTCTGATTTTAGTAGAACTAGCTGGGCGTTTCTTTGGCTTAGAAGCCACGCATGTTTATACTAAAGAATTATTTTTAGAAAAAATGCAACAGGCATTCAATCAAGAACAGCTGGCAATTGGGACCTTATCCATTACTGAATGGCTAGCGATGTATCATACACAGCGTTTTGTATTATCTGAAAAAAATCAACTGTCCCATTTATATCAAATCATCAAAGAGAACAAAGAAGTTCCTCAACAAATCGCTGCATTGGCACCTGTGATGTTAGTAACAGCGAAGTTTTTAGTATATTTGTTAGAGACAACAGAATTTGTACACGATCCAACAAATACGTTACAATAAAAGAAATGAACCTAGAAAAGAGGTATGTGAAATGGCAAGTGAGTTTTCCTATGAAATCGTTGAAGAAATCGCCGTATTGTCAGAAAATCCAAAAGGTTGGCGAAAAGAACTAAATTTGGTGAGCTGGAATGGACGACCACCAAAATTTGATTTACGTGATTGGAGTCCCGGTCATGAAAAAATGGGGAAAGGGGTCACGTTATCCAACGAAGAATTTGCGGCATTGAAACAAATCCTAACATCAATGTAAAGGAGTTTTTTGGCAATGAAAAGTATGACAGGCTTTGGAAAAGCACGGTGTGAGTCGGAACATTATCAAATTGAAGTAGAGATAAAAAGTGTGAATCATCGTTTTTTAGATATTCAATTACGCAATCCACGTCAATTAAATATCTATGAACAAGCGATTCGTCAAACGATTAAAGAAACCTTACAACGTGGACGAATAGAAGTTTATATCACGTTAAAAGAAAAAGGTGATAGCAATAAAGAAGTGGCTATTCATTGGGACTTAATGGAAGAATTAGTCACAAATTTGCAAACAGAAGCGCACGCACGTTTTGATACGGACTTGCCTGCAAAATCCATTTTAAAACGTTTAATTAATCATCAAGAATTTATTGATATTCAAGAAAAACAAACAGAAGACCAAGATTTAGAGGTTTCAGTGCTGGCTGCGATTAAAGAAGCGGCAGAAGCCAACAATGCTAGTCGTGAAGTGGAAGGTGCTGGAATTCAACAAATTTTAGCAGAAAATAGCCACGCTTTACAACAAAAAATTGTGGAATTATCGGCATTTGTTGACGTATACGAAGCAGATTATAAAGAGAAATTTGAGAAGAAATTAGCGGACTGGTTGGGTGCCACAATTGATCAAGACCGTTTATTGACCGAAATGGCTATCTTATTGGAGCGCGGCGATATTCATGAAGAATTAGATCGAATGACGATTCATCTAGCATCAATGGCAACCATGCTTCAATCAGACAAGCCAGTAGGGCGTGAATTAGATTTTCTGATTCAAGAAATGAATCGGGAAGTCAATACCATTGGTTCGAAATCAAGTCCAATTGTTATTAAAAATGCAGTCGTTCAAATGAAAACAATTATTGAAAAAATTCGCGAGCAAGTGCAAAATGTGGAGTAAGAGAACAGTCTAATCACTCGATTATACGGGCATTTAAGTAGTTTTTTAATAAAATTCTCGTTATAATAAAGTAATTCTTGAAAGTTGTTGAAAAAAAGTGCAAAATAGACGTTAAGCAAATCGAACAGTGAAAGGACGTCAATATGACAGAGCGAGGATTATTAATCGTATTATCTGGACCTTCCGGCGTTGGTAAGGGAACAGTACGTAAAGCAATATTTGATAGTGAAGATAACGATTTTCAATATTCTATTTCGATGACAACACGTAAAAAACGTATCGGAGAAGTAGAGGGTGCGGATTATTATTTCCGCAGTCATGAAGAATTTGAAGAACTAATTGCTGCTGGTGAAATGCTAGAGTATGCAGAATATGTAGGAAATTATTATGGTACGCCATTGTCTTATGTGCAAAAAACACTAGACGAAGGAAAAGACGTTTTCTTAGAAATCGAAGTACAAGGTGCCTTACAAGTAAAAGAGAAAGTGCCAGATGGGGTGTTTATTTTCTTAACACCACCAGATTTAACAGAATTACGTTCAAGAATTACCGGACGTGGGACTGACTCAATCGAAGTTATTGATGAACGTATGCGGATTGCTCGTGAGGAAATTGAAATG
>Ga0116164_10002050_pt1 | contig 14656 bp, 9 predicted proteins | sample AD_UKC109_MetaG_FD_89888 | JGI IMG/M metagenome (GOLD analysis project Ga0116164, IMG submission 89888) | Active sludge microbial communities of municipal wastewater-treating anaerobic digesters from Hong Kong - AD_UKC109_MetaG | ecosystem: Engineered > Bioreactor > Anaerobic > Digestate... | reverse complement strand
TCATCCGGAAATCGTGATTCTGGCGATCGGCAACGCTGCTCGAGACACTTTTAATATGCTTTCCGAAAAAATTTCCCTGGCATCGAAACCTTTTGCTGTGGGCTTTCGTATCGAACATCCGCAGGATTATCTCAACGAAACTTTTTACGGTAGCCAAACCGATTTCCAATTGACCGGTCCGGCTACTTACCGCCTCACAGCCAGAGCCGGGAAGCGCGGTGTGTACAGCTTTTGCATGTGTCCGGGCGGAGAAGTTATCGCCGCAGCTTCCGAGAAAAATGCCGTGGTGACAAACGGTATGAGTCTGGCAGCCCGCAACGGCAAATTTGGTAACAGCGCCATCGTGGTGACTGTAAACGAAACCGATTTCGGCAAAGGGATTTTGGACGGAATGAGGTTTCAAAGTAAGATCGAACAAAAATGTTTTAATTCTGATCAGCCCTATTTAGCGCCAATGCAGGCAGCTTCCGATTTTTTGAAATCCATACCGACCAAACGTAAAATCGCTACGAGTTACCAACCGGGAGTTTTTGCTTCGGAACTCACATCTGTCCTTTCTCCTGAAATAACCGAGGCGATCAAAATCGGACTAATCGCCTTTGAACGTCAGGCAAAAGGCTTTATTCGGAATGGCGTTTTTCTCGCACCGGAAACCCGCACTTCCTGCCCCCTCAGAATAATGCGTGATCAGGAATCTTTCCATTCCATCACCTTACAAAATCTCTATCCCTGCGGCGAAGGCTCCGGTTACGCCGGCGGCATTATGAGCAGCGCTGCCGATGGCTTCAAGATCGGATCGATTTTCTCTCTCTAAATCATCGTTCCTTAGCTTGAAAGATTTTTTTCTTAAACAATAAGTTATAAAACCTTCCGGTTTTCTGCCAAAGCTAATTTTTTCTCCAAAGCCCGAGAAAATAATTTGACATTCACAGCATTACTTTTTTTGTCGTTTTATTAATGACGATGAAATTGTCGTCAAAGTTAAAACGAGGAAAAATGGTGGAAAAGTTAATCGCCGAATTAGCTGGTCTTGGGTTGAATGAACTGGAAGCGAAAATTTACATAATTCTTTTGCAGAAGCAATTTTATACTGCATCCGAGTTATCCAAGACTGCCAAAATCAATCGTACGCAAGTGTACGATATTTTATCAAATCTCATCCAGAAAGGTGTTTGCACGGAAGTTTTGGGTAGCGTAAAAAAATATAGTGCTGTCGATCCGGAAACTGTGATCGACAATTTCCGTAAGGAGTTGATATCTACACAAAAAACAATAGATAAATTAGCTCCGACTCTGATCAATTTATTCAAGAATAACGTGGAAAATGAAAACCCGCTCGATTTTGTGAAAGTTCTGCGGACAAATAAAAATATCTATGAAAATGTAATGCAACTGGTTCGTTCTGCCCGGGAATCGATATTAGTTTTCAATAAACCACCCTACGCCATGATACCCGATCGGAATGAAGAGGAAATTTCCAGTCTGCAAAAAGGTGTGATCAACAAGTGTGTATATGAATTTGAGCCTGGTAATGCCGACGAATTCAGTAAACGATTACAATATTTCGCCCAAGCGGGTGAACAGATCAGGATCGTTCCCGATCTGCCCATGAAAATGATACTGGTCGATTCCAAATTTGTTGTTTTCAATATGAAGCATAATGGCTTTTCCGGAACGCAGTTCACTGCCATGATGATCGAGAATTCCGACCTGGCAAGACTGCTGATAAAAACTTTTGAAGTCTATTGGAATGAAGGTTATAGTTTGGAAATTTTATCCGAAAAAATAAAAAAGGAGTGTTAAAATGAGAAAAAAATGGTTCATTATGGCGTTACTTATTCTGGCTGTAGGTCTGTATGCTCAATGGAGCAGCGATCCTTCCGTAAATAATGCGATCTGCGATCTTGCCGGTGACCAGGTAATACCAAAAGTTGTCCCCGGTCCTACGGGAGATATCTACATCGCTTATTTTTCCCAGGATGCCGGAAATTACGATGTTCGTCTGCAGAGAATGGATTCGGCTGGAAACGAATTGTGGGATCATAATGGTATTCTGATCAGCAATCATACTTCTATGAGCTGGCTTACCGATTGGGATATGACGGTAGATCAGGATAATTATTCCATTCTGACTTTTCAGGACATCCGAAATGGTAACAACGAAGTATATGCTTACCGTATTTCACCCGACGGCGCTTTTATGTGGGGAGACGACGGCATTCAACTTTCCAGCGACGATGCCATGGATGTTTCACCCAAAGTGTGTGTGACTTCCGCCAATTACTCTGTTATCACCTGGGGAGCCAGTGACGGACAAACGATCATCATGCAAAAAATCGCTCCCGATGGTACACTCCTCTGGGGAGCCAGCGGAATCACGCTTAGTTGCAGTGATCGATATACCTGGCCTCAGCCATTTGCCGTGGAAAATGATCAAATTATGCTGAAGTATTTCCATGACACCGGAGTCGCTTATGCTCCCACCAGACATTGCTACGTTCAAAAATATGATGCGGATGGAAATCCGGTTTGGACTAATCCGGCAATTATTTCTGAAGCTGGTGGCATTTCCGCCTGGACTCAAATTTTCAATATTATTTCCGATGGAAATTACGGCTGTATTATCACCTGGCATGACAATCGTACCGGAATTAGCTACTCGTATGCTCAACATGTCAATTCCGACGGAACGTTAGCTTACGCAGCCAATGGCGTGCAATTATCATCTGATGCGAATACTCAGAACTTCTATCCGGAATCAATGTATAACACCACCACAAGTGAACTCATAACTTACTGGCATCAAACAGATTACAATCAAAATAACTACGGACTCACCGGACAAAAGCTGGATGCCAGCGGAAACTTGCTTTGGGGAACCAACGGATTGAATATCATTCCCATCTCCAGTAATTATGTTTTACTCGATGCCGTTCGTGCTGCCGATGATGATGCGATCCTTATTTACGAAGAATCGCCCAATGCTACCGATTCTTATATCAAAGCCATGAAACTGGACAGCACCGGAAATTACGTTTGGACCGGCAACACGGTTACTCTTTGCTCGGTTCTTTCGGCAAAAGTACACGTGGAAATTTCTCAACCGAATAATAATCAGATTATTGTCGGCTGGGAAGATGATCGTTCCGGCACCTCCGATATTTATGCTCAGAATATCAATTTCGACGGAACAATCGGTCCGGCTGCATCTATGGGAACTGTTTCCGGCACTGTAACTTTGAACGGTGGAAGCGGCAATGTGGAAGCTGTTCTCATTACCGTGGGAACAGATACTGCCAATCCCGATGCTTCCGGGAATTATGAAATGGAACTTACACCCGGCAATTACACTCTTACTGCCGAATTGGATGATTATGAATCTTATCAGACCACAATAGAAATTACCAGCGGTAATGTCACAACTTGTGATATTACTTTGAATTACGCATTTGGAATTCTTTCCGGCACCGTAACTTTGAACGGTGGAAGCGGCGATGTGGAAGCTGTTCTCATTACTGTGGGGACAGTCACCACCAATCCCGATGCTTCCGGAAATTATGAAATAGAACTTACACCGGGCAACTACACTCTTACTGCCGAATTGGATGATTACGAACCATTCCAGACAACCGTCGAATTAACTGCTGCAAACATTACAGTTTGCGACATTACGCTCGAGCCCATTGTTTTAGATCCACCCGTAAACCTGGCAGTGGTCAGCAATCAGGGTGAAAACTTTGCTACCTTCTCCTGGGATGCTCCTGCTCAGGTAATTAACTGGATAGATGACATGGATTCTTACACTGCCGGTCAATATCTGGCACTGCAATCCGATGACTGGACAACCTGGAGCAATTCTCCCGGCGGTTCCGACGATGGTTATGTAGTCGATGAAAATTCTTACAGCGGCGCCAATTCGGTGAAAATCGAAGGTTCCTCTACCGATCTGGTTCATGAATTCGGAGCCTTCACCAGCGGAGTGTATGATGTAAGCATGATGATGTACATAAATAGTGGATATGGTGCATATTACAATCTGTTGCATTACTTCAATGGCACCAGTTCCGAATGGGGATTAGAGGTTTATTTTGGTTCCGCCGGAACCGGCAGTCTTTGCGCTACCGAACAAGATATTCTCACCTTTACTCATCCCGTGGGTTCCTGGTTTGAAGTTCTTTGCAACATAGACCTGGATACGGATTGGGCAGAGTATTATGTGGATGGAACGTATGTTTACGGATGGCAATGGAGTATCGACACGGTAGGAAATCAGGGTTCATGTGAATTTGGAGCAATCGATATTTATGCTTCGGCTTTAACCGGAGACAATCCCAGTTTCTATTGTGATGATGTGACGATCGAACAGGTATCTGATAATCGTGACCTTACAGGTTATAATGTCTATCTGAACGATGTGCTGCAAGGCAATACGACCGACACGGAATGGGTCTTCGACGATCTGGAAAACGGAACTACCTACACCGCCGGAGTGGAAGCCGTTTATGATGAAGGCACTTCTGCCAGAGTTAGCTGTCCGTTTGTTTATAACGGATTGGGCAATGATTATAATATCGTTCCTAAATCAGTATTGGCAGCCAACTATCCCAATCCCTTCAATCCCACCACCACGATTGATTTCAGCTTAAAAACAGCGGGACACGTTAGCATCGAAGTTTATAATATCAAAGGTGAGAAAGTGAAAACGCTGGTCGATGAAGTGATGATGGCAGACGATCATTCTGTAATTTGGAACGGTGATAACGAAAACGGTAAATCCGTTGCCAGTGGTGTTTATTTCTACAAGATGAAAGCAGATAAATTTGTTCAAACCAGGAAGATGATCTTGATGAAATAAAGCAGAACGTTATCCGCTTTCAGCGGAGAACAGAGATTTGAAAAACAAGCCCCGATATTTGGTCGGGGCTTGTTCTTTATACTGGCGAGGTGTTCTGTTAAAAAAAAAAATCGATCTGGGTTATGGGTAACCAGGTAATTTCTACTTTTTAAAAAACAAAAAGCCGGCTTGATGTCTCAAACCGGCTTTGATGCTGGCATCCCGTAGGGGAGTTGAACCCCTGTTGCAGGAATGAAAATCCTGAGTCCTAACCACTAGACGAACGGGACATAAACTTTATCTACTGGTATCCCGTAGGGGGGTCGAACCCCTGTTGCAGGAATGAGAATCCTGAGTCCTAACCACTAGACGAACGGGACAAAGTTATTTTATTAATGGTGAGCCTGGATGGATTCGAACCATCGACTCTCTGCTTAAAAGGCAGATACTCTACCTCTGAGTTACAGGCCCCCTAAAGATCAAACGAGGCGTCAAACTAAAATGGTCGGTTTAGGTGTCAATAATTTTTGTGGAGGGATTTAAATAAAAAAATAATTGCCTGTTTTGTGGTAAATTAAAATATCGCTAATGTTTTTAGATTATTTATCAGGAAAACAACCGGGATAAATTTCCCGGGAAGGTAAGGAGGTTTAAATGAAAAAATCTGTGATTCAACAAAAGTTTGAAGAGAAAATCAGAAGAAGATTGTGCGACAAACCTCTGGCTGTCTTTGAATATCTCATTGCCAATCAGGAACTTCAGGCAATGCACGATTATGCCAATATTGTTTCCATCAAAAGACTCGGATTCAACGACCATGGACCGGTGCACATGAGAAAAGCAGCTTTGAATGCGCTGCTAATGTTCGATCTTCTGATGAAAGCCGGTATCAAACTCAACCTGGAACGAGAAGGCGTTGCCACGGCAGAAGATAGTAAAATTGCGGTAGTGACCGCTGCCATGTTACATGATCTCGGCATGACCGTAAGTCGGGATAAACACGAATTTATGAGCGTACATCTGGGGTTACCCTTCATCAACGAGCTACTGGAGAAATTTTATCCGAACGATATCATGAAAAAAGCGGTGTTGCGTTCACTGATCGTGGAATGTATTTTCGGTCACATGGCTACGCAAACCATTCACACTCTGGAAGCCGGTCTGGTACTGATCGGTGACGGATGCGATATGGAACAGGGACGAGCCCGCATCACCACGATGCTTTCCGATAAACCACGAGTGGGCGATATTCACAAATATTCCTCCACCGGCATCGCGAAAGTTCATATCGTGGAAGGTGAGGAACGACCGATCAAAATAAAAGTGGATATGACGGAATCGGTAGGATTCTTCCAAATAGAAGAAGTATTATTTCCCAAAATCGCTTCCAGTCCGGTAAAAGAATACATCGAATTGGAAGCCGGAGTCTTGGGGAAAGAGTATAAAAAATATATCTGATGATGATTCGGGGAGTATAAAAATGAGTTTATCATTTCAAGGTGAAATAAAATCCCGTATTCCGGAATACGTGATGGGTGCGGATAAAATGAGACAGATCGATGTGCTTCTCAGCGCTAATGAAGTCTGGAAAAAAGAAGCATATTTACACATGCGGAAGCTGCTTTATCACATGGTTCAGAAAAAATCTTCCGATATGGATTTTGGCGGATATCGTGCCAATGAATATATCTGGTACCGCACTTTTGGCGATAAAGCTCCCGAAACGAAGGTGCCGACTTATACCGTGGATGAAACCAATGCCATGGCTTTGAGCATTTTATCCGAAGCACAAAAAAACGTTCTCTATGAAAAACGCAGTATCGATTTCGCCTACACGCTTGTCGTAAGTGAAAATGAGCCGATCATCCGTTATCGCGGAAATGTCTATTTTGAAAGAAATGAGCTTTCCGTAAATTTTCGTATGATCAATCAGAAACTATTTCCACTCAGCTCATTACAACTGCCGGAACAAATCATTCATCGCCTGGATTTGCAGTATGAAAAATCCGGGCTGTTTTTAATCACCGGTATCACCGGTTCCGGCAAAAGTTCCACCCTCGATATCATCGTCGATATGAATAATCACAATAATCAGGCGCAGATCATCATTTTAGGAAACCCGATCGAATACATTCACAAATCCGATAAATGTATCGTTAGTCATCGGGAAGTGGGAGCGGATGTCGTCAGTTTCGAGAGAGGCTGCGTGGAAGCTTTGCGTCAGGACCCGGATATCATCGTGGTGGGAGAGATGCGCGATCCGGAAACGATTGCCACCGTATTGGAAGTCACCGATAGCGGGCACAAAGTTTTTTCTACGTTGCACACCAGTTCCACGGTGGACAGCATTCACAGGATTATCGCCGAATTCCCGCCGGATGAGCAGGAACGAATCAGATTCCGTCTGGCAGATGTTTTAAAAGTGGTAATTTCCCAGAAACTCGTTCCCAATAAAAAGGGCAGTGTTACTTTAGCTAAAGAAATTCTTACCGTCGATTCGTCCGTGCAGGCTGCCATCAGGAACGGTAATATCACCGAGATTTTCCAGATGATCACGGAAGGCAAAGACAAAGGCATGTTTACCATGCAGCAGGATTTACACCGACTTTACCGCATGGGCATCATCGAAGCAAAGACGGCGATGAATTATGCCAACAATAAAAAAGTGATGGCAAATCTGCTGAAATTCCAGCAGTAAAAGAGATCAGAATTTACTGATGAATTGACAGAAAAACCGCATCTTTCCGGCTTCCTGCCAGGTATCGGAGATTTTGGTTTGAAGGCTGAATTTCTCTGAAAAATTGAATCTGATGAGCAAATAAGAAGCAACGCCATCACCTGAAAATACGCTGTTTTGCATAATGCCGTCCACGTTGTTTTCATATACGTAATGCTTTACTTTGAAAGGTTTTGTATCCGATTTGAAGCAGGTGATCTGTGCGATCAGCTCGAAATATTCTCTTTGCAGTTTTAACTGTTCATACAGCAAAAAACCGCTGGCATAAACCTTGTCTTCCGACAAATATTCATTCACGAATTCTGCTCTGGTTTTCAGAGTGAGAGCGGTAAATTTTTGCCACCAATCCAATCGGCAGAGCGTTCTTTCGTAATTGCGTATTTTCGCTTCATCCAAGGTGATGTACTTTTCTTTGAATTTATGCTGCAAAGTCATTCGCAACGAGTGAGACGCAAAATGAACTTCCCACTGTAAAAACTGTTCGCTGCCCACGGTTGGCATTTTCTCGAAATAACGGGTTTGGGGAAAACTCCAGACATCGAAATAGGCATTGATTTTATGCCGCTCTGCCGGCAGGATCGTAACGCCGTAATACATTCCCATTTCGTTATTGAAACTGCTTTGGCTGGCGAACGGATTTCCGTGCCAGGAGGGAATGTCTTTCTCGTAGTAACGGGTAACCACTAATTGTCGGAATTTATTCTCGCCGAATTTGGCACCTGCCACCATCCCATAATTGCCATCGATACAGGCAACTTCTCCGAAAATCGGGAAACCGGTTTTATTTACCACAAAGAAGGCATTCAAAGCTGTATATTTATCGGCGTTACCATTGGCAAAATCGTGATCGAAAGCGAAAGAAGCAAAATTGATCCCGATCTCGTGATGTGCGGTTTCATATTGCCAAGCGGAACCAAAAACAGTTTCCTGAACATTATTTTTGTCATCGTCTTCGGCATGAAATCCGGTTTCGTTAAAAGAAGTGATGGCTTTTGCCGAATCGAGATTGGCGCTGAGTTTATTGGCAGAGAAATACGGGATCAGGCGGAATCTGTGCAGTTTCAATTCTGCGCCGGCACCCCGAAAATCCCAGATTTCGTAAGAACTCGTGTAGGGCTTGATCTGACGATAACGCTTAATCGGTACGGATGTCGCTTCGGCACTTTTGCTCATGCCCAGTTTGGGCGCAAAAACGATTCCCTGTCCCATTGCCGCCCGATATTTTCCCAATACCAGATTCTCCAAAACGCCATTTCCTGTATACTGCAAAAAGTAGGAATTGTAATCCAAAAGATCAGATTCACCTTCATCTTTTTGGGAAATGAAACCGCTCCTGAAATGGGAATATTGCAATTCTGTCCGCTGAAAATATTTGGCGGTGGAAGGCATGTTTTCTTTGGCTTCATTGTATTCCAGCCGCAAACGGTTTTCAAATTTCAAGTGATATTTTTTGCCGTAAGCGATATATTCTGCGATTTCCGAGATCGTGATCGGATCGATGCCACAGCTTGCCAAATCCTGTTCTGATCTGATCTTCTTTTCTTTGCGGAAGGAGAGGATCAGATCGATGTCGTCTTCGGAAAGCCAGGGAAGCTGCCATAAATCTTCCCGTGAGGCGGAATTGATCTCCAGCGGATTTTCACGAATGGCGGAAAGGATTTCACTCGTTTCATTGGCGTGAAAAGTCTCTTCTTCGATGGCAAAAATATTCTCTTCTCCATCTTCAGCAGCCAGATTTGCGAAGATGAAAATGAGTGCGATCAAACTAATTCTTAATCTCATATCCAACCGAAATATAATGAGTTAGATCGAGGTATTGATGCGTACGCACACTGTAGCAAACGAAAAATTTCTTCACCTCGAAAACTGTTCCAATGCCCAGTCTGTCCGGCTCAAACTGGTAACCGGCAAGAATACTCATCACGCTGAATGGCTGATATTTCCCGGCAAATTTGAAGCTGAAATCGAAATCATCTTCTTTTTCCATACCGATGGCAAAACTGCTTTTTTCCGTGATCCGATAACAACTTTCCCACAAAATTACGATCGGCAAAGATAATTCCAAAAACTCACTTTGCATGACGTTATGGATTGCCAGTGCGGTCGAGATGCGGTCATTATCCCACTTGAGTCCGGCATCGATCAGGCTGGCGCTGCCATCGTGATAACCGGTGACTTCATTCCGCAAAAGCCGAACGCCGATTCCCGCACTCACTTCCTGCCAGGTATAACCCAGAGAGAGGCTGGTACAGCTTTCGGTATAATATTTGTGATCGAGATAAGACTCGCCCAAATGAATGTGAAAATTGCGAAATCGATAACAGGCATGAACATTGTAATACGGAAGCTCTTGCATTCCAAACAGATGAGTGGCAGAAGTCTCCACGCCGTTTTGTCCGCTGGCAGGATTTTGAGCCACCGCTGCCGGTGTGGAGTAAAGCAGAGTGAGTCCGGCAGTGGCATTTTGGGCGGCAGAAAGCGGCAGATTTAGATCGATGGCGGAAAGCGAGATCGTGCAAAAAAGAAAAATAATCAAATAAAAGCGCATAATTCCCCCTTGTTGGAAGAAAAAATCAAAAAAAATCAAAAAAAATCTTAAGAAAAAGTAAAAAAGTTAAGTGCTTCTAAATGTAGAAATAAATAACATTTGCTCCCGATCAGAGAGACGGTTTTCTTTACTGCGAAATTAACGGATTACAGTCTGTTTTCTGTTTCTTTGTGAAAGAAGTGGGCTTTGTTCATATCCAAAGTTATTTGGATATCGCTGTCGATCCGGGGAAATTTTTTGGGATCGAATCTAGCTGTAATTTTGGTATCGCCGCTTTCCAAAAAAACGATAAATTCGTTGCCGGTGGGTTCCACCACTTCGCAATGAGCTGAGATGTGTTGCGGAATTTCTGCCATTTTATCGAATTCTGAATCGTAAATATCTTCCGGTCGGATGCCCATGATGACTTCCGAATTCAGATGCGATTTCAATCTTTCTCCCTCCGGAACTTCCACTTCGAAGGTGGCTGATTGGAAATAGGTTTTTCCATCTTTGGCGATTAATTTCCCTGAAATCTGATTAATGGCGGGACTGCCCACGAATCCTGCCACGAAAAGGTTTTTCGGCTCATTATATATTTTCAGCGGTGTATCGATCTGATGGATTACACCGTCTTTCATCACCACCATTTTATCTGCCATGGTCATGGCTTCCACCTGGTCATGCGTTACGTAGATGATAGTCGTATCGAGCTTTTTGTGCAATTTGATAATCTCGGCACGCATCTGCACACGCAGCTTGGCATCCAGGTTGGAAAGCGGTTCGTCGAATAAAAATACTTTTGGTTTGCGAACGATGGCACGTCCTAAAGCGACACGTTGTCTTTGACCGCCGGAAAGCTGTTTTGGCTTGCGATCCAGCAATTCCTCGATTTCCAGTAAAGCCGCCGATTCATGAACGATTTTATTGATTTCGGCTTTGGGAACTTTACGCAATTGCAGAGCAAAAGCCATGTTTTCATAAACCGTCATGTGAGGATAAAGAGCATAATTTTGGAACACCATGGCGATGTCACGATCTTTGGGATGTACTTCGTTTACCACTTTATCACCGATGGAAATAGTACCGTTGGAAATGTTCTCCAGACCGGCGATCATGCGCAGGGTAGTAGTTTTGCCGCAGCCGGAAGGACCGACTAAAATTACAAATTCTTTATCTTCGGCGGTGAAATTAGCGTCTTTTACAGCTTTAAAACCATTTTCATAAATTTTATCGACATGAGTCACAGTTACTTTTGCCATATTTTTCCTCAATATTTTTATCACGTATAAATTCGTCGAACCTTGCCTTTATTGTCAAATACTTTGTGGAAATGATCGAAAAAAGCGAGGGGAAAAATTATTTTCTTTCCTCTTTTTTTATGATTAGCATTTCGGCGATGAACAGCAGAATTACGGCTATCAGAAGGTATTTCCAAATTTCATAACCGTAACGGGAATGCAGGATTCCGTTTCGCCAGTCCTGATGCAAAATGTGCAGATTCGGTATTTTCGTATCATTCAATCTGGTGTATTCGCTTTCGCTGTAATCCGGATTTACCGGAATGAACTGCCCCGGAATCTGGTAAATACCGGCTTGTTTGGTGGAAATCCTGTGATTGCCGGGCGTGATGGAACTGCCATCCGGAAGCACGATTTGTTCGGCAGTAATGACATCCGAAACGGTTTTGGCTTGGATGGCATATCCGGCAGCGGAAGTGAATTGCAGCGCATTGTAGGCAAAAACCGGGAAAGCATTATCCAGCAGGAAGGGGGCTTGCAAACTGGCAGGATCGAACAACCACACACAATCCTGCCTTTCCTGGATGGCGATTGCCGAATCACCGACTTTTAAGATTGCGCCGCTTTCGTCGTGTACCTGCCAAAAGTCGTTTAGACGAATGTTATCGATATTCTTCATATCACGGGTGATCGGGTGATAACGATTGGCAAAAGTTAATCGAACTGCTGAGGCAGAATGAGAAAACTCTTTGAATTGCAGATTATAATTCTTGGCTAAATATCCCTGCCAGGCACTCGCAAGGTCGCTGTCCGCAATAAAAAGTACGCCGCGTTTTTTTCGGTTCAATTCGGAGAGCAGAAAATCCAGCCGGTTGGAAAACTCTTTTTTGTAGATGATGATATTATCGAACGTTTCCAGAATTTCCAGGTTCAGATCGTCGCTGCTGATTTTTTGGATATTTTGTGAATTCCCGCTGTAAATTTCCAGCATGGTTTCCAGGGTCAGAGGAAGTTCGTGCAAATCGGTAAGAACTGCGATCCGAACCTCGGCGTCGTGATAAAAACTAAAATAATTGCGATTATCGAAAATCTCCCGTTCGTTTTTTACTTCCACGTAACCACTGTGCCAGCCTTCGGTTTCCGCGCTAACGGTGAAGCTTTCCGTTTTGCGCTGATTCGGTTGCAGATCGGTTACTTTTTCAGCGATGGTGCTGTCATCCAAAAAGAGACGGTAAATCACGTCCTGCTGCGGAGATGACGCATGATTCACCAGCTCGAAATTGATCTTTCTTTCCACACCTTTCTGAACGAGTTCATTCTCGATGTAGCTGTTCTGGCAGCTGATATTGAACCTCTGTTCTGTCTGGGAAGTGGGAATGATAAACGTGGGATATTTACATTTTTTTGGCAGATCAAAGCTTTGCAGATCGGTGATGAGAATGATTTCCCGGTTGGGAAGATGCACTTTATCCAGATGATTTTCCGCCTCTTGCAAAAGTTCATTCAAGGGAATCGCTTTGGAAGTGATTTCCAGATTTTGGATCAAAGCGATGTCTGATTTTCCGTTGTGCGGAATGGCGTGCAATTCGTTCCAATCAGCATCGGCAGAGAAGAGAATGACCGTATCGTCGGCAGAAAGCATCTCGTCGATTTGCCCGGCAATGACTTTGGCTTTATCGAATTCCGTCTGTGTATCGATCAGATAATTCATGCTGTAGGAATTATCGACGATAAGCGCCAGCGCTGTTTTGGGATGATGATTGCCGCTGTTGAGTTTAGCCGATTTGATCGCCGGACGGGAAATTGCCAGAATGACCAACAAAATGATGAGCATCCGAATCAGCAGCAGAAGCAGGTTTTTCAGATTGATCCGCTTTTTTTGCTGTTGCTGGCTTTCTTTGATAAACCGGATCGAACTAAAGATGATTCTTTTCGGTCGTTTTTTGGCGAAAAGATAGATCAGAACGGGGATAACGACAGCCGATGCCAGAAACAGAAAGCCGGAATTCAGGAATGAAATCATGAAATCTTTTTATCCAGAATTCGATAGGTTTTATGCACGTGTCCGCCCAGGTTGGTGGCGATGCGGTTCATCATCGTGTTCGTTTCCAAAATCCAGGACATTTCGGCATTTTTGATCTGCAATTGTTTGTGTTCGTGTGCCACCTGAAAGCTCTTGGTGTAAAATACGGTATCGATGCCGCGTCCCTGAAATTCTTTGATCACCCCCATCGTGATTACGCGCATGGCGGTTATTTTGTTGCGCCCGAACAGAAAGTGAAAAATCCCGAACGGTAACATTCTGCCTTTCATCTTTTGGATGATCTGATTGTAATCCGGCAGGGCACAATAAAATCCGGCGGGTTGATCTTCCACGAAAGCCAGGTAGAAAAACTCCGGTCGCACAAAAACGATCATGGTATCGATGAGATGAAAGAATTCTTTTTCGGTCATGGGGACAAAGCCCCAATTGCGTTCCCATGCCTGACTGTAAATAGTGAAAACCAGTTCCAAATCCTGGCGCAATTCCTTGCGTTTACGGCGCAGAGGGCGGACGGTAAATCTGCCGCGTTGTTGCAGCTTTTCCACGATCCGGTTCAGTTTTTCCGGGGGATTATTCGGAATGAGATAAGCCAGCAAATCCATACTTTTATGCAGTCCGGCATTTTCCAGTAACTTTTTGTAATACGGCAGGTTATGCGTCATCATGATGAAGGGCGGAGTATCGAAGCCATCCACCAATAAACCGCATTCGTCGTTCGTGGAAAAATTCAGAGGTCCACGCAACATATCTTTGCCTTTGGCTTTGTTCCATTCGTAAGCTGCTGCGATTAATTTATCGGCAACTTCCTGATCGTCGATACATTCGAAGAAACCGAAGAATCCGGCTTTATCTTCGTGAAATTTGTTGTGTTGTGTGTTGGTCTGTGCCGAAATCCTGCCGACGATTTTGCCGTCTTTCTCTGCCAGGAAAAGCTGCACTTCGGAATGTTCGTAATACGGATTGCAGGCGGGATCGAAGAATTTTTTCTGCTCGGAAATAAGGGGAGCGACCCAGTTCGGATCGTTTTTATAGAGTGAAAACGGCAGCATGATGAACTGCCTCAGCTCTTTTTTATTGGTTACAGGTTTTATAGTTATCATTTTTTATCCGATCTTTTTTTCAAAAATAGTGTAGGTTTTGCTTTCTGTGGAACCCATCATTTCGATCAGGCGGATGGTCATTTTATTGTTTTCCAGCACCCAACCCATGTCGCAATAATGGTAGCGTGTGCTGGAATAAATCTTTTGTTTCCAGAGCATTATGCCATCCAAAC
>Ga0116164_10002049_pt1 | contig 14660 bp, 11 predicted proteins | sample AD_UKC109_MetaG_FD_89888 | JGI IMG/M metagenome (GOLD analysis project Ga0116164, IMG submission 89888) | Active sludge microbial communities of municipal wastewater-treating anaerobic digesters from Hong Kong - AD_UKC109_MetaG | ecosystem: Engineered > Bioreactor > Anaerobic > Digestate... | reverse complement strand
TTTTTGCCACCACCGTGCGGGTGGTTGGAGGCAAACTTCCCGTATGTCCCGTACGCAGCCGGGGGCCGGTGCCGAAAAACCGTATTTTCGATATCTCCCGGGCGGTGGCGGCTCTTTCCGTGGCGGTTCCCGTGGAAATCGGGCAAATTATTCTGGAGAATGCCTGCGATACCGGAGTGGATATTATCGCCAGCCGAAGCCTGGAGGCTGCAGAATAGCTTGGCGTAAACCACGGAGAGGTTCGGAAAAAAGAAAACCCGTACCATCGGGGGGATCCCTTTGGCAGCTTTTCGAAGGGGTCCTTTTTTTCGTAACTTTCCCGGAAAGGAAAGGAGAAAAAATTCGGGAATTGTGATACAGTTTGACGTCCCCGAGGGGGCCAAGGCGAAAAGGTGGATTTTTTCCCTCTTTTCACCGATAATGATACGGGATTTCGCGCCACTTATAGGTTAAATTGCCGTAACGAGGAGGCATAGGCTTTTTGAATATCCAAAGAAATACGCCTTCCGGACCGCTTTGGAGGTTGTTCCCCGAGTATTCCGACATCGGGAACATCCATCTCCATCTTCAGGGAAGTTCCGCCGCTTGGGCCTGGCTTGCCCTGAACCCTCCGACTCCTGCAGTTTTTCTCGTTCCGGATCAGCAGCATCTCGGAGTTTTCGAACAAAACTGGAAAAGTCTCGCTCCCCAAGTTCCTTTGCAGGTTCTGCCGGAGCTCCCTTTGGGAGAGGAAGCGGGGCGTCATGCCTTCTGGCTTGCCCGGGGGGAGGCTCTTCGGGAATGGAAAGAACGGGGAGGAGGCTTGGTTCTCACTCCGGGAAGTTTCATGGCTCCCTATCGGATGCCCGATTCCTATCTTCGCCTTCGCCGAGGCGAGGAGATCCCCCTTTCGGAGCTTCTTGCCTGGCTCGATTCCGTAGGAAGTTCCCGGGTGGATTACGTGGCTGCTCCCGGAGAGCATGCTCTTCGGGGATGCGTGGTGGATCTCTATACATCCTCTCAAACTCTGCCGCTGCGAGTGGAATATTTCGATGATTTCATAGAAAGCCTTCGGCTCTTCTCTCCCGCGGATCAGTGCAGTCTTTCCGAGGTGGAGGAGGCTCTTCTTTCGGGATGTCCCGGGGAGAGCGAAGGGCTTCTCTCTTCCGGAGCTTCTTTTGTCTTCGCCTCCCTATCTCCGGAAATTCCGGTACTTTTTTTCGATCCCCAGGCCCTGGAAAAACAGGCTCAAACTTACCGGTGGCTCTGGGAATCCTTCGAGGAGACCCGGCGGCTTCCTTCGTTGCTCTCCTGGGAAGAGCTCCTGGGAGCCTTTAAAGGCAATCGCTGCATCTACGTGCGGCGCTCTCCCTTCCCCGGAGCCCGGGAAACCTGGATATACGATCTTCCTTCCTTCGGAGGGCGTTTCGAAAAGGCCCGATCCTATGTGGAAGGCATGAAGAAAGAGGCGTATAGAGTTATCCTGTATTCTTCCCATCCGGAGATTTCCTCCTGGGGAAAAGCCCTGGAGCTCGAAGTGGTGGAACGCCCTCTTACCGCAGGATTCGTCGATAAGGAAGCCCGACGGATTTTTCTCTCGGATACGGAAATGATAGGAATTTCCGGCGTGGATCCAAAGGAATTCTCCCGCTTCGCCACTTCTCCCGCCGAAGGAGAGGCGGGATTTACTCCCGGGGAATACGTAATTCACGAAGATTACGGCGTAGGCTGCTACCGGGGAGTGGAGGAACTGGAAGGAGATTTAGGGCCTCAGGAATACCTGGTGCTTGAATTTGCCGGAGAGAAGCGCCTCTTCGTTCCCTTTACCCAGATTTATAAGATAACTCCCTATTCGGGATATGCGGATGAAAAAGTGGTGCTGGACTCCCTGGGAGGCCGGCGTTGGAAAAAGAATCTCAAGGAGGCCCGGGAAAAGGCGAAGGAAGTTGCCCGGGAGCTTCTCAAGGCCTATGTGGTCCGGGAGCGTATGCCGGGGCATGCCTTTCCCCCGGATGGAGATATTTTGCGGCGTTTCACCGCTACCTTTCCCTACCGGGAAACCGAGGATCAGCTTCGGGTTGTGGAAGAGATCCGCCGGGACATGGAGCGTCCCATACCCATGGATCGCCTTCTCGTGGGGGATGTGGGATTCGGCAAAACCGAGGTGGCTCTCCGGGCGGCGGTAAAGGCGGTGGAATCGGGAAAACAGGTAGCCCTGCTGGTACCCACCACCCTTCTCGCCCAGCAGCATCTGGAAAGTTTCCGAGAGCGCCTTGGTGATCTCCCCCTTCGGGTGGAGGCCCTTTCCCGTTTCGTTACTCCCTCCCGAAAGAAGCGTATTCTGGAAGATCTTCGGGAGGGTTCTCTCGATGTGCTTATCGGAACCCACAAGATGCTCTCCCAGGATGTGCAGTTCAAGGATCTCGGCCTGTTGGTGGTGGATGAAGAGCATCGTTTCGGAGTGGCTCAGAAGGAGCATTTCCGCTGGCTTCTTCCCCAGGTGGATATACTTTCCCTCTCCGCCACTCCCATTCCCCGAACGCTGCATCTTTCCCTGGGAGGGCTCCGGGATATCAGCGAAATGAACACTCCTCCCCGGAACCGAAGCCCCGTGATTCACGTGGTCTCCCCCTGGCGGGACGATCTCGTGGCCCGGGCCATTCGGAAGGAGCTTTCTCGGGGAGGGCAGGTCTTTTTCGTGCACAATCGGGTGCGGAGCATTCTTAAACGCGCGGGGGAGCTCCGGAGGCTGGTGCCCGAGGCTTCGGTAGAGGTGGCTCACGGCCAGCTTCCCGGGCGGGTGTTGGAGAGAAAAATGGAGGCCTTTTCTTCGGGAAGGGTGAATCTTCTGGTCTGCACCTCCATCGTGGAGAGCGGTCTGGATATTCCCGGGGCGAATACGCTCATTGTGGATCAGGCCCAAACCATGGGGCTCGCCCAGCTTTACCAGCTCAAAGGGCGGGTGGGGCGTCGTTCGGAGCAGGCCTTCGCTTATTTCTTCTACCCCGAGGGAGTGCCTCTTTCCAAGGAGGCCCTGGATCGGCTGGATGCCCTGGGAGAATACAACGTTTTCGGCGGAGGTGCTCGGCTTGCGAGGAGGGACCTCGAAATTCGGGGAAGTGGGGAGCTCCTGGGAATCGCCCAGCATGGACACATAAAGAAAGTCGGTTTTCAGATGTACTGCGGATTTCTTGAAAAGGAGGTCCTCGCATTGCGGACCTCCGAGAAGAAGGAGGATCTGCTCTGCACTATCCGGCTTCCCTTGGGACTTCCGGGGTATTATGTTCCTCAGAGTGCGCTTCGGGTGGCTCTCTACCGCCGGGCAAGCCGCATAAGAGATATGGATGGCCTCGGGGATTTCCGGAGGGAGCTTCGGGATCGCTTCGGGCCCCTTCCGGATGAGGCGGAACGGTTTCTTGCTTCTCTGGAATTCCGGATTCTGGCCCCTTCCCGCGGAATTCGCAGCATCTACTGTGAAGCTTCCCGTACCGAGGTGGAGGGCGGGGAGCTTGACGGAATATTCTTCCGCAAACCCGGATGGGTGATTCGGCGGGGAGGGACCTTGGCAGAGGGCCCCGGAGGAGACCGGGGGCTTCGGGAACTTCTGGCTTTTCTGCGCTCCTTTGGAGAACAGGCGGAACAATGCCGGGCGGTATGACGGACAAAGAACGAGGAGACGATATGGCAGAAAACAGCAGAGAGAAAAAAAACGCGGAATTCGAACGGCTTCAGGAAATTATGCGGCGTCTTCGGGCCCCCGGAGGCTGCCCCTGGGATAGGGAGCAGACCTTGGAAAGCCTGCGCCCCTATATTATCGAAGAGGCCTACGAGCTTGTGGAGGCCATTGAAAAGCGAGAGGAAAAAGGTATAGTGGAGGAGTGCGGCGACTTGCTCCTTCAGGTTTTTTTCATCGCCCAGATTGCCCGGGAGACCGGAGCCTTCGATATGGGAGACATCCTTCAGGGGGTTTCGGACAAGCTCGAAAGACGGCATCCCCACGTGTTCGGAGAGGTGCGGGTGGATTCCAGCGATGAAGTGAGTGTCAACTGGGAACGCATCAAAGCGGAGGAGCGGGCGGAAAAAGGAACTTCCTCCAGCGGGGAAGAGGAGAGAAAATCTATGCTCGGGGGTATTCCCCGCAGTATGCCCTCCCTTCTCCGATCCTTTGAAATGCAGCGTCGAGCCGCAAAGGTCGGCTTCGACTGGCCTAAGGGAGATTGTACCCCGGTGCTGGAAAAAGTGAAGGAAGAGATGGCGGAAATCCAGGAGGTTCTCGCCCGGGATCCGGAGAATTCCGAAGAACTTGAAAATGAAATGGGCGATCTCCTTTTTGCCGTGGTAAACTTGGGCAGACATTTGGGAGTGAACAGCGAACTGGCCCTTCAAAAGGGATGCATGAAGTTTCTTCGGCGTTTTTCCGCAGTGGAGCGGGAAGTGAACGAGGGTTCCCGTTCCTGGGAGAGTTACTCCCTGGAAGAGCTCGATGCCTTTTGGGAAGAGGCAAAAAAACGAGAAGGAAAGACTGAAACCATACAATAAAGTTGATTTGGGAGGAATTACAGATGGTGCAGCAAAAAATCGAGAATGTTATCGAAGAACGTATCCGGCCCGCCCTTCAGAGCCATGGCGGGGATATCGAATTTGTCTCTTTCGACGAGACTTCCGGAGTCGTTACGGTGAGCTTGAGAGGAGCTTGCGGCATGTGCCCCTTTGCTCAGGAAACCTTGAGAAGCCAGGTGGAGGGAGTTCTCTGCCAGGAAATTCCCGAGGTCAAAAGCGTAACCCGCCAGGAGTGAGGATGCTGCGTGTCTGTAAAAGCAAGCTTTAGCGAGGAGGGAGGGCAGTTCCTCTGGACTGCCTCTATTCCCGGGGAGGTTCAGGAAAAACTTCTTGGGCAGAACGACCTTACCATCCAGATGGTGGAAGAGCGTTATCCTGTACATATGACTCTTAGGGGAGAGACGCTGGTTCTGCGAAGCCCGGATGCCGAGCCTGTCCGCACTGTGGCGAAACTTCTTCTGGAGCTTGTAAAGCTGGTGGAAAGAGGCGTTCGGGTTACCCGGGAGGAAATCCGTTATGGTATGGATGCCCTGGCGGAAAACGGTTCCGTGGATCTTGCGGGGCTTCACGAAAACACCATTTGCTTTACCGGCCGGGGTAAACCCGTGCGTACCCGAACTCTGGGGCAGAAGCGTTACATGGAGGCCATTCAGAAAAACCACGTGGTCTTTTGTATCGGCCCCGCAGGAACGGGAAAGACCTACCTGGCGGTGGCCCAGGCGGTGGCTATGCTAAAATCCCAGAAGGTTTCCCGGGTTATTCTCGTGCGTCCTGCGGTGGAGGCCGGAGAGAGCTTGGGATATCTGCCGGGGGATCTCAAGGAGAAGATCGAACCCTATCTGCGCCCCCTTTACGATGCTTTTTTCGATCTTCTTTCGCCGGAACGCTTTATGCGTTATGTGGAAAAGAACGTTATCGAAATCGCTCCTCTCGCCTATATGCGGGGACGGACTCTGAACGACAGCTTTATTATTCTCGACGAGGCTCAGAATACCACGCCGGAGCAAATGAAGATGTTTCTTACCCGCATGGGCTTCGGATCCCGGGTGGTTATTACCGGAGATGTAACCCAGGTGGATTTGCCCAGCGGTAAAATGTCTGGCTTGCGCTCCATTCAGGAAATTCTTCAGGGAGTCGAGGGTATCGATTTTGTCTCCCTTACCAAGAATGACGTGGTACGCCATGAAATTGTTCAAAAAATTGTTCAAGCCTACGAAGAATTCGAGAAAAAACAGTAAAACGAAAAAGTCCCGGAAAGGATTTTTCTTCTTTCTTCGCCATCCCCTGAGATGGTGGCTTTTCCCTTGGGGAATAGCTTTCTGCGCGGTAGTGGTCTTTACCCTCGCGTGGCATGTTCTCCAGAACCGGTACGGTTTTTCCGAAGGGGAAAAAGCTGCCGCTACCTTTGTGGCGGTGGAAAATATGCGTTATCTGGATTCCATTACCACCGATAATCTTCAGCGGTCGGTGGCGGAAAAAATTGCGGGGGTGGTGGTACACGATCCCGGGAAAATCAAGAGTTCCCTCCAGGATCTGGAAGATTTTTCCCCGGAAGAATCCCTCTTCTTTTTTGCGGTGCTGGATCCGGATCTTCGGCGCATGTTGGAATATCTTTCTCTGGAAGAGCGGAAAGCGGTGCTTGGGGAGGTCCATTCCCTGGGATTGCGAATTCTCGAAAGAGGGCTCTTTGACGGCGAGGCCATCGAAAGCTTTCTCTGGGGAAACCTTCAGAACTCCCTCTTGCCCTGGAGCCAGCAGAACCTCGTGGTGGAGCTGCTTTACAGACTTTTCTTGGAATCCCAAAGCACGGACCCCTATCTTACCCGGAAACTTCGGGAGAATCTTCGAGAGAGTGTGGAGCCCGTAATACGAACGCTTTATCGGGGCGATGTCATTGTGGAAAAGGGGGAGGTCATCACTCCTCCTCGGGCGCGGATTCTTCGGCTTCAAGGATACCGAGAGGCTCTTTTCCCCTGGAAGTATCTCCTTTTTCTGGGAGCCCTGGGATTCTTCTGGGGAGCCTGGCTTCAGGAGTATGCGGAAAACTCTTCCCGAAAGAAGGGTACCCAGCAAATTTCCCTGCTCTTTCTGGGATGGTTGCTTTTTTTTGGATGGCTTGCGGAAATTCCCGCTCGATGGTTTGATGTAACTGGAGTAGGAACGCTTCTCCTGGGAGGCTGGAGCTTTCTTTCCTTTTCCTTCTCTCTGGCTTTTCCGTTTGTTCTGGGAGGAGGGCTTCTCGGGGTACTCGTGGCGGGAACTCCCTTTATTGGCATGGAGGCTGCCCCCTTCCTCGTGGTGGTCTCTTTGGCCTATGCTTCGGCGCATATGCTGCGAAACGTGCAGGTGAAAAAGAAATACTGGTTCCGCTTTTTTGGAGCTGGTATAATCGCGATTCTCGTACTGGCGGGTTCTCAATGGGGAGAAGGGGGATCCGTGGATTTACAGCAAGCTCTGCGTTTTCTCGGAGCGGTTCTTTTTTCGGGGGGACTCGTTCTTTTGGGGCTGCCTCTCTGGGAGCGTTTTTTCGACGTCCTCTCTCCTTTGCGCCTCACTGAGCTGAGCCATCCTTCAAGCCCTCTTCTGAAGAGGCTTCAGGTCGAGGCTCCCGGCACCTATCATCACTCTCTCATGGTGGGGACTCTGGCGGAAGTGGCGGCGGAGAATATCGGCATGGACGGAGCTTTCGTCAAGGCGGGGGCTCTTTATCACGATGTAGGAAAGCTCCGGCGTCCCCAGTTTTTTATCGAAAACCAGCAATATGGTTCGGTAAACGCTCACGACGAACTTTCTCCTACCCTTTCCGCCCTGGTTATCATCTCCCATGTGCGGGACGGTTACGAGCTGAGCATGGAATACGGCATACCTCGTAAAATTCGCCAGTTCATTATGGAACATCACGGTACTACATGCCTTCAGTACTTCCAAAAAAAGGCGGAATCCCTGGGAGAAAGGGTTTCCCGGGAACAGTTTTCCTATCCCGGCCCGGCACCTCGTTCCAAGGAGACCGCCCTGGTTATGCTGGCGGATTCCGTGGAGGCCGCCATTCGGGCGGACAGCCACACCGTTTCCCGTATAACGGACCTGGAGGAAACCATTCATGGAGTGGTGGAAAACAAGATCAAGGAAAAACAGCTGGAAAATGTGGATTTTACTTTCCGAGAGCTGGAAATTATCAAAAAATCCTTTGGAGAAGTGATGCGTTCCATGTATCATTCCCGAGAGATCCCTAAGAAGGAAGAGCTTTCTTCCCTTCAAGGAAAGGAGAATATTTAATTTTATTATCATGAATATCCGTGTGGATATGTGCGACCGTGCAGAGATCGGGCAGTATCTGGAGCCCGAAGAGGATTTGGAAGAAGTGCATTTGGAGCGTTATTTTCTGGACATCCTTCGGAAGGAGGCTCTTCCTCCCTTACTCGAAGGTCCTATGACGGAGGTGGGAGTTACCTTCATCGAGAAAGCCGAAATGGCCGCTCTCAATGAACAGTACCGGGGAAAAACGGAGTCTACGGATATCCTCTCTTTTCCCCAGTGGAATTTTTTCGAAGATCCCCAGGCCTTCCCCATGGAAAAAGGATGGGAGTGCGTGCCTCTGGGGGATCTGGTGATTTCCCCCGAAGATGTTCTGGCCCATGCCCGGGAAGAGGGACATTCCTTCTTTCGGGAGCTTATTCTGGTTCTTACCCATGGAATGCTTCACCTCCTGGGTTATGATCATCATACTCCCGAGGCGGAGCGGGAAATGTTCGCTCTCCAGGAGGAGTATTGTAAAGGTTTTTTGGAGCACCCCCGTAAATACGGAAAAGGAAAAGAGGATGTGATGAGGGCGTGAGTGGTGATATAGCGCAAAGTTGTATGATCCTTGCGGTTCTTCTTTGTTTATCCGCGTTTTTCAGCAGCTCCGAAACTGCCATAACCACTACGGGTAGAATGCGACTTCTGGCTCTTCAGGAAAAACACCCGCAGCTTAAAAAATTTTTCCAATGGGTGGTTTACGACCCGCAATCTGTCCTCACGGTAGTGCTCATTTCAAACAACATCGTCAATATCGGGGCAAGTGCTCTCACCACCGCCATGGCCATCAGTATAGCCGGGCCCGAAGGAGCTTTCTGGGCCATAGGCATCATGACGGTGCTTATCATCCTTTTCGGAGAAATTTTTCCCAAGAGCATCGCCATTATCTATCCGGAAAAACTGGTGCTCTTTTCGCTTCCTCTTTTGTGGGGGCTCCGTTTTGTCCTGGCCCCGCTTATCTGGGGATTTCACAAGGTGGTGCGCTTTTTCGGCACCCTTTTCAAGATCGATCTCTCTCCGGGATTCGCTTTCGTTACCCGTAAGGAGATCGAGCAGGTGGTGCAAATGGGAGGTGTCTCGGGAGCCCTGGAAGAGGACGAGCGCAAGATGATCCACAGCATCATCACTTTCGAGGAAACCCGGGCCTTCGAAATTATGATTCCCCGAACCGACATGGTGGCTCTTCCCAAGGACACCACCGTGGCCGAAGCTGTCTCCATATTCGAGGAAAACGGTCATTCCCGGATTCCCGTTTTCGACGGCAATCTGGATAACATTACCGGCACTCTGCATATCAAGGATCTCATCAAGTCCCTCAGCAGCGGGGAAACCGAAATTGCCGTGCAGGAACTTGCCCGGGAATCCCTTTTCGTTCCGGAGGTCATGAAAATCGCGGAGCTTTTCGAGATCATGAAGGACGACCGGGTGCATATGGCCATCGTGGTGGATGAATACGGCGGTACCGCGGGGCTGGTGACCCTGGAAGATCTTCTCGAGGAGATCGTGGGAGAGATCCAGGACGAGTACGATCAGGAAATTCCTTCCATCCGGCAGACCGAAGACGGTACCTACCTGGTGGATGGAAACGTGAATTTGGGAGATCTCGGGGAGATTCTCGAGGATGTTTTCGAGGCGGAGGATGTGGATTCCATCGCGGGATTTGTTCTCTCCCTTTCCGGAGGCTTTCCCGCCAAGGGGAGCTCCGTAAGGTACGGGCACTGGTCCATCGAAGTGAAGGAAATTCTCGGACACCGCATCATGCAGGTGGCCCTTACAAAATGTGATGAAGAGGAGTCCCAGGAGGAGGAAGATCTCTAAATTCTTCTTTTGGAAATTCCAGCTTATACAAACTGGAGGAATTGGGCATTATGCGGGAAAAAAAATTTAGAGCGGGTTTCGTAACCCTGCTGGGAAGACCCAACGTGGGTAAATCATCCCTCCTTAATAAAGCTCTGGGAGACAAGGTCACCATGGTTTCCCCCACCCCTCAGACCACTCGTAAACCCGTGCGGGGAATTTTGACCACCCAAGATGCCCAGATCGTTTTCGTGGATACTCCGGGGCTCCATCAACCCAAGCATGCTTTGGGAGAATATATGATGGACAAGGTGCGGCGTTCCCTGGAGGACGTAGACTGTATCTGCCTGGTCCTCGATGCCGTCCGGCTCGAAGGCGGGGCGGAGGAGGATCTCCTTTGGGAAGTTCTCGAGGGCATTACGGTACCTCTGGTGGTGGCCCTGAATAAAATCGATCTTCTGGAGGAAGACCTTTCGGAGGTCCTGAAAAAACTGGAACGGTGGCAACAGTTGAGCTCCCGGGAAATTATCCCGGTTTCCGCCAAAGAAGGGCGGCGGGTGGAGGAGCTTCTTCAGGCCGTGATATCGCACCTTCCCGAGGGGCCTCCTCTCTATCCCGAGGATATGTTCACCGATCAGACCGAACGTTTTATGGCGGAGGAATGCATCCGGGAAAAAATTTTCGTTCTGGCCCGGGATGAGGTCCCCCACAGCACTGCGGTCATGGTGGAGGAGTTTCAGCATCCCGAGGAGTATCCCCATCGAGAAAACGTTTACATCCGCGCTACGGTGTACGTGGAGCGTCCCGGCCAGAAGGCCATTCTCATCGGAGACAAGGGAGGCTTTATCAAGGACGTGGGGGTTCAGGCGCGGAAGGAGCTGGAAAAACTTCTGGGGTATCCCGTGTACCTGGAACTTTGGGTGAAGGTGCGCAAGAACTGGCGCAAATCTCCGGTGGAGCTTCGACGGTTCGGTTACGACAAGGATCGCTGAGTTTTCGGAGAAAGTGAGGCTTCATGGAACAGCAGGGACAGTTTCGGGTAACCGGAGTGGTTCTGCATCGGAAAGATCTTTCCTCCTCTCTTCGAACCCTCTATCTTTGGTGTCGTGAAAAGGGCCCCTTCTGGGTTTTCGCTCCCGGATCGGGGCGGGGAAAGATCAGCCGGGGGTATACGGAACCTCTTGTCTGGGGGGAGTTTCATCTTTACAAAAGCCCCCGAGGAATCTATCTCAAGGTGGCAGATCTTCGGGAGGATTTCTGGGATTTTCGAAAATCTCCCCGAAAGATGCGGGAAGCCCTTCAATGGGCGGGGCTGCTCAAGAAAAATTTGCTTGCGGAGCACCCTGAGGATGCGCTCCTCAGGGTTTTTTACTGGTCCCTCATTCTTCTGCGGGAGGGAGCCCCTCTTCCTCCTCTGCGGTGGCGTTTTCTCTGGAAGTGGCTCTCTCTCTGGGGGAGGGCTCCGGATTTATGGCGCTGTGAACATTGCGGCAAGCTCCTTGAAGAAAATCCTGCCTATACCCAGGGAGCCCGGACAGGTTTTCTCTGCCCTCTCTGCGGGAATTCCTCGGGAGGGCTCGAAGCAACTCTCGTGTTGCAGGAACTGCGTAAGGCTGTTATGCTCTCTCGGAGTGATTTCCGGAACTATTCCTTTACTCTTACGCCCTTGCAGTGGGAGGAAAAAACGAAAATATTGGAAGAGCTCGTGTCGGATCGAATATAGGGGCTTCTTCCGGAGGTATGCCGGATCCTCCTCTTCGAAAAAGAATGGGATACAGGGGCCGGAGCAGCTCGCGAGAATTTGGTTTTTTCATGGTTACGGAAGCCGGAAAAAGATCCCCGAGAGGGTGAATGTATGAACAAGGGAGATGGTCGGATATGAACCTTCAGGATATCGTCATGCGATTGGAACGCTTCTGGGCCGACAGGGGGTGCATTATCCAGCAGCCCTATGATATCGAGGTGGGAGCGGGAACCATGAACCCCGCCACCACTCTCCGGGTTCTCGGGCCGGAGCCCTGGCGGGTGGCGTATGTAGAGCCCTCCCGGCGTCCCACGGACGGACGGTATGGCGAGAACCCCAACCGACTGCAGCATTACTACCAGTATCAGGTAATTCTGCAGCCCACTCCGGAGGACATCCAGGAGATCTACCTCGACAGCCTTCGGGCCTTGGGTATCGACCCGGCGGAACACGATATCCGCTTCGTCGAGGACGACTGGGAGTCTCCCACCATCGGCGCCTGGGGGCTCGGTTGGGAGGTTTGGCTCGACGGCATGGAGGTGACCCAGTTCACCTACTTCCAGCAGGTGGGTGGTATCGATATGGAGGCGGTTCCTGCGGAGCTTACCTACGGAATCGAACGGATTGCCATGTTCGTTCAGAAGGTGGATAGCATCTATGACCTTACCTGGGTGGGAGACGTCACCTATGGGGACGTGCATCATCAGGGAGAGGTGGAGCACTCCACCTACAATTTCGATGCCTCGGATCCGGAGATGCTTTTCCGGATGTTCAGCATGTACGAGGAGGAAGCGCGGAAGATGGCGGAGAAGGGGCTTGTGCTCCCCGCCTACGATTACGTTCTGAAATGTTCCCATACCTTCAACCTCCTGGATGCCAGGAACGCCATCAGCGTTACCGAACGCACCGGCTATATCGGAAGGGTGCGGGCTCTTGCAAGCGCTTGCTGTGCCGCCTATGCGGAGCAGCGCCGGGAAATGGGCTATCCCCTGACGGGGAAATTCGGCAGGTAGGGAGGAGAGGCTCTTATGGAACACAAGGATTTGCTACTGGAAATAGGAACCGAAGAAATTCCCGCAGGGTTTCTCCTCTGGGTACGCGAAGAAATTCTCGCCATCGCCCGGAAAGAGATGGAAACCTTCCGCATTCCCTTCTCGGGAATGGAAAGCTATGCCACCCCCAGAAGAATAACGATTCTTCTCAAGGGCGTGGCGGAGCAGCAGGAGGATGCGGTACAGGAGTCCAAAGGCCCTGCATGGCAGAGTGCTTTCGATGCCAACGGAAATCCCACCAAGGCGGCTCACGGCTTTGCCCGGAGCCGGGGCCTGGATGTTTCGGATCTCGAAATGCGCGAGGTGGGGGGAACCCAATATGCCTTTGCGGTTTCCCGTACCAAGGGGTTGCCGTCGAGGGAGATGCTCCCGGAGGTTATGCTGCGCATCATCAAAGGCATTGTTTTTCCCAAAAACATGTACTGGAACGAAAGCATGGCGCGTTTTGCCCGACCCATTCGCTGGCTTCTCTGTCTTTGGGGAGATGAAGTGGTGCCCTTTGAATATGCGGGATTGAAGGCGGGACGGATTACCCGGGGACATCGTTTCATGGGTAAAAAAGAAATTACCGTGTCCCATACCGAGAGTTACCTGGATCTTCTGTACGACAACTACGTTATCGCGGATCCGGAAAAACGCCGGGAAAAGATGCTCGGAGGCATTGCGGCCCTGGAAAAGGAAATCGAAGGACATACGGATATTCACCGGGATCTGGCGGACGAAATCCTCTATCTCGTGGAGTACCCCGTACCCTTTTACGGAAGTTTCGACGAAACCTATCTGGAGATGCCCGAAGAGGTGTTGACCACCACCATGGCCTCTCATCAGCGCTATTTCCCGGTGCGGGACGACAATAAGAAACTCAAGGCCCTCTTTGTGGGCGTCAGCAATAACCGGGCCACCAACATGGGCGTTGTACGGGAGGGAAACGAACGGGTTCTCCGGGCACGCCTGGCGGATGCCAGCTTTTTCTGGCGGGAGGATCAGAAAAAACCCCTGGCGGGAAGAGTGAAAAACTTGGGTACCATGGTGTACCAGGAACAGCTGGGAACCCTTTACGAAAAATGCGAACGCTCCCGGGACTTGGCGGCCCATCTCGCTTCCATGCTCGGACTGGACGAGGAGACCACCGCCCATGTGGATCGGACGGCGTTTCTCGCCAAAGCGGATCTTCTTACCCACATGGTTTACGAGTTTGCAGAGCTCCGGGGGATCATGGGGCGGGAATATGCCAAACGCAACGGAGAACCTCCCCGGGTGGCTCTCGGAATTTACGAGCAGTATCTTCCTGAAAATGCCGGGGGTACTTTGCCTTCGGATATGGTGGGAGCCGTGGTGGGCTTTGCGGATCGTATGGATACCGTGGTGGCCTGCTACAAGGTAGGGCTTGAACCCACGGGATCCCAGGATCCCTATGCTCTCCGCCGGGCGGCTCGGTGCATGAACGAACTCATCTGGGGCATGCCCATGGATGTGGATATCGAAAATCTCGTGCGCCATGCGGCGGAGCGGCTGGAGGCGGATCCCAAGACCGTGGAATCCGTGCTGGCCTTTCTTCGCCAGAGATTACTCATGCAGCTCAAGGAGCGGGATTTCTCCCACGAAATGGTGACCATGGCCATGGAGGTCATCTGGATGCGTCCTCTGCGGCTTCGGGAGTTCCTGGAAACCCTCAGGGAAATCGTTTCGGAAGAATGGTTCCAGAAACTCGCCACCGCGGTAGGGCGGGTGAACAACATCCTTCAGAAGGCGGAAAACGCCGAACCCTCCTGGAGGGAAGATCTTTTCGAAAGCCCCGAGGAGAAGAACCTGGGAGATGCCCTTTCCGCCCATCGGCAGGAGATCGAAGAGGCTATGAAGGATTTCCAGTGGAAAAAGGTGGCGGAAATTCTCGCGGAACTGGAATCTCCCATAACCGCTTTCTTCGACAACGTCATGGTGATGGCGGAGGATGAAACGATTCGGAACAATCGGTTGGGGCTTTTGGAAGATTGCCGGCGTCTTTTCGCCAAGGTGGGAAACCTCGCTTCCCTCAAACAATAAGCCCCGAAAAGAAAGACCTTTTTTGAAGGAAGCGGAGATTTTCTCCTCTTCCTTCTTTTATCCTTGTCGCCGTAAAACCCCGTCGTTCAGGGCGGAGATATAAGGCGGCGGTTTTTTGCAGATACGGTATAATAAATATATGAAAATCTTTCAAGGGTTCAAATTTCGTCTTCGTCCGGCCAGGGAAC
>Ga0116164_10002045_pt1 | contig 14676 bp, 15 predicted proteins | sample AD_UKC109_MetaG_FD_89888 | JGI IMG/M metagenome (GOLD analysis project Ga0116164, IMG submission 89888) | Active sludge microbial communities of municipal wastewater-treating anaerobic digesters from Hong Kong - AD_UKC109_MetaG | ecosystem: Engineered > Bioreactor > Anaerobic > Digestate... | reverse complement strand
CATGAGCTTCTTGATCGCTTCGGTCGTGCGGCCCTTGGCGCGCGCCTCCAGGCTGCGGCCGAGCGTCACGAGGGTCAAAATCATGACAGCGGACTCGAAGTACAGGTTGCCCGCAAGCTCATGCATGCGCATGCCCTGTGCCATCGACATTTGCAGTAAAATTACGATGCCATACACATAGGCAGCACCGCTGCCAACGGCAATGAGGCTGTCCATATTGGGCGCGCGGCGGACAAGCAGCTTAAGTCCCGTTGCAAAATACGCACGGTTGATGAAAATAACCGGCGTCGCCAGCAACAGCTGCAACAGCGCGTTGGTCATGGGATACTGCTCCATACGCAGAAACGCGGGCATCGGCAAACCGAGCATCTGCCCCATGCCGATGAGCATCAAAGGAACCAGAAAAATCATCGAAGTCCAAAAGCGGACCCGCATCGGTTCCCTTTCGTTTGCCTCAGCCTGAGGTGCCTGTGTGGGTTTGTTGGAAATCGCGTGATACCCGGCGTGATCCACGGCGGAGAGTATCTCCGCTTCGTGCGCGGCGCCGTCGCTTGTTTTCACACGCATAGACTCGCCCAACAAATCCACCTGAACGTCTTGGACAAATGGCAATTTGCGGACAGCTTTATCCACATGCGCGCTGCACGCTGCGCAGGTCATACCTTCCACACGGTAACGATCCATGTCATTACACCTCCGTTGCTACTAGTATACCCAAACTGTCAATAATTAAACGGCAGGAATCGCTGGGGCTATGCGAGAACCCTTTGTAGGGTAAAAAGGAGTGTGTTCATGAAAGAGCTTTGGTCGTTGTTCACGACATTTTTCCTGATCGGAAGCATTACCTTTGGCGGCGGCTACGCTGTTCTTCCGATTTTGCTCCGGGAGATCGTCCAAAAACGCAAGTGGATCGGCGAGGAAGAGTTGCTGGATTACTTTGCCGTCAGCCAGGCGACCCCCGGCGTAATCTGCGTAAATATTTCCACATTTCTGGGATATCACCGCAAGGGCTTCCTTGGCGCTGTCGTCGCAACATTCAGCGTGGTGCTTCCCTCGCTGATCATCATCACGACCATCGCCGCCGTGCTGACGAATTTCTCCGATATCCTGTGGGTGCAGCACGCGTTTGCGGGCATCCGCGTTGCAGTCAGCGCGTTAATCGCCTCGGCGGTTTGGAACCTGGCGAAGAAAAACACGCGCACCGCCGTGAAGATTGGCATCGCCCTGCTGACCTTTGCCGGGGTGGCGATTGTAAGCATCTCGCCGATCTATGTCTCAATCGTCTTTGGCGTGTTCGGCGCTTTCTTTTTTGGAAGGAGGCGTGAAGCATGATTTACCTGCAACTGGCGTTTGAGTTTTTCAAGGCAGGGCTGTTTGCCATTGGCGGCGGGCTGGCCACGCTGCCGTTTTTGATCCAGATGTCGCAAAACTATCCACAGTGGTTTTCCATTGACCAGCTGATGCAGATGGTTGCGGTATCGGAGTCCACCCCCGGCGCCATCGGCGTGAACATGGCAAGCTATGTCGGCTATCATGTCGCCGGCATTTTCGGCTCGCTTACGGCAACGTTTGCGCTGGTACTGCCCGCCTTTTTAACCATCGCCATCGTGGTGCGCGTGCTGGATCGTTTCAAAACCAACCGCCGCATCATCGGCGCTATGGAAGCGATGCGTCCGGCTGTGACGGGCCTGATCGCCGCCGCCGGGTACACGGTGCTGCAATCGGTGCTGTTTACGGCGGAGGCCGGGCTTGCAACGCTGCGCTGGATTCCGCTCATACTCTTCATGATTCTATTTTTCCTGCAGCGTATCCCGCGCCTGCAAAGCATTCATCCGGTCGCTTATATCGCGGCGGGCGCAGTGCTTGGCATCGCGTTTCAGCTATAGTTCTGGTTACCCGCAAGCGCTTATGTTCATTGACTTTTACAGTGCTTTATGGTATTCTGGCGGTGGTTATTCCCGCCTGAAAATCATCTGAAAACCATGAAACCCTGCATGCCGTCATGGTGCGGGGCATCGTTTTGCCAGGAGGCATCCATGAAAAAGCGGACCTTCCAGTCGCAGCTGCTGACAACCGCATTCCAGGCCTTGCTGTACCTTTGCGTTTTCGCCGCTTTTTTCCTGATGCAGTCCATCGGAAACGCGCAGCTGCTCAACTATAGCCGTACCGCTGCCGTTACCATGGCGACGTTCACGATTATGATGTTCCTGCTGGCCAACGTATACGGCGGCTTTCAAATGGGCGAGCGCAAAACGCGTTCGGTGTTCTTCGCCATCCTGATCTCCGTCATCCTGACCGATATTGTCACCTATCTCCAGTTGCAGATCATGAATGTCAACCCGGCCAAGAACCCCCGGCTGATTCTGTTCGGCATGGATTTTGTATGGTTTCTGATCACCCTCGTGGTGCAAACGGCGATCATCTATGTCATCGTCCGGCTGGGCGACGTGATGTATTACAAGCTCAATCCTCCGCAGCGCTGCTGCATTATCGCAGCCAATCAGGAGCTTGCCGACCACGTTGCCCAAAAGATCGCCACCTTTCCCAAACGCTATACGCTCTGTGACGTTCTGCATTACCACTGTGACGATCTGCGTGAAACCATTCTGGAGCATGAGGTCGTTTTCATCACCGGGATTCCCGATACTGAGGAGGCGGCCATCGAAGCCTTCTGCTATCAGCACGGGAAATCCATGTTTCTGGCTGCCGAACTGGAGGACGTGATCATCTCCTCGTCCACGCAGGTGGTAATCGACGATACGCTGTTTTTACACACCTTTCAGGTCGAGCCCACGCCGGTGCAGCGGGCCGTAAAGCGCCTGATGGATATCGTCTTTTCCGCAATCGGCATCGTGATCTTAAGCCCAGTTATGCTGGTGACCGCGATTCTGATCAAGATCTACGATAAGGGACCCGTGTTTTTCAAGCAAAAGCGAGCAACCCTTAATGGCAAGGTATTCACTATCATCAAATTCCGCACGATGTTTGACCACGACACAACCAAAACCGGACAGCCGACCGCAAAAAACGACACCCGCATCACCAAGATCGGCTTCATACTGCGCCGGCTGCGCATTGATGAGCTCCCCCAGCTGTTCAATATCTTTGTCGGGGATATGAGCATTGTGGGGCCGCGCCCGGAAATGCTGGAGAACGTTGACCGCTACACCCGCGATGTACCGGAATTCGTGTACCGCCAGAAAATGAAGGCGGGCATGACGGGACTTGCGCAGGTCGACGGTAAATATAACACCTCCCCCAAGGACAAAATCATACTGGACCTCATGTACATCCATCGGTTCTCGCTGATGACGGATATCCGGCTGATGCTGCGGACCGTCACGGTGCTTTTCCGCCCCGACAGCAACGAAGGCTTTCACACGGCAAAGAAAGCCAACAAGCTTCCCATCCGCATCCGTCCCAAAACCCGACCGACCAAAACTCAATGAAATGGAGACCCACGAATGGATAAAACGCTCTTAATCATGGCAGCAGGCCTCGGTTCCCGCTACGGCGGCGACAAACAAGTCGACGGCATGGGCCCAAACAACGAAATCTTGCTGGAATACTCGGTATACGACGCGCTTCAGGCCGGATTTAGCAAGGTTGTGTTCATCATCAAACGCGATTTTGAACAGCGCATCCGCGCACTGGTTGGCGACAGGCTGAGCAAGCGTGTGAAGGTGGAATACGTCATCCAGGACTTTTCCAGCCTGCCGGACTGGTATACGGTACCGGCGGAACGCACAAAGCCCTTTGGCACCGTACACGCGGTGCTTTGCGCCAAGGATGTGATTCACGAGCCGTTTGCCGTCATCAACGCCGACGATTATTATGGCCGCGAGCCCTACGGCACAATTTTTGAGCATCTGCATACCATGAAGTCCCAGAAGGAAGCCTGCATGGTTTGCTACCGCCTGAAGAACACCGTCAGCGAGTACGGCTCGGTAACGCGCGGCGTTTGCGCGACCGATGCAAACGAAAAGCTTACCCAGATTACCGAAACCTATAAAATTCAAAAGTTTGCCGATGGCACCATCCGCGATACCGAAACTGATCCCAATGGAGTGGTGCTGGACCCCGACAGCCTGGTGAGCATGAACCTGTTTGGCTTCACCCCCTGGTTTATGGAAATCGCCGAGCAACGCTTCCACGAGTTTCTGCGGAGCCTGAAACCCGGCGAGCTGCGCGCCGAGTATGTACTGCCCACGCTGGCCGACCACATGATGCGGCAGGACGGCATGACGATCGACGTGCTGACAACGCACGCAGCCTGGTTTGGCATCACCTATCAGGAGGACAAGCCCATTGTGCAGCAAAAGCTCAAGGAGCTGCATGAAAACGGATTCTATCCCGCCAAGCTGTTTTAGCATCCAAGTCAGCCTTGCAAGCGCGCCGTAATTGCGGCGCGCTTTTTTGTGCAAAATGATTGACAGATATTCGCTTTTGCTATATTATGACTATTATCACATTATTGGTCATACGTTCTTTATGGAGGTATCGATATGCCCAGAGCATTTACAGAAGCTGAAAAATGCATCATCAAAGAGCGCTTGATGCAGGAGGCCGAGGCTTGCCTGAGCCTTTATGGAGTGCGCAAAACCACCGTGGACGAGCTTGTACAGCGGGTAAAAATCCCCAAAGGCACGTTTTACCTGTTCTACGAATCCAAGGAGGCCTTGATTTTCGACGTCATCCTGCAATACAACACACTGATTCAGGAAAAGCTGATCCGCGCGATTGCCGCCATGCCCGAAAAGCCCGGCACGGACCAGCTGACGGAGATCATCCTTTCGTTTTACCGCGCAATGGATGGCTCGTTCCTGCTCAAGCTGATGGAAAGTGGCGAGCTGGAACTGTTGATGCGCGGCGCTCCGCCGGAATTTGTACAGGCGAATATTCTGGACGACGAACGTCTGTCCGCCCAGCTGTTATCGCTGTTTCCGGCCGTGGACACGAAAAAAAGCGCTTTGTTTTCCGCGGCGCTGCGGGGCGCGTTTCTGCTCCTGTTCCACAAGCAGGAGATATCCCCCGACCATTTCGATGAGGTTCTGCGCATCGTCGTCCGCGGCGTTGTACAGCAGCTGTTTGGAGAGGGCTTATGATTACAGTACAAGATTTGACTTTCAGCTATTCGAAAACACCACTGATTGAGGCTATGAATTTCACGGTTCGGGACGGCGAAATTTTCGGCTTTCTCGGCCCGTCCGGCGCAGGGAAAAGCACGCTGCAAAAGCTGCTGATCGGGCTCTTGCCGCGATACTTTGGCAGCGTTATGGTCGGCGGCACGGAGGCGAAACACGCCACACGGGATTTTTATCAAAATATCGGCGTGGACTTTGAGTTCCCAAGCTTTTATGAAAAGCTGACGGCGCGGGAGAACCTCCGGTTCTTTTCGTCGCTCTATGAGCAGCACCGCGATATTGATGTGCTCCTCAAAGCCATCGGGCTATATCAGGACGCGGACAAGAAGGTGGCGGAGTATTCCAAGGGGATGAAATCGCGCCTTAACTTCATCAAAGCGCTGCTGCATTCGCCAGGGCTCTTATTCCTGGATGAACCGACAAGCGGGCTGGACCCCTCAAACGCCCGCGTGATGAAGGATATGATATTGCAGGAGAAGGCAGCGGGCCGGACCATTATCCTGACGACGCACAACATGTACGACGCCGCCGAGCTTTGCGACCGCGTATCGTTTATCGTCGACGGGAAAATCGCGGCGCTGGATACGCCCAAAGCACTGACGACAAGGAAGCGCGCTGTGGAGCTGACCTACGCCTATCCCTCGCCGGACGGCAGCCTGCTTGAGCGCAGCGTTTCGCTTCAAAACACCGGCGAAGACGCTGTGTTTATGCAGCTGGCGCGCGAAGGCAAACTTGCCAGCGTTCACTCCGCCGAGCCGACGCTCAACGATGTGTTCGTCGAAATCACGGGGAGGCGGCTGCAGTGAGAACCAAAACGCTGATTCTTTCTGATATCCGCTTCCAGTTCCGATACGGGTTTTATGCCATCTACGGCATTTTTACGCTGCTGTACCTGGGCCTGCTCTATGCCCTGCCGCTCAATATCCGCACGGACGCGGCGGTGATCATGATCTTTACCGATCCCGCCGCCATAGGCCTGTTCTTCATGGGTGCGATCGTGCTGTTTGAAAAAAACGAACGGGTGCTGGATTCCGTTGCCGTTTCACCCGTGAGCGCATGGGAATATGTGCTCTCCAAGCTCGTATCCATCGGGCTGATTTCCACGCTTGTCGCGCTGATCATCGGCCTGGGCGCGGGCGTCATCCAAGCGCCTTTACTGTTCCTCGTTTCGGTGTTCCTGTGCTCCTGCCTGTTCTCCGCACTGGGGCTGATCGCGGCATGCCGGATCAAAACGCTCAACCAGTTCTTCCTCGCGGCCGTGCCGCTGGAAATCCTCACAGTGGTACCGGCGATCCTCTGGATGTTCTTTGTGGATGCGGACATCTTGCTGCTGCACCCCGGCGTGAGTATGCTGATGCTGTGCACGGGTCGCGGCATCGCGCCGCTTGCGCTGGTATCTCTGCTTGCGTGGACTGCCGGACTGTATTTTTGGGCCGTCCGGGTTGTCCGGCATATGCTCCTGTCCGTGGGAGGGATCAAGCTATGAGGGCCAATCTGCGCTCTATGCGGATGTTCTTTCAGCAGATTCGCGGCGACAGTATGCTCTATGTGCTCTACTTTCTGCCGCTGCTGATCGCTGCGCTGTTTCGCTTCGGCGTTCCGTTTGCGGAGGAACAGCTGACGGCTTTGCTGAACACAAACGCCGTTTTATCCGGTTACTACCTGCTGTTTGATTTGTTTTTAGCGGTATTTGCGCCGTATTTCCTGACCTTCATCTCCGCGATGGTCATGTTATCCGAAATCGACGAGCACGTCGCGGCCTACCTGGCCGTAACGCCGGTGCGCCGGAAGGGCTACATCACCTCGCGGTTGCTCTGCCCTGCGCTTTTATCCGGCTTTGTATCCGCGGCGCTGCTCTCGCTGTGCGCGCTGACAAAATGGACGGCAGGCGGCATCATCCTCATGAGCCTGCTATCCGTATTGCTCTGTGTGCCTGTTGCAATGCTGATTGTGAGCTATTCGCACAACCGCGTAGAGGGCATGGCGCTGGCGAAGCTGTCCGGGCTACTTTTGTTCGGCCTTCCGGTTCCGTTTTTTCTCAACGGCGGCTGGCAGTACCCGTTCTCCTGGCTGCCGTCTTTCTGGACTGCGAAGCTGTTCTTCTCTCAATCCATCTGGGCGATCATCCCTGCCGTGTTGACATCCGCAGCATGGATTGCGCTTGCCTACCGTCGTTTTAGGCGCAAGCTGCTTTAACCCGGCCTCGCAATATGGTATACTGTAGCCAGTAAATGGCAACAGCAAGCCCGACGAAAAAGTATATCTAACGATTGCGACTGACAGCAAAGGAGGATTTTTCATGCTGAAATCCGGCGATACACCCGGCAAGGGAACCTACAAGTGCCTCAAATGCGGCAAGATCATCACCCTGGAGAACGATACCGACGCCCTGCCCGTCTGCCCCAAGTGCGGCAACAAGACCTGGACGAAGGTAGATTGACGTCAAGATAGTATGCAAAGGCGCCCTGTCCCATGCAGAACAGGGCGCTTTGGCTTATTATGACATTAGTTCAAATCCATCATCTTTGCGGTGATACCGTCCAGCGCGTTCAGGTCTTTGACCAGCTGCTGGATTTCCGCCAGCGTACCGCAAGGCTGGAGGACGATCAGGCCGTAATTGGCGCAGGTCTGCTCATCCACCTCGTGCATGCCCAGGCGGGTCTTAATCAGGCAGCCGTTCTTGGTGAGCGCCTGCTGCAAAACCGCGGCGTTGGCTACCCGGTTGTCCATCTTGATGCCGATAATATAGCTGCAATTCATAGGGTCCACTCCTCGCTTGTTTCGTCAGTGATTGATCAGTGTCCGTAGATTCTATTCTCCAAGATATCCCTGTAACCCTTTGCCGAAACGGCTTTCCCCTATCCCTATTATATTTCTTTGCGCTTGCCATTCCCAAATCGGCGATGTGCGGGTATAATAGACAGAAATAAACACACGAAGTTGGAGATGTTTGCATGGATCTTCTCAAAGAACGCATTGTACAGGACGGCCGGGTCAAGGATGAACAGATCATCAAGGTGGACGGCTTTTTGAACCACCAGATCGACATTCACCTGATGGATGAAATATCCAGGGAATTCAGGCGCCTGTTCCATGAGGAGAAGATCACCAAGGTCATCACCATTGAGGCCAGCGGCATTGCCATCGCCTGCTTTACCGCCTTGCAGTTTCATGTTCCGCTGGTATTCGCCAAGAAATCCGAAAGCAAGAACATCGACGGCGAGGTGTACCGCACCGTCGTCACCAGCTTCACGCGCGGCAGAGACTATACGGTCATATTGGAAAAGCGATACCTGTCCTCCAAGGACAGAATTCTGATCATCGACGACATTCTGGCCACCGGCAAGGCGCAAAAAGGCCTGCTGGATATTGCCCAGCAGGCAGGCGCTCAGGTAGCGGGCATCGGCATTGTGATTGAAAAAGGCTTTCAGGGCGGCGGAGACGCCCTGCGCAAGGCAGGCTACAACGTGCAGAGCCTCGCCATTATCGACAGCATGGCCGACGGCCAGGTGCACTTCCGCTAAAACAACAAAATTATCGGTCTTCTCGGAAATACGGCTGCCCCAGGCTGGCGGGCGGCTGATTTTCATGTTTGCGGCGCATGGAGACCACGATCAGCACCAGAATCGTGACCACATACGGGAGCATCTTGAACAGCTCCTGGGAGGAGCGGGTTAGCCCGCCGATATAGAAGTACAGCCAGAACAACACGCCGAACAGGTACGAGCCCCAAATGGCGTGCCTGGGCTTCCAGCGCGCGAAGATCACCAGCGCCACGGCCAGCCAGCCGAGCTTTTCGATGCCGCCGTCGTTTGCCCAGGTGCCCTTGATATAGTCCATGATGTAATACAGACCGCCCAGGCCCGTGATGGCCGCGCCAACGCAGGTGGAGATGTATTTATACTTGATGACGCTGATGCCCGCCGCATCGGCCGTGGCGGGGTTTTCGCCCACGGCGCGGAGGTTGAGCCCCTTGCGGGTCTTGCGCAGAAACCAGCTTGCCAGAAACGCCAGGATAATCGCCAGATAGGTCATGAACCCAAGCGACGAGAGCACGCCGACGTTATCGAGGAACGGCAAGGTATCCCGATACGCGCCGCTTGTGGCGGCAACGGAAATCTGCCCGACGCCGCCGGCCATTTTGTTCATCGCGCCGCCAAAAAAGTTGGCGACGCCCGAACCGAAAATGGTCAGCGTTAAGCCGGTCACGTTTTGGTTGGCGCGCAGCGTAATGGTCAGAAAGCTGTAGATAAAACCCGCAAGCACCGAGGCCAGCAGCGCGCACAGAAGCGCAATGAGCAGGCCTACGAGCGGCACGGGTGCGGCCACGCTGTTTTCATAGAAAAACGCTCCGCCAAGCCCCGCAATACCGCCCAGGTACATAATGCCCGGCACGCCAAGGTTCAGGTTGCCGGATTTCTCGGTCAAGATTTCGCCCACCGCGCCAAAGAGGATAACCGTGCCAAACACAATCGCGGCTTGTAGTAACGAAAGGATTTGCGCCATCTTATTTGCCCTCCCTTCCGCGGAAAATGAGCCGGTACCGGGTGAAAAACTCGCTGCCGAGGATGAAGAACAGGATGATACCCGTAATCATCTGCGAGGCGTAATCGTTCAGGTTATACTGGGACGCGATCTGGATCGCGCCCTTCTCCAAAAACACCAAAAGCCCGGCGATCAGCACCATGACAAAGGTATTGAACTTGGCTAGCCACGCCACGATAATGGCCGTAAAGCCGCTGCCCCCCGCCGTGCCGGTGGATATGGTGTGCGATGCCCCCGCAACCGCGATATACCCGGCCAGGCCGCAGATCGCGCCCGACAGCATCATGGTGCGGATCAGCACGCGCTTGACGCTGATGCCGATGTAGCGCGCCGTTTTGTCAGACTCACCCACCACAGCAATTTCATAGCCGTGCTTTGAATAGCGCAGGTAGACGAACATGGCGACGGTCAGCACCAGCACCAGCACCACGTTAAGCAGATACTTCTGCCCAAGCAGCGGCGGAAACCAGCCTGCCTGCGTGCGCTGGTTGATGATGCCCACGGTGTTGGAGCCGAAGGGGTTTTCCCAGAACGCCACAAAATAGCTTGTCAGCTGGATGGCGACGTAGTTCATCATCAGCGTAAACAGGGTCTCGTTGGTGCCGTAGCGCGCCTTGAAGATCGCCGGGATGGCCCCCCACGCCGCGCCCGCGATCAGGCTGACGACCAGGGAGATCAGCAGCAGCGCCCAGGTGGGCAGCGCGTTTCCAAAGTAGATCATCACCGCGGCGGTCGCAATGCCGCCGATGAGAATCTGCCCCTCCGCGCCGATGTTCCAAAAGCGCATCTTAAACGCGGGCGCCAGGCCGATGCCGATGCACAGCAGCATCGCCATGTCGCGGAAGCTGACCCACATGCGGCGGCTGGTGCCGAAATTACCCTCGAACATCGCCTCGTACACCTTGAAGGGGTTCAAATGCACGATGGAATAGATCACAATCGCGCTGACAAACAGCGCCAGCACCAGCCCGGCAAGCCGGATCAGCCAGCCGTGCCAGAACGCGAGCGAGTCCCGCTTGGCGATACGGATCCACGGTACTTTATGCGTTGGATTCATCGATTTTACCCTCTCCGTACTTCGTCATCATCATGCCGACCTCGTTTTTGTCCGCGCCCCGGCCATCCACAATGCCCGATACCTTGCCGCCGCACAGCACCAGAATTCTATCGCACAGCTCCAGCAGAACGTCCAGGTCCTCGCCGACAAAGATCACGGCAACGCCCTTTTCCTTCTGCTTGTTGATCAGGTCGTAGATGGTATAGGACGAGTTGATATCCAGCCCGCGCACGGCGTAGGCCGTCATCAGCAAGGTTGGCGAGGACGATATTTCACGCCCGACCAAAACCTTTTGCACGTTGCCGCCGGATAGCTTGCGCACCGGGGTGGAAAGCCCCGGCGTGTTGACCTCCAGCTCCTTGACCACATGGTGGGCCAGCTTGCGCGGTGTTTTGCGGTCGGTGAACATGCCCTTGCCCTGCCGGAACGAGCGCAGCATCATGTTGTTGGTCAAATCCATATTGCCGACCAGCCCCATGCCCAGCCTGTCCTCGGGAACAAAGGAAAGCATAACGCCCATGGAAAAGATCTTGCGCGGGTCAAGCCCCGCAAGGTCTGTTTTCTTGCCTGTCACAGGCTCGATATAGGTGATCGCGCCGGCCCTGAAGGGATGCAGCCCCGCGATGGACTCTAACAGCTCCTTCTGCCCGCAGCCGGAGATACCCGCGATGCCCAGAATTTCGCCGGAGTAGGCCGTAAAGGAAACATCGTCCAGCCGCTTGATGCCATCCACATCCGTGAACGTCAGGTGATCGACCACAATGCGCGGCTCGCGGTTCTTGGGCTCAGGCCGCGCGATATTCAACGATACGGCGCGCCCGACCATCATGTTGGTCATCTCGGCCGCGTTGGTGTCCTTAGTCAGCAGTTCCCCGGCATTCTGCCCGCGGCGCAGCACCGCAACGCGGTCGGAAATCTCCTCCACCTCGTGCAGCTTGTGCGAGATGAGCACGATGGCCTTGCCGTCGTTGCGCATGTTTTTAAGCACCCGGAATAGCTTTTCGGTCTCCTGAGGTGTCAGCACGGCGGTGGGCTCGTCCAGAATCAAAATCTTCGCCCCGCGATAGAGCACCTTAACGATCTCCACGGTCTGCTTCTGGGAAACCGACATATCGTATACCTTTTGCTCCGGGTCTACGTCGAAGCCGTAAAGGTCGCAGATTTCGCGCACCTTGTTTCCGACGGCTTTCAAATCCAGCTTGCCGGTGCCCGGCATACCCAGAATGATATTCTCAGCCGCCGTAAGCACATCCACCAGCTTAAAATGCTGGTGCACCATGCCGATGCCAAGCTCGTAAACGTCCTTGGGGCTTCGGATGGTCACCTCTTTGCCGTTGACCGCAATGTGCCCGGCATCCGGGAAATAGATGCCCGACAGAATGTTCATCAGCGTGGTTTTACCGCTGCCGTTTTCGCCCAGCAGCGCCAAAATTTCGCCGTTATAGATGTTGAGGCTGACCTTGTCGTTTGCGGCCACCGGACCAAAATGCTTGGTGATGTCCCGCATGCTGACTGCCGCCGTGCCTTGCTGCATTCGTGTTTGCCTCCCTTGGACTGTGTTGTGCCCGCGCCGGGCAACTGTATAGTTATACCCCAAAACGGGATGAATTTCAAATGGTATCCGGCACTAAACCGGAGCGCTTGCAGGCCGTGAACTCAGGCTTGCACAAGCGTTAGCTGACGGATTGCCTCGATCACCGTGCGCACATCCTCAAACCCGGCCTGGTTCATCGAAAAAAACAGCTTTCCATGGCAGCTTTGCCTGCGTTTGCCATTGAATTGGTACGCCGTTCTGGCAAGACAGCGCGGATAACAGCCAACGCAGTCGTCCAGCTGGTCAAACAGGCGAAGCGCCAGCGGCGGGTTCGTTTCCTGCAGGCGGCTGATCATCGCTTCCATACGATCGTCTTTTCTGTGCCAGGTTTCCGGCGGACCGCTGGTAATCAGATACCATTGCAGGGAATGGGCAAACAGTTCATTGCTGAGGTAGATCGCATAGGAAAAACCAAAATCCGGGGACACATAGGTGATCTTGTTCCCGTTCTTTTCCAGCTGGCGCTTGAAGCGGAACAATTTCAGGGACTTGAGATACACATCCAGCGCGATGATACCCTGCCGCGCTTCCTGCGGCAGGCGGCTGATGCAGGCTTCAAACGTGGGCTTCTCCCCGGCGGGAACCGCTTCGTTTCTGCTCAGGGGAAGCGGAAGGGCTGTTTGTGTATGCTTGATACCGCAGCTTTGATCAAACTCGGTTACGGTAATCGATTTTACGGTCAGATGCGAAAGCTTATCGCACGCAAGCCGCAGCCTAAAACCTTCGCCGCTTGCCGCGTTGACCGTACGAAACAGCGGCGAGCGCATATAGCGCTCCTTGTTGGAATCATACCGTTCCTCGCCATTGACGAGGATCTGCATTTCGTGCAGATCATACAGAATGCAAAGTTTCGTCCAGACTCCCATCGGCATCCGGTTGTCAAACATCCGCGGTTTCCGATCGGGCGATGCGATGTCGTCCAGCCGTCGGTTATCCGAGCAAAGCGTGCCGAAATTGATATGGCCGCTCCCAAGCATCACGTACAAACCCGGCATATCCAGCATCACCGTAAGGTCGATGCGAAGCGGCAGCCGATACGCACCTGGAACCAGAATGCAGCTGCGAATCTTCAAATGCTCGGCGTCAAACCGCTGCGTAGGGATGGATTTGAGCGTCGAAACATGCAGCATGGAATCCCGCACAAGAGCAAGCGCATGTCCCTTGGGGATACAATCCTCCAACCGGATATTGTGAACCTGCATCGCAGTTCCTCCTGCCGGATACGGGTTGCCTGAAACATTGGGGAAGAAAACCTGCCCGAATGAAGGGAAAGGACCACGTTTTACGGTGGTCCTTTCCGATGTTTGCCATTCAGGGTTCCGCTTAGTTCAGCTCGGTAATGCCGTCGATGCGAAGGCCGAAGTACGGAGCGCTGCGGAGGGTGGATTCGTGGAACACGCCATCGGAAATGGCTTCGCCGGTATCGCCAGCCCAGTCGCCGTCGGTGTCGATGGCGAGGTAGCTGGTCACGGTTTCGCCGCCCACGGTGAAGGTGGAGGTATCAAACACGTTGAGCGTGCCATCTTTAATGGCGGCTTCGATTTCCAAAACTTTTTCCTCGGTGCCGGCAGCGCAGCTGGCGCCAAGCGCGGAGATCATCACAGCGCCTTCGTTGTAGCCAGCGGCCCAGTCGGTGGCGATCTCTTCGCCCTTGACGATGGACTCAAACACGTAGGTGTAGTAAACGCTCCAGTCATTCTGCGCGCTGGTCAGAGCGGCGTTGGGAGCGACGGAGAGCATATCCACGTTGTAGCCAACGCAATACACGGTGGTGCCGCCCTGGAGCAGCGATTCACACGCGGAGGGTGCGCCGGTGGAATCGGCATGCTGGCTGATGATGATTGCGCCGGAGGCTACGAGCGAATTGGCGGCTTCGGCTTCGGCGGTCGGATCATACCAGGAATTGGTGTAGGTCACGTCCATGACAACGTTGGGCACGATGGATTTCACGCCCAGGTAGAAGCCGGTGTACCCGGATACCACTTCGGCGTACGGATACGCGCCGACATACCCAAGCTTGATGTTGCCGTCGGCATCCATGTTGCTTTCCAAGACCTTGCCGTCGGCCACGAGCTCGGCAAGCTTCATGCCGGCCACAACGCCGGAGACATAGCGGGACTCAAAGGTGTAGTTGAAAGCATTCTTGAAGTTAGGCAGCCCGGACAGCGCGGCCTGGTCGCCGGTCATGGCGATGAACACCACATCGGGGCTCTCGCTGGCGGCCTGCTGCATGTAGCTCTGGTGGGCGTAGCTGTCGGAAATCACGTAGGTGCAGCCCTGTTCCACAAGGTCCATGGCCGTATCGTAGCAGACTTCATTTTCGGGAATGTTGTACT
>Ga0116164_10002043_pt1 | contig 14682 bp, 11 predicted proteins | sample AD_UKC109_MetaG_FD_89888 | JGI IMG/M metagenome (GOLD analysis project Ga0116164, IMG submission 89888) | Active sludge microbial communities of municipal wastewater-treating anaerobic digesters from Hong Kong - AD_UKC109_MetaG | ecosystem: Engineered > Bioreactor > Anaerobic > Digestate... | reverse complement strand
TGAAGGAAAGGTCTGATCTGTTCAAGACCTTCTTTGATTTTCTCTTCCATTTTTAAACTCCTTTTTTTGATTTGGCTATTGTTTTCACATAAAATTTTATTTATGTTTCAGTCTTTCTCTTTTTCTTTGTCTTTGTCCCTTTTCTCTTTTTCTTTCTCTTTTTTCTCTTTCTCTTTTTCCGCTTTTATTACCGAAGCAGGTTTGGCCACATATACAGCCGTCACTTTGCCCTCCGATAAACCGTTGATATTAACAGACCTTTCGGGATCTCCCTTTTGATCAAAGGTTATGAAACCGGAAGCTCCTTCAAAATTCTTGTTGTTTCTTAAAGCTTCACTTATCTTTCTGCCGTTTTGTGGATCACCTGCTTTTTCTATGGCATTAAGTGCCAAAAGATATGCGTCAAATCCCAGAGCTGTTGCTTCCTTGGGGGCGCTTTTGCCGTACTCTTTCCTGTAAGCCTCCAGAAAAACACCGGTCATTTCTGTCTGTCTTGCATCCGCATCGAACACCGCCGACCAGAAAACTTCCTTTTCTTTTCTGTCCTTTATTTCTTTTATGAAATCCTCATCCTGCCACAATTCAGTTCCCAGAAAAATAAAAGGGTAAGAAAGCTCTCTTGCCTGCCTTATTATATTAAGAGAATCATTTGCGGCTCCGGGAAGGAAAACGACCCTGGCACCGGTTTCTTTTATTCGATAAAGCTGTCTTCCGAAATCAACATCTCCCGGAGAATATTCCTGATAGGACAAAACCGCATCTTCATCTTCTGTCAGTTTTATCATTCTGTCCGAATATTCCCTGCTGACTTCCATGGCCTGGTCGTCATCCTTTGGCATCATTACAGCTGCTTTTTCGTTTTTCAGACTTTCTGCAGTGAAGTCCGCCAGTGCGGTGCCCTGATCCGACTCAACGAAACAGACCCTGAAATAATTGTCCTTTTCCGATGTGACAAGAGGATTAGTGTTTGTTACAGCTATTGCAGGGATGTTCTTTTTTTCAAAATAGCTGCCTCCCAGCATAGAAAAAACGCTTCCGTAGCTACCCAGGATCACAGAAGGCTCATTGGCCACCAGATCTTTTGCTGCCGTCTTAGCCACATTCAGATCGGATCCTGTATCTGCATATATCAGCTCGACCTTTTTTCCCAGAACCTCAGGATAAAGCTTGTTAGCCAGCTCCATTCCCCTTGTTTCCAGTTCCCCTTCTTCTTTGAATTCTCCTGTAGATGGTTCGAAAACACCTATTTTTACGGTGTCCCTTCCGCTACTGTCTCCAAGAAAGGCTTCTTTAAAATTGTCATATGTAGTACAACCTGCAAATATGCCGACTATCATTATTAAAGCCGTCATTAGCGCAGTTGTTTTTGCTTTCTTTCGCATATATTTCCTCATTCATAAAGTTCTCCACCCAAGTCCTTCCAGCAGAGACACTATATGATTATACTATCTTTATACTAAATTTTCCACTATTTGCTTAAGTTCCGTGACTGTAACCGCTTCATTGACTTTACACCTTATCGCCGCTACTCCTCTTTCTCCCTTGAGATACCATCCCACATGTTTTCTCATTTCTCTTACTGCCGTTCTCTCGCCTTTTTCCTTTTCCAGCATTTCAAGGTGTTTTATTATCATTGCTTTTTTTTCCTCTGTTGAAGGTCCCGGCGGGACAGACTTTCCCTGCCATAATGCCGATGCCTCTTTGAATATCCAGGGGTTTCCCAGGGCTCCCCTGGCAATCATAACAAAATCACAACCGGTTTCTTCCATCATTTCATTGGCATCCTCTCCACTGAAAATATCTCCGCTGCCTATTACCGGAATAACAAGAGCATCCTTGACCCTTGTTATTATTTCCCGGTCTGCTTTGCCTCCGTAGTACTGTTGTCTGGTCCTTCCGTGAACTGCCACAGCCATGGCTCCGGCTTCCTGCGCCGCAAGGGCTACTTCAACGGCATTTATATGTTCGCTGTCCCACCCGGCTCTTATCTTAACGGTCACCGGTTTTTCTCCGGGAACCGGATTTCCTTTGGCTGAATGTGCCTCTTCCGAAAGTCCTTTTTTTGTGCCTTTTACCGCTGCTTCAACTATTTTCCCTGCCAGGGAGGGATCTTTCATCAGGGCACATCCTTCATTGTTCTTTATTACTTTGCTTACCGGACAGCCCATGTTTATATCAAGGATCACATTATCTCTTTTTGACAGTATTCGTGCTGTTTCTTCTATAACTAAAGGTTCTGCACCGAATATCTGAAAGGCCAGAGGTTTTTCTTCGGGATATATGTTAAGAAGCCTTTCTGTTTTTTTGCTATTATATAAAAGTCCCTTGCCGCTTACCATTTCAGAATACACTAAAGCCGCACCCATGGATCTTGCCAGGCTTCTGGTGGGTGCGTCTGATATCCCCGCCATGGGGGCAAAGAAAAAAGGGTTTTCAAGTTCAATGTTTCCTATTGACGGCATTAATTATTCCTTTTGATTTCCCGGGCTTTCCTGATGGCATTCATCGTTATGTTTGATTTTCTGGGCTTTCTTGTTCTTTTCATATATTATGGAAAGTCCCTCAAGGGTCAGAAGTTTGTCCACATGATCTATGCAGTCTATACCTTCATTTATGAGATCCGCAAATCCGCCGGTAGCTATTACGATTGGTTCTTTACCGCTTTCGGTCAGTTCATGCAGTTCACTTTTCATCTTTCTTACTATATAGTCCACCATTCCCATATGCCCGTAAACCAGACCGGCCTGCATTGACTGTATTGTATTTCTGCAAACCACGTGCCCCGGCTCTTCCAGTTCAACCTTCGGAAGTTTTGCTGTTTTTTCGAAAAGAGCTTCCGATGATATTTTCAGTCCCGGAGCTATGCTGCCGCCCAGATATTCGGATCTTTCGCTTACGGCACAAAATGTGGTAGCGGTACCGAAATCGATAATAACAAGGGGACCGCCGTATTTTGCAAATGCCGCGACTGCATTCACGATCCTGTCGGCACCCACCTGTTTGGGATTGTCATACTTGATTATTAATCCGGTTTTTACCCCCGGTTCAATGACAATTGCCCTTTTTCTGAAATACTTTACAGCCAAATGCTGTATCGTGAAAAGCACTGAAGGGACTACAGTGGATACGATAACGTCTTCCACATCTTTTATGTCCAGATTTTCGTATGAAAAAAGCTGGTTGATAATCATTCCGTACTCGTCGGCGCTCTTGTTGTTGTCACTTTCAAGTCGCCAGTTCTGGATGAGTTCACCATCTTTGAATACACCAAGGACTATATTGGTGTTTCCTACATCAAATGCCAGTAGCATGGATATTCCTCCTTCACTCTGCTTTGTGCAGTAGATATTCAATATGCCGGAATACTTTCCGGTTTTCAAAAAACCAGGGCGCCGTAAACCGGCGCCCTTATTATAAACTTTTTATTTCAGTGTTGCAAGAACGTCCCCTGCATTAACTGATGCTCCCTTTGCTACCGGTACAGTATCCACTGTTCCCGCTGCGGGTGCCATTATTTCATTTTCCATTTTCATGGCTTCAAGTACTATAAGCAAATCGCCTTCGCTTACCTGGTCTCCGGGAGCCACTTTTACATCCAGAACTGTTCCGGGCATGGGTGACTCAACTGTCTGCGCTCCCGCTGCCGGTGCTGCTGCAGGTTTGGGTGGTGCGGCCGCCGGTGCAGGTGCAGGAGCAGGTGATGCCGCCGGTGCAGGTGATGCTGCCGGTGCAGGTGATGCCGCCGGTGCAGGTGCCGGAGCAGGTGCTACGCTTCCTGCCTCTTCAACTTCTACTGTGTATGATACTCCGTTCACTTTGATGTTATACTGTTTCATTAATTCTTTCTCCTTTTCGCAATATATAAGATTTCTTTCGATTTATATCACAATTCAAACTCTTCTGCTGTCTATACATTCCATCTGTCCGGCTTTATGCCAGGGTGTGGAAGGCCCGGACATCCTTTGTATCTTCCTTATCACCAGACCGTCATCTAAAGCTTTTCCTTCAGCTACTGCTACAGCCGCTGTGATCACTGCGATAAGGTCGTTCTGAGGCACTTCTTCAGCAGATGCCGGTAACACCTGGGGCGAATCTGTCAGTTTTTTTGCCGGTGCTTTTTCTTTGATGGCTTTCGCGGGTTTTCTTGAATTTCTTCCCATTAACAGGCCCATCACAGCTATGCAAGCCCACAGAAGCAGGAGTACAGTAAATGTGAGACCCAATCCCATCAACATGGTCACGCCGCTTCCTGCCATCTTTTCTGCAAAAGACAGGGAATCCATCTTGGAGGGATCTGCAAAAATTTCCATTAAACTCATTCAGTACACCTCCGTTTAAAGTGGAATATTGCCGTGCTTCTTGGAAGGCAGAGAACTCTTCTTTGTAGCCAGCATATCAAATGCACTTATTATCCTCTTCCTTGCCGTTGCCGGCTCTATAACATCGTCTACATAACCCATTTCAGCTGCTCTGTACGGGTTGTTGAATTTTTCTTCGTATTCTTCGATTTTTTCTTTTGTTTTGGCCACGGGATCATCGGATTCCTTGATTTCTTTTTTGACCGAGGAAATGATGTTTGCTGCGCCTGATGCTCCCATTACAGCCACCTGTGCCGTTGGCCAGGCCAGTACCATATCCGATCCCAGTTCTTTGTTGCACATTCCTATATATGCTCCGCCGTATGCTTTTCTTAATATCATCGTTACCATGGGAACTGTTGCTTCACAATATGCATAAAGAAGTTTCGCCCCGTGTCTTATTATGCCTCCCCATTCCTGATCGGTGCCGGGAAGGAACCCGGGAACATCCTCAAGAGTCAGCATGGGGATATTGAATGCATCGCATCTTCTTACGAATCTTGCTGCTTTGTCTGAAGCATTTATGCCGATACATCCGGCCTCATGACGGGGCTGATTCGCGATCACGCCCACTGTCTGTCCGTCCATTCTTATAAAGCATGTGATCATGTTTTTTGCGAAATGCGAAGCCACATCCAGGATGATGCCGTCATCTGCCAAACCCTTTATTATTTCATACATATCGTATGCTTTGTTGGGATTCTCCGGGATTATCGTGTTGAATTCCGGTATCAGTCTGTTAGGATCATCTTTTGCCGGATAAACGGGAGGAGTTTCCATGTTATTGGAAGGGAAGTAGCTGAGAAGATCTCTTACCTGCATAAGGGTATCTTCATCATTACTGCCCATGAAATGAGCGTTTCCACTCTTTGTATTATTGGAAAGAGCTCCGCCCAGATCTTCAGCAGAAACTTCTTCGCCGGTAACTGTCTTTATTACCTGGGGTCCCGTTATGAACATCTGGCTTGTTTTGTCTACCATGAATATGAAATCTGTGATGGCCGGTGAATAAACAGCTCCGCCGGCGCATGGTCCCATTATTACTGATATCTGAGGGATAACTCCCGATGATACCGTGTTGTTTTTAAATATCTTTGCAAAACCGGAAAGAGCATTTACGCCTTCTTCAACTCTTGCTCCGCCCGAATCGTTTAATCCAACTATGGGAGCTCCCATTTTAAGAGCCATTCCCTGTACCTTAACGATCTTTTCGGCATGATATTCGCCCAAAGATCCTCCGATAACTGTGAAATCCTGTGCGAATGCAAATACCAGTCTGCCGTCTACAGTACCGTATCCTGTAACTACACCGTCACCGTGGAATTTTTTCTCGGGCATATCGAAATTAGGACATCTGTGAGAAACAAAAGTGTCTATTTCAACAAAACTCCCTTTGTCGAAAAGAATATCCAGTCTTTCTCTGGCCGTCAGTTTGCCTTTGGCATGCTGTCCTTCTATCTTTTTTTCTCCTCCGCCCTGGGCAATCTCAGCTTTGAATTCGCGAAGTTGTTCAAGCTTGTCCATTTATGTTTCCTCCTTGGTAAATTATGGGGTTATTTATTAATATTTCAACGCTTTGAAAGGTTTTATATTGTTGATTTTACAACAAAACGCCTGGCAAAACGCACCACTCATACTATAACTCACTTATTTTTATTTTTCAAGGAATATTTCCTTGTATACATTATTCTTTGCCAAAATTTTAACAGCTATAAATGTGCAAAAAACTGCTTTTATCAATCGGCTCAAATCATGCTGCAAACTATTTTGAAACCACTCTTTCCAGCCTCTTCAATGCCAGGGCTATGGTCAGCCCGGGGATCACCCTGTTTCCTGTGATCTCCACTCCCAGCAGCTCATTGATTTTTTTGAGTCTGTACTGGACAGTGTTTGTATGTATACCCATGAAATCAGCAGTTTTTCCACTGTTCATACCGGCATCCAGAACAAAAGTCTCAAGGGTATCCAGCAGCTGTTTGCCTTTGTTTTCTCCCATTTGTTTGAAGACTTCCAGCAGCTCCAGATAATTCTTTTTTATGTATCCCCCCTGTAGCTGGATATTTATACAGTTGCTGACAAGAACCAGTTCATATTTCGTGAATACTCTTTTGTAGGGGAACACACTCTGAACAAAGGACCAGGTCTCGCCGATGAGCTTATATGCATCAGCCGCTCCCTCGGTACCATCGATGCCGGTCACATGGAATATCCTTACACTCTTGTCCGTCTTGATGGTATTGTAAAGATTTGTACAGGGATTTCCTTCTTTTTGAGGACCTATTATTATTCCGTAGGTTTCGTCTCCTTCGTTTATAGTAAGGACCTTGAGCTCCTCTTTTTTCTCGAATTCCGCCATATGTCCTGCAGCTTCATTGTTCTCGATACCCCTTGCAAAAAATACGCTCCTTATTTCTTCCCCTTCTATTTCCGCTTCTTCTTTTAATGTATAGGCAAGACTTTTGTTGCCTCTGCGAAGGGCCTTGATAAGTTCCGCCTTTGCATCTCTTTCAGGTGTGTACTTCCACATTCCCATGGCAAGTTCGATTATTTCTGCCAGTTTTGTTATTTCTGCTTTAGAATATGAGTCCTCATTATCAACGATGAACATAAAATATTTCGAGTCCTTTATGCTGACGGGACCCCAGTATGTAAGCACTCCGTTCACATCGATCATCGTGTAGACTGTGGACTGCTTTTCGACTTCCTTCTCCCTGCCGAGACGGATGGCCTCGTCTATTGTTGTTTTATGTCTGGTTTCCACATAAAATATGGGGTTAAAATCTTCAGAAAGCAGTATCAGCTGAAAATCATTGTTCAAAGCAGCCGCTCTTACAGCTGACTGGAAGCTGTTATACTTTTCAAAATTCAATAAATGGAATATGGTGTTGTTGATAAGATCGTTTCCGAAGCTGCTGCTTTCTCCGTAAAAAAGCTTACTCATGGTCTCGTTTATAACATCTCCCATATCAAACTTGGATTTTTCACTCATTGTTATAAGAGGCAGTCCCGCCTTTTCTGCGGCTTCGATCACTTCCGGCAATATCCTTTTTACTACTTCTCCCACATGAAAAACAACCAGTGCGGTGTTTCCAACTTCAGCCAAAGCTTTGATTACTTCCGCCTGAGCTTTTGTATCATCCTGTATACCGAAAAACGATGTGAGCATCATCTGGTTTTTTGCAGAACAATAACGGATCACATCTTCCCTGCCGGTGGCCTCAAGTACAGAAACTTTTTTGACCGGATTTCCCAGATTCTTTTCACCGGCCAGCACCTTTGCGTCCGCAAAAGCAGCCAGTTCAAAGAAATCTTTTACTGTTACCTTCATTTGGTTTCCTTCCGGGTTTAATTTCCGGATCCCTTCTTTTTGGCAGTGCCGCCTTTTGATTTTGTCTTATCAGTCTTCTTGCTTTTCCCTTCGGCTTCATCTGCATCCGGGTTTTTGCCTTCTTCTTCGCCTTCTTTTTCAGCTTGCAGATCATCGTATGTTTTGACTTTTCCTGCTTTACTGCTCTTCTTGCGATTTTGGGCCGCCTTGTTTTCTATATCTTCGTATGCACTTTCCGCGAGGTCTTCCTCTTCATCATCATTAAGATAATCCCCGTCATAAACGGCCAGCTCCTCTTCAGAAGGCAAATCATCATCGGCCAGAAGAGGTATCCCGTTCTCATCCAGCTTTTCTTTTTCTTCCTCTTCCTGTTGGGCGATAAGTTCTCTCATCTCACGGGCCTCTTTTTCGTTTGCCCGCTCGATGTGCTCCTCTTCTTCCCTTACTCTCCGGGCCAATTTCTTGGCCGTTATTTTTCCTTTGTAAAGCTCTGTGAACTGTTCGCCGTCCAGGGTCTCCAGCTCAAGCAGTGCATCAGCCACAGCCTTAAGCTGTTTGCTGTGCTTCTTCAGTATCTCCTCTGCTCGTGCAAAAGCCGTTTCTATTATCAACTTTATCTCTTCATCAATTTCCGAAGCCGTTTCTTCCGAATAATTCTGTCTGGTGGAAAAATCTTTGCCCAGGAAAACTTCATCGGAGGAGCTGTAATTAACAGGTCCCAGCTTGGAGCTGAATCCGTATTTCGTTACCATATCCTTGGCGATTTCCGTGGCTCTCATTATGTCGTTGCTGGCTCCGGTGCTTATATCATCCAAGGTGAGTTTCTCTGCCACACGTCCGCCGAGAAGATGAACTATCTGTTCTTCCATATCTGTTTTTGTTCCGTAATACCTATCCTCTTTGGGCAGTACCATTGTAAATCCGCCGGCCCTGCCTCTGGGAACTATGGTTATCTGGTGAACGGGATCGCTGTGGGGCAGTGATGCGGCAACTATGGCATGTCCCGCTTCATGGAAAGCAGTGAGCTTCCTCTCTTCATCACTGATTACTCTGCTCTTTTTCTCCGGTCCCGCAATTACCTTTGTTATTGCTTCTTCCACTTCGTCCATACGGATCTTACGGCCGTTTCTTCTGGCTGTCAGAAGTGCGGCTTCATTCAGCATATTCTCTATATCGGCGGGAGTGAATCCCGGAGTTCTTCTTGCCAATACTTTTGGTTCCACACCATCAGCCAGAGGTTTGTTCCTGGCATGGACCTTGAAAATTTCTTCTCTTGCCTTTACATCGGGCACTCCTATTACTATCTGTCTGTCAAAGCGACCCGGTCTGAGCAGAGCAGGGTCCAATATGTCAGGTCTGTTTGTGGCTGCCAGTATTATTATTCCCATGTTTTCGGCAAATCCGTCCATCTCAACAAGGAGCTGGTTCAAGGTCTGTTCTCTTTCGTCATGACCGCCGCCCAGGCCGGCACCTCTCTTACGTCCCACTGCATCTATTTCATCTATGAAGATAATGCAGGGCGAATTCTTTTTTGCCTGTTCGAAAAGATCTCTTACTCTTGATGCTCCCACACCAACAAACATTTCCACGAAATCAGATCCGCTGATGGTGAAAAAGGGCACACCGGCTTCTCCTGCTGCTGCCTTTGAGATATATGTCTTACCCGTTCCGGGAGGTCCCACCAAAAGTATTCCTTTCGGGATCCTTGCTCCCAGGTTATTGTATTTCTTGGGATTTTTCAGAAAGTCAACTATTTCCTGCAGTTCTTCTTTTTCTTCATCAAGACCTGCCACATCCTTGAATGTGAGTTTTCTGAGATCGCTGTCTTTTTGAAGTTTTGCCCTGCTCTTTCCGAAGGACATGGCTTTGCCCCCGCCTCCCTGCTGATTCATTATCATAAACCAGAAGAACACTATCACGATTATCATTATGACTGTGGGCAGCATGGATATGTACCAAGGCGTCACCTTTGGAGGTGCATTGGTCAAGATGACCTTACCTTCTTCCATTTGCTTATAGATATATGTCCTGTTCAGCCAGTCGACTTCAACAAGGGATGATGCAACGCTTTTTACCTGATCTCCGTTTGTAAGGGTAGCCGTCAGAGCCATATCGTTTTCATCGATATAAAGTTTCTCTACTTTCTCCTGGCTCACATACTGGGTAAATTTTGAAAAAGAAATATCCTTTATGTCTTCGCCGGGGGATTTGTTATAAAACCAGGCCATTGCCAGCACAAGTCCAAAAATTATCAAATATATGCCTATGTTTCTCGAAAGCTTTTTCAATCTTTTCTCTCCTTTAGATTTATTATTTAATGTTTAGATTTATTGTTTGATATCAACAAATTTGTATTAAAAACCAAAATTTATTTTGTAATTTTATCATAGGGAACCATGTATTTCAAGTACAAGGACCCTTTTTGTGTCTTCGTTTACCTTGAAATTTCCTGAGTAACGGGCTTTTGTTATTCCCGCCGGGATCCAAAGGATCTCGCTATTGATCGCAACCATATAAACATTTTCTCTTTTTTCTTCTCTGACTTTCGTATCCACAAAAAGATCCTGTATTTTCTTTCGTCCGCCAACATCCGGCAGCACTATGAAATCCCCGGGTTTCCTTGTTCTCAAAACTATGGATTCAAAAGTTTTTTCGTTATCTTTATATGCCTCTTCAAACATATCGAAATCAAATATGGCCACATCTTTCTTTCCCGTAAAGTCTTCTTTCATAAGTATGCTTATTTTGAGCCCGGGTTTATTTGTGAGCTTAGTTCCATCCGCCGCTTCGGCCTGCATTTCAAGCTCTGTTCCGGTGGCTGTTTCAACGACTTCCTGCCTGTATATCTCAGCTTTTCCGTAAACAGTCTTCATTATATATCCATGGGGAAAATTCGTTGATTTTGAAGTTTCTCCTTTTATAATAAGCTCCTCCGCCTGTTTTATGTGAGCGTTTGTCAGATCGCTTGAAAGTCCCGCCATACCCATTGCCTTTATTATTACTCTGCCTATAACTGCACTATGGAGATCTTTGATCTCTCTTATATCAATTACGCATTTCTCTTTTTTATTGGATACCAATGCTTTTTTCAGAACTTTTTCTGCCTCAGTGTTTATGAAACTGCTGTCCTCATACGCAATGCCGCAAAGTCTTATAAGTGCATCCTTTATGTTGGGATTATAGTTTTCCTCAATGTAGGGTATCAAATCCAGTCTTATCTTGTTCCTGGCATAAAGGGGTTCCTCATTACTCTTGTCTTTTCTGGGATCCAGCTTATTTGATCTGCAGTATTCATCTATATCTGTCCTTTTCACATCAAGAAGGGGTCTTATGACAGTCATGCCTTTTTCGTCTTTTCTTTTGTATTCCATTCCCGAAAGTCCGTCGGTTCCCGTACCTCTAAGTATCCTGAAAAGAACCGTTTCTGCCTGATCATTCATGTTGTGGGCAACAGCAGTTTTTATCTTTTTGGCCGGGACCCCTTTTTTTCTGAGTTCTTTTGTGACTTCAAAAAAAGAATCGTACCGGACTTTACGACCGGCTTCTTCACCGGTCATATGGCTTTCTTCGGCGATCTTACTGCAGTCAAAAACAAATGACCTGCAGTCGACACCGGCCTTTTTACAAAGTTTTTCGACATATTCCTGTTCTTCTTCAGCAGCTCCCGGTCTGAATTTATGATTCACATGCACCGCCGTGAGACCTATCTCCTGTTCCTTGAAAACAGTCCTCAACACATGAAAAAGACACATCGAATCCGGGCCTCCCGAAAGTCCCAAAACGATGTGGTCTCCTTGTTCGATCAAACGGTGCTTTTCAATTGTATCTCTTACTGTTTGTTCCAGCATCAGTCAATACCAAAAAATCTCTTTGCATTTTCTGTCGTTTTGCTTGCCGTTTCATCAAGAGTTATGCCTTTTATCGCCGCAACTCTCATGGCAGTGAATTCAATATACGGAGACATGTTTGCTTTGCCTCTTTTGGGCTCAGGGGCAAGAAAAGGTGCATCAGTTTCTATGAGCATGAATTCCAGCGGCACAGATCCGACCACCTCTGTTGTCTTGCGGTTGTTTTTATAAGTTACGGGACCGGCGATGGAAATCGTCCCTCCCAGTTTCACATACTGCTCTCCCATTTCTCTGCTTCCGGAAAAACAGTGAAGCAGAACTCTGGCATCATATGCGGCATTTAACCAACTCCTGCTTTTTTCACTTTCTTCAACCGGCAGGGGCCTTTTGGGAAACCAGCTTTTTCTCTCTTCGGAAAAAGCTCCCTCTTCTTTTAATATATCCATTACTTCCTGATCGGCTTCCCGTGAGTGGATCACGATGGGCATCTTCAGTTGATTGGCCAGTTCTATCTGCCTGCGGAAAACATCCCTCTGTACATCTTTCGGCGAATATTCATAATGAAAATCAAGCCCTATCTCTCCTATGGCCATGACCTTGGGGTTTTTTGCAAGGGCCTTGATCATTTCCAGCTCAATATCGCTCATCCCCTTTGCTTCATGGGGATGATATCCGATGGCAGCATAACACCATGAATACTTCCCTGCATTTTCTGCAGCCTTTTTGGAAGTTGCCAGATCTACTCCGATGTCCATGACATAGTCTACATCAGATCTCTCTATGGCCTTTACATTTTCATCAAAGCCTGCACCTTTGATGTCCTCGTAATCAAGATGTGCATGTGAATCAAAATACATTTATATACCCCTGCAGCTTTGTTCTTTTTCGCACTAAGTTACCGGATTTCCGTCATCAGCCACAGTTGTCACAAATTCGAATCTCTCTTTTCCGTCAGCGATATTATCGGCAAATAAAAGCATTCCGTTGGAAGGCATGCCCCTGAGCTTTCTCGGAGCCAGATTGGCAACAACTACCACTTTCATTCCTATGGTATCTTCAGGCTTATAGCACTCTGCCACACCACTGATTATCTGCCTTTTTTCTGTGCCCATTTTTACCTGGAAAACCAGTAGTTTATCGGCCTTCGGATGCTTTTCGCATTCCAGAATGGTTCCCACTCTAAGATCCAGTTTATCAAAATCTTCATACTGTATCTCATCTTTGAGTTCGAGGGGTATACTCTCATCTTCTTTGCCGCCCTTTAATTCTGCCAGTTCCTTCAGCTCTTTTTCAATGTCAAGTCTGGGGAATATGACATCCTTTCTCTTGACTTCTTCACCGTCCATCATATCGAATTTCTTCGCATCTTCCCAAACCGGTTCAGCATACCAGAGCCCCAGCTGTTTTCTGATCTTGCCGGAAGTCGTATGCATGAAAGGATAAATAAGAATTGACACTATCCTGATTGCCTCCGCAAGATTATGCATAACTGTGTCCAGTCTCTGCTTGTCTTTTTCATCCTTTGCCAGTATCCAGGGAGTGTTTTCATCAATATATTTGTTGGCTCTTCTAACAAGGACCCATATTTCCTCCAGCGCCAGGTTGAACTCGAACTTGTCCATTCTCTTTTCCACTCTGTCAGCCACGCCTTCGGCTATTTCCCTGAGTTCCCTGTCGGTATGAAAAGCATATTCACCATGAGATTCCTTATCCGATCCTTCTTTTGAAGCATCCTTTTCTTCCGGATGGGTCAAAGCAGCTCCCGGAACTTTGCCTTCGTTATATTTTTCTATCATCGCCACGGTCCTTGAAACAAGATTTCCCAGATCGTTGGCAAGATCAAAATTCATTCTTCTGAGCATGACTTCATTGGTGAAAAGCCCGTCCTGACCAAAGGTATATTCCCTGAGCAGGAAATATTTTAGTGCATCTATTCCGTAACGGCCGATCAGCTCTACGGGATCAACAACATTTCCCTTGGATTTGCTCATCTTACCGTCGTCCATCAAAAGCCATCCGTGCCCCAGCACTTGCTTTGGCAGCGGTTCGTCTATGGACATAAGCATTGCCGGCCATATTATGGAATGGAACCGGACGATTTCTTTTCCCACCAGATGCACATCCGCCGGCCAGTACTTGTCATAAAGCTCCCTGTCGTCGGGCCATCCCAATGCTGTTATGTAGTTGGAAAGTGCATCGAGCCATACATATATCACATGGTTTTCCTCTATGGGTACCGGTATCCCCCAATCAAATGATGATCTTGAAATACAAAGATCTTCAAGGCCTTGTTCAACAAAGGATATCATTTCATTGCGCCTTGTATCAGGCTGGAGAAACTCCGGCTGATTTTTGAATATGTCAAGCAGCTTGTCCGCATAATTTGATATTTTGAAGAAATATGCTTCTTCAGCGGCTTTTTGAACAGGCCTCCCACAGTCAGGACATTTGCCGTCCACAAGCTGGCTTTCCGTCCAGAAAGATTCGCAGGGAGTGCAATAAAGTCCTTCATATTCTCCCTTATATATGTCTCCCTTTTCATACATTTTCATGAAAATGGCCTGTACTCTTTTTATATGCCTGGGTTCGGTGGTCCTTATAAAATCATCATAAGATATCTCCATGGTTTTCCAGAGATCTTTGATGTTCCCGACAATTTTGTCCACGTATTCCTGGGGCGACACCCCGGCATTCTGGGCCACCGTCTGTATCTTCTGCCCATGCTCATCCGTTCCCGTAAGAAAATGGACATCGTATCCCGTGGCTCTTTTGAACCTTGCCATGGCATCTGCCATTACTGTACAGTATGTATGACCTATGTGCAGGTTATCGCTGGGATAATAGATGGGAGTACTGATATAGTATTTTCCTTTTTCGCTTTTCTGTGTCATTTTCTGTTCCTTTCATGCCCCCTGTCGAATGAGACAGAGTTGCTGCAGGCCTTTTTCCGCCCATTGGGTGCGGTGGACTGCTAACCATTAGAATAACACAATTTTTGTGGTTTCGCAAACCCCGGTATCAACTGGATAGTGTCAAGTTGTTGTGGGGATTTTGATTGACAACCCCATGTATTTAATTAATTAAAGCACTTCCATAGTTTTCGCCATATGCATTTATTAATATTTGTGTTCCACTAGCTTTGTCCATC
>Ga0116164_10002042_pt1 | contig 14688 bp, 18 predicted proteins | sample AD_UKC109_MetaG_FD_89888 | JGI IMG/M metagenome (GOLD analysis project Ga0116164, IMG submission 89888) | Active sludge microbial communities of municipal wastewater-treating anaerobic digesters from Hong Kong - AD_UKC109_MetaG | ecosystem: Engineered > Bioreactor > Anaerobic > Digestate... | reverse complement strand
ACTTCCTTGAGCTCCACCTCAAAGTTGCCGATGTAACCAGATATGTTCTTAATGACCGTGTTTATCATCACATCGATGTTCTTGTTCTTGGAAATCTCGTCTGCAAGCTTGTCGACTACGTCCTGGGCCTTGATGTCTGAAGGATACAGTGTAGTGAGTTCGTTCAACATTCCTCCAAGCTTGTCCTTTTTCTCAACGAGATAGACCTTGATACCGGATTCCGCCAGTGCCAGTGCAGCGCTCATGCCAGATACACCGCCGCCTATCACCATGGCCGATTCCTCGACCTCTATCTGACCCTGGTCCAACGATTCCAGCAGACGCGCCTTGGCGACAGACATATTCACAAGCTCCTTGGCCTTCTGAAGAGCGACCTCTGGGTCGTTCGAATGCACCCATGAGCACTGATTCCTGATGTTTGCCATCTCGAAGAGGAACTTGTTGATTCCAACTTCCCTTATCGTGTCCTGGAAGAGGGCCTCATGGGTCCTTGGCGTGCATGCCGCAACGACGACACGGTTGAGGTCGTTGTCCTTGATAGCCTTCTTGATCTTGCCCTGGGCATCCTGTGAACATGCGAACATCAATGTCTCCGCATGCTTGACATTTGGCAATGACAATGCGTACTCCGAGAGCTTGTTGACATCCATGTAACCTGCTATGTTCTTACCGCACATGCAGATGAACACGCCTATCTTTGGTTCATCGTCGGCCTTGATGGCCTTTTCAGGGGACTGCTCGACAGGCTTGATGACGGGCTTTGGCAATATGTCCATGACCATCGCAGCTGCCGCAGAACCCTGGGCAACAGAATCGGGGATATCCTTAGGTGACTGTGAACAGCCCGAAAGGAACACTCCCGGCCTTGAGCTCTCCATGGGGCAGGATATCAGGTCGCGCTCCTTGAAGAACCCGTTCTCGTCAAGTTCGACGCCCAATGAATTTGATAGTTCAGCATTTGACTGTGCGGGCACTATTGCGGATGAAAGCACAAGAAGGTCGAACTTCTCTTCCTTGATCTCTCCCGTGTAAGTGTCCTCGTAACGTATGATCACATCGCCGTCCTCATTCTCCCATACCTCTGCCGGACGGGCCCTTACGTACTTCACTCCGGTCTTGTCTGCCTTGTGGTAGTACTCCTCGAACTCCTTCCCATAGGCCCTCAGGTCCATGTAGAATATGTAAGGGTGAATGTCAGGTTCATGTTCCTTGGTGACTAGGGCCTCCTTGGTGGCATACATACAGCATACACGTGAACAATATGGATTTCCAAGCCTCCCACTCCTGGAACCTACGCACTGTATCCATGCGATCTTCTCTGGCTTCTTGCCATCGGAAGGTCTCTGTATGTGTCCACGGGTGGGACCCGATGCGGACATCAGTCTCTCATATTCGATTGCCGTGATAACGTTCTTGTACTTGCCGTACCCGTATTCTGTCCTCATGGTAGGGGCAAGCACGTCAAAGCCTGTAGCCACGATGACGGCTCCCACGTCCACCTCGATTATCTCCTCCTGCTGCTCGAAGTCGATCGCCTCTGCGAGACACGTCTTCTGGCAGATCCCACACTTACCTGTCTTGAAATGCAGACAGTTCTCAGTATCGATGGTGGCGACAAGCGGGGAAGCCTGTTCAAATGGTATATAGATTGCTTTTCTGGTGCCCATGCCATGGTCGAACTCGCTCGGTATGTTCATCTTCTTGGTGGGGCACTTTTCAATACAATCTCCACAGCCTGTGCATTTTTCTTCGATAACGTATCTTGGCTTTTTCTTGATCTTAGCCTTGAAGTTACCAGCTGTTCCTTCGAGTCCTACAACCTCAGAGTATGTCAAAAGTTCAATGTTTGGATGCCTAGATGTTTCGACCATCTTGGGGGCCAAAGTACACATCGAACAATCGTTAGTCGGGAAGGTCTTGTCCAGTTTGGCCATGGAGCCGCCAATGGATGGCGACTTTTCAACCAGATAAACCTTAAAACCCTTTTCGGCGAGGTCCAGTGAGGATTGTATACCCGTAATTCCAGCACCTATAACCAATACACTGGTTTCCTTTTCCTTGCTCATTTTAACACCTACCTAAATGGGTCCATAAAATAGCGCGCCTATGTGAAGGCATAGCTAAAGATATTGGAAGAAAAGAATGAATTGCCATATACCTGACATATTCTAGCAATTTAGTACAAATCACCACTTTTATTCACCTTTCCCTCCCCCATAAAAAGAAAATGATTTCCCAAAATTGGAAATCAGATGTTAATTGTCAAGTTCAATTGCCAATTTAAAAAGTTTTCGTTATAAAAGAAAAAAAATACTCACATAAGAATATATACTAATATAATATTAATATATTGATAATTACTATTTACCGAACAATGTTCAAAATACCTAAAAAAAATAGCATTTATATTTATTAATTGAATGGATTCATAAAATATATTTAGTTATATAATGTATGATATTCTAAAAATCAGTATTATATTCAAATACATCTATTATATGACAAATTGTCTAAAATTATTCAATAATACATCTAAAGCGTCCAATAAACCTGGCACGGTATCCAAATCATTCATTTCCTCCCTTTTACGCCAGGACGCCTCATCGTTTTCCCAGTTGAGAGAAATGTTCAAGGTTCTTGATATGAACAGGAGGGGATGCACGACCCAGTCGAATCCCGTATATGGTATTCGGAAGGCATTTCCCTCCGCGATCAGTTTGACATCCATGGGAGAAATGCCAGTTTCCTCCTCAATCTCCCTCAGTGATGTATCAATGATCGACTCATTCGCCTCAACAGAACCAGAAACGGCAGCCCATTTTCCCTTATAGGATGAAACTTTTGACGATCTCTTCAATAGGAGATAATAATCCCCATTTTTGAGAAAAGAAGTAACTACATGCCGTTCCATTCGACCACAACTATTAAAAGGAACACTTGTTTTTAAATTTAGCTAAAAGCCCGTGATAACGATGAAACTTTATGGATATCTTGTTTCCAGCAAGAATAGGATTAAGATAATGAAGGCCCTTTCGATAGATAGTTCTCTCAAAAGCAAGGAAATATCGAAGAAAACTGGACTTTCATGGCAAACGGCATCTGCGGAGCTGAACAATCTTCTTAAGCTGAGGGTCGTGGAGAAGATTGGTACGGGCTACATATTGACGGAGAAGGGATACTTCCTCATCACCAGGATATCATCGCTCCCTTCATTTGACAAATGGGTATTCGAGAGATATGTTGAGGAACACCAGATCCACAGGATCCCGCCCATGATACTCAAGGATTTTGGAATTTGGGAAAATGTGGAGTTCAAGACGATTCATGCGACGGACTTCTTGGCCAAGGAAAAGGAGGCAATCCTGTCCTGTGACATCCAGTACAGAGGGATAAATCCCAATGTCACCAAGATCGACCTTTCCCTCATCAAGGAGAAGCTTGGAAAGATCCCGATCAAGTTCATATACTCCAAAGAGTCCCTCGAGGACGAGGAATCTTGTGAATACATGCGCGAACAGGCGAACAGCGGCATAGAGATCAGGCTGATCGACCAGGACCAGATGTACATAATCGGTCGTCTGCTCGATATACACCACGCCAATGTCTCTTTCAGGGACAAGGATGGATATTTCGACTTTTCAAACTACATCGTTGGCAACGATGAGGAGTTCATATTCTGGTGCAGGAGAAACTTCCATCACCTTTGGGAGCTCGGCACGCCATACGTCTGAGCGAAAACGAAACCTTTATAAAAGGTATCATTAAGTAGAAATGCGACCCGACGTAGTCTAGTCTGGCCAGGGCAGCGGACTGTAGATCCGCGAATCGCCGGTTCAAATCCGGCCGTCGGGACCATTCTCCATCAATCCATTTTCATTCTAAGATAATCATGTATGTGCGGTGATGCGAAGGCGTTTAAAGACACCCCATGGCATAACTCTGGAACCATTGAAGATCATCTACATTGCCAGCGGCCCGCCACCCACTATCCGCGGGGGTTTCGGGGTGGTCAGCGCAAGTATTGCCCTGTCACTGTCATCAAATGCAATGGGACGTTCAAGCTCGAGCGATATCCTATCGCCTTCGACATTGGTCACCCTGCCAACGGGGCATTGCAGGCCCACACAGGCAAAAAAGGCGTCCCCTTCCCTTATATCCTCCTTTAGAACCTTGTTGCGTCTAAGGGACACTGTTATGCTGGAGGCGACGTTAAGGCTATCCTTCTGCGCAATGATGTAACCTCTCTTGAGCTCATCGGCCTTCACGCCCTTGAGCGACAGGCCCACCCTCTGCAGCGTGGTCGCATTCCTGACGTCACGGTCGTGACTCTGGATGGATTTGATAAGGACCTCCCTTTGCTCAGGGTACAGTGACATCTTGGTGTATACGCCCAGCTCCCCCCTCTTGACGACGCCAAGAATGACGGTTCCCACGCTTTTGACAACGAAATAGTTGTCTATGGGGACCTTCGTGGGACCTTCTGGACGATGCAATCGCGCAAGAAATTCCTCTGACGTTATGTGTTCCTTGAATGTGTTGGGGTCCATTGGTATCATGTCAAAGCATTCAAGACAGGTTCCGTTCACAAGGGCCTGCGCCCTTTCATCCCCAAATTCCCCTGAAACGCATATCACCCCAAGGTCGAAGCCGTGAGCGTCCACCGCCAATATCGCCTCACCCAACGTGGCGCTGGGTTTGTCGAACACCAAAACGGGAAAGTCTATCAGTCCCATGATCTGCATCAGCGATGTTACCTTTTCGGACTTGGGCGAACAATATGTTATCAGGTCCCTTTCCGACGAGTGATTACGGAACTCGATATCGTTTATCGTGCCCTTGTTCCCAAGCCTCTTGAGAAAATCGTTGTCCAACTGCCCAAAGACTCCAACCGTGAACTGCGACATGTTTCATCTACCTTCCGAAACCATTGTCTAAAGATATTATAAAGACTTTGTGTATGGCGGAGGCAAAGAAAGATATAAATTGGCTTGCCCGAAAATAACGGCGGGAAGTGAAAAGATGGAAGAGATAAGGAACGCTACAGGCCTTACTGGAATGCTACGCTCCTTCGCCCAGGTGATAAAGGACTGCGAGCGGAGGGAGAGCATAGCCTTCGTGGGCATGCCCTTCACATGCACCCCCCTGATCGACTTTTTCGTATACGTTATCAGGGACCTTGTGGAAAACAAGTACTATTTCCCGGATCCCGATCTTGGGCGGGGATATGAGCTTTACCTCGGCGGCGACAGGATAGAGTCTGCGCCGGTCGGACCAAGGAAGGTCGACATAGTGGTCGTCATGGGCGGTGTGGCCATGCCGGGGAACTGGGAGGTCGATGATGCCAACGGTGTCATAGAGAAGCTGTCGCACAAGGACACCGTCGTGGTAGGCGCATGTTTCATGGACATGTTCGAGAAGGCAGGATGGATAGGTTCAGTGCCCTTCGACTACATAGAGAACTGTCATATTTCGACAGATGCGTATAAGGTATGACATTGTACGAATATATTTCCCATTTGAAAATAAAAAAGTTTATTAATGTCAGCATGTAGCTTGAAAAATGGACACTAATAACATCAATCCAGCCCCGTTGGGGCTTGCAGCTTTTGGTCTGACAACTGTTTTATTGAATCTTATCAATTCTGAGATAATACCGCACGAGTCCATGGGCATGGTATTGCCACTTGGGCTCTTCTTCGGGGGCCTGGGTCAACTTTTCGCCGGCAACAGGGAGGTCGGGACCGGTAACACATTCGGGTCCACCGCCTTCACAGCCTTCGGGGGATTCTGGATGGCATTCGCCACCATGGTCCTGCTTGAAAACATGGGGATCGTGGCCGAAGTCCCAAAAGCGGGGCTCTCCGCGTTCCTTGCCGGATGGGGGGTCTTTACGATGTACATGACGATACCTACGCTGAAGAAACCCAAGGCGCTGTTCGTCGTCTTCGCATCGTTGACGATATTGTTCTTCCTGCTGGCCATAGGGGTGTATGTCCACAACGTGCACATAATCGCTGGCTACGAGGGCCTGCTCTGCGGAGGAAGCGCGCTCTACCTCTCTGCGGCGGAGATCATCAACGAGACCTTCGAGAGGGAAGTATTGCCCATAGGGAAGAAATCACTAGTCTAAAAAAGGATTGGACGGGAATTTCTTTATGAGGGAGGGAATATCCCGTCCTGTCCATTTATATATACTTTTATTTTCTATTTAAACGTTATCCCTTATAAAAACAATAGTTTTTTTAAATTAAGGTAGCATTTTGAGCAAAAATAATATCATTTTTCTTATCTATAATTTCAAAATAAGTTCAAGAAAAATAGAGTTTATATTTAAAGAAACAACCTTATGAAATTAGAAAAATCAGCCGTATTTCCATTTATATTTATAAAAATACATTTAAATGATTTCATTTTTTAAAATGCCAACTATCAATGACCCCAACAAAATAAATGCTGGGTTCAACCTCTTTTGGTTTCATATCACTCATCCTTCACAAAATCGATTTTGGAAACGCTACAGACAGGACATAGCCAGTCGTCCGATATGTCCTCGAAAGTCGTTCCAGGTTCTATCCCGCCGTCTGGGTCACCTTCTTCTGGATCGTAGAAATAATCACAAACGGTGCATCTGTATTTTTCCATTTTAGAAAACTCCTTTCTTCCTGAATATTATTTCTTTAACATTTATATGTATATTCAGAAGTAAGAAAATTATCATTGATTTTAATCTCTATTAGGCCTAAAAAATAGTATTTTATATTATGAAATTATCTGATAATCTAACATCTCCAGAGGTTTTCCGAGAAAACTATTTATTTATGAATTTTAAATTGCCTTGATGAAAAACGAGACTTATTTAATATTAATTATTATGCTTTTTTCGGTTATGAGCCTCTCCGGATGCATATCTGGCGGAGGAGATAACGACGAAGTAGAAACAACCACGGCACCACCTACCAACGCCCCAACAACTGCCGCACCAACGACGACTGTGCCTACCACTGTGGCACCTACGCAACCACCAACTACAGCCCCCGCCACACCTGCCTATGTGCATAACGAGTGTTCCACATTGTACATGAATCAATATTCAGGCAATACCAGATATTATGGATGCGGCATATCTTCAGATCCAGAGGAGGTATGGTCCCTTGACATTGAAATACCACTCAGTTATATTATGGCAGACTATGACAGGATATTCTATCTTGATAGAACGCAATCAAACTATAAGCTAAAGTGCCGTGATGTCAACACAGGAGACCTGTATTGGGAGACATCTGTGCCCTGGCTAGGTTTTTATGAACTATTACTTCAGGACGAGAAGCTATATATTTTCAAAAATGACGAAGAGAATACCTTGATCTGCTATGATGCCCATGACGGCAGCATGCTTTGGACTTCTGAGGACATATATGATATATATCCAGATGTCGGGGAATTGTATGCTAGAAGCATGAACTGTTCTGATGGAAAGATATTACTCTATTTATCTTCATATCATAATGAAGTTAACAATAATGTGTTTTGCTGTTTCAATGCCAACAATGGAAATATCATATGGCATACGAATAAAAATGAATATGACAATTCCAGTAATCATCCATCAATTGATGGTGGGGTGATGTATTATTCAGCAGCTAAGTTTGAAGATTGGACCTCATACAGCAAAATCATAGGCCTTGATATAGATACTGGAAACGTTGCATATCAATATACTCCCCCTGAGAGGTACGATCAGCTAAATGGAAGAAACATCGTTGTATCAGACGGCCTGATATATGCCATGACGTTTGACAAATCCTATGAAACAGCTAGATGTTGTATGATCTGCATCTCAAAGGCTTCTAACAATATAGTCTGGTCTTCTGATATAGGTGATAACTGGGGGGTTCACTTTATTGTAGGAGCAGACCAAGTCGTTGTTATCATGCAAGAAGAGATCATATGCCTGGACAAGGGAACGGGGAACAAGGTATGGAGCATACCGATGGACTACCACACCGTTAATATTCCGATAGCCACTTCCGACTACTTATTGGTATTCCGTGCTCAGTATCAAGCGGAAATACAACCACAGCTGCTTCTGATAGACAATGAGTCCGGTGAAGAGGTATGGAGATTTACTTTGGATGGCAATTACATACAAAACGGCGCATCTTTCTATGGAGAAAAGATCTTAATAGGAACAGATGTAGGCAAATTATACTGTTTTGAATAATTTTTTTATTCTCTTTTTTATAATTTATTTTTCTACTTTTTTGCCCTGGGATTATATAATATAATTTGAAATTCTATTTAGTACTTTATTTCAATTATTAATATCAAAATACCCATTTTTAAAATATCAAAACATAAACTGGTTTATTTTATAACCGGTTAAAAGACCAACAACACTCTCTTAGTTTTCCTAAATTAGATTTAGATTAACAATAGAAATCTACGATTCTGAAGTATTAGAGAATAATTCAGGCAGAATCAGGCCGACCTAAAGATATTTTCCGTACGGCCCCCTCCAATTGTTCGCCAGTCTTATAAAATCTGAATATCCGTTCTTTATTATGAACTCGATGGCCTGTTTGTATTTTTTATATTTGAACCCGTTTTTACTATAAAAACCATTGATAATGTCACATTTCGGGAAATCAGGGCAATCGGCGCATGTTTCATATCGCTTTTCCTTGAAACAGCATATCTTTATATTACATTTGGCCTTGTTTATGTCCCTTCCGCCTTCACCATAACCTAACTTGCAACCCTTGCAGGATCCGTCGCCCAAGGCCCTGCATGTCTTGCAATAAGCTCCGCAGCATCCGATGTATGCTGCCGGGCCCCCTTGTCTGTCTACGTTTGGATCTGACATCATGTTCACATGCCCGAACGGCCAACAATGAGGATTGTCGATCGATCATCAGTGCGGGGGGCGGGATTTGAACCCGCGGATTCCTGCGAAACTGGATTTCCTATCTGAAAGGCACTTGTCCCAACACTGCATCCCCTTTCCCGGGGAAAAGATCTTAAGTCCAGCGCCTTTGACCAAGCTCGGCAACCCCCGCTCAACGCTAGAACTGGAATATGTACTGATAGTATAAAAAAATAATGAAAAAAAAGAACGTAAAGATAGAGGAGACTATGTCTGTTTGAACTCCTCTATGCCAAAGTCGATGTCCCCGTCCTCAGGGATCATGCCCTTCTTCCTCAATAGCTCCCTTGCCAACAGGTAGTATATGAGCGAGAGGGCCTTTCTGCCCTTGTTGTTTGTGGGCAGAGCGATATCGACATTTGACAACATATTCTCGGAATCGCATAGGGCTATCGTCGGTATCCCGATGTTCGAGGCCTCCTTCAAGGCCTGATAGTCTGCCCTGGGGTCTGTTATTATCAACAGGTCGGGTTCCAAGAAATCGTTGTTGTTCGGATTTGTCAGCATCCCTGGGATGAACCTGCCCGCGACCGACTTGCAGTTGGTGTACTGGGCAAACGTCTTCACCGGCTTGTGCCCGTAAACACGCGTGGATACCACCAGTATGTTCGTCAGGTCGTAATTGGCCAAGAAGTTGGCGACCTGTCTCAGACGCTGGTCCGTCGTCTTTATATCAAGCACGTACAGGCCGTCCTGTCGCACCCTGTAAATGTACTTCTCCATATCCTTTGTCTTTTGTTGAGTACCTATGTGAATACCAGAAGCAAGGTATTGATCAAGGGGAACTAACATCTCATCTGTCAAAATTACACCTCCGACATATGTTCTTTAATCCTTAGATATTCGTTGATGTCCTCTCTCTTGTATATCTCCACATACTCGAAGGAGAGTCCATAGGCCACGTGCCAGCTGCCTTCCTCTACGAACTTTATGCATGAACCCTTGTCCATCTTCGAAATGTTTGACAAGGAGTCCAATTTCAGATAATCGAGATTCCCGGCACGGGCCGTCTCATTGAAATCGTCATCGATAATCGATCCACCGAACACTGCCTTGGGCATCCTCTCGCTGAAGATGCCGCCAAGATACTGATGCAAGGGGAGGCCAAGATACGAAGCTGCGGCCTTGGCACATGCCAAGGAGAAGCCGAATCTTACCCTGTTGTCCTCTATAACATCGCAGAGTATGTCATCGAAGAGCGACTGCTCCAACACGTTGAGGCCCATGAGTTCGGGCACTATCACCGTATAGATGTCGTCTATGTCGGCATCGCTCTTTATCTGTGTCCTGCCAAATGAATTGGCTGTGAACAGGTCTATCTCCAGCAGATTCCTGGACTCGATATACAGTTTCCGCAATGCAAAGTCCTCGACAATGCTCATAGTGAATCCCTCAGATATACAGATAGTATGGTGGGACCGCCGAGATTTGAACTCGGGTGTCCACCACCCCAAGGTGAGAGGATGGTCCAAGCTACCCTACGGTCCCACTCTGTTTTCTTAAACACTAAAGTCCAACACCTCATCTATGAGATTGACATGCACCAAGAACATCCTCCTGCAACAGTAACGCTCGAGTCCGAGGTCGTCAAGGACGTCCTTTGGGTCCTCGCTCAGAATCCTTTCCGAGTACGTTTTGTAGAGGTGGCCTATTGGCTTGCCGCATGTAAAGCACCTTATTGGAATTATCATCTTCTCTACCTGTAAGATTTTTGTCTCTTGGCCCTGGCACCCTGTGAGGACTTGTTGGGTTTATGCTGTTCCGTCCTCCTTGTGTCGCCCTTCAACATTGACCTGTCGACAGCTATGTACCTGTCCCTAAGGTCCATATCACCAGTATAGGAGATTATTCCCTTGGCGATGGCCATCCTGCAGGCATCCGCCTGACCCATCACGCCTCCGCCCTTTACGGTGACATCTATATCAAAGGTCGATGAGATGTCCTCACCAGCTATGAGCAAGGGCTCTATCATCTTTATCCTGGCGAGCTCGGGCTCTACCAGAACGATTGGTTTGTTGTTAACGCGTACACGTCCCTTCCCTTCCTTTAGGACGGCTCGGGCGATGGCAGTCTTTCTCTTTCCACTAGACTGTACGATCTTCAAAATCAATCACCCCTCAGATACTTGGACAATTCGGCAATGGTCACTATCTTGTGCGTGCCCAGATTGTTGCCATCTGCTTTGTCAAGCCTGACAAACTCCGTGTCGGAATACTGCGGAGGCACCCCCTCGAAAACCTTCAGGCGTCTGAAGGCCTCCCTTCCGGAAGGTTTTCCCCATGGCAACATTCCCCTGATAGTCCTGCGAACAAGCCTATCGGAGGTTTTTGGAAATAGAGGCCCCCTTCGCGGGTTGGCCCTGTCGGCCAGGTCCGTCCTGTGCTTGAACCTCTTGTATATATCCTCCCTGTTCCCGGATATGACTATCTTGTCAGCATTGACTATGACAACAGATTCGCCTGCAAGAAGCATCTGGGCCACCTGATTGGCCAATCGGCCCAATATGAGATTATTACCATCTATGTTCATTATCCTAACCCCCGAAGATCCTTATGTTAGACCCCTTGGGATTCCTCTCCAAGAGTTCATTGATGGTAAGGCTCTCGCCAGACTTGTCTATCTTGACCCTGGCTGCGTCGGAGAACTTGAAAGCGGCCACCGTGACCTTGTGGTCGAGCTCTCCTGAACCCAGTACCTTTCCAGGCACAACAATGATTTCACCATCCTTGGTGAATCTGTTTATCTTCGATATGTTTACCTCGCATTGATGACGTGTGGGTTTTGACATCCTTTTGGACAGAGAAACCCATAATGGCACGTTCTCATCATATCCCTTGCTTCTCAATCCCTCGATGAGGGACAGGAGATTGGGATTTGTTTTCCTGATCTTCTTCATTCTTACACCTCCGAACTATGTGTGCGGACCTTCGTCCGCTCGCCCAGCGTGTCTAGTGCGGGGGATGGGATTTGAACCCACGGACTTCTACAAGACAGGGTCCTAAGCCCTGCGCCTTTGACCAAACTCGGCAACCCCCGCTATTCATTGAGCAATTGGTCAAGTTCCTTTGCCTTATTTTCAATGACATTCAAAGCAGTGTTTAATAAATCTTTTGTGTTCATGTTTCCAAATGTCTCGATCTTGAAAATGAACTTGTCTTCCATAGGTTCAACACTGATGATCTTATTCTCGTTGAGTTTCTTGCACGCATCCTCGCATGACCTGCAGAATGTGCATTTGATTACATCGTTCGCAACGACCCTCTCCTTCATCTCAAGGATCTTGACGGGGCAGGCGTTCACGCATTCGCCGCAAAGGTTGCATCTCTCGGGGTCTACCTCTATCACAGGATAGTTCTTGTAACTGGCCAGTCCTGCCTGCCATTTTACATGGTTCCTGCCGAAACCCACTGTGCACTCTGCGTTGAGCGATATGCTCTGGTCCTGTCCGAGCTTGAGTATGGGAAAGCCATCGTTTATGGGCTTGACCTCGGGGTCGTCCGAGACAAGATCCCCGGAGTATATGGTCCTTGGACCTTCGGCCTCAAGGCTCATGGTGACCATCTTGGCGCCTTCCTCCGTGTCCACAGGCGTAGTCATCGGAACGAGCCCCAGTCTGTGGGACACCATCTCGTCGTACAGGGGACTTGAGTTCTTATAGAACACTATGTCGTTGCACGCGTAGATTGGCGTCTCCATCATGACGGTCCTCCTGAGAGTATTGGCAAACGCCACGTCGATGCCCTCTATGATGAAGCTTAACGTATCCTCTTTGTCAACGGGAATGTATTCGATCCTCATTTCTATACCCTTCTACCTCTTCTGCCGCCCTTGGGTCTGGTGCCGTCGTGTGGAATTGGGGTGACATCCTCGATCCTGCCTATCCTGAGCTTGGCACGTGACAGCGCCCTTATGGCCGCCTGCGCCCCGGGCCCGGGATTCTTGGACTTGCTGCCACCGGGTGCCCTCACAAGGATATGCACGCCTATGATGCCCCTGTCCAAAGCCTCCTCAGCGGCCTTTGCGGCCGCCTTCATTGCCGCGTAGGGGGACGACTCCTCCCTGTCGGCCTTCACGATCATGCCACCGGACCATCTGGTTATGGTCTCTGCGCCGGAGAGGTCTGTTATATGGATTATCGTGTCGTTGAAGGATGCGTATATGTGTGCAACCCCCCATTTAGGGTCCTTACTCGCCATCGTTATCAGCCTCCTCCTTCTCTTCGCCCTCTACCTCTTCCTGTACCTTCTTTTCCTTGGGGCTGGATTTTGGTGGTGCGGGAGGTTTCTCACTGACCATCTTAAGGAACGATGAACCTGGGAAGAACGTGATCGTCTCCTCTTCCTCTTTCCTCACAAGGAAACTGGGCGCCGTCACCCTCTTTCCATTGACCATCACATGTCCATGTGTGATCATCTGCCTTGCCTGATTGGATGTCTTCGCCATGCCCTTCCTTATGACCAAGGACTGAAGTCTCCTATCTAGAACATCCTGTATGTTCAGGGCGAGGACAGCGTCTAGGTCATCGTCGTCCTTGAGTATGGATAGTCTCTTCAACCTGTTCAAGAAATCATTAGTCTCCTTTTCGGCCTGTACAGATGTGGCAGCCAGTAGTTTTCTCGCCTGCCCCCTCATGTTCCTGAGAAGGGATTGTGCCTTCCAGATCTCCTTCTTGTTCTTGAGACCATACTTTCTTTTTAGCTCCCTCTCCTCATCGATCCTATCCTTTTGCCAAGGATGGGTGGGGGTCATGTACTTCTTTCTCTTCTTTACCGGATCTCCCATCTATTCACCTACTTCTCCGATCTCTTTTTACGTCTTACTCCAAGGGTGGAACCCGTCCTAAAGGATGATTTGGTCCTCTGGCCTCTCGCGGGCAGGCCGAGTTCGTGCCTGATGCCCCTGTAGGCCCTAATCTTCCTCATGTTGTTTATATCCTCACGGAAAGCCATGGCCAGCTTCGAACCGGTAATATGCAGGTCCTTGCCGGTATCCATATCCTTCCTTCTGTTCAACATCCATTCTGGGATGCCGTTCTCTAACGGGGACTCGAGTATTCTCTCCATGTTGCTTACATCATCATCTGTGATCTCGCCCATCTTGTCTGTTGGATCGTGACCTACCAATATGGCTATGGAACGGGCCATCATCTGGCCTACGCCCCTTATGCCTGTCAAGGCCAGCTGTATCTGAGTGTCCCCCTTTAGGTCTGTTCCACTCACACGGACAATATGTCTGAATTCAGCCATTTTTTCACCTTACGATCTTTCTTGTTTGAATGATAAACTTGTTAGTGAAGCGCCGAGGCAGGGATTTGAACCCTGGTTCTGCGATGCAGAACAAGCTCTCCAGGCTTGCGCCTTTCCAGGCTCGGCAACCTCGGCAACCGACTTAACATTCTCGATTCATTTACCTTTTTAATTCTTTCTATATTAATATCAACGGGCACTTTTCCAGTGTTTCGGGTATGTGCCCTCGCTCATTACCACCCTATGGGTGTCCACAACGAAACCTGAGGCATTCTTTTCATAGGCTTTTGTATCGGCCATCGAGGTACCTATGGCCACAAGTTCCCCCTTGAGGGACATCAATGCGACCTTGCTCTTTCTCCTTATCCTGCCCTCCATCTTGGCAACGCCGGGTATGGCGACGTTAGCGCCATGACATACCGCGTCTATGGCAGAGTCCTTGAGATAGATCTTCGGAAGGTGTTCGACAGCCCGCTCTATTGGATATATTATTTCCCTCAAGGCTGTGGAATCGCCGTT
>Ga0116164_10002041_pt1 | contig 14688 bp, 14 predicted proteins | sample AD_UKC109_MetaG_FD_89888 | JGI IMG/M metagenome (GOLD analysis project Ga0116164, IMG submission 89888) | Active sludge microbial communities of municipal wastewater-treating anaerobic digesters from Hong Kong - AD_UKC109_MetaG | ecosystem: Engineered > Bioreactor > Anaerobic > Digestate... | reverse complement strand
TGCCGTCCGCGTCAAGCTTGAACAGGTAAAATTCGAATTCGGTCCCGAAGTTGACGACGAGGCCTTCCTTTGCGGCGTCGGCAATCGCGCGCTTGAGTATGTTGCGCGTGTCGAGAGGAAACGGCGTGCCGTCGGACTGCCGGATATCGGCAAAGAGACGCACGACGCGACCGTGGCTGGGCCGCCAGGGAAGCGCGTTGAGCGTTTCCGGGTCGGGATGCAGAAGGAGGTCGGAATGCGCCTCGTCCCCGAACCCGCGGATCGCCGACGCGTCGATGGAGATGCCGCTTGAGAAAGCGCGCGGCAGTTCATCCGGCATGATCGAGATATTTTTAGGCATGCCAAACACATCGCAAAAGGCGAGACGGATAAACTTTACGTCCTCTGCGGCGGCATAGTCGACGATTTCCTGTGCGGTATACATTTGTTCTGCATCCTCTCTGAATAAATACTCTGCGGCTGGTTACGTGTATCCGGCGGCGCCGCGGGCCATCGGGACCCGGCCCCTCTCCATCAGTGTATCATATTTCGGCGGCCAAAGCGCCGTTTTGCCGGACCGGCGGGACGCGGCATTGCGCCTGCGTGGCGCCGCCTGCAAACAAAACAGCGGGCCAACCGGCCGGTTATACGCAAAAGCGTTCAGGCGGCGGTAATGTTGACCCGCAGGATGAACGCCGTTGTTCCCCGGCAGTATACATAATATAAGATATACATGTCAAGGGGAAATGAATGATATACACTTGCAAACTGCAAAAAACTGAAAACAAAATATTTTCAGCAGTGCAAAAAAGAAATTTACGCAATAAATTGAGATTATTTGAAGGAGATCCTGCAAAAATAGGCATTGACAAGCCGTCTGCCGCGCTGTATAATACCCGCATATATTTCAGAACGGCAAAGGCGCCGCGGATGGAAACCGTGGTGTCGTTGCCTCTTTTTATAAAGGAAACACAGGAAGAAGAATACAGCAGGAGGAGAAAGTAAAATGGGTAGGGTATCGGAAACATTTGGCTGCAAAGTATTTAACGATGCGGTTATGAAAGCACGGCTGCCGAAAGACACGTACAAGGCGATGCAGACCGCGATTAGCGCGGGACGGCGGCTGGATCTTTCCGTGGCGAACGTAGTGGCAAACGCCATGAAGGACTGGGCCATCGAAAAGGGCGCGACGCACTTTACGCACTGGTTCCAGCCGCTGACGGGCATTACGGCGGAAAAACACGACAGCTTCATTTCGCCTATGGCCGGCGGCAGCGTCATCATGGAGTTCTCCGGCAAGGAGCTCGTCCGCGGCGAGCCCGACGCGTCCAGCTTCCCGTCCGGCGGCCTTCGCGCAACGTTTGAAGCGCGCGGCTATACCGCATGGGACCCGACCAGCTATGCGTTTATTAAAGAAAAAGTCCTCTGCATCCCGACCGCGTTCTGCTCGTATACCGGCGAAGCGCTGGACAAGAAGACGCCGTTGCTTCGCTCTATGGAAGCGATCGACCGTCAGGCGATGCGTGTTTTGAATCTGTTCGGCACGACGGACGCGACGAAAGTCGCAACGACCGTCGGCAACGAGCAGGAATATTTCCTTATTGATAAGGAGATGTATGACCGCCGCCCGGACCTGATCTATACCGGCCGTACGCTGGTCGGCACCCGTTCCCCAAAAGGACAGGAGCTTGACGACCATTATTTCGGTTCGATCAAACCGCGCGTACAGGCGTTCATGGAAGATCTCAATTCGGAGCTCTGGGACCTTGGCGTACTCGCCAAGACGGAGCATAACGAAGTGGCCCCCGCGCAGCACGAGCTGGCGCCGATTTTCTCGACGACCAATATCGCCGCGGACCACAACCAGCTGACCATGGAGATCATGCAGCGCGTCGCGAAAAAGCACGGCCTCGTCTGCCTGCTGCATGAAAAGCCGTTTGCCGGCGTCAACGGCAGCGGCAAGCACAACAACTGGTCAATGTCGACTGACACTGGCGTGAACCTGTTGGAGCCAGGGGAAACGCCCTTTGAGAACGCGCAGTTCCTTCTCTTCCTCTGCGCGGTGATTCAGGCGGTGGACGATTATCAGGACCTGCTTCGCATTTCGGTGGCGAGTGCGGGAAATGACCACCGCCTAGGGGCGAACGAGGCCCCGCCGGCGATCGTCTCCATCTTTGTCGGCGACGAATTGACCGAGATCCTGAAAGCAATCGACAGCGGCTCCGCCTACGGCGGACGCGAAAAGACGGAAATGAAGATCGGCGTGCATGTCATTCCGCATTTCCCGAAGGATACGACGGACCGCAACCGTACGTCCCCGTTCGCCTTCACCGGCAACAAGTTCGAGCTGCGCATGCTCGGTTCGAGCCAGTCGGTTTCGGACGCGAATATGGTGCTCAATACCGCGGTCGCCGAATCGCTCCGCAAATACGCGGACAAGCTGGAATCCGCTTCGGATTTCAAGGTCACGATGCAGGAGCTCGTCAAGAGCGTGATCCACGACCACAAGCGCATCATCTTCAACGGCAACGGTTACGACGAAGCCTGGGTCAAGGAAGCGGAAAAACGCGGACTGCTGAACCTCAAGTCCACGCCGGAATGCCTGCCGTACCTCGTGGCCGACAAGAACATCGAGCTGTTCGAGACGCACAAAGTGCTCAGCGAGACCGAACTGCGCGCGCGTCTTGAGATCATGATGGAGAACTATAAAAAGATCGTGTGCATCGAAGCGATGACCATGCTGGACATGGCGCGGCGCGACATTCTGCCGGCGGCCTGCGCTTTCCAGAAGACGCTCGGAGAAACCATTGCGGCCAAGCGCGCGTCCGTCGGGTCCGCCGACTGCACGTACGAATCGGAAACGCTGGAGACCGCGGCTGCGCTGACGAAGGCCGCTTACGAAAGCGTAAAAGCGCTGGACGATGCGCTGAGCGCCGCCAAGGCCGAAGAAGATGTGAGCAAGGCGGCCCTGATTTGCAGGGACGGCATACTGATTAAAATGAGCGAACTGCGCACGAGCGCGGACGCGTTGGAAACCCTGACTGCTACGAGCGACTGGCCGTATCCGACATACGGAGAAATGCTCTTTAGCGTGAGGTAATAACCTTAGGAGGCGACGATCATGTGTTCGATTATGGGATATCTGGGCAAGCGGATCCCACTGGATATGCTTGTTGACGGATTTTATAAAACAATATCGCGGGGGCCTGATTTGTCGCGTATGCTGAGTGTCGGAGACGGATATTTAATGTTTCACCGTCTTACGATTATGGGACTGGAAAAGAGCGGCATGCAGCCGTTCGAGAGAAACGGAGATGCGGTCGTCTGCAACGGCGAACTGTACGGATTTCGAAAAATGCGCGACGCATTATTTTCCGGATATGACTTCAAGAGCGGCTCGGATTGCGAGCTGCTCTTGCCCATGTACCAGCGTTACGGGACGGACATGTTTTCCATGCTGGACGCGGAGTATGCGCTGATCATCTATGATCACAAAACGGATTCTCTGATTGCAGCGCGGGACCCCATCGGAATCCGGCCGCTGTTTTACGGCTTTGACGAGGACGGGAGCATCCTCTTTGCAAGCGAAGCGAAGAACCTGACGGGGCTGACGGAGACCATCAAGCCGTTTCCGCCGGGACACTACTGGAAGGACGGCGAATTCGTCCGGTACGCAAACCTGACGGACGTCAAGGAATATTCCAAGGACGATTTGGAGACGGTTTGCACCAACATCCGCGAAAAGCTGGAGACGGGCGTACTCAAGCGCCTTGACGCCGACGTTCCGGTCGGCTTCCTGCTCAGCGGCGGACTCGACAGTTCGCTTGTATGCGCCATTGCAAACAAGTTTCTGACGTCCCCGATTAAAACCTTCGCCATCGGCATGCGCGACGACGCGATCGACCTCAAGTACGCCAAACAGGTTGCGGACTATCTCGGGGCCGAGCATACGGAGGTCATCGTTACGACGCAGGACGCCATCGGCGCGCTCAGGGACGTCGTGCGCATACTCGAAACATACGACATCACGACCGTCCGCGCGAGCGTCGGGATGTATCTTGTCTGCAAGTACATCCATGAGAACACGGGAATCCGCGTTTTGCTCACGGGCGAAATTTCCGACGAACTGTTCGGCTACAAGTACACGGACTTTGCGCCGAACGAAGAGGAGTTCCAGAAGGAAGCAAAGAAACGCATCGACGAGATCTATATGTACGACGTGCTTCGCGCGGACCGCTGCATTTCGGCAAACTCGCTGGAAGCGCGCGTCCCGTTCGGCGATCTCGACTTCGTCAAGTATGTCATGCAGATCGACCCGGCGCTGAAGATGAACCGTTTTGGCAAGGGCAAATATCTGCTGCGGCATGCGTTTGAAGGCGATTACCTCCCGCACGATATCCTCTATCGTGAAAAAGCTGCTTTTTCCGATGCTGTCGGGCATTCCATGGTCGATCAGATCAAGGCATATGCCGAAAAGCTCTATACCGACGAAGAGTTCGCCGAGCGCAGCGCAAAGTACACCTTCGCAACGCCCTTTACGAAGGAATCATTGCTGTACCGCGAACTCTTCGAGGCGGAGTATCCCGGACAGGCGCATATGGTCAAGGATTTCTGGATGCCGAACCGCGAATGGGAAGGCTGCAACGTCAACGATCCTTCGGCGCGCGCGCTGTCCAACTATGGCGCAAGCGCGGTATAACGCCTGAACAAACCACCCTCGGGTACTGCGGAAATTCGCTCCTTCCGCAGTACGTTTGGCCGGCCTTCTCCCGTTTTCGGACATCGGGGAGGCCGGCTGCGTTTATTTTGGCGCGGCGACTTTCAAAGACGCGCTGCATGAAGGTGCATCTGCGCGGCGCGCGCTTGACGGAAACTTGACGCGGGCTTTACAATACCCGTATACGGAAAAAGAGGGGGCGAATGGATATGCTGACAGGTACGATCGATTGGATGGAAACGCTCTCCATGCTCGGACGCATTGCGCTTGCGGCCGTTCTGTCGGGCGTGATCGGTTACGAGAGGGAGCATGTTCAGCGGAACGCCGGCATGCGCACGCATATACTCGTCGCGGTCGGCGCGGCGCTGGTCATGTGCTCCGGCGAGTTCCTGATGGAAAAATACGCGGGAACGACAGCAATCGATCCCGCGCGTATGGGTGCGCAGGTCATCAGCGGGATCGGCTTTCTCGGTGCGGGCACGATCATAAAGGAGGGTATTTCCGTTCGCGGGCTGACGACCGCGGCGAGCCTCTGGTGCGTCTCCTGCATCGGCCTTGCGGCGGGATGCGGCAACTACATTCTGGCGATCGCCGTCGGCGTATTGGTCATCATCGTACTCCGCGTGCTCCGGAATCTTGCGCATAATCAGCGCAGGAAGAGCAACCGCATCATCATGCAGCTCGTTCTGTCGATGGAAGGGGACAGCCTCGTTTCCCTCCAGTCCGATCTGCAGCGGATGGGCTGCATCATCGAGGAGTTCAATTTCTCCATCGATACGGACCATCTGAAACGGCATGTCTACCTGCACCTGATGCTGCCGGACCGCAACAATCTTTCTCCCCTGATGGAGTGCCTTTCCAATATCGACGGCGTGGTCTCGGTCGAATCCGTTTACGAATAAACCCGGCGGGAAGCCGGATGAGACGCAGAAAACATACGGAGAGAATATACACAAACCCTGCGCTCCGGCGAAATACCGGTCCGCAGGGTCTGTTTGCTATCGGTTTGACTGGCTCAATCAACGCACGGCAAGGGAAACGGGCAGAAAAAGAACGGACGTATGCCGCCGCGGGATCAACCTTCCAGCATCTTCAGGATAAAGGCTTTATTGCGTGCGCCGACGGCTTTGTCCGCGATTTCGCCGCCACGGAACACGATCAGCGTCGGAATGCTCATTACGCCAAACTGCGTGGCAAGAGCCGGCTGTTCGTCGATATTGACTTTACAGACCTTGACGGACGGCGTTTCCTCGGCGATTTCGTCGACAATCGGCGAAACCATACGGCACGGGCCGCACCAGGGCGCCCAGAAATCGACCAGGACGGGAACGTCGGATTCCAGGATTTCTTTTCGGAAATTGCTGTTGGTAATATTTACAGTAGCCATGAATAAAACTCCTTTGCTTGGAAAGATATGATGCCGCGCGTACTTTACTTATATTTATTATATCGTATTTCCCGATGGATTTGGAAACGAAAAGGCATAAAATTCGAAACGATTATGGAAGAATTCGCAAGATTCCGGAAAAAAGCACTTTTATTTTGCCGGACGACGGGATAAAGTATAGCAAACGCCGGTTTCGGCGTACACGCGCGGCAAGTATCGCCGCGACGAAGCAGGGAAGGAGGCCGCGGAAGATGCGCACGCTTTCGTTGAAGATCGATAAAGCGCAGGACGGACGCACGGTCAAAAGCCTGCTGAAAAACGAGCTCTGCGCGTCGGATGCGCATATCTCCAGATTGAAGCGCCGCGAAAACGGTATCCTGCTCAACGGCGCGAAGTGTTACGTGACCGCGCGCGTTGTCGAAGGCGACGAGCTGGCGATCGAGATCGGCGACCGGCCGGACAGCCATATCGTGCCGATGCCGTTTCCGCTCGACGTCCGTTTTGAGGACGAGGATCTGCTTATCATCGACAAGCCCGCCGGGATCGCGGTCCATCAGTCGACGCGCGATCCAGGTGAATGTACGCTTGAAAACGCGGTCTGTTACTATCTTGGCGGAAACATTACGCCGCATCCGGTCAGCCGGCTCGACCGCGGGACGAGCGGGCTGATGGTGTTCGCAAAGAGCGGATATATCCACGAGCGGCTGAAGCGCGTGATGCATATGGATGCGTTCACGCGCACCTATGAAGGGATCGCCGTCGGCCGCGTCGAACCGCCGTGCGGGACGATCGAACTGCCGATCGGCATGGCGGAAGGATCGACCTACAAGCACGCCGTCCGGGACGACGGCGCGGCGGCGCTGACAGAGTATGAGACGCTTTCGGCAAACCAGCGCTTTACGCTTTTGAAACTGATTCCGCATACCGGACGAACGCATCAGCTCCGTCTCCATATGGCGGCAATCGGCTGTCCGCTTGCGGGCGACTGGCTTTACGGGCGGGAAGAGCCGGAACTGATCGCGCGGCCCGCGCTGCATTCGGCGGAACTCCGGCTGACACACCCCGTCACGGGGGAACGGATCGAACTGCGCTCGGAACTGCCGGACGATATGCGCGCCCTGATGCAGGACGGACAACAACAAAACAAACGAGAGGGAAAAAGGATATGACGACGAAGGTCATTCATACAAACGGTCACGCAATCGCTCTGATCGGGAGCGAAACGGTGCTGATCACCGACGTGCAGTCTGCGCTGGACCTCATGACGACGGTCCGGTATGAAACGGACAGCGACCGTATTGCGCTGGAAAAGGACGCGGTCGCGGAAGAATTCTTCATCCTGAGCACGCGCCTTGCGGGCGACGTGCTGCAAAAGTTTGTCAACTACGGCGTCAAGCTCGCGATCATCGGCGATTATTCGCGCTATACGAGCAAACCATTGAAGGATTTTATCTACGAAAGCAACAGAGGCAGCCATGTCTTCTTTGTTTCCAGCGAAGGTGAGGCGATTGAAAAACTTGCAAACGCAAAATAATAAGCAACCTAAACAATGGGGCGGTGATTAAACCGCCCCATTGTTTTGTTGCATGTCAGTCGGCCTCGTTCGATGCGAATTCATCGAACGTGATCGGGTCTTCATACTTTTCATATGCGGTTTCAAGCACCGTTCCTTCGATGGTCAGAACCATCGCATCCGCATCGTAACGGGTTAAAAACGTGTTGGCCAGGCTTTGTATATACAACGCTTGCGTTTGCGCGCCGGATTGCCGGACGGCCTGCGCAAAGGCGTCCGACAGGTCGAGCCGCAGGATCGTGCCGGAAATTTCGCCGTCATCGGTGGAAATCGTTTCTTCAGCAAGACCAAACGTGATGGTTGCCCCGTAATCCACGTCCGGCAGCGCGCCGCTATCGACCAGCGCGGAAAGCAGCCCGCGCGGCGAATCCTCAGCCGCCGCGGAAACCGTGGTCAGGCCGGTCAGATCGGCGTTCGGAAGATAGAGCGTGACGTCGATCAGAACCGGCACTGCGGTCGGCTCCGGAGACGGCGTCGCAGTGACCGAAACGGCGACCGTATCGACCGGAGAGGCGGCGTCGGCCGCTTCTCCGGCGCAGCCGGTCAGACAGACCAGCGCAATCAGTATGACCGCGCAGAGAGACGGGAAGACACGGCGCATCAGATGACGCCGAGCGGGATCAGCACCGCGAGCAGGACGATGTTGACGCATGCGAGCGAACCGATCCATTTTTTCTGCGTTTTCGGCTCCTTGTCGTAGATCAGGTAGGAAGCAAGGAAGAACGGAATATAGGTCGTGATGAAGACCGGGATCGCGCCCCACCATGGGTACACCCAGATGAACGCGGGCGTCCACGCAAGGAAGATCTCGACGAGCGAAAAGAACAGCGCGCTGCCGATGGCGAACACGATGCGGTTGTTGACGCCGAGGATCTTCATGTCCTTGTCCTTCGGAAGGAGCTTTGAGGTAAAGCCGGCGACCGCGAACATCATCGAAAGCTCCCAACTGACGCCGATGAGCAGGATAAACGACGTGCTCTCCGGCGAGACCGTCCAGAGCGCATAGCCGGAGAAGTAGCAGATGACGGCGTTTGCGATCTCGTAGAGCCAGTGCACGCTGTACAGCATCAGCGCGGCCGCAATGGCCTTGTAGTTCTTTTTGTTGATTTCGTCGACATACATCATGACAACAAAAGCAAGTAACGCGATGAACGTCCAGTTAAAGTTGGACGGATCGCGAACGGCGGCCTTGGCAAGGTCGGCCAGAGGCTTGTAGGATGGATCGCCAAATAGCATAGACTGATTACCTCCCGAAAATATATAGAATTGTTTGGAAATGAGATCTGGTTGCGTTTATTTTAGCGCGCGCGGCATGGCCGTGTCAATTTGCCGTAAACAAGTCGCCGCGCTTGCGCCGGCCGGCCGATTACCGTATGATGGACGCAAGGCTTTGACCGGGCGCAACGGAGGTCGAAACTTGTTCAGGCGGCTTGAAAAACGCTGGACTTTTCAAAGAATAACAACTATAATAGACACGCGTTATTCTTTAAAATAAATAATGGTATGGGATTTAAACGATATGACGCAAACGCAAGATAACGGGCACAAACGAGAAAAACGAACGCCGCTGGATTCCGGACAGGTGATCTTCCTGCTGGCTGTGCTGCTGCTGACGGTGTTTCTTATCTCCTTTTCGCTCGGGCGTTACGGCGTGCCGCTGTCGCAGGTCGTCAAGATTCTGATCGATCGCGTCGTTCCGCTGAACCAGACCTGGACGGCGGAAATGGAGACCGTCGTGATCAATATCCGCCTGCCGCGCATCTTGATGGCGTGCCTCGTCGGCTGTTGCCTGTCCGCCGCGGGCGCTTCCTATCAGGGCGTGTTTCAAAACCCCATGGCGGCGCCGGACATCCTCGGCGCGTCGTCGGGTGCGGCGTTCGGCGCGGCGCTCGCGATCCTGGTCGGCGCTTCCACGCGCATGATCACGCTGTTCGCGTTTATTTCCAGCATGGTTTCGGTCATCGCCGTGTTTTTAATTGCGCAACGCGCCCCGGGAATGCGGGTCGTGAACCTGATTCTGGCCGGCATCATGGTCGGATCACTGTTTAAAGCGGGAACATCCTACATCAAGCTGGTCGCCGATCCGACCAACCAGCTCCCCGCGATCACGTACTGGATGATGGGTAGTCTGTCCGGTTCCAAACTCAAGGACGTGGGGTTGATCGTCGCTCCAATGGCGATTGGGCTAATTCCCCTGTTTTTACTGCGGTGGCAAGTCAATATTCTGACCCTTGGCGATGAGGAGGCGCGCACGCTCGGCGTCAACACGAACCGGCTGCGGTTTTTCGTGATCGTCTGCGCCACGCTTGTGACCGCCGCCAGCGTTTCCGTCAGCGGCATGATCGGTTGGGTTGGACTGGTGATTCCGCACCTGAGCCGTAAGCTTGTTGGCAGCAACTATCGCTATCTGCTTCCGGCGTCCATGATTGCGGGCGCGACGTTTTTGCTGCTGGTGGACAACGTTTCGCGAAACCTGCTGGCCGTCGAAATCCCGATCGGGATCCTCACCGCGTTCATCGGCGCGCCGTTTTTCATCTATCTGATTTCCAGGCGGGAAAAGACGCTGTAACGATTTGACAGATACGACTATACGACAGGAAAGGAGAAACTGCCTTGAGCATTGAAGTCAAGGACTTAAGCTTTGCATACTGCACGCGCGAAGTGCTCAGGCACGTTTCGTTTTCCGCGTGCTCGGGCGAACTGCTCGCCATCCTCGGCCCAAACGGCGTCGGCAAGACCACGCTGTTTCGCTGCATCCTCGGCTTGCAGCATCGTTACGGCGGAACGATCGAAATCGACGGCGCGGACGCGCATACGCTCACGCCGCGCGAACTGGCGCACCGCGTCGCCTACATTCCGCAGTCGCACGGGCAGGCGTTCAGCTATACGGTGCTGGACATGGTCCTCATGGGGACGACGCATATGGTTTCCACCATGTCCGTGCCGAAACGGCGCGAGATGGACGCCGCGCACGCCGCGCTGGAGCGCATGGGCGTAAGCCACCTTGCCGCAAAGAATTTTTCGCACCTCTCCGGCGGCGAACAGCAGCTGGTGCTGATTGCGCGCGCGCTGGCGCAGCAAACGCATACGCTGCTGATGGATGAACCGACCTCGAGCCTGGATTACGGCAATCAGGCGCTTGTGCTCAAGCAGGTGCGCGCGCTCGCAAACGAGGGGTATACGGTTTTGATATCCACGCACAATCCGCAGCACGCGATCTGGTACGCCGACAGCGCGCTCGCCCTGCTCGACGGCGAAACGGCTGCGATCGGCAAGCCGACGCAGATCCTGGACGAGAGCCTGATCCGCAGGCTTTACGGCGTGGAGGTCAACCTTGTTGAAACGGAACACGGTCCATTGCTTTCTCCGGTTACGGAAGGACGCTGCGGCTGACAGGAGGATTGGACATGTACCTTTGGACGCCGGATTCCATCCGCTTCCGTATCGACGCGGCGGAATACGGCGGGTTTGATGCCGAAATTGCCGCGCAGGTGATGCGTCTTTTGCCTAAAAACGCGCGTATCTGCGACGCCGGCTGCGGCCTCGGCTATCTCGGCCTTGCGCTTTCGACGAAATGCGAATCGGTGACCGCGGTGGACACCAGCGCGGAAGCGCTTGCCGTGCTCAGGCAAAACATCGTCCGGTACGGGGCGTTCAATATCCATGCAATTCAGGATGATCTGTTTTTCATGCACCCGGAAACGCCGTACGACGCGATGGTGTTCTGCTTTTTCGGGCGCGTGGGCGAGACGCTCCGCGCGGCGAAGGCCCAATGCGCCGGCCGGACGATCATGATCAAGAAGAACTGGAAGAACCATCGCTTCTCGCTTGAGGAGAAGCCGCTGAAGGGCTATACGCTCCGGCATACGACGGCGGAGCTGGACGAAATGAAAATACCGTATGACGTCGCGACATTCCCGATTGAGATGGGACAGCCGTTTCGCTCGCTGGACGACGCACTGCTGTTTTTCCAGACGTATGCCGAAGAAAGCGACGGGCGGATTTTGCCGGAACAGATTCGTTCCCGGCTGGTCCGGACGGACTCGGAACATTATCCCTATTACCTGCCGTCCCCTAAAACGCTCGGCATCGTAACGGTGAATACGGGAGACATTCCCGATTCAATAGAGTAAACGCAGGAGGATAGAAAATTGAAAAAAGCATTTGTCGTTTTGCTTGCGGCAATCATGGTGTTCTCCATGTTTGGCTGCGCGCAGCAGGCGGAGGAAGCGACCGCGACGGAAGAGCCGGCCGTAACGGAAGAAGCGGCTGCAACGGAAGAACCGGCCGCGGAAGAGACCGCGGCGCCGACAAGCGTCGAATTCACGGATTCCGTCGGGCGGACGGTCGAGGTTCCCGCGAACATCACCAAGGTCGCGGTTTCCGGCCCGCTGGCGCAGATCGTGCTGTTTGCGCTCTGCCCGGACAAGCTGGTCGGCATCGCAAGCGCTTGGGACGCGTCCGCGGAGGAATATCTTGCGACCGAATATTACAACCTGCCGGAGCTTGGCCAGCTCTACGGCGGCAAGGGCGAACTGAACCTTGAAACGCTGCTGGCCAGCGGCGCGGAAGTCGTCATCGACGTCGGCGAGCCGAAAGACACGATCGTGGAAGACCTCGACGCGCTGCAGGAGCAGACCGGCATCCCGTTTGTGCATATCACCGCGACGACCGAGTCCATGGGCGACGCCTATACGATGCTCGGCGAGCTGCTGGGCCTGGAGGACGAAGCCGCCGTGCTTTCGGCCTATTGCGACCGCGTTTATACCAAGACGGTCGAAATCGCCGACAGCGTCGAAAAAGTCAATCTGCTCTACTGCCTCGGCGATCAGGGGCTGAACGTCATCGCGCAGGGCAGCTACCACGCGGAGGTCATCGACCTGCTTTCCAACAACCTTGCGGTCGTGGATTCCCCTTCCAGCAAGGGAACCGGCAACGAGGTCGATATGGAGCAGATCCTGCTCTGGAATCCGGACGTCATCCTGTTTGCGCAGGGCAGCATCTATGACACCGTTGCCGACGATCCCGCCTGGCAGGAGGTCAGTGCGATCAAAAACGGGACGTATTACGAGGTTCCCTTCGGACCGTACAACTGGATGGGCTTCCCGCCGAGCGTACAGCGCTATCTCGGTATGATGTGGATGGCGCAGTTGCTCTATCCCGACACCGCGCAGTATAATCTCTACGGGGAGGTCGCCGAATATTTCAAGCTCTTCTATCACAGCGAACTGACGGAAGATCAGTATAACGCGTTGGTCGCCAACTCCATCGGCGCGCAGGAGGCGCTTGAACCCGCGGCATAAGAACTGTTTATGGAAAAACTATTTACCAGCATGAGAAACGCGCTGTCCGCCGGCGAGGACGCCGTGCTTTGCACGATCATTGCAAGCTCAGGCTCCACGCCGCGCGGCAGCGGCGCAAAGATGGCGGTGTTTGCCGACGGCTTCACAGCGGGGACCGTCGGCGGCGGCGCCGTGGAATTCGAGAGCATACGGCTCGCAAAAAAAGCGCTTGAAGAAAAGACGACGTTTACGCACGGCTTTAACCTGTCCCCGAACCAGACGGCCGACATCGGCATGATCTGCGGCGGACAGGTGGTCGTGTATTTTCAGTATTTTGCGGGCGGAGACGAGCGGGCGATCGAGCTGTTCGGCGGGATTGCCGCGCTGTTTTCCGAGAGGAAAAACACCTGGCTCGTGACCGAAATCTGCGAAGGGTGCGTCCGTCAGATGGGCGTGTTTTCACATGAGGACGGTCTGCGGTTTACGACGGGGCTGTCGAAAGAGACCGTTTTGCCGATGATCCGGTCCCGTGCGATCCTGCAAAAAGGTGAGCCGACGTATTATGTCGAGCCGCTGACGGTCGCGGGACACGCCTATGTGTTCGGCGGCGGGCACGTCGCGCAGGAATTAGTTCCGGTGATCGCGCACCTCGGGTTCTCGCCGATCGTATTCGAAGACCGCGAATCGTTCGCGACAAAGGAGCTTTTCCCGTCGGCGGAAGGGCTTGTCGTCGGGGATTACGACGATATTTCGAAAAGCGTAACGATAACGCCGGACGATTATGTGGTCATCATGACGCGCGGGCACCAGGCGGATTTCGAGGTGCTGCGTCAGGCGCTTCTGACCGGGGCGACGTATGTCGGCGTGATCGGCAGCCGCAGCAAGATCGCCGCGACGAATAAAAAGCTGCTGGAGGCGGGCATTCCGGAATCGGCGCTCAGGCGGATCCACGCGCCGATCGGGCTTGCGATCCAGGCAGAGACGCCCGCGGAGATCGCGATCAGCGTCGCGGGGGAACTGATCCTGCACCGCGCCCGCAGAAACGGAGGGAACGCATGAGCGGAAGAAAGCATATCCTCGTCTGCGGCGAAGTCGGCGCGGGCAAAAGCACGCTGATTCAAAAGCTGCTCGATCAGACCAACCGCCCGTTGTACGGGTTTGTCACAAAGCGCCTGGAGGCCGACGAAACGGGATTCCACCCGATCTATATCCACCCGGCGGGTACGGACGAGCGGACGCACGCCGAAGGCAACATGATCGGCACCTGCGACACCAAGATACACAATATCAATACGGAGACGTTCAATACGCTTGGCGTGGATTATTTGAAGGCCGAGCCGGACGGACTGGTCGTTATGGACGAACTCGGGTTTATGGAAGCGGAGGCGGAGCAATTCGTCAAAGCCGTGTTCGCGGCGCTGGACGGAGACATCCCCGTGATTGCCGCCGTAAAGGCGCGCTACGACGTGGCGTTTTTAAACGAGGTCCGCGCGCACAAAAATGCGAATCTGTTCACGATTACAAAAGAAAACAGGGAAGCGCTGTATCAGGAGCTCTTGCCTATTGTCTTAAGCTGGAATCTGTGATAGGGTGCTTGATAACGAGATTCGTTTTAGGGAGGTGCCGCAAATGTCGATAGAGGAAATCGGATGCTGCGGGGCATACTGCAAAACCTGCAAGGCGTTTACGACGCATGTCTGCAGGGGCTGTAAGGTCGGCTATGTGACCGGCGAGCGCGACCTGAAAAAGG
>Ga0116164_10002034_pt1 | contig 14712 bp, 28 predicted proteins | sample AD_UKC109_MetaG_FD_89888 | JGI IMG/M metagenome (GOLD analysis project Ga0116164, IMG submission 89888) | Active sludge microbial communities of municipal wastewater-treating anaerobic digesters from Hong Kong - AD_UKC109_MetaG | ecosystem: Engineered > Bioreactor > Anaerobic > Digestate... | reverse complement strand
TTGGGTTGTTCATTTAATCTCCTTTTTCCAAAATAATTCAACCTGGTCTCAAAAGTCGTTTACAAGTGCAACGTACTCGTCTTCCTCATGTTGGTGAATATACATTAATATTGTTTCTCGCATTCGAGCACTAAAGCCCATTTCTTTTAAATCGTTTAATATAATCCCATTATCATCGACCCATATGTTTTCTTTTCTATTCCAAAAAGCGCATGGCCCACTATCAGGCGGATAACTTGAATCAAATATAGACGGCACTGTGAGTAATCTTTCACAAAATTCTATTGCTCCGTTTTGTGTCATTATATGCCTCTCTTAGCATTAAAAATCCGAGATGAATTTCATCAACCGCATATGGGTGATCTCCATAAGCATCAAGAATATCATTTCTGCTTTTACCAAGCAACTCATCGAATTCCAGTATTGCTCCTTCGTCCGGAACATCTAAATCATAATCTAATTCTACAAGAGCAAGTGATTTCTGAAATTCAGGATCATCCGTTGGAGTTGTGCCATTCTTAATATGCTCTTTCGCTTTTACCGGCCCAATTCCATTAACTCCAGAAATATTATCAGAACTATCGCCGACCATTGCTTTATAGAGATTAAATTTATTTGGAGGAAAGCCATATTCATCTATAAAGTTCTGCCTAGTATAGAACCGGCCCGGACTTCTATAAATATAACATCTATCATAACGCAGAAGCTGATTTAGATCTCTATCGTTAGTAAATATAATTACATCGGTGGTATGTTGATCTTTATGATAACAAGTTGAGCACAAATTTTTATTTAAACAAGTGCACTCATTACAAACATCTCCAGTAATACTAGCAATAACGTCATCGGCTTCTGCGCCGTCTCTACTCAATATTTTAGTGCCCATGTCTTCAATAATAAGAGCCATAATCTTTCGAAAATGGCGAAAGACATCATGATCAATTGGGCTGCGTTGAGCTTTATATGTGGCATCCATTTTTGTTCGCTCGAGCTTTTTACGACTCTCTCCGGCAAATATAACTTCCATCGGCGCCCCGTCGACTTTTGAGCGCTGAATACATAGCCGAAGAGAGTCCATAAAACGCAATATTGGTAACCATGGACGGTCAACCCAGCCTTTAGATCCACTATAATATGATTGGTAAAGGAGATTGCTATAGTCTATTAGCAACAATACCCTGGTAGCTGGCCGCCAATCTGTGTTGGGCGGTCTAAATGGCAACAGGGTTATCATTCTGGCTCCTTAATCTTTGAGTAGATCTAGAATAACGCCGTCAACATTGAAGTCTAGCAGAATTGACTGATCGTGATCATGCATGTAGTTCTTTTCTGCGGCCGGCACATTTGGATCAACAAGTTTATCAACATAATCTCCAAGAGAAACATTATTATCCCCGTCTCCATCCCAAACCCATCCGACAACTTGTCCGGCCTGTGTTCTTGGGAAACCAAGTTCTTCATATACATCGTTTAAGAACAAATATCCACGAGCTCGTAACTGATCATTTAGAACTTTGCATTTAAGAGCAAGATGCGAGGCATTATATGTCGGTGTCTGGCACCACTGAGATGATCCAGTATAAGTTCCGTCATCCCGAAATTCTTGTTTCTCGTAATATCGAGAATACATGCTTGGCTCTCCGTGATCGGCCTTTGCGACTTGGATTTCTTTCTTTACTTTCTTTTTCTTACCATCTTCTTCGATAACTTCTTCAGTGACCGTTTGATACTCGGTATCATACATAAAATGATAATCCTTGTCTTTGCCAAGTTCATCGACGACCCGCCCACGATAGCTTTTAAATGCCTTATCTACAACAGCATATGCTGCAGCAAGCGCCGCATTGCGCTGTTTCATAACGCCATGCGCGCTCAATATACAAACAACTCCGCCAGTCATAAGAAGCGCGGAAGGCCAATATAATTTTGCGAAACCAACGGCCGTCTGAGTATAAGTTGTGACTTTGTCTTTGAGTTCGTCCTTATCAGAATATGAGTCTTGGTAATCCTCTTTGGCCCTTTCAATCGCATACATTTTATCTGTATGCTCGTCAATAACTTGATCGGCTTTAAGAGTTGCTTTGCAGGCCAATACGGTTCCTGCTACAATACTAACAATTCCTGCCCCAATTAGAATTTCTGGGGACGCCTTCTTTACTTTAAAAATCGCCTTACTAGCAATATTTTTTACTACTGATGTGTCCATGATTCTCCTTAATAATTGATAAAATAATAAGATAGGTATTGGTTGCTCTAATTAGCAAATATACCTATCTCATTATACGCTTTGTAAATCTTGCGAGCTAATCCTGTGGCTCGTCCTTATCCGCCCGCAATTTGTGCACTTCCTGGCTCGATAAGATTTGCATGCATGATAAAAATATCTCCTTCGCCTCAATATCTGCCCACAACTCGTGCAGTTCCTGGCTCGATAGGTCTACTCCCCGGTCGCCATAGTCCGCGGTTCGCAGGTTATTCAATACGGCACTACTTTCGTCTGTCATTGTCGTCTCCTCTCCTAAAGCTGTCTTCCAACACAATTTGTGCGAGCTAATCTTCTAATTCTGGCTCGCTTTTTTCTTCTACTTTTTTCTTTGTTTTGGTACGATCTTTTTTAATACCCCAAAGAAGTTGACTTCTTCCTTCTTCTTCAAGTGCTTTTGCTGCTTCTTCGGCATTCTTAATTTTTGCCAATTTGTTTGAAATATAAACCTTATTTGACATGTTGTCTCCTATTCATACTGATGGCCAATATAACTATGGATCTCAAGTTTTTTACCAAGAAGAAACCCAATACCTAATTTTTGAAACAGTTCTGTTTGATCGGGCATGTCTTTTCTTTTAGTTATAAGAATACAATTACCGTATTGTAATAACTCAGACTCAAGACCAGTAAATGATTTGCGCCTAAGATCATCAATTGTATGCTTCGTGTATATAATAATTCGCGGACGAGTCCCAGGATCAAACCTTTTTCTCGCCGCAAATATAAATGCCCGTACTTCGACCATTCCCTCGTCTGTATCCAACCCACTAATAACAATGGCTTTTGAGATGCCGTCGCGTTCAAATAAGTCTAGAAGATCATAATCCGAGTACACTTTTATTCCAGCAAATATAAATGGAAGTCGATTTTCTTCTGTAATAGCCATATACATTACAGGCTCTTTGTATAAATATTTTTGACCATGCGCAAGCAATTTTATATGCATTATTACTTCCTTCGTACTTCGCGAACAAAGATCCAAATAAGCCATAGTCCACCAGTAAAAATGGTGAGCAACGCATCAATTGTGAAATTTAAACAACAATAGTGTTTCATTTCTTCTCCTTTTTAATTTTTCCAGTTCCACCACATTTTAACGTGTCTGTCCATTTCTCTACCCATTTGTCTATTAAATCACGCAGAATAGCGGTCACCACACAGATAACAGTAGCAGTAACTGCTGCAATGGCATACCCAGCCAGCATTTCATCGGTTGTCATTCCTCACGCTCCTCATACACAATTTTTGCGTTCTTCCCAGTGTGCAGTCGCCACACCTTGCCATCAAACGCCGGCACTAACCCAGCCTCCCAGAGCTTGACTGCAGATGAAAAGTCGTGTTGGTATTCGATGGCAAAAAACGCTGATATGTAAGCCCCGACCGAAGGCCCGACCGAGGCTCTGACCAAAGCTCCAACCAAATCCTCAACCGATTTCCAGACCGAGGCTCTGACCAAAGCTCCAACCAAATCCTCAACCGATTCCCAGACAGAATCCTCAACCGATTCCCAGACCAAAGCTCCAACCGATTCCAAGACAGATGCCCGAGCCGAAGCCCAAGCCGCACCCCAGACAGAAGCCCATGATTTCAACCAGTCAATCTGTTCGTCGGTCACGCGTTCTACTTCCGGCAACTCTAACGGATTGACAATCCGCTTGACAATCAGCGGCTCAACCACTGTCTTGAAGTCCAGCCTATTCGCCCACTTTTTAGCCGCCTCGCTATCGTCACGGTCGCTGTTTATTTGGTCAATTACAAACCTCTTCGTCAGCGGATTGAACTCATACTTGTTGCACACATCCTCGTCCAGTTTGAAGTGTGCGCAAATATGCGAGTGACTGTCTGCATCATCCGCTTCGAGGTTGGCTTTGCGATATTCCCAGTCCAGAAAGTAATACTCTGCTGGGTGGTTTATCGGGTCTGTCACAAAACTAAAAAAGTTGCACATTATTCACACACCTTCCCGTACACAATAGGCGGCTCTGGAAGTGGCATCCAGTGGGTGACCCACAAATCGTACTCAAATCTTGGTTTTGGGTTTCAAGTTCAGTAATATAGTCTTCCAACTCTTTTTTAGTTTTATCTCGATAGTCGAAATCTCCTGCCAATACAAATGTCCCACCAATAGTTGTGGATGCATTTCCATATTTTGCAATCAATTCAGTTGCAGTTGGTGATAATTTTGTTTGATCTATTTCTTCTTTTTTAAGTTTTTCGTGATTATCTTCCATTCCAGTTCTCCTTTAGAATATAAATAAAGTGCCCTGAATTGTACTCTATCATAACCAGACGGGGTACGCAGTCAGGGCGGCTTAAGCGTGTCTGGTCTTGTTAGTTATCTCGCATATTTAGATAAAACAAGAGCTTCGATGTTTTTTTGAATATCTATTTCTGTTAAATTCCATAAATCAAGATTCATAACAATTAATGGATCTTGATATTTATGTCTTGCTTTTGTCCATGCTTCGTGCAATGTAATTGCTTGTAATATTGTGTAAGTTTGCCATTTATCATTAGTAAATCCACGAACAATAAATGATTTAATTACAGAAGCTTCTTTAAATGGTGACATTTTATACTCCGGTTAGTAGCATATATAATACTCCTATTAGCGCCAAGAGACTAATTAAATATAGAAATAGGTAAAAGAATGCTTCAAGACTTATATTAACAATTTTATCTTCGATAGATTCTTTTTTTAACATTCTGTCGTATAGATGGCGATCAAACATATTTCTCCTTAATATGCTTATTTTTGGGTAAGGATCGGCTCGGCTTCAAAATGAATGATACCCGGTCTACGCCAATTCTTTTGCGCTTCTTTTGAGAATACTTTTACATTACAAACAGTAGAAATAACATCTTCTTGATCGATGCATTCTTTTTTAAGTTTTGAAGCAAAACGCTTATCCGCATCTTCTCTGCTGGATTCGATTGTAGTTAATTTTCCAGAAAAGATGCTACCTACTGATCGAAATTCGAAACTATATTCAAAGCCAAACATATCTACATCAATTGGTTGTGATTGCATTTTTCTCCTTTTTTGTTATTTAGCAAATGGAATAAATTCTAAATCTTTAAACAGTGAGATCATTTCATTGCCAACGGTTTTAAGATGCTTTTTAGCGATAGATACAATATGTTTATGCATCATCTTTAGGTTTTTTAAGTCTGTTCCATAATATAACGACAGCATAGAATCTGTTGCTGTAAGCGTTTGAGTTATTTCGCGCCTGACTACAATTTTGTCACCAGGTAACATATTCGTCCCATCATCTGAACAATAAAGAAATGCTGTTCCTGGTTCGTCAACAGTAATTGTTTCTACAATATTTGTTATTGCAGCAATTTCATAATCCTTACATGGAGAAAGATATGTAGTTAGCCTGATTGTTCTATTATAGCCACGTAATAGAGTTTCAAAAGTATATTTTTTAAAACTTAATTGTGAAATATTGTTTGACATTTTTCTCCTTTTAAATATAAATGGTGCTTCGAGAAGGATTCGGACCTTCAACCTGCGCCTTATAAGAGCGATGCTCTAACCATTGAGCTACCGAAGCCTTAACCGACGAATATAAGTGATTACTCGTCAAATAACGATAGTTGTTTTGGTTCTTTCGCTTTCCGTTTCTCATCGCGTTCTGTAATAGAGCGCGATACAGCGATTACCTGATTATCGGTCATGCGATCAACTTTTTTTTTCCACTTTTCTCCTGGGTATTTGAAATATAATTTTCTTCTTAATTCTAACATATCCATTTTAAATCTCCCTTGGTCTTGGAAGCCGGATGCAATATCCTCTACGAACTCGGTCAACGCTCGCTTCGCTAAGATTTGTCCATCCGTACTTATTATCGGTGAAATTTGATTCAATGCCAACCATATCATAGTAGTCTGCGACAGATACAACATTATATACTTGAATAAGTTCGACCAAACTATCCAAAACCTCTTCTGCTTCTCCTCGGCTCTCAATGATAATATCATCAAGATCTATCTTAGACCGGCTAACTCGTATTGGCTCTCGATCGTCTCTGGTTCTACTAATTCTATTATAAGGAATATATGATCTATCGCGATCTCTATAAATACTGCTTCCTCCGCGCGATCTTCGCTCTCCAAATAGAAGCATTTCAATCCCGCCCCCAACCATATCACTTAGTGTCGATTTCGCGGCCGGAATAAGGACATCATGGAGAATATAATCTCCAACGCTTCTGGTGTCATCACCCAAAAATGCTTCTGAGAATTTTTGCCCCAGGGATTTTTTCTGTCTAATCACCGAACCGGTTACAACTTGCTCGACTTTCTTTTCTTTAATCAGATCTTCAACTACTACTCTCTTGCTTTTTTCTGAATTTGATGGGTATTCAAAATCCCGAATCAATTTCGTTTCTGACATATTATATACCTTCTTTCATTATTAAGGATTTAAATATCGGCATACTGAGTGAAACATTACCATGCTTATCTCTTGATCTACTAAACGCATCAATCTCTATTAGTTTACCAATCGGCGAATTTTCTAGAAAATATTTACGCTCATCATTTGTAAATCCACTACCAACACGAACCGGTACTGTACAGCCTTTAACCTCACAAATAAGAGCAGAAATGCCGCCTTCAATTTTTGTTCCGGCGGCTCCATATTCCATATCAATAACGCGGCCTACAAACTCTTCGGCGCGTTTTACTTTAACTAGCTCGCTGCTTCTTCCAGGAACATATGGGGCATCCAGATTCATCAACATTAGGCCTTCGCGCTTTCTTGCTTTCACACCGTCCATCAAATATGTTAACAATGTAGTATCCGCGCCATCTAATATCCCATACACAGGGACCTTAAATATAGGGCTACCCAATGGAGAACGCCCAAAAAGCTCAGTTAATAATGTTTCTCTATCTTCGCCTATTCTAAGGTCTCCATCTAAACTGAACATATCAAAGCAAATCGCCGATAAATCTTGTTTATTATCTGGATATTGTTGTGATGCTTTTCCGGTTGTTTCGGAACGCAAAATAAAGCTTTCTTGATTTGAGAAATAAAGCGCTTTGTCTACTAGTTCTGTGTCATAAACCATATCCGACGGGAACCAAGGATTTTCTAAATATGATGTTATGTGGCCAAGCCATAAATCTCTTTTCCCAGTCCTGCTATAGCAAGACACTCTTCCTTTATCATCTTTATAAAAGAGGCGACGGACCCCATCTATTTTTTCACTGATTCGCCACAATTTTCCTGTTAAAATATCATGTGCGTCAAAATCCTTAAGATTAATTGCCAATGCCGGTACAAGGTCCACATCGCCTCCTTTTGTCGATTAAAAAAAAGTAGTACAAGATTTTACTCTTGTACTGCTTTTCCTCCTGCTAGGATTCAATTGAGTCCACTGCGACTTCAACCAAATCTTCCACTTCATTGGATCCTTGTCCAATATACATCTTTAGAGCGATTGCTCCTCCGATAACACACGCGCCAATAATCGCAACCTTAACTGGATGCTCCTTGACTACTTCAACTGCCTTTACAACAACATTCTGTACTTTGTCTTTCATTTTAATTCTCCTTTTAATTTTGATTTTTTTAATTTAACTTTCATTATAAGCTTTGTTTTTTTCGCGAACTATTTTCTGGTTCTTCTATAAATATGAAATAGCGCCCCCCTTCTTTATAAATAGTCTGATCTGTGACCATCCCAGAATTTAACATCCAAATCTCGGCATCACTATATGTGTCAAACCATTTTTTAATCATTTGTTTCATAATTAATGGTCCAATATTAAGCCCGCCTTCATTATTAATTTTACTCATTTTCCTCCTTTTTTAATATACCATTTCTAACAGCATGAGTGGCAAGCGCCCAAATACAGAAAAACCACCCAAAAACAATTCCGATTACTAAAGAAATCACTGCGGTAAATAAAATCCAACCTGTCATTTTAATTCTCCTTTTGATAAATATAAAGTCTAAGATTTCTCTTAGACTTTATTCTTTACTACTGTTCATCTTTGTATAACTTTTCGATGATCTTGTCTGTCACCATACAACCAGCAACGCATGCCCCAATAGACATAACTGAATATACAACCCTCGTGGCCGTTGAATCACTTTCTTCAACAACACATTTTACTGCTGCACTTAATACAAGTGCTATTCCTGATTTAATACCAACCGATAACATCAACTCTTTCATTTCCTTTTTCCTTTTCTCTTTTTAATTTAATTTTAACTTTCATTATAAGCTTTGTTTTTTCTGCGAGAGAAAAGTAAAACAAAATATAAAGTCTAAAATTTCTCTTAGACTTTATACTATTCTATTCATCGAATAGAGCTTTAACCATCTCGTCCGCAATGATATATTGCGCACCTCCGACTAGTGCTGTAACAGCCACTAATACTACCTTGTTAGCTACTGCATTTTCCTTTGGGATGGCACTAATAGCACCAATAGCTCCAAGAACAACTCCGATCTTCAAACCATAATTTACTACATTCTTCTTAGTTTGCCTTTTCATTTTCTTTTTCCTTTCTCTCTTTTTAATTTAATTTTTAACTTTCATTATAGTATTTGTTTTTATGCGAGAGAAAAAGAAGGAGTCTCTTCAGACTCATTCTTTTCTGTTTCAGCTTCTTCTGCTGATTTTAGATTGTCGTATAAATCGATTAGCTCGATATATCCATTAATCTTTTCTTCAATATATTCTCCCGCTTTTGATCCAACATATCCCGATATCCCGTAGATCCCGATCTGAATAAACACGTTCTTCGAAATACTTTCCGATACTGCTTTACTCAAAATATCTTTTGTAACTTTTGATGCGCCAATTGCTGCCGCAAACTGTAAACCTTTTCCAACTGTTTTAATAACTTTTCTTCCATCTACTTTGATTTTCATTTCCTTTTCCTCTTTCTTTTAATTTTAACTTTCATTATATGCTTTGTTTTTACTGCGAAAGAGAAAAGGAAAGAGTCTTTTCAGACTCTTGCCTTTAGTATAAAACTTACTGCCTTTGACGACACTATGTCCAACTTTTCATAGTTTAGTATGAGTAAAATCCCTAATAGATTTGCTCCGACGATTAACAATGTATCTGGCGAAAAAACCACTTTCGTTTGGTTGTCTTCCAAAATATCATTAATGTATTTCAATCTTTCTTGATCTTTAACGATCCTTTCCTTTTGCTTTACTTTATCTTCATCACTATATCCACTGGTATCTATTAACATGCCATTCAATATATCATTTAAACAGATTTTATACTCTTTCTTTAACGATTCAATCTCTTTACGATTTAACTTTTTCATTTTTCCTTCTCCTTTTTTTTAATATAACTTTCGTTATAGCCCGTGTTTTTCGCGCGATTTATTCAAATCTAGAATAAACATTGTAATTAAGGACAAGGCATGGTCTCCCTTCTTCTGTTAGTTGACTAGAAAAGTTAACATCAAGCAAACCATTATCAATATTAAAACCAATATCATCTCCTATTTTTGTTGGCTTTAAACCGAGATCAATATAAAATTCATTAAGAGGAATAAACATTTCAGTCATAAGTTGCCGGTTTAGTTCATTTATAATTCTTCGAACCTTCTCAATTTCTGAATTGAAATATCTCCCTGTAATGGAATCGTAACAGAGAACATCTCCTGTTCCAGAGAATATAACATCTGTTGCTGGCGGGTTACTTAGAATTCTGTCTTTGTCAACTTCGTCCCGTACTTTGCGTTCTTTGTTTTCTCCGATGGTCTCAATAACCTTCTCTTGGTATTCCTTGAACGTTGTTTGCGCAAGAGAATATAAACCAGCCAAAGCAGCATTCTTTCTTGTGTGGGCGCTATTTAAGCCAATAATACACCCAATTGTGGCCCCAGCAGATATCCCGGCCGGAATATAACATTTCCATGCTACTTTAATCTTTTCGATGGGAGTTTCACACTCTGCTTCCTCTATAAGTCGCATTGCTTTTGGTGTTGCTTCTACTGCTAGCACAGCAGTTGTAACAGTTCCAGCAACTCCCAAGATTGTTAAAATATAAGTATCGTTTTTTATTAAGAAATTTCCTGCACTTTTAAAAACATTATTAATTATAGACATTCATTTCTCCTTCTGATTTTATTTGTCTAATATTGGTGATTAATAAAATGGTGTTCAAATATGCTCCTTTCAAAAAACAAAAATTTTATCACATAAGAAAAACGTGCGGGCCAAATATAACAACAGAAAAGGAGAAGGAAATTAATTGGTTGCGTATAATTTGACCCGCACAAAAAGAATAGGAGCGCTAATAAATTTTTTCAATAAATTGTAGTATAAATATGCGCTCCTATTCTTACAAAAAAATAAAGACTTTGGGCGAGTAACGAGCTGCCTTCATTAAATATTGCGGGGGGCGTCTTCTTTCATCCAGCCACCAACTCTCGTATCACTACAATATCTCTTTATCTTTCACTATAGGGCTTGTTTTTTTCGCGAGGTTATGTAAATTAACTATCTGCCAGATAATCTAAATATGCTCCCTGATAAACAGCTTCGACTCCTCCTGATTCCGGTCCAAGTCGAACGCCTCCAATAATATAGTCGTCGGACGCAATATTTTCCAATGGGATTGCTTTTGTTCTTATAATATAATGCGGATCCCCAAAAGTTACGCCAGGAACATTTAAAGTCGTTTCTAAATCCATGAATCCACCCAAATATGAATCTACACTAAATCTAGTTACGCCGACATTAATATGTACGTCAACTGCGATCGTACTAATAAAATTAGAAATTAGTACATATAAAATCCCATCTGATAGAAAATCCTTAGGTACAACACCATTAAAACTTGCGTTTTTAGGATCCGATGGAGAATATTTAATCCGTGGCCCATGAACAAATGTGCCTGCAGTAGCAAGAGGCCCGTTCCCCATTGATGATAGATGTATTCTTCGTCTCCTATTTTGAATCTTGTCTGTGGTTATGGCTCCATCTTGTATTCCTGCGGTTGGTATTTGCGCCCCATCTCCACCTTGGTGATCGTGCAAATTTCCATTTGTTACATCATTGGCATTTAAATCATTTATCGCAAGATGTATATCAAGAATATCCTGCGCAGTTAAAACTCTTGCTATTTTTGTTCCACTAGCCCAAGAATATGAGGGCGTTCCTCTTTCTACTTTTATTGCATTGCCTGTTTCATAACTAACAACAGTTACTGTTTCCGTAGTAGCAGTATCAAAACCGAGAGTAAGACGAGTAACATCTCCTATGCCTGGTTGATTCTTAAAAATATTAGAATCGGCAACCGTTAAAGTAGTATCATCTCCATCTATGCCCACCGTTAAATAAGTAGACGGCGAATCTTTTTGTGGTTTATGCAGTGTCATTTAATATCCTTTCTTTAAATAAAACTTTTAATAATTGTTCCAATATCAACGGTCCCATTACCAATAATAATCTTTCCACTATTTGGGGCGCCAGTAAGATTGTCTTTAGATATTTCTTGAACGACTAGATTTTGATCTAAACCATCATCTGTAACAACTCTAACAACATCCCCAATTTTTAAATTAGCAGCATTATAGATTGTTTGAATATCAAGCTCATATGTGACTATTGGTTTATCCAGTTTTGCCAAAAGAGCAAGCCCATAATCATATAATGATTGCTTGTTTTCAAATCTATCGTCATTTATGATACTGGTTATAATACCATAATTTTCAATTCCGTCCGCAGAATCCAAATATTCCAAACCATTGTTAAGATCCTTAATATTTAGTTTTTCTTTTCCATAAAGATATAGCCTGGTGCATATGCTTCTTGGATCGGTCTTTTTTGTTATGCCGGTTATGTTCTTCTTATAACGAATATCTGCGATTGGTGTACTAGAAACCTTTTTCAGATTTAATCCCCAGAGGGAAGAAACATTTTGAGTTGTAAATGACCAATAATAATCATCAGTTAAAACTTTTGGAACAGTTAACACTGCATTTAATATATTTTGATCTTCGAACTCATATAAAAAATGGTTAGTATAATCGCATGATCGTAGCCACCATTTTTTTGGTTCATTTTGATGATGTAGTATATTTCTTAAAACATTGTCGGTATCATCCCCACCAACTCCTCCCCATTTATACTTACCCACTAGCGAACTATCCAATAAAGTACTAAGAACATGCTCCAGTGTATACACAATATCATGCGCGTCTTGATTTGATTGCTCTACTCTTGGCATAATCCGAAAAAGACCAATATACTTATCGCCTCCTCCGGAATTAATATCCCACATCTCAACAAGATTAAGCGGAGAGCAATACTGTTTTTTATCGTCCAAATACGGCAAAGTAAATGTTCCAGACCATACAGAATTCGTCTGAAGAGTATATCCTATATCATATGCATTCTGTAAATATGCCAACCTTTTTTTAGTTTTCCAGTCGTAAACCGTAAGTGGTCTCATACACTACTCCTTTATAACCATCTATTTTGCCAAATAATGGTTGTTTCAAGTTCATTCGCAGGAATTGGACTTGGAACAGATTCATAACCTATTATAAATTTAATTTCATTAGTTCCTTCATTTAAATTAAAAAACACACTCTCATTTGATAAAGAAGAAACATCATGCTCTAAACCAAATAAAACGATCATTGAATCTGTGTCGATAGTTATGGTTTCATTTGGCAGCAAAGAAAGACCTCTTAAATTTATTATTTCGGTTTGGATATCTCCTATATTAAATATATCAATATCACCCACACCAGAGAAATCAACATCGCGTTCCATTATAAGAATAAGTTCTAGTCCGCCATTACCTGCTTGCGATCCTGGGTTTCCTGGGTTTCCTTCAATTATTTCTCCACTGGATTCAATAATGGCATGCGGAGCCATAAGCGCGAATAATGTAGATGCCCCATCATCAATAATAATATCAATGTTGTATATCATTTCTGCTAGAGTATTTAGTTCTCCGGCTCCGTGCGCTTGTCCTTCATATTTGTCGTTTGTTTCTCTGTCAAATCTTCCGCTATCAAATATAAGGCGATCAAACATATCGCCTCCTAACTTTCAGTTACTGTCAATGACCCAATAGGAACTGTTGGTTTAATTCCAGTAATAAGCGGATAATTTGCGCCCAATGCGCCATAATAAACAACACTGCCGCCAGATGCTGCTGTCATAATTGCAGCATAAGCGGCGATTAAACCGTCCGATGAAGGAACTGTAGCAAATTCAATAAGATTACTATTTTTCTTTTCTCCAACCGATCCATTAATTGCGGCCGCTCCCCAAGTAATCGGCTTTCTTGCATAACCAGAATAAGTAACTTCTGTTCCTGTCCCCGCTGCCCCAGGATCTGTCTGAAATAAAGCCAAATATTTTGTTCCGGTTAAATTTATATCTAGTGTTCCTGTTTTGTATGAATTTCCTTTTGGCATGTTATTGTCCTTTCTATATTTCTTCTATAAATCTATGTATAAGCTTAATGGATGTTATTTTTTTATTTGTAAGATTTTTAATGATTATTCTTACTGGTGTTTCTACTGTTCCATTTGTAACCACTTCTACAATTTCATTATTGCTAATAGATTGTTTTTGCTGAACTGCTGTCTCATATGCAAATGGATGAGTTATAGTAAAATCCAATGTAAATTGAGCAAATTCAAGCATTTTTACTGTTGGTGGAGCCGAAGTTAAAAATGCATTATAGTGCATTGTTGGCTCATAATCAAATGTTAACTCCCCGACTCCATTTAACCAACCGGCGATTCTTCGAACTTGCTGTTGAAGATCGACGCCTTCTTGCTTTGCATATGAGCATAAAATACTTTCCTGTCTAGGTTCATAACCACCATCTTCTTGAATAAACGAAGTCGATCGTCCAGGTATTTCAATAAGACTTCTCCTCTTACGAGGAGATAATACTCTACTAGATGGGGTTTCTCTTACTCCATAAACAGAGCTATGAACGCCTTTAAATGTAAATCCTCCTAGCATAATATCATCTCCTCTCTTTTAAGCATATGCGGGTTTAATTCCCCTTGCTCGCATTGCATCTTCTTGCTTACGATATAACTGATCGGCAATTTTATCAATGTCCGCTTCAGAGCGAATTGTAACACCATATAAATTAAATTCATTCTTAATAAGTTGACCAGCTTCCCCAAACGAATTACTGCCATTTTGACGGTCGGCAAGCGAGCTCCTATCTTGATTAAGTTTCGAGACAGCAAGCCCGTATGTTTGTTTTCCCATCATACTATTAAGAGCGTTGGCCCCAGATTGAACGCCAGTAAGATCTAATACTGGACGTATAACTGGGTCTGAATTAATCTCTGTTGATACTGCATCAGAGATTTGACTCATTACTGACTTAAGTCCATCAATAGAGTCTTTGCCGAGTTGCTCGGCGCTTTTAACTACCAAATCTGAGTAGTTATTAATACCAACAATCA
>Ga0116164_10002032_pt1 | contig 14723 bp, 11 predicted proteins | sample AD_UKC109_MetaG_FD_89888 | JGI IMG/M metagenome (GOLD analysis project Ga0116164, IMG submission 89888) | Active sludge microbial communities of municipal wastewater-treating anaerobic digesters from Hong Kong - AD_UKC109_MetaG | ecosystem: Engineered > Bioreactor > Anaerobic > Digestate... | reverse complement strand
CCGAGCATCGCAGGGCCGGACCGGGAGAAGCGAGGACTGTCTGAGCGATCGGAGATCGCGAGTTCCGCAGCGCCGGTCTGGGCCGAGAAGCGCAGGGAACCCCTCGCCACCGGCGAGGGGCAAGTTTCCGGGTGCCTTTTCTTCTGGTTACTCTTCTTTGGGCAAGCAAAAGAAATGAACGCGGGTGCGCTGAGCCCAGCGCAATCGAAAACAATTGCGCCGCCACGCGCATCAACAAATTAACCCGCCGTCAGGCGCGTCAACACCTCTCAACCCCCACCTGACACACAACACCACCCGCTTTGTTGGTATATTTCCGCCCCTGATCCAAGGGTGAACGGACCGATGAGCGACTTCCTGCAACGCGCCGAAGAACTGGTCGAAGCCGGGCGCTACCTTTACGGTCGCAACATGGTGCCTGCCACCAGTGGCAACTTCTCCGCCAGGCTCAGCGACGGCACCTTTGCGGTCACCGTATCCGGTCGTCACAAAGGCAGGCTCACTGTCGCAGACATCATGCGCATCGACGCCGACGGCCACTCGCTGGACGAGCGCCGGCCATCTGCCGAAACCGGCCTGCACACACAGATCTACGCCCGGTTTCCACAGGCGCGCGTGGTACTGCATCCACATTCGGTAAACGCGACGGTCCTGTCGCTGATGTCCTCTGACTCTCTGCTGCTGAGGGACTATGAGCTGCTCAAGGCCTTCCCCGACGTGGCCACGCACGACTGCAGCGTACGCATCCCGGTATTCGGCAACGACCAGGATATCGCCCGGCTCGCCGCCAACGTCGATGCGCAACTGGCCGAGCGGTGCGATGCGCCCGGCTACCTGATCCGTGGGCACGGCTTCTACACCTGGGGAGACTCGATCGGAGACGCCATGCGCCACGTAGAGGCTTTCGAGTTCCTCTTTTCCTGCGAATTGCGACTGCGAGGCAAATGAAATGACCGCATTGACCATCATGGGTGTCGACGGCCAGACACTGCAGACCCTCAATGACCATGCGGTGATCGCCGCTGCACTCGGCGAACTGGGCGTGCAGTTCGAGCGCTGGCAAGCCGAGCAGCCGCTGCCGAGCGATGCCGACCAGGCGGCGGTGCTGGCTGCATATCACGAGGATGTCGAGAAGCTCAATGCACAATACGGCTTTCAATCCGTCGACGTGGTCGCACTCGGGCGCGATCACCCGCAGAAGGCGGAGATGCGCCAGAAGTTCCTGAACGAGCATACGCATGCCGATTTCGAGGTGCGTTTCTTCGTGGATGGTAGCGGCCTGTTCTATCTGCACGTCGGCGACAAGGTTTACCTGGTGCTGTGCGAAAAAGGTGACCTGATCAGCGTACCGGCCAATACCACGCACTGGTTCGACATGGGTGCAAACCCGCACTTCAAGTGCATCCGTTTCTTCACCACACCGGATGGCTGGGTCGGTGAGTTCACCGGCAGCGACATCGCCAAGCGTTTTCCCGATTTCGACACCTTCGTCGCCGGCCTCGCATGATCCAGGCGATCCTGACCGACATCGAGGGGACCACATCCTCCATTTCGTTCGTCAAGGACGTATTGTTTCCCTACGCACGCGAGCACATGCGTGATTTCGTGCAGACACATGCCGACGAGGTACCGGTCAGGCAGGCGCTGGACGATGTAGACAATGCCGTGGGCCACCTGCTGAACACAGAGGACGCGATCGACCAGCTGATCATGTGGATCGACCAGGATCGCAAGATCACGCCGTTGAAAGCGCTGCAGGGGCTGATCTGGGAGGCCGGCTATCGCGACGGCGACTTTCACGGCCACGTCTACCCCGATGCAGTCGATCGGCTACGCCGATGGCAGGCCGACGGTCTCCGCCTCTATGTCTATTCATCGGGTTCGGTGTATGCGCAGAAGCTGCTGTTCGGCCACACCGCACACGGCGACCTCAACCCGCTGTTCAACGGTTATTTCGACACCGTGATCGGTGCCAAGACAGAAGCCGCGTCCTATCGGCGTATCGCCGAGCGCATTGGCCTGCCGGCCGCGTCTATCCTGTTCCTGTCGGATATCGCTGCCGAGCTCGACGCGGCCCGCACTGCGGGCATGGCGACCACCCAATTGGTGCGTGACACCAGCACAATACGTTCGACGCATCCCCGCGCCGCCGGGTTTGACGACATCATCCTCGTTTGAGTCATGTCATTGGCCGTATGCAGTGTGTTTCCATCGCTCGCCCCGCCGGTGCGTTCCTGCCCTGCAAACACACACCAGTTGTGCCAAAGTTGTGCAGGCGCCAAGGCCGCCGGTGCGGACCCTGGCGCCGTGCCGGCAACGCGCCGCAGGCAACAGCGATAAAGCGATTACGCGCACGATTTTTGCAGGCATTCGATTCACGGCCGCGGCTACACGTACTCAAATCAACGGAACACAAGCTATGCCCTCAGACATCGCCGTCTACGGTCTCGGCGTCATGGGACGCAATATCGCCCTCAACATGGTGGATCACGGCCTCCGGGTCACGGTGTACAACCGCACCGCCGCCGTCACCGAGGCATTCGTCGAGGGGCTGCCGGCCGATTCCACGGTGCATGCGAGTTACGACCTTGCCGATCTGGCCGATTCTCTGGCCCGTCCACGCGTGGTGTTTCTGATGGCAACCGCCGGCAAGGTGGTCGATCTGGTGATCGACAGCCTGCTGCCGCATCTCGATGAAGGCGATGTGATCATCGATGGCGGCAATTCCTACTTCCAGGATAGCCAGCGGCGCTGGCAGGGCCTGCGCGAACACGGCATCCGGTTCCTCGGCATGGGCATTTCTGGTGGCGAGGACGGTGCGCGGCACGGTCCCTCGATCATGCCGGGCGGCGACCCGCAGGCGTGGCCACTGGTACGCGACACCTTTCAACGCATCGCCGCGAAGGCCGATGACGGCGAGCCGTGTTGCCGCTGGGTCGGCGAAGGCGGTGCCGGCCACTATGTAAAGATGATCCACAACGGCATCGAGTATGGCGACATGCAGCTGATCGCCGAGGCCTGGCAGCTGATGCGCGATGGCCTGGGCATGACAGCGAGCGAGATTGCCGAGACCTTCGCGCAGTGGAACCGGGGGGTGCTGTCTTCGTACCTGATCGAGATCACGGCCGCCATCCTCAGGGTCACCGATGCGGACGGCACACCGCGGGTCGACCACATCCTGGACGCAGCCGGGCAAAAGGGCACCGGGCGCTGGACCGCCATCGATGCTCTGCAGCTGGGCGTCCCGCTGACGCTGATCAGCGAGGCGGTATTTGCACGCACCCTGTCCGCGATGAAAGACGAGCGGGTGGCGGCGGCGCAGCAGCTGGGCGGCGTCACCACGGGTTTCAGCGGTGACCGGGCAGCCATGCTCAAGGCCATACACGATGCCCTGTATGCGGCCAAGATCATTTCCTACGCACAGGGCTTCCTGCAGATGCGCACAGCTGCGGTCGAGTATGGCTGGCAACTCGCGTTCGGTGAAATCGCCTTGCTGTGGCGAGCCGGCTGCATCATCCGCAGCGGCTTTCTCGACGACATCAAAAAGGCCTTCGACCGGCGTCACGACCTGCCGAGCCTGCTGTTCGACGATTTCTTTGCCGCCGCCCTGCGCGACGCGGCACCTGGCTGGCGCAAGGCGGTGACGCTTGGCGTGGCCAACGGGATACCGCTGCCGGCGCTCGCTTCGGCGTTGAGCTTCTACGACGGATACCGCAGTGCGACACTGCCAGCCAATCTGCTGCAGGCGCAGCGCGATTACTTCGGTGCCCACACCTACCGACGAACCGATCGTGATCCGGAGACGCGCTGGCACACCCACTGGAGCAGTGACCAGACCGAGGTGGCGATCGATGACTGAGGCGTGCACGCTGATCATCTTTGGCGCCACCGGCAACCTGGCGCAGGTCAAGCTCCTGCCCGCGCTGTATCACCTCGAGGCTGCCGGCCTGTTGACCTCCGAGATCCGCATCGTGTGCTCGGGCCGCACCGAGTTCAGCGAGGAAGGGTGGCGCGAGCACGTGCGCAAGACCATCTCCGAGCGTGCCCGCGACCTCGTGCAGGCGCCCAACTGCGATACCTTCTGCCATCGCATGCACTATCACCAGGGCGACATCGCCGACCCGCAGACATTTGAGCGCCTCGCCGCATTGCTGCGCGAGCCCGGGTTCCCCGACAACCACGTTTTCTATGTCTCACTGCCACCGGCCACCTATGGCGGTATCGTCGAATCACTGGACCAGCACGGCATGCTGCACGAAGACGGCGCGTGGCGGCGTGTCGTGATCGAAAAGCCCTTCGGTTCCAGCCTCGAGAGTGCGCAGAACCTGCAACGCAAGGTCAGCCGCCACCTGCGCGAGGACCAGACCTACCGCATCGACCACTACATGGGCAAGGCCATGGTGCAGAACGTACTGGTGTCACGCTTCGCCAACCTGATGCTCGAACCCCTGTGGAACCGCAACTACATCGACCACGTACAGATCACCCGCACCGAGACCCTTGGCGTCGGCAAGCGGGCCGGCTTCTACGAGGGCACCGGCGCGCTGCGCGACATGCTGCAGAGCCACCTGATGCAGTTGATGGCACTGGTCGCCATGGAGCCGCCGGTGTCGATGGACGCAGACGAACTGCGCGACGAAAAGGTGAAAGTACTCAAGTCGATAAGGCCGATTCACCCGGCAGCGGTGGATTCGCAAGCCTACCGGGCGCAGTACGCACGCGGTCACGTCGATGGCGCGAGCGTCCCCGGTTACCTCGAGGAACCCGGCGTTGCCCCTGACAGCGTGACCGAGACCTATGCGGCGCTGCGCCTCTACGTCGACAATTGGCGCTGGCGCGACGTGCCGTTCTACCTGCGCACCGGCAAGCGCATGGCCGAGGCGCGCACCATGGTTGCGATCTGCTTCAAGCAGCCGCCCAAGCATTTCTTTCGCAGCGCCCACATCGAAAGGCCGCCACCAAACTGGCTGATCATGAGCATTGCACCCGAGGAATCGCTGCGCCTGGAGATATCGGTCAAGGAACCGGGTCCGGAGATGAAGACGCGCCAGATCAGCCTCGATGCACCGTTCCGCTGCGAACACCACGCCCGCACCGATGCATACGAGGGCCTGCTGCTCGACGTAATCGAGGGTGACCGCTCCCTGTTCCTACGCTACGACGAGGTGGAATGGGCCTGGCGTATCGTCGATCCGGTACTTGGGGTCTGGGCCAGCGAGCGTGACTACATACCGACCCATCCGGCGGGGCAATGGGAGCCTGAGGAAGTAAGCCGCATCTTCAACAGGGAACACCACCGCTGGCGCCACCTGGTGGATCCGGAATGATCGCCTGGCGGAAGGTCTTTACGCCCGTTATCGTGGCGATCAGGTGCAACAGGTGACGGTGATGCAGGCGGATTGGCAGACCGAGGTGGACGCAGCGGCTGTGGCCGACGTGGCCTGCAGGCTGATCGGTATCGCGGCACGTGACGCCATCGCCGAACGCGGCAGGTTCCGGCTGGTACTGGCCGGCGGAAGCACCCCGATGGCGACATACCAGCGGCTGGCTGCCAGTGATCAGAACTGGAAGCGCTGGATCCTGTACTACGGAGACGAACGCTGCGTGCCGCCCGACGACCCGCAACGCAACAGCCGGGCAGTGATCGCGACCGGCCTTGCGGAAAAGGTGGGGAAGCATTTCCCGATCCCTGCCGAACTGGGCGCCAAGACCGCAGCAACCGAATACCGGGCACGAATCAAGCCGGCGATGCCGTTCGACATGGTCCTGCTGGGCATGGGCGAAGACGGACATACCGCAAGTCTGTTTCCCGGCCATGACTGGCCGGACAAGACCGTGTTTGCAGTAAAAAACTCGCCAAAGCCACCGGCGGAACGCGTGACCCTGGGCGTCAAGGCACTGCAAAACTGTCGCTCGATGCTGATCCTGGTTACCGGAGAACACAAGGCACGCGCCGTGCAGCAATGGCGGGCCGGTGCGGACCTGCCGGTGGCAAGGGTCGGCGATATCGGACAGGCGCTGGTGGTGGTCGAGAGGAAGTGTCTCGAGCTTGCCGCCGATCAATCAGGCAGCTGCGCGGTGCCTTTAGAGTAAGAACGATGACGTCACTCGCAGCAGACATCGGTGGCACCTTCAGCCGGTTATCCTGGACATCCACCGGGGGCACAGCTGAGCAGCGTTTCAGCAATGCCGAATTCGACAGCCTGGAGGCCGTGATCGACCAGGGACTCGCGTTGCACGGCCTTGCCGGCGAGACCATCGACGAGATGGTCCTGGCGTTGCCGGGCCCGGTCCATTGCGACCCCGTGGTGCTGACCAACATCAACTGGCGGGTGCAGCGCGCTGCACTGCAACAACGCTATCGCATCCGGCACCTGACCATTGTCAATGACTTCCAGGCGGCAGCGCTCGGCGCTATTGCCGAACCCTACGAACGCCTCAAGGTCCTGAATGTCGCCACGCCGGAAGAAGGACCGCTGGTGGTGGCCGGTGCCGGTACCGGACTGGGGATGGCGTGGCTGCCCGCATCCGGCTTTTCCGGCCTGCCGCGCGCCACCGAGGGCGGCCATCTTGACTTTGCGCCGAACAACGCGCGTGAACTGGAATTGCATCGCTGGCTCAGCGAACGCTATGGACACGTCTCTTATGAGCGTATCCTGAGCGGCGACGGCCTACTCGATACCTACCGGTTTCTTGCCGGAGGCGACGGGCAGGCAGCGTCACCTGCGCAGATCAAGGCCCTGGCAGACCGGGGCGACGGACATGCCGGTGACGCGATCCGGATATTCGTCGACGTGTTTGCCGGCTATGCCGGCAACCTGGCACTGGCCTTCAACCCCAGCGCAGGCATTTATCTTTGCGGGGGACTCACCGCGCACCTGGCGGACTGGTTCGACCCGACCGCCTTTGCGATTGCCTTTTGCAACAAGGGCCGCATGGCCGACGTCGTCAGACAAATTCCGGTTTTTCTCGTGACCCGGCAGGACACCGGTCTGGCGGGAGCGAAAGCGATTTTGAAAAAGGAACTACAGGGCAGAGCGACATGACAAGCAGTAAGGAACAGCACCATCTGTACAAGTACTACGTCGAACCCCAGGCAGTAAGCGACCTGACCCGCCGCACGCTGGTCCTGGTGCTGGCCGGTGGCGAAGGCTCGAGACTCAAGAACCTCACCAAGTGGCGCGCCAAGCCGGCGGTACCCTTTGGTGGCAAGTACCGGATCATCGATTTCGCGCTGTCCAATTGCATCAACTCCGGACTGCGTCGCATCGGGGTACTCACCCAGTACAAGTCGCACTCACTGATCCGCCACCTGCAGCGCGCCTGGGGCTTCATGCGCCCGGAGATCGGCGAGTTCGTCGAGATCATACCGGCGCAACAACGCCTGCGACCGGAGTGGTACCAGGGTACGGCAGACGCCATCTACCAAAACCTGGATATCGTGTACCGCCACGAGCCGGACTATGTGCTGGTCCTCGGTGGCGATCACATCTACACGATGAACTACGCCAAGATGCTGGCCGCACATGTCCAGGCGGAAGCCGAACTGACGATCGGCTGTATCGAGGCGCCGGCCGATGAGGCCAAGGCGTTCGGCGTGATGTCGGTCGACGAGGACTACCGGATCACCCGATTTGCCGAAAAACCCGCCGATCCCGAATGCATACCCGGCAAGCCCGGCATCGCACTGGCTTCGATGGGGATCTACATCTTCTCGATGGAATTCCTGACCAAGGCGCTGATCCAGGATGCCGAGAACGAGGCATCGGCGCACGATTTCGGCAAGGACATCATTCCCGCCGCCATCGAGAACGCCAAGTCGATCGCCTACCCTTTCCTGAACAACCTGGGTGAACCGGCGTACTGGCGCGACGTGGGGTCTCTGTATTCGTACTGGAAGGCCAACATCGAACTGTGTGACATCGAACCCGAACTCAACCTCTACGAACGCGATTGGCCGATCTGGACCTACCAGGCGCAGAGCCCGCCGGCGAAGTTCGCGTTCGACGACGAGGAACGGCGCGGCCAGGCAATCGATTCGCTGGTAGCTGGCGGCTGCATCATCTCCGGCGCCAAGGTCAAACGCTCGGTGATCTTTTTCAACACCCAGATCGAGACAGGATCGTACGTCAAGGAAAGCGTGATCCTGCCCAAAGTGCGTATCGGCCGGAATTGCAAGCTGACGCGTTGCGTCGTGGACAAGGGCACGGTGATTCCGGACGGCATGGAGATCGGCACTGACCCTGACGAGGATCGCAAGCGTTTCCTCGTGACCGATGAAGGCATTACCCTGGTTACCCCTGGCATGATGAATCAACGCCTGCACTACGAGCGCGACTGACCCATGAACACCACCGCTTCACCGCACATAAACCTGGTGCTGTGCTGGCATATGCACCAGCCCTGGTATCGCGAGAGCCAGGACGGGGACTACTGCCTGCCATGGGTCTACCTGCATGCGCTGAAGGATTATGTCGACATGGCGGCACACCTCGAGGCGCATCCCAAGATGCGCTGTGTGGTGAACTTCACGCCGGTCCTGCTCGAACAGCTCGACGACTATGGGCAGCAGTTCAAAAAGCACCTGAATACCGGGAGTCGTTTTTCCGACCCTCTGTTGAACCTGCTGGCAGGTGTCGAACCGATACCGTCGGATGCGACGCAGCGCATCGAGATCGTCCGCGCCTGCCGGCGTGCACACGCGCCGCTGATGATCGATGTCTACCCGCGTTTTCGCAGCCTGTTCGACATGGTGATGTCGTTCGATGGCAAGCAGGTGGACGAAGACCGCCTGGCCTATATGAACGAGCAGTTCTTTCTCGACCTGCTGGCGTGGTATCACATCGCCTGGCTTGGCCACTCGTTGAAACAACTGCCTCAAGTAAAGGCATTGCTGGAACACGAGGCCGTATTCGATCAGGCGGCTCGGCGTGAGCTGTTACGGGTCATGAGCGAGGCATTCGAAGGGCTGTTCGAACGTTACCGCAAACTGGCGCAGAGCAGTCAGATCGAGCTGTCGATGACCCCGTATGGGCACCCGATCGTCCCCCTGTTGATCGACATGGACTCCATGCACGGTGCCCTGCCCGAGGCGCAGGGCCCGGAGGAAGACAAATATCCGGGCGGCCTGGAACGCGCGCGCTGGCATATGCGTGAGGGTCTGCGGGTATTCGAACACTACCTCGGCTGTCGCCCGCAGGGCGTTTGGCTGTCGGAGGGCGGCGTCAGTAGCGACGCACTGAAGCTGCTCGACGAATTCGACATGGCATGGAGCGCCTCGGGTGAGGGCGTGTGGCACAACAGTCGATTCCTGTCAGGTCTCGAGGCCAATGGCGAGCGCGCCCGGCGCAGCCTGTTCTGCGCCCACGCGGTAGAGGGATGCGAGACGCGCATGTTCTTCCGTGACGACGGACTGTCTGACATGATCGGTTTCGAGTATCAGCAATGGAATGCCGGTGATGCTGCAGCCGACTTCGGTCAGCACCTCAAGAACATCGCCAACTATCTGGGCGACCGCTGCAACGAGCACGTCGTAAGCGTCATCCTCGACGGCGAGAACGCCTGGGAGTATTACCGCGACAACGCGTTCCATTTCATCGGCGCGCTCTACGAGACACTGGCCAACAGCGAACATATCCATCCGATAACCTTCACCGAGGCGCTCGACTACTGCCCACCGCAGGCACTGCCGGCACTGTGCCCCGGCAGCTGGGTGTATGGTTCTTTCTCCACCTGGATCGGCGAAGAGGACAAGAACCGCGCATGGGACATGCTGGTAGAGGCGAAAAAAGTCTATGACCGGGTTACCGGCTCCCGGCGTATCAACGCCGATGACATCATCGACCTGGAACGCCAGCTGGCCATCTGCGAGGGATCGGACTGGTTCTGGTGGTTCGGTGATCACAACCCGGCGGACAGCGTGAGCGACTTCGATCGCCTGTACCGCCAGCAGTTGAAGAATCTCTACCAGATGCTTGGCGAAGAGGCACCGTCGAATCTGGACAGGCCGATCTCGATCGGCGGCGGAAATGCAGAAAACAGCGGTACGATGCGACGTGGTCATGGATGAGGAAACCGGTACCCGCCGCGCGGGCATCCTGCTGCATGTCACTTCGCTGCCGTCGGGACGATTGAACGACGACGCACGTCGCTGGCTGGATTTCATGGCGAATGCCGGGCTGTCCGTGTGGCAGGTACTCCCGTTGGTCATTCCGGACGCCAACGACTCGCCCTATCAGAGCCCTTCCGCATTTGCCACCGACCCGCGGCTGCTGCCGCGGCGCGACGACCCGGTGAACCAGTCGGATTTCGAGGAGTACTGCGTCAAACATGCCCAGTGGTTGGATGACTTCGCGCTGTTCCAGGTCATCAAGCGCCGCTATGCCCAGCAGTCGTGGGTCGACTGGCCCGACCCCTGGCGCCACCGCGACACCAAAGCGTTGCGCACAACGCGCGAGCAGGCGGGTGCTGAAATTCTGCAGATCATGCAGCAGCAGTACCGGCTGGATCGGGCATGGACGGGGATTCGGGAGCATGCGCGTGATCTTGGCATCGAGCTGTTCGGCGACGTCCCGATCTTCGTTGCCCACGACAGCGCCGACACCTGGTCGCGGCCGCAGGACTTTCTGCTCGACGACGAAGGCCAGCCGACCCATGTGACCGGTGTTCCACCAGACTACTTTGCCGAGTTCGGCCAACGTTGGGGCAATCCGCACTACCGCTGGGACAAGATGCAGGAGAACGGTTTCGCCTGGTGGATCGCACGCATGCAACGGCAGTACGAACTCTTCGACATGGTGCGTATCGATCACTTCCGCGGGTTGGTGGCGGTATGGATGATCGAGGCCGCCTGCCCGACTGCCGTCGAAGGTTTCTGGGAGGACACCCCCGGCGATGCGTTGCTCGCCAGAGTACAGGACGCCTTTCCCGATCTTCACATCGTGGCCGAAGACCTCGGCGTCATCACCGAAGAGGTGCGGAAACTGCGGCGGAAGTACCATCTCCCCGGGATGGCCGTGCTGCAGTTTGCGTTCGACCATTTTGCCGACAATCCACACAAGCCAGGCAACATCACGCCCGACACGATCGTGTATACCGGCACCCACGACAATGACACCTGCGTCGGCTGGTTCAGCAAGCTGCAGGCACATGAAAAGGAGTTCGTGTTTCAGGTCCTTGAAACGGCGCCGACGACCGACATTGCCGACCTCATGATCCAGACCGCGATGCACAGCAAGGCATCCCTCGCCATGGCGCCACTGCAGGACTTTCTCGGCCTCGGCAGCAAGGCACGCATGAACACCCCCGGTGTCAGCGAAGGCAACTGGCGCTGGCGATTCGAGTGGGACATGCTGCCCGAGACCCTTCCGGAGCGAATCAAGCACATGATCACCGAAAGCGGGAGGCTGCATGCCCGCTAAACTCCCCTATCCACTGGCCATGCTTCAGCGTGGCGAATCTCACGATCCGTTTGGCCTGCTCGGCCGTCATCAGGACGGCGGGCAAACCCTGGTGCGCGCATTCATGCCGAGCGCCGAGGAGGTCGAGTTGGACGGTGTCGGACCGATGGAGCGCGTGCCCAACACCGACATCTTCGAGATCCGTCTCACGTCGCAGCAGGCGGCCACCCTGCCCGTCCACCACCGCCTGAACTGGGTGGAAAAGGCCGATGGCCAGCGCTGTTCGGTGATTTCGCCGTACAGCTTCGACCTGCTGCTGGCCGATCTCGACCTGCACCTGTTCAACGAGGGTCGACACCACCACATCTACCGCCTGCTCGGCGCTCATCACATCGAGATCGACGGCATCAGCGGCTGTCGCTTCGCGGTCTGGGCACCGGCGGTACGGCGTGCCAGTGTGGTCGGTGACTTCAACGGCTGGAACGGACTGCGCCACCCGATGCGCAGCCGTGGCGCCTCAGGGGTCTGGGAGTTGTTCATCCCCGGGCTCTCGCCGGGCGATCTGTACAAGTTCGAATTCATCAGCCATGCCGGGCACCGGCTGCTCAAGGCCGACCCGTACGGGCAGGCAATGACCCTGCGCCCGGACACGGCGTCGCGTGCGGTCGGCGCAAGCACTTTCGAATGGCAGGATGGTGAATGGCTGGCGCAACGTGCGCATTGGCGCTGGGCGAACGAGCCACTGAGCATCTACGAGGTGCACCCGGGTTCCTGGCGGCACGCGACCGGCGGCGGTTTTCTCAACTTCCGCGAACTTGCCGACCAGCTTATTCCCTATGTGACGGACCTCGGTTATACCCATATCGAGCTGCTGCCGGTGATGGAGCACCCGCTGGACGAGTCCTGGGGTTACCAGGTCTCCGGGTATTTTGCGCCGAGTGCGCGCTTTGGCTCGCCGGACGACCTGCGTTACCTGATCGACCGCTGCCATGCGGCAGGTATCGGCGTCATCCTCGACTGGGTACCGGGACACTTCCCCAAGGACGACTTTGCCCTCGCGCGCTTCACCGGGGATGCGGTCTATGAGCACGCTGACCCGCGCATCGGCGAACACCGCGAATGGGGCACACTGATCTTCAACTATGGGCGGCGCGAAGTCGGCAACTTCCTGTTGGCGAATGCGGTGTACTGGCTGGAGGAATTTCACGTCGACGGTCTGCGTGTCGATGCCGTGGCATCGATGCTGTATCTCGACTACTCGCGAAACGACGGTGAGTGGCTGCCGAACCAATACGGCGGACGCGAGAACATAGAGGCGATCGAGTTCCTGCGCCACGTCAATGCGGTGTTGCACGCGCGCTTCCCCGGTGCACTCACCATCGCCGAGGAGTCCACGGCGTGGCCCATGGTATCGCGGCCCAACTGGATGGGCGGGCTTGGCTTCAGCATGAAGTGGAACATGGGCTGGATGAACGACACGCTGTCGTATATCGAACTCGACCCGGTGCACCGCCGCTATCACCACGACAAGCTGACATTCAGCCAGATGTACGCCTATACCGAAAACTTCGTGCTGCCGCTGTCGCACGACGAGGTTGTGCACATGAAGCACAGCCTGCTCGACAAGATGCCAAACGATGCCTGGCAGAAGTTCGCCAACCTGCGCCTGCTGTTCGCGTGGCAGTACGCCCATCCGGGCAAGAAGCTGCTGTTCATGGGCGGTGAACTGGCGCAATGGCACGAGTGGCGGCAGAGTGAGGCACTCGATTGGCCGTTGCTGCAACAGGACAGCCATCGCGGCATCCATGACCTGGTGTGCGACCTGAACCGCCTGTATCGCTCACAACCCGCCCTGCACCGGCACGACTTCGATCAACAAGGCTTCGAATGGATCGACTGTCACGACAGTGACCGCTCGATTCTGTCCCTGATCCGCCATGGTGACGGGCAGTCCGTGGTCTGCCTGTTCAACTTCACCCCGGTACCGCGCGAAGGCTACCGCATTGGCCTGCCGGCAGCCGGCTCCTACCGGGAAATACTGAACACGGATGCCGCGGTATATGGCGGCAGCAACCTGGGCAATGCGGGCATGGTCGCGGCCACCGCAGATCCATGGCGCGACCGTCCGTGCTCCGCCCTGGTCGACCTCCCTCCCCTTGGGGCCGTATTCCTGCAACGCGAATAACAGCGATGAACGTAGTCTTCTGTGCCAGTGAGGCCTTTCCACTGATCAAGACCGGCGGTCTGGGTGATGTCGCCTATAGCCTGCCCAACGCGCTGGTCGGGCTCGGCGTGGACGTGCGCCTGGTGATACCCGCCTACCGCGCTGTGCTCGGCGGCGTCGAACAATTGCGGGTACTTGGCTGGCTCAAGCTGTCCGGCGGCCGTGAGGTGCGGGTGTTTCAGGCAACGCACCCACAGGTCGCGGCACCGCTGTGGCTGATCGATATCCCGGAACACTTCGATCGGCCGGGTGATCCCTACACGGACGCCACCGGCAAGGACTGGCATGACAATCCGGCACGGTTCACGCTGTTCAGCGAGGCGGTGTCGCGCCTGGCAATGGACGACCTGGGCCTGGGCTGGCGTGCCGACGTGGTGCACGCCAACGATTGGCAGACTGGATTGGTACCGGCGTTCCTGTCACTGCAGGCAAATGCCCCGCGTTCACTGTTCACGGTGCACAACCTTGCCTATGACTGCCAGTTCGACTTTGGCACCTTTCACAGCATGCACCTTCCGGGGCACTGGTGGTCGGTGGATGGTGGCGAATACTATGGCCGACTTTCCATGCTCAAGACCGGCCTGGTGTTCAGCGACCTGATCACCACCGTCAGTGCGCGCTATGCACAGGAGATCCGCAGCGCGGAATTCGGTTACGGCTATGCCAGCATCCTCGAGGCAAATGCGGCCAAGCTCGTGGGCATACTCAACGGCATTGACGACGAGATCTGGAATCCGCAGACCGACCGCCACCTGGCACACCGCTACCATGTCGATGGCAAGATACGAGCCGCCAAGCGTGCCAATCGGCAGGCGCTGCTGAAGGCCTTCGATGCCCCCGCTGTGGCACTGCAGGCGGAGGGGCCACTGGTCGGCAATGTCGGCCGACTTGTGCACCAGAAAGGCATCGACCTGCTGCTTGAGGCAATTCCGCCGCTGCTCGACACCACCGACGCGCTGTTTGTGATCATCGGTTCGGGAGAGGTGGCTCTGGAACGCCAGCTCAGGGGCCTGGCCCAGGCGCATCCGGAGCGCGTGTTCTGTTACATCGGTTACTCCGAGACCCTCGCCCACCAACTCGAGGCCGGGTGCGATATGTTT
>Ga0116164_10002031_pt1 | contig 14724 bp, 8 predicted proteins | sample AD_UKC109_MetaG_FD_89888 | JGI IMG/M metagenome (GOLD analysis project Ga0116164, IMG submission 89888) | Active sludge microbial communities of municipal wastewater-treating anaerobic digesters from Hong Kong - AD_UKC109_MetaG | ecosystem: Engineered > Bioreactor > Anaerobic > Digestate... | reverse complement strand
GATATCATGAATTGCTAAAAACAATACTCGTTTCCGGCTATTCCCGCATTCCGGTTTATAAAGACAGTTTCGACAAAATTGTAGGGATTCTGTATGTAAAAGACTTATTACCACATCTCGAAAAACCTGATGATTTTCAGTGGTCTTCTCTTTTACGACCTGCTTTTTTTGTGCCCGAAACAAAGAAAATCAATCACCTGCTTCAGGATTTTCAAAGAAAAAAAATTCATCTTGCCGTAGTGGTTGATGAATATGGCGGAACTTCCGGAATTGTGACGCTTGAAGATATTATCGAAGAAATTGTCGGAGATATCAGTGATGAATTTGATACAGTGGAAGATGAAGTAAATTATACAAAAATCGATGATTATACTTATCTTTTCGAAGGAAAGACATTGCTCAATGACTTTTGCAAAATTTTAAATATCGATGATGCCATTTTTGAAGATATTCAGGGTAATCCTGACACACTTGCCGGATTAATAATTGAACTTGAAGGGAAAATTCCTAAAATCAATCACAATACTAAATTTCAGCATTTTGAGTTTAAAACAACAAAAGTTGACAACCGGCGTATCCTGCAAATCCAGGTTAACCTGCCTAAACCAAAAGCCTTTAATTAATTGATTTTAAGATTGAAGATTCTACAGATTGTTACGTTTTTTTTCCTCTTTTTCTTACTTTCATGTGGCGATACTTCTTATTATCCTCGTCCTGTCGGTTACATCCGGATTGATTTACCTGAGCATTCATACCAGGTATTTGACACTTCATTTCCCTATTCTTTTCAGTATTCAAAATTTGCAGTTATTCAACATGATGAAATTACTTACCAGGAACCTTTCTGGATCAATCTGGCCTATCCGCAGTTTAAAGGTAAAGTTCATCTGAGTTACAAGAGCCTCGATTCTTTCGACCTTCATACTCTTCAGGAAGATTCGCGACGCTTGGTTTTTCAGCATGCTGAAAAAGCTGTTGGCATCACTGAGTCAGAAGTTTATTTGCCAAAATCCGGAGGATTCGGAATGGTATATTTTATTGAAGGTAAAGAAGCGGCTTCACCTTTTCAGTTTTGGATTACCGACAGTGTGCATCATTTTATGCGGGGCGCTTTGTACTTTAATCATTTACCAAATAATGATTCATTGAAACCCGTTATTGATTTTATTGTAAAAGATATGGACTATTTGTTCGAAACTTTTAACTGGAAATAATTCTCAATCAACAGTTTAATAAAATTGAAATGGTTTTGCAGGAAAGTTTTCCTTGGCACTAATCATTAACATTTCTATCTTTACTCCTTTCTTTTTAGGAATACTTTTTTTAGATGCTTCTCACAATGTAATTTAGTTACATTTGCAAAATTTTATAAAAGTAATTCAGTTACATTTAAATTATTACCCTTATTTATTCAAAATTAAATTGTAAATGAAAATTAAATATCAGGATCTGATTGAGCAAACATTTGAATTTCCCCAGGAAGAGTTTGAAGTTCATGACAATGAGTTATACTTCAATAAAATTCCTTTAATGGATATTATAAAACAATATGGTACTCCGGTAAAGCTGAGCTATTTGCCCAAGATTAGTTCACAAATTCAAAAAGCAAAAAGACTTTTTAATGTTGCAATGGCTAAAGTGGATTATCAGGCTGATTACAAATATTGCTACTGTACAAAAAGTTCTCATTTTTCATTTGTTCTGGAAGAGGCATTGAAGAATAAGATTAACCTCGAAACATCATCAGCATTTGACATTAATATTATAAATGAATTGTACAATTCTGGTCTTATCGGGAAAGATATTTTCATCCTATCCAACGGATTTAAACGCAATCAATATCTTGAAAATATTGTACGGTTGATTAATGAAGGTTTTACAAATACCATCCCGATTCTGGACAACATGGATGAGTTGCAATATTACACTGACAACGTCAGTAAAAATTTTAATGTAGGCATTCGAATTGCTTCAGAAGAGGAGCCAATGTTTTCGTTTTATACGTCCAGACTTGGGATTCGCTATAATGATATTGTGCCTTTTTATCACGAAAAAATAGAGAGTAATCCAAAGATAGGATTGAAAATGCTGCATTTTTTCATCAACACAGGGATCAAAGATACAGCATACTATTGGAATGAATTAAACAAGAGTTTGAATGTGTATGTTGAACTAAAAAAGGTTTGTCCTGAGCTGGATTCGTTTAATATCGGCGGAGGTTTCCCAATCAAGCGCTCGCTGGGATTTGAATATGATTATGAATACATGGCTGAAGAAATTGTAGCGCAGATTAAATCCGTTTGTGATCAGCACGGAGTCCCAGAACCTGATATTTTCACGGAGTTTGGTTCTTTCACTGTTGGTGAAAGCGGTGCTACACTTTATTCTGTTCTGGATCAGAAGCAGCAAAATGATCGCGAGTTGTGGAATATGATCGACAGTTCGTTTATGACTACTCTGCCGGATTCATGGGCTATTAATCAGCGATTTATTCTTCTGCCTATCAACAGGTGGGATGCCGAGTATCAGCGCGTTTGTCTTGGAGGATTAACTTGTGACAGTCAGGATTATTACAATGATGAAGCGCATACCAATGCAGTTTTTTTACCCAAATTTGATAAAAATGATCCTCTTTATCTCGGTTTCTTTCATACTGGTGCTTATCAGGAATCTTTGGGAGGATACGGCGGGATTCAGCACTGTTTGATTCCAGCACCCAAGCATATCATTATTGATTTGGATGAAAATGGGGATTTTTCACCTAAGCTTTTTGCCAAAGAACAATCTTACAAGTCTATGCTTAAAACGCTGGGATTTTGATTGAAATTTGTTTTAGGCAGCTAAATAAAAAAGGGAACATCATTTAACGATGTTCCCTTTTTTATGGTCAAATACTAATTGATTATCTGATGACCAGTTTTTCGATAAACTTACTGGTTTCAGTTTCAATTTCTACAAAATAGATTCCTTTTGTAAGGTTGTTTGTGTTGATTTTTACATTGTAATTGCCTACAGTATTACTGTAAACAGTTTGCCCCATGCTGTTGATGATTTTCACATATTTCTGCATGGAATTGGTAACAATGTTGATTTCATCGGTAGCAGGATTAGGATAGAGGGTCATTTCCTCCATGGTGTATTGCTGTATTCCTGTGAGAGCATCCGGAACCTCTCCTTCACCCGGATTCATATAGAAATTGATAGCTCTGGTCTGCCCTTCTAAAATTACAACATTGTTTACTGTAATTGACTGGTATCCCGGGGCACTGCAAACGATGGTATAAGTACCTCCTGGCAGATTCAGCGTATAGTGGCTTCCAAAAGGAGTGTTATAGGTAACGGCGCCATATTCGGTATTCAGAGCGGAAACCCATGCATCCGGTACCACAAGATGAGTGATGGCATCTCTTACAAAACCCTGAAGCTTACCGTCGAGCGATCCAATGGTTACCTGAGCAGGCAGGGCAACATCAGATTCACCTTCTGGATAAACGGCTGAAACAGAATACCAGTAGCTTCCTGACGAGAGGTTGTAGTCGGTGTAACTGAGGCTGGTAATCAGGTCAGCAATTTTTTGTCCGTCACGGTAAACATTGTACCCAAGGACATCTTCACTGCTATTGGCTGGAACTTCCCAGGTGATGGTAACATCGTTTCCGGATACAGTTGCAGCAATATTTTGAGGTGGTTCAAGATTTGTCTGACTGCCAAAATCGGCGGTATAATCTTCTGTTTCACCATAGCTGAAATTAGCGCAGGGATCAGCAGAGGAGTTTTGCCAGTTGGCACGAATGCGGAGGCGTTTTTGTCCCCAAACATTGGCTGTAGAAGGAACCGTAAAGTTTGTAGTGTAGGTTGTATTTGCCTGAGCAAGTGCAAAGTTGGTAATCAGCCTTTCATTGTCCTCAAAGGTTTTATTATCATTCAGGTCAATCCAAAGACAGGCTTGTTGGTTACTGTAGCCTGTTTTCCATTGTACCTGGTAGGTTTGACCTGCCTGGAGATTGGCAACCATTGAAGTGTAATCACCATAACCACTGGGGCTGCAACCATTTCCGGTCATATTGTTAATTTGCTCGAGGGCAAATCCTTCGAAACCATCACCATACGAGCAGTTAGCTGTTGGATAGCAATAATCTGGGAAAAGCAAAGTGATAACATCCTGTTGAGCTACTCCAAGATCGGCTTCCATTGAAAGATCAAGATCTGCTTCATAACCAGCCGGAACGTTTGCAGAAGCAGAAACATTGAAAGTACAATTTGCAGTAGTACCTGCTGCCATATCTCCCATATTTTGCGGTTGGGTGGTAAGCACTGAAACATAAGGGTCGGATGAAGTGAGTATTCCGGTTACGTCATAAGCAGCAGAAGAGCCGTTATTTTCGACGGTGATAACTATTGGAGCTGTTTCGCCCGGATCAAGCAATCCGTTGCCATTACCACTGGCATCGTTAACGATATATTCCACAAACTTCAAATTTGGAGCATGACCAGTAATCGAAATATAACTGATCCATGTGTCGGTTCCGTTGGTTGAGCTTAAAGTAAACGATACAGAGTGGTTATCAGGAATATTGGCTGAACAGGTCATAGCAAATGCATTGTTTACTGTAACAGTTGCATTAGGTGCTACAACTCCGACAAATGCATAATTATCAGTGATGGTGATGTATTCACTGGTAGTTGAAATGGTGGTTGATACATTTGTGGCCTGTGCAACGCCAACATTTTTCATAATCATGTCAAGGGTGAAGCTTTCGCCATAATCCATCAGTCCGTCATTGTTTCCTGAAGGATCGTGAAGGATGTATGAATCGCCGACTACATAGGGTCCGGTTGGTGGGATGATGTCAACATTGGCTTCATACCTGAAATAGTTTTGTTTGGTAACCGTAACGACCATAGTATTTGGCGGGAGTTGAGGCTCAATAACAATGGTATTGGCACCACCGGTGCTCAGTGCTGTTCCAATAATTTGTCCGTTTACGGTAAGGGCAATAAAAGCACCTTCTGGGGCAATGACAGAAAATGATGAATTTCCACTGTAAAGGATCGGGTTGTGTGTAACTGGCATTACCTGAGGTACTTCAGTGTAAACCTGCATAAATGCACCACCATGCTGATGGAACAGATTGTAGGTTACTGCTTTGTTACTTGTATTGTAAGGCCATTGTGATTGTTGCAGGAAGTATTTCCCTGCAGCCTGACCAAATGCAGGTAAGAATCCGCGTTCCTGAACATAATTGCCGTAGTCGGGCATAAAATCAGGATGGAAATTATCGAACATTCCCCATACAAAAGCGTCGTTTACAAATGAATATGATACTTCGGATGCAGCTATCAAACCAAGTGCACCTGCATTTTGTCCGTTGTAAGTATGACGATGGAATTTTTCAGTAAAGCATTCTCCAGACATATTATATTTACCAGTAAGACAATTGATTGAGAAAACATAAACAAATTCGTTGTTTTCGGTATTTGTCAGACTGTTGATATGATTGCTCTGAAAATCCGGTTCACCCCAACCGGTTTCGCCACCGTGGTCGCGGTGTTGCAGAGCAAAGGCTCCGGTATTAATGGCATTGATAACTCCCTGTGCTGTACCACCTGTCCATCCGCCAAGTTCGGCAGGTGTAGCAGGAATATAATTCATTCCGTTAGGACCAAAATAACTGACTACCTGTTCAGTGTTGGTAGCTGTTGACCATACTGTACTGGGGCTTCCGCTATAAATAGCATTAATACGAACAGGTTCTTTATTATTTGCGCGCCAGTATCCGCCAATAGTTTCGGAGCAAATCTGGAACCAGCGCTCGGTTTGCCAGCCTAGAGCGGTAATAGGATTGTAATAAAAAGCCGGATCAATAGGTGGGTCGGATTCATAGTCAAGCATTTTGGAAACCATGGTTTGCAGGTGAGTAGCATTTTGAGCCGTCATTCTGGCAAAGATCATTTCCGGCATATCGTCGCCATTGACATCGGAAAAAACATTGTCGGATGCACAATAACTATCCCAGATAGGTGAAATGATGCTGTTATTGGCATCTGTTCCGTAATCGGCCATAAGCAATACAGCCACCGGAGGTATTGTCCAGGTATTGTAAGCATTGTTGAAATAGTTTTCCAGAATATTGACAGTGCTTCCACCAATATCATTCAATGTTTTGATACCGGTAAGAATACCTTGTTTTGTACGCCATTCTTTGATTTGCTCTGCATAAGGAAGCCAGATTGGATTATTTGGAATCACGATCAGGTATTCAAATCCGTCATCTTCGGTATAATTGAGTTGCTGCATTCTGGCGCTGTAGTCAATCACAGGCAGGGAATTATAGTTCAGAATAGCATCTTCAAGGATCGGATCAAACCAGCGGCTGCGAAGACGTTCTTCTCCAAACTGGCCGTTCCCGCCTTCAAATACAATTTCTAAATCAACATCACGATAGATGATCAACTCTTTGGTAACCGGATTGTATTGAAATGGGGTTATGCCAAAGATTACAACATCCACACCTCTGTATTCCTTTATTTCGGAAAGCAGGAAAGGCTCGGATGGATAATAGGCATCCTGATTGTAAACGCGTTCATTTTTGTTGTATTCCAGAGGACCGTCTTCAGTATCAAGAGGTATACGTGGTGCAGGTGCAATGGCAATGTCTTTTAAGGTTTCAGTGCGATAGCTTTTTACATTGATTTTGGCAGTAGCACCTTCGGGAATAGCAATTGTACGGCTAAAACCCGGGAGATTTGGCATCCCTTCATCGTTCGGGAGAAAAACCTGTGGCATTGAAATGTCTTTCATTGGAACACCATCAATTTGGTGATCAATGAAATTGAGTGTGGTTACTGAAAAATTAATTCTCACACTTTGATGAGATTCGCTTTTTAGAGTGATTCCGGTTTTGCCCCATGCGTCATTATATTGATATGACTGGGCATTGAGAGCAGCAAATGAGTAAAGCAGTACAAAAAGTAATGCAAATTTACCTTGCTTAGAGATTTTGGTAACAAAATTCATTGTGATAAAGTTTTAGTTAATAAAAATGTTCATTATCTGAATGGAAAATCAAATTCTTAAAAAGAAGCTGTTAAATTTGAGGCGTAAAATTAGTTTTAATTTCTCTAATAATAGAAAAAAAATCGTTCAATTTAAACTAATTAAATTTCTTATCTCATGGATACTAAAAAAGATAAGGTTTTGCAAATTCTCAAAAATTTAAACATTAGTTTTGACCTTTATGAACATCCTCCGGCACCAACCATTGAAGAGGCTCAGAAGTACTGGAAAAATATCGAAGCTACGCATTGTAAAAACATATTTTTTCGAAATCATAAAGGTGACCGTCATTATCTGGTTATTATCGAGCATAGGGCCAATTTGGCTATACATGATCTGGAGAAACGTTTGAAGCAGGGTAAATTGTCGTTTGCTTCTCCTCAGCGAATGGAAAAATATCTGGGTGTTTCTCCCGGTTCTGTCTCTCCGTTCGGACTTATAAATGACTTAAACCATCATGTTCACCTATTTCTGGACAATCATCTGCTGGCATCAGAAAAAATCAGTTTTCATCCCAATCTGAATACCTATTCAGTGGTGATTTCCTTTGAAGATTTTCTCCGTTATCTGAAATGGGTCGGAAATTCATATGAATTTCTCCAACTTTACGATTGATGATAATCCAAAAATTAACAGAAAGTTAACGGAAAATTAATATAGATATTAACTGTTGATGTGACACACTGAAGTAATTTTATACTCAATTTTAAAATGGTACTTAATGGAATCAACTCCTGCCAACCAAACAGTTATTGAGGTTAAAAGAAAATTTGTTCCTATTGTGGTTAATTATCTGGAAAACAAAGCACTTATCTTTAGGATAGTTTCCTCTGAAACTTCAAAAACAACCAAAATACAAATTGATAATCTTAAATCACAGGATGCATTCAGGCTCGGTGTGCAGGTGCAGGTACAACTAATTGATGGAGAACAACTTATTTGATATCTCCTATTTTAGGTTCATCCATTTTATCCCCATGCATCCAAATCCCGGTATGTTGGTTTTTCCAAAAGGACAGCAGGTTCTTATTAGGAAATGAGTTTTAAAACGTGCTGCAATTGTCAGGAATCTGGATGATGGAATGATTACCCTCCCTGTTGATTTTCATTACATTCACCTGATCCTGGGAGTTGATGGTGTACACTTTTGAAAAACAATCAGATGCCTCCTCGTGTGTAGGGTGTGACTTTCTGGTCAGTAAACTGGTTGGTGATGAATTTAAAATACCCTGTCATTGCGATCATAGCTGCATTGTCGGTTGTGAACTGAAAAATCGGCACATAGGTATTCCAGTCCAACTCTTTACCGGTTTGAACCAAAGCTTTCCTCAGTCCTGAATTGGCTGAAACACCACCAGCTATAGCAATTTCGTTAATTTTGAAATGATCCGCAGCGAGTCTTAGTTTCTTCAAAAGAATTTTTACGATAGTCGCCTGCAGTGATGCAGCAAGATGGTGTTTGTTTTTTTGAATGAAATCAGGATCGGATTTCAGCTGATCCCTCAAAAAATAGAGAAATGAAGTTTTTAATCCGCTGAAACTGTAATTAAAACCGGAAATCTGCGGATCGGGAAATGAAAACATTGACGGGTCTCCTTCCTGAGCCAGTTTGTCAATAATGGGGCCACCCGGATAAGGAAGACTCATGATTTTAGCGGCTTTATCGAACGTTTCACCTGCTGCATCATCGATGGTCTGTCCGATAATTTTCATGTTAAAATAATCATTAACCATCACAATTTGCGTATGCCCGCCCGATACAGTGAGACAGAGAAACGGAAATGAAGGAACTTTTTTTTGTTCGTCCGGCATGTGGATGAAATGGGCCAGAATGTGCGCCATCATATGATCCACTTCGATAAGCGGAATATTGAGACCAAGAGTAAACGCTTTGGCAAATGAAGTTCCAACCAGCAATGAACCGAGCAGGCCAGGGCCTCGTGTGAAAGCTACAGCATCCAGTTGATTTTTTGAAATGCCGGCAACAGCGAGAGCTTCATGTATTACCGGAATAATATTTTGTTGATGTGCCCTTGATGCCAACTCCGGTACCACACCACCGTATTTTTGATGTACGCTTTGATTGGCTGTTATATTGGAAAGCAGGACATTATTCTGAAGTACAGCGGCAGATGTGTCGTCGCATGATGATTCAATTCCCAGGATAAAAGCCATTTGCTAAAATTTTTGCAAAAATAAGGTTAATCATCATCTCGCTTGTAAGAATCAAGCACAGCCTCATCATTTTTTTTGTCACTCTGGCCAGATGATCGGCTTTCATTTTTTGAAGATTTGTTGAACAAGTCTTTAAAACTGTCGAATTCACGTCGGTAAAATAAGCCAAGCCCCTGAGTGTATGGAGCATTATTTTCGATAATAGACAGATTGTTCGTGCGGTTAAATGCTTTTACTCTGAATCTGCCATCATTGGTAATTTTGTATTCTACGTTAATGTCGCCTACCACACTACTGGTGTTTTGATTTCGCGATTCGCCCCTGACCCCGAAGTTCCCGTCAATAAGTAATCGATCATTAAACAACTGAGTTCTTAAAGCTACCCTGAGTTCTTCCTCGGTGAGCTGCGAACCGGGTTGATAATCAATTCCAATGTCCACGTCCTTGCTTAGTTTGGACAACCAACTGCTCAATTGGTTTGAAAGCAGCTTAAAGCTTGTTGTTCCCAATGAGGGTGTATTGGCAGTATAGCTGAAATTGCTCAACAACAACAGCGATAAAAACTGCTGACTCATAACGGATTGATCAGTAGTATCGAGTGAAGCAAAAATGATTTCTTTGGTGTTTTCGGGTACATTTTTAAAATCCATTGAAAATCGGATATCAGGATTTATCAATGCATTTTGAAGATGAATAATACATTCAACATCAACACGTGTATTGTAAACCGATGAAGAATCACTTTGCAACTGTAATCCTGAAAGGGTGGTTCTAACGGGATAAACAGCTTTCATATTGAGGGTGGCATCATAAGGACTGCCCGTCCAGCTTATTATTCCGCCCCGACGTATGTTGAAAGTTCGTCCAAATAGATTTTCAAAGTTAAATCTAAAGGTGCCTTCAGAAATCAAATAATCACCAAACATGGTAAAATTGCCATTCTTGCTGATATTCATGCCGATATCACCATTACCAATCCCTTTTATAGTGCCGATGGAATATGGCAGATAGATCTCAATTTCGGCTTTTTCGGTTACATCAAGGTCAAGGTTTATTTCAAGTCCTTTTAGATTTACATTGTAGGTTGTCTGCGTTTCTTCTTCATCAGTGGTGTTGCTGTTTTTAAAAACGATGAAGTCATTGTCGGGGATGCTTACATCAAGCGTGATGGGAATCTGAATTTTGGTTCCGGCTTCCGAACGTGCAATGACATTCATCTGCAGATCGTCCAAAGGGCCTGATATGGTAAAAACTCCTGATGCTACAGCATTTCCAAAAAATTGTTCATTATCGCGTGATGTGGTGTTCATCACTTTAAAATCAGTGTGAGCGATGGACAGATCAAGTGTAAAATTTTTGAAATAATTGTGAGAAATACTCCCTGTGCAGGTCGCTGGGTTTCCGTTTATATCATTAATTTTTAAATCGTTGAGATTAATAATATTTTCATCAATGTTAATTGGACCTGCAAGCGAAAAGTAAGCATTCAGATAATTTATCAGGAATTGTGTACGCATCAGGTTAATGGTGCCTTTTGCAACTGGCTTGGAAGAGGTGCCACTGATTTTGAGATTACCGCTGGCAAGACTTTCCTGACTGATTTTGGCAATGTTATCAATGAATGGATTAATTAAACGAATACCTAAATTGTTGAGTTGCAATTCCATATCGAAGTTTTTATCGGTCCGGGCAGGAAAATAGTTGCCTGAAAGCGAAAGCACTTTCCCAATTCCGACATTTCCTTTGTTGTTTATTTCCAGATCAACCCACAACGACTGTTCGAAGTCGTTCCACCAGGTGGTCAGATTAAGATTGCCCAGTTTTTCTTCATTCAATATTAAATCATCAACAGATACATCGAGTAGAAAATTGGGAATATTGTAAAGTCCCGTGATAGTGGCAGTTCCATCTAATTCTCCATCAATATCCAAATTATCTCCGCTGAATAGTTGGTCAATCTTACTGATATTGATCTTTTTGAAATTCAAGTTCAGGCTGTCAGTGTCTTTTTTCGACAGTGCTCCTTCAATTTCAAAAGCAGATTGCTGGTTAAAAAGGGCGATATTTTTGAAAATAAGCTGGTCTTTTTGAATTTTGAGAGTATTCAGTGGGTTAATTTTCCATTTTTCACCGTCAATAATCACGTTTAGATAGGATAAATGGTTGTTAAATCGATTAATGTCTTCAAGAATGAAACTTCCTTTGATACTGCCGGTGTTCTTTTTCTGATCCGAAAAATCATTCCATGACAAATGATAATTAAGTGAGTCCTGTCGGAATTGTGTAACCATTTTTAAACTGTCCAATCCGATTCCGTTTGGATTTTGTGCTGATGGTTCACTGAAAAATGTTTTCTGGGCAGTAATATCCAAATACATTAGACTGTCGTCTGAAGATGAGGCAATCCGGCTTTCTACAAATCTGACGGAAGCTAGGGTAATTGTATCAGCGCAAAATTCCAGGTCAAATTTTTGATCGCCGGAATGAAACAATCCGTTGAGTTCAGCATAGTGAGCGATGGATATTTGCGGTGCAAAAAGCCGGGTAAGCTGATCTACATTTTTCAGATCAGCCCGGAAATCAATTACCTGAATAGTTCCATTTGCACGTTGGCTGCTGATCTGACCAGGCAGGACATCTGAGTAAGTGCTCATATAGCTTGCAAAAACAGCGGGTAAAGTTGAAAGTTGAAATTGTCCCTGAATACGTGCATCTATCATGTCCGATTTCATCATGATTTTTCTGATCCCATCATCAGCGACTAACGTTGAAATGCAGAGACTGTCAAGGGTGTATCTGTATTCGCCTTCAAGGTATGAGAGCTCATCAATGATAACATTTCCTGAGATTTGGTCGAAAGTGCTGCCGGTGAAATTAATTTTCATTTTGGCAGCGAGTTCCGACCGGCTGTTTCTTTCTGACAGATTCAGCTTGTAAAGATCGGCATGGCGGATATCGGAACTGAAATTAAAAATTGGTTTTTCGCTATTGAAATCAACAAGTCCGTTGAAGTTGAAATCAAGATTTTCGTCGCGCATGGCTAAAAAACCTTCGAATTGCTGTTGTTTGAAGTTCCCGTCAATGTTTATATTTTCATAGTTATAACCGAGCAAATTGATGGATTTCACCATGCCTTTTGCAGTCAGATTAATGCTTTCTTTTGAAAGTCCACTTCCGTTCACATGAAGCTGGAAACTCGTCTCACCAAGTTTTTTTTCCATTTTCAGAAATTTTCCCACATTGAATTGATTGGCCGTCAGGGTTCCTTTATAAGCAATTTCATGACCGGTATGTTTGGTCGTTACTGTGAGATCGGCATTAATTTTCCCAAATCTGCTGTTTAGTCCTATTCTCGAGATAAAATTGTCGGGATAACCTGTGTAAGTACCAGATATCTGTAAAATTCCTGCTGTTTTTAATTGTTCCGGAATGGGAATAGTTCCGGAAGAGTTGGGTAAAGCAAAGGTTGAAAGATCATGGGCTGAAGTGGTAAATTTTTGAATATCGGCTTTAAAGAATGTGGTATAAATATCAGGTAAGCCTTTAATATCAATATTTCCTATGAAAGAGGTATTTTCCCCATAGGTGATATCAAGCGATTTTGCAAAGAAATTATCTACTGTGCCAGACACTTTTCCTTCAATGCCAAAAACATCTGTCATGGTAAACATAGTTGGAGCAAAGTATCCGATATCACTCATGTCAATTATTGTAGGGCGAAAAGTACCAACAATTTTCACTTTTGAGATAAACTGACTGAATGCATTAAAATCAGGGTATTCAAGTTTAAGATCAAGGTTCAGGGAACTATTGTTTGTAAATGCTTTCAGCTTATCTACTGAAATTTCATGTGGGGTAAACCGAACATTACCGGAGAAAGAACTAAGTTTAAAACCACTTTTTTCGCTCATCATCAGATTTGCTATGCTGACTGTAATCGTGTCTCCCCGGATGACAAGGTTATTTGCTTTGAGCGTAATCTCATTCAGATCAGTATTTGAAAAATCAATCCCTTTATTGGTGGAGTCCATCTTGTTTTCGTCAATGTAAACAAAACGGGAGTCCGACACTTCAATATCCTTGAATTTCAATTTCCAGGGTAATTTAGGCTGGGGTACAACCAGGGTGTCAGCAGGGCTTACTGTAAAATGTTCCAAAAACTGGTCTATATTGGTCAACTCACTTCCCTTGGAACGTTTTAGGTAAATTTTTGCATTTTGCAGATTTACCCCGCCAATAGTTACTGATCGTTTCTTTTTTTTAAATCCCGTCAACTTAAATTCAAAACGTTCAGCCTGAATCATTGGATTGCTCTCTCTGTCTTCAATGATGAGGTCTTTAAGGGAAAAGGCACCTCTCAGGGTCAAGTTGATCCTGCTGATTTGTACATTGGTTCCGGTAATGTTTGAAAGCCATGTTGCAGATAATTTGGTAACAAATGTCTGAATGCGTGGATTGGTTAATAGCAGCATGATTACCACCAGCAGTGAAACCAACGCTGTAATCAGATAAAAGCTAATATGGAAAATACGTTTAAAAATTGTTTTTGGTGTTTGGTGAACGTTTGGAAAAATGCGTGAATAAATACTGTTTTCAGGTTTTTAGTTTAAAATAACAGTTTTTTTGCAAAAATATGATTGTTTAGGGTATATTCGCAGATGATTTTATGAGAATTTATTTTGTTTTATTGATTTTTTATTCACCTAAATAATTTAAAAATGAGCATAAAAAATAAATTTTTCCGGGTTGCATGTCTTGTAATGCTTGGTGCTGTTTCGACTTTGTCAGCATTTCAGTCAGCTTTTTCACAGATAACCATTACCCAGTCGGATATGCCATCTCCGGGCGACACGATCCGAAAAAGTCTGAATATTACAACTGGCGGCATTGATTACACAGTTACAGGAGAGAATTTCTCCTGGGATTATTCTACCTTGCAGCCACTCGCCCAAACAGTAGATACTTTTGTAACAGTGAGTTCGGTACCTTTTCTTTATCAATGGGTATTTTTTTCTGTTGCGAATGTTGCCCAGAAGTTTCCCGATCTTGATACAATTCCTGGATTAACCGTCGTCGATCCTTACCGGTTTTTTTATAAAAGTTCATCCAAATACTCAGATGTAGGTTATGCCGCAACTTTGGGAGGTATTCCGCTGCCGGTCAGGCTGAATCCTGAAGACAGGTTGTACAAGCTTCCTCTGAATTACGGCAATATTGATTCCAGTAATGCCAGTGGCTATTTTGGTCTTCAGGGTGTAGGATATATCGGTTTGGAGCGCAAAAGAGTAAACCATGTTGATGGTTGGGGAGCTTTGGTTACTCCTATGGGTACTTTTGATGTGTTGCGTTTGAAATCCACTGTTTATGAAACAGATTCTGTTTTCATTGATTCGCTGAATTATGGAACAACCGTAGAGCGTAATTACACTGAATATTCATGGCTGGCCAATGGATGGAAAGCTCCTGTATTGAAAGTTACTGTTGAAGGTCCG
>Ga0116164_10002027_pt1 | contig 14750 bp, 13 predicted proteins | sample AD_UKC109_MetaG_FD_89888 | JGI IMG/M metagenome (GOLD analysis project Ga0116164, IMG submission 89888) | Active sludge microbial communities of municipal wastewater-treating anaerobic digesters from Hong Kong - AD_UKC109_MetaG | ecosystem: Engineered > Bioreactor > Anaerobic > Digestate... | reverse complement strand
CTTCTCCCTGATCAATACCATCATAAATCAATGTATTTGGATAAAATCCTTCTTTCACGACAAAAGATACCGTATCCGGATCTGAAACAATACCAGCCAGGTCGATCGCTTTTGCAATAAGGTAAGTAGAATCCTGAGCGATGCCGTTCATAATATTATCCAACAGTAAAGCAGGATAATCCGGATTTACATTACCCACTTTCACAAAATACTGTCCGACATCTTCCTGTCCTCTGGTGGAATACCAAACCGTCGAATCCAAATAGCCGTCTTCACCTTCGATCAGGTTGCCCAGCAGGTCTCTCTTTTCTAATCTGAATTCAAAGTAATCCGGTTCGTTGCCCACAAATTGGTCGTTATCAATGATATTGAACGTAAAAACTATTCCCGTACCGATCATTTCGCCATCGATAGCGCCCTTACTCGAACTGATTGTACAAATAGGTACGCGGGAAGTAACTTTGTAGTATTTACGGGCTATATCTGATTCTTCTTTATTATTATCTATACATTTAACTTCAAAAATATTAACAACCTGCGTGCTATCGCCATTTACATTCGCCGGGAAATTGATCACAGCATAAACCTGATCAGTCCAGATCGTTTTTTGGGTTGTCAATTCCAAAGGCATGGTTTCATCTGCGCCATCCTGATAATGGTATACCCAACCGTCTTCATCAATAACAGTATAATCAGGAACACCTACCAGGTTGCCGGCATTATCTGTATACGGTCTGAATTCACCGGTAGTTTCATCTTCATAACCAACTCTGAAGGCAAATTTGTCGACGGTTCCGTCAAGGTCATAAGCTTCCCAGTAAATTTTCTGCTGGAAAAGTAACGCTTCTCCTGATTGAGCAACTGCCGCCGAATCTACTCCTTCATACGAAGTAATTTCGATAAAGGGCTTTAAATTCTCATTGATTGTACCTTTTCTATCGCATGCAGTGAAAGCAAATACGATAACAGACAAAGTAATAATAAGAATTAATGCATTTCTAATTCTAGACATCAAATCCTCCCATATTATAATAAATATTATTATCTACTCTCCGAAGTAGCTTTTTAGTTACGAACCCATTTTCCGTCAATAAAATTATCGTTCATATGTCATTTTGATCGATTTCAATATATTTTTTAGCAACATGGCAGTCGTTACCGAACCAACTCCTCCGGGAACCGGGGTTATCATGGATGATTTTTCATAACACTTCTGATAATCAACATCCCCGACATATTTTTTTGCACCGGTGTCAGTAATAATCCGGTTCACTCCCACATCGATAATTACACAATTTTTTTTTATCATTTCCGCTGTGACAAATTCTGGCTGTCCGATGGCTGCCACTAAAATATCTGCCGTCTTTGTTACTTCTGATAAACTGGCAGTTCTGCTGTGACAAACAGTCACCGTGGCGTTTCCGGTTTCATTTTTCCTGATCAGCAAATTAGCCAGCGGTTTACCCACGACATTGCTTCTTCCCAAGATGACAACATGCTTACTATTCGTTTCGATTTTATAATACCTGATCATTTCCAGCACCGCAGCCGGAGTGGAAGGAATGAAACCTGCTTGTTCCAAAACCATATTACCGATATTGACCGGATGGAAGGCATCCACATCTTTGAACGGATCGATCGCCAAATTAAGAGCTGATTCGTCGAAATGTTGTGGTAAAGGCTTCTGCACAATGATGCCATACACATGCTTATCCAGATTTAATTCTGAGATTTTATCCAAAATTTCAGATTCGGATACCTGGGAATCGTATAACAGTTTTTGAACTTCGATTCCTACTTTCTTACCTTTCTTTACCAGATTTTGAGCGTAAAACTCGGAAGCAGGATCGTGTCCGATCAGAATGATGGCGAGTTTGGGAGTAAACGGATATTCTGCCAGTTGCTCTTTTATTTCTGTATAAATTTTACTGGCTACAGGTTTTCCCAACAATTCTTGCGTCATGAAATTTTCCTTCTGATCCTCTGAATAGAAATGGCTCTTCCCTTCTGTTCATCGAATTCCAAAAAAACAGCGTTCAATTGCCAACCGTTTTGCGCTACGTCGTATCTTTGTGGAATACCATTCAGCAGCTTTTCCAGAATGATTTTTTTCTCGGTTCCGATCACCGAATCGTGAGGACCGGTCATGCCTACATCGGTTATATAGGCGGTTCCTCCCGGCAAAATCTCTTCATCGGCAGTCTGAATATGGGTGTGCGTTCCCAGCAAGGCGCTTACTTTGCCATCGAGATAAAAACCCAATGCTCTTTTTTCGGCTGTGGCTTCGGCATGAAAATCCACTAAAATGTTTGGCGTTTGACTCTGAATTTCCGGTAGAATTTTATCGATAGCTTCGTGCGGGAAGCCAGCGGGAGACATGAATGCCTGCCCCACCAGACAAAGCAGAGCCAGTTTGCCATTGGCAACATCTAAAATAAAACTGGAAAAACCGGGAGATTGAGCCGGATAATTGAGCGGCTTAACAATGCGTTGCTCGGTTTTGATATATTCGAGAGCATTTTTTTGATCCCAAAGATGATTTCCACTGGTAAAGGCATCGATTCCGGCATGAAAAAGCTCCGTGGCAGTTTTTTCCGTGATGCCTCTTCCCTGCGCCACATTCTCACCATTGGCGATGACTGCATCGGTAGCGAATTCCCGTTTCAGATCGGTAAGACAGTCTTTGATAATCGCTCTGCCCGGTTTGCCAAAAATATCGCCGATAAACAGAATCTTCATTATTTGGCAACCGCTGTCTGACGTGTCTCTCTGATCACCATCACCTTTATCTGACCGGGATATTGCATTTCGGATTCGATTTTTTCCGCAATATCCGAAGCGATATAAGCAGTCTTTTTATCATCTACCGAAACGGGATCGACGATAATCCTGAGTTCCCTTCCGGCTTGAATTGCGTAGGATTTACTCACGCCTTCGATGGAATTAGCTATTTCTTCCATCTTGGTGAGACGTTTCATATAAGTTTCCAACATTTCACGACGGGCACCGGGACGGGCACCGGAAATGGCGTCCGCCACCTGAGTAATAACGGCATAAACGCTTTGATATTCCACTTCTTCATGATGAGCTTCGATGGCATTGATGATGATCTTACTTTCACCGTTTTTGCGAGCGATATTAGCTCCCAGTTTGGCATGAGAACCATCATATTCATGATCGATAGCTTTTCCCAAATCGTGCAGGAAACCGGCACGGCGCGCTATTTCCTGATCCAATCCGAGTTCGGTAGCCATAATGCCACAAATCCAGGCAGCTTCGATGGAATGCTGCAAGATGTTTTGACCGTAGCTGGTTCGGTATTTCAGACGACCGATCAGCTTCACAATATTGGGTGAAATATTATGGATATTCGTTTCCATGCAGGCTTTTTCGCCGATCTTCACCAAAGTTTCTTCCATTTCTTTGGCTGTTTTTTCGATCACCTGCTCGATTCTTCCCGGATGAATACGTCCATCAGAAATGAGTTTTTCCAGAGATAATCTGGCAACTTCTCGGCGCACCGGATCGAAACCGGAAAGCACGACTGCTTCCGGCGTGTCATCGATGATAAGATCTATACCGGAGGCTTTTTCAAAAGCTCTGATGTTTCTGCCTTCCCTGCCGATAATACGACCTTTCATTTCATCATCGGGAAGCGAAACCACAGAGACGGTGGATTCCGAAACATAATCTACCGACATCCTTTGAATAGCCGTAGCCAGAATGCCGGCGCTTAATTTATTCGCTTCGGCTTTGGTCTGTTCGGCGATTTGACGGATTTCTTTGGCAGCTTCGTTACGGGCTTTGTTTTTCAAATTGTTTTTCAGGATTTGCACGGCTTCTTCTCTGGATAATTTGGCGATCTCGGTAAGTTTTTGATTCTGTTGTTCCAGTAATTCATCCAGTTCGATTTTTTTCTGTTTGATTTCCACCTCCTGAATTTTGATCTTCTTTTCTAATTCCTGAAGTGTATTTTCCTTACGATCGAGATTTTCCAGCCGTTTATCCAATTTTGCCACTCGTTCATTATATTCTTTTTCCAGAACATAAATCTCTTTTTTACGGTTGTTGATCTCATCTTCATAGCCTTTCTGGATTTTGAACCATTCTTCTTTGGCTTCCAGTTTGGCAGCTTTTTTTTGATTCTCCACTTCTATTTTGGCATCTTCGATAATCTTCTTGGCAAGCTCGGTCGATTTGAGAATGTTCTGATCGGAAACGGACTTTTTGACTAAATTTATGATGAACATCAAAGCCACGCCGGCAACAAAAGCGATAAAAGTAAAAATGTATATATTCATTATAACCTCTCCACAGTAGTTTATATAAACCCGCGATACCGTGTATCAATGTTAACTCGAACCACTAAACAATAGTGGATGTCTACCTTAATTACTTTACAGACCCGAATCGTGTCCGGTTTGTGCGCCGTAAATGGCTCGACTTCCGATAACATATTAGTTCAGAAACATAATAATATCACGCATACCGCAGGCATTAAATTCTAATTAATGACCCGCATCACACTTATAAATTTGTGATGTGATCTTCAGACATCACATCGCTGAGCAATCGATTGATCAACTCAGATTCGTCGTCCAACTTTTTGTTTTTTTCTTTTTCAGTAAAGTATTTTTGAGTAATGATGAGCGAATACATGACGTAAAGTTTCATTTGATCGACCGTATTGAATCGCTCATTCAGTTCTTTCAGCTGTTCTTCCAAATATTTAGCTGTCTTTTGTAATTTTTCCGGTTCATCGCTCCGAAAAAAATATTTTTTTCCCAAAAGAACAACTTCCACCGATTTCATTTTTCTATAATTCGTTCATCTGTTCGAAAATGCTGTCGATTTTAGCTGAAGCTTCCTTCATTTTGTGATCGTAATTTTCCAGTTGATCACGTAATTTCTTATTCTCTGCCTGCAAAAAATCGATCTCATCTTTTTGTTTCTGGCAGTCAGCTTCCAGTTCGATCAGTTTTTCGCTGTTCTTGATTTTGAAGTCACGCAGTGCGGCTGCTTCCTGATCGAGTTCGGCTTTTTCCAGCTTCAGATCGGCGTGAGTGTTTTTCAATTCTGTGTAATTATTTATCAGTCTCTGAATTTTTTCATTCAAAGTAAGATTTTGTGTTTCTTCCATTTTCTACCTCATTTCGATGTGGAAATCCTGTTTCAATTTGTTTATCACATTTTGGAAGATTTTGTTCACCACCTCATCGGTCAGGGTTTTCGTGTCGGAACTGAACACGACGCTGAAAGTGAGGCTATGAGAACCTTCCGGAATATTTTTACCGGTATATTCATCGAACAATTCGACTTGGGAAATGATGCCGGGATTGATCGCTTTGATCGTTTTGGCGATATCTTCATATTTCACGTCTTTGGAAATGATGAAGGAAAGATCGCGCAATACAGGCGGGAATTTCGGGATGTCCCGGAAAACGGGATCGGCAAACTGACAGAAAGCAAAAACGTCCGTCAGATTCAGATCGAAACTATACACCGCCTGCTCGATATCGAAACTTTCCAAAACCTTTGGATCGAGCTTTCCCAAATTTCCCACTTTTTTGTTACGAATGAAAATATCGGCAGCCATACCGGGTTGGAAATAACTTTCACTGCTTTCTGCAAACTTTATTTTGGTTAATGCCAGACTTTCCAAAATCTCTTCGATCACACCTTTCATATCGAAGAAATCGGTATCCACGGCATTTTCTTTCCAGTATTTTGGAGAGAAAGCACCCGCCATCAAGCCGGAAACCTGCCATTTTTCGGTCGCCAGTTTTTCTTCATGTCGGAAGAAGACTTTCGTCAGCTCGAACAACTTCAAATCCTTCTGACCATGATTGATATTGAAAAGTGCGTTCGTCAGCAAATTGGGCAGCAACATCGATTGCATGATGGAAAATCTGTTGCCCAAAGGATTTTTCAAAACAGCATTTTGGCGTCGAAAATCATCTGCCGGAATTTTTAATTTATCCAAATCTTCCGGATCGCCGAATTTCCAGTTTTTCACTTCATAAAAACCATTATTCACGAGAATATCAGCCACTTTCCGTTTAGCGTAAAACTCGCTTCGGTTCATGATATTCTGGATATTCAGGTACGTCTTCACGTTGTTATAGCCGTGCAGCCGCATCACTTCTTCGATCAAATCGATCTCTCGCAATAAATCCTTTCTGTAAGGCGGAGCAATAAAATATTGAGTGTCGCCTTCTTCCTGCACGAATTTCAAACCGAGCGGAACGAGATAATCTTTGATCTGATTATTAGTCAGTTCGATGGAAAGCAGCTTCGTGACGCGTTCTCGGCGCAGCGGAATAATTTTTTCTGCCAACGGATTGGGATAGGAATCGAGCTTCCCTTCCAACAATTCTCCACCGGCAGTTTCCAGAATCAACTGAGCGGCTCTGCGGCTGACCAATTCAGTCGTTTCATCGGCGATATCACGCTCGAAACGATAGGAAGAATCCGTGGAAAGTTTCAGTCGAAGGGCAGATTTTCGGATGGAAGAATAGAGGAAATTCGCTGCTTCGATCACCACGTTGCAGGTAGAAGCAGAAATTTGCGAATTTTCACCACCGATAATTCCTGCCAGAGCAATTGCCCTTTGGTTATCGGCAATCACCAGATCGTTGTTGTTCAATTTGTATGTTTCTTCGTTCAAGGCAGTGTACATTTCGTCAGTGGCTGCCCGGCGTACGATAATTTTATGATCCTGCACCAATTTATAATCGAAAGCATGCAAAGGATGACCGAATTCCATCATGACGAAATTAGTCACATCCACCACATTATTAATGGGACGCAATCCCACGGAAACAAGCCTTTGTTTAAGCCATTCCGGCGATTCCTTGACGGTAACATTTTTGATCATTCTGGCAACGTAGCGGGTGCAAAGATCGGGAGCGTCATTCTGCAAAGCGAGGTGATTTTCGATCTTTTCATTCGTCTCTTCGATCTCGATTTTCGGTGCTTTTAGAGGCAGATGCAACAAAGCGGAAAGATCACGGGCAACGCCGAAAATTCCTAAAAGATCGGGACGATTCGGCGTGATTTCCACATCGTAACAGACATCGTTCAGTTGCAGGTAGGAAGCCAAAGATTGTCCGATCGGAGCATCTTCCGGCAACACCATAATACCGTCGTGATTTTCGGAAATTCCCAATTCCTTTTCGGAACAGATCATGCCGAAAGAAACTTCGCCGCGCAGTTTGCTTTTTTGAATTTTAAAATCACCGAACTGCGTACCGATGGGCGCAAAAGCCACTTTCTGTCCCGCAGCACAATTGGGAGCGCCGCAGATGACCTGTAATACTTCTTCGCCGTTATTTACCCGGCAGATGGAAAGATGATCGGAACCGGGATGAGCCTTCTTTTCATCGATTTGGGCAACGATTATCTGATCGAGTTCTTTGCCCGGTTTTTCCACCGCTTCCACTTCGATGCCGGCAAATGTAAGCTTTTCCTGCAATTCCTCCGGCGTTAAATCAAAATCGATGTATTGCTTTAACCATTTATAACTTATCTTCATCTTGTTTCCACAATAATTTTATGTTCTTTTCAGAAAATCAAAACTGTCTTAAAAATCTGATATCATTTTCAAAAAGCATTCTCATGTCGGGAATTTTGTATTTGAGCATGGCAATTCGATCCATTCCCAAACCAAAAGCATATCCGGTGTATTTTTCGGAATCGATTCCCAGCATGTCGAACACGTTCGGATCGACCATGCCGGCTCCACCCATTTCCAGCCAGCCGCTGCCTTTGCAGACGTTGCAGCCTTTGCCTTTGCATTTCACGCAAACTATGTCGATTTCCGCACTCGGTTCCGTGAACGGGAAGAAATGCGGACGGAAGCGCGATTCGATATCATCGCCGAACATCTTCTTCACAAAAGCATTCAGCATGTCTCTCAAATCGGCGAAAGTGATTCCTTCATCCACCACCAAAGCTTCCACCTGATGGAACATCGGCGAATGAGAAGCATCGTTTTCATTGCGATAACAGCTTCCGGGCGAGATGATTCTGATGGGCGGTTTATACTTTTCCATCGTTCTCACCTGTACGGTCGAAGTCTGCGTTCTTAAAAGCACATCATTTTCCAGATAGAATGTATCGGAAAGCTCTCTGGCAGGGTGATCGGCAGGAGTGTTGAGCGCATCGAAATTATGAAATTCATCTTCGATATCCGGTCCTTCGGCGACATCGAATCCGAGGGAAATGAAAATATCTTCCACCTCTCTCCAGATTTTAGTGATGGGATGCAGCGCTCCTCTGACGATCCTTCTGGAGGGCATCGTCAGATCGATTTTCTGCTTCTTCAGAGTATTTTCGTATTCTCGCTCTTTGAGTTCGGTTTCTTTGGTGTTCAGAATGACTTCTATTTTCGATTTGGCTTCATTCACGATCTGTCCGAAAGCCGGACGCTCCTCTTTTGGCAGAGCACCGATTTTCTGCATGAAACCGTTCAGAATGCTTTTCTTCCCGGTAAATCTCGATCTCAGAACGACCAGGTCGTTGAGCGTCTTTGCCTGAACGATATCCTGCTGAGCTGAAGCCAGAATTTTATTCAGTTCTTCTTTCACACCCTCTTCCTACTTTTGATTTTTCACTAAATCACAAAGTCTGGTAAAGGCTTCCAGATCGTGGAATGCCAAATGAGCGAGTACTTTTCTATCGATTTCCACTTCAGCTTTTTTCAGACCGCTGATCAAAGTGCTGTAGGTAAGATCGTTCATTCTGGCAGCAGCATTGATGCGGATAATCCAGAGTTTACGGAATTCACGTTTGTTGACTTTTCGATCGCGATAAGCATATTGCCAACCTTTTTCGACAGTTTGACGGGCAGTTCTGTACAATTTTCCATGACCGCCTACATAACCTTTAGCCGCTTTCAGATATTTCTTTTTTCTTTGCTTTGCAGCAACGTTATTTATTGAACGTGACATAATTCTTTCTCCTTAAGATTTTTAGATTCCGAGCATTTTTCGTACTCTGGATTCATCGTTGCTATGAACGAGATCAGATTTTCTGAGATTACGTTTGCGGGTTGCTGTTTTTTTGGTAAGAATGTGACCAAGGAAAGCATGAGATCTTTTCAGTTTGCCGGAACCGGTAACTCTGAATCTCTTAGCCGCAGCTCTGCGTGTTTTTAGTTTAGGCATTTGTCCTCCAATATTCTACTAGTCTATATTATTCTTCACTTTCAGTTTCTTGATTTTCAGCTTCTTGTTGTGCTTGAGATAAGACTTCGGGTTGTGTAACTCCCAATATTTTTTCGATCTCCTTTTTCGGTGAAACGACCGTAAAAATCGTTCTGCCTTCGGTTTTGGGAGCGTGATCCACATCGATCAGATCTTTTAATTCTTCCACAAGTTTTTCCAGCAATTTGAAACCGAGTTCTTTATGAGCTAACTGACGACCGCGGAAGCGTACCGTGAATTTGACTTTGTTGTGTTGTGCCAGGAACTTGATTGCATTGTTCTTTTTGAAGTTGTAATCGTGTTCTTCCGTATTAGGACCGAACTTAACTTCTTTGGTTTGAACGATATGCTGTTTCTTTCTGGATTCTCTCATCTTGCGTTCTTTTTGATAATGATACTGTCCGAATTCCATTATCTTACAGACGGGTGGCGTGGCATTCGGGGATATTTCCACCAGATCGAAACCTGCGCGTTCGGCGCGGGAAAGAGCTTCCCCGATCGAAACGACACCGACCTGATTTCCCTTATCATCGATCAATCTAACCGTGCTTGAAGTAATTTCCCTGTTGATCCTTTCTTTGGGAACCACAGGTTTCATTTTAGCTTTACTTCTACTTCTCCAGCCCAAAAATCCTCCTTTTTCTAAATAAAAAAAAGCGAGTAGAATACTACTCGCCTTTTTTTAAAAACTATGTGTTTTTAAAAACTTCACCATCATATAAACCTTAACAAGTATTCCCGGCAAGGGAAACCGTAAGGTAGAAGCGAGTAGCTTCATTTCTATTTCTTATATATTTTGGCGTTAAATTTATCGGCGCTGTTTTCGAGTCAAGTTTTTTGTAATTTTCATCAAAACCAATACGTTATCAGGAGAAAATCCTTTAATTTTTTTTAAGTGTACGAAAAGAATTTCAAATAAAAAAACTTGTCAAAATCGATATATTTTTGGTTTTTTCCATTCAGGTAGTAATCAATATCATAAAAAGGGTCAGGATAAGGGTTGGGAAGCAATATTAGTTTCATTTCGTCGCTTGTTATATGCGATATTTCAGGGTAGTTTAAGATGTTGATCTGTCGTCGTTGTCTGGGATTATTATGAGATTTTTGCCATGCCTTATTTAGCAAGAAATTTACTATTACGTTGCCGAAATTATTTAGAAAATCATCGAACCCAAGACAATTTGTAATGGATATCTACAACAGGAAAAGGAAGTTGTAGAAATTATGGAAAGTAAAACAAACTGCTAAACCAAAATAAAAAATCCTTAGGAGGGAAAAATGAAAAAAAATGCAGTTCTTATTCTCATTGCCGTATTTATTGTGTCTATTATCAGTGTCGTTTGTTCCGTTCAAAATGTGTCATTCAGTACTACCGGTTGTACTGCTCAGGGAGATTTGAGACCTGATCCTTTCACCAAATCCGATGCCATTCAGAATCATGATATTTATCATAGTGTTTGCAGCGCTCAAGGCGATGTAAAACCCGATCCGTTCCCGCCATTCGAGGAAGAAGAAGATGACGATGAAGCTATTCTTGCCAGCGCTCAAGGCGACGTAAAACCTGATCCGTTCCCGCCATTCGAGGAAGAAGAAGAAGACGATGAAGCTATTCTTGCCAGCGCTCAAGGTGACGTAAAACCCGATCCGTTCCCGCCATTCGAGGAAGAAGAAGATGACGATGAAGCTATCCTTGCCAGCGCTCAAGGTGATGTAAAACCTGATCCGTTCCCGCCATTCGAGGAAGAAGAAGATGACGATGAAGCTATTCTTGCCAGCGCTCAAGGTGACGTAAAACCCGATCCATTCCCGCCATTCGAGGAAGAAGAAGATGACGATGAGGTTATTCTTGCCAGCGCTCAAGGTGATGTAAAACCCGATCCGTTCCCGCCCTTTAAACCCAAAACACCCATTACAGGCTAAAATGAATAAACTTTGTTGACGATACAAAGAAAGATTTAAATTTTGTTTGATTTGAAAATAAAATACAGTGAGTAAATTGATGATTAATGTAGTGAGCGATTATGGTCCATCAATACTAAGATTTATTGTCTTGATTTGCTGGTGCATCATTTATAAGAAAAGCAAATGTGGGAAAATTAATCGAATCGTCTTGAAATACTTCATCTTATTTTTGAGTATTTTTCTTATTTGGAATTCATCCATGTTTGTAATAAAATGGCTAAATGGAGTCACCAGTTATACCTATCTGGTTTTCTGGGGAATAACCAGCATATTTGAGTTGTATTTTGTATTAAAGGTAGTCTTCATGGTTTTGAGCAGCGAGGCACATAAAGATATTTTCTATATCTCTATCACCATCCTGGCGATTCCAAGCCTGATTGCTACGATATTATCGTTCATTCATCGAAGCTACAATCCAATCAATAGCACCGATTTCTTTAATATCATCATACTGCTTTTAGGAACCATGATCATTCTACGTAAAATACTTTCATCCCCGGATTTTCTCGAAAATATCGAATCATTCTTTATTTTCTCCGGTTTCGCACTTTATTTTTGCATGCATATTGTCGCCAGCAATGTACTCACACTCGATTTCCTGAAGAACTGGAGTTTTGGTCAGTATGCAACCATTGTTAGTTTAATTTTCTGGTTAGGGAGTGTCTTCTTTATATGGAAAATCAGATCCAAACATTCGTCCTGATATCGTCTATTGTTATAGGATTCTTCATTTTGATTGCGATTTATCTCGTCGTCAAACTGAAGCTCAATGATATTTTGTTGAAAAGATCCGAAGAAAAACTGAAGAATTTCAACGAAACACTGCAATTGATGGTGGCAGAGAAAACTCAGGAACTTCTGGAATCTCAAAAAAAGTACAAATCACTTTACGAATTGAACGAAGAGGTATTGGAAAATTCTCCTGCCGGTATCGTCAGGTTAGACGCCCATCTGCGTATCAGCTATCTGAATCCGGAAATCATCAGGCTGCTGTTTTTGAGAAATGAATCACTGGAATCATTAATCGGGGAGCAGTTGAAAAACGTTCCCAAACTGAACGACATCAAACTGCTCTATCTGATGGATGATCTGATAAACGGTCTGGAGATTTCCACCGATCTCAGAATATCAAATGACGAAAGCAACAGCAAATATCTGGAAGTGAAAGGCGTACCGATCCTGGATGGCGGAACCTTTTCCGGTGCCGTTCTGCTGTTCAATGATATTACCGAAAGTATCATCGCCGAAGAAAAACTGAAACAAAGTTTTGAAATACTGCAAAAAGCCACCGGAGATATTATTCAGGCAATGTCATCTACTTCCGAGATGCGTGATCCATATACTGCCGGTCATCAAAAAAGAGTGAAAGAACTCGCTGTCGCCATCGGCAGAAAAATGAATATAAACCAGGAGCAACTGGAAGGGCTCAAATTTGCCGGGATTATTCACGATATCGGCAAAATCTCCGTTCCATCCGATATTCTTTCCAAACCGGGAAAAATCAACAAAATGGAATTTGAAGTCATCAAAAATCATAGCCAGGTAGGATTCGATCTGCTCAATAAGATCGAATTCCCCTGGCCCATTTCCAGGATCGTTCATCAGCATCACGAGCGGATGGACGGCTCTGGCTATCCCCTGGGTTTAAAGAGTGACCAGATTCTTTTGGAAGCACGGATTCTGGCAGTGGCAGATGTGGTGGAAGCCATGACTTCTCACCGACCTTACCGGGCTGCTTTGGGAATCGAACAGGCTTTGCAGGAAATCGCCGATCACAAACACGATTATTACGATCCGAACGTCGTGGATGCCTGTATCGCTCTTTTCCGGGAAAAGAAGTTTAAATTCTCAGCTTAAAAAAATCAGGATAAAGCTAAACTATTATGATGAAAGAAAATAGTATCTTTTTTGTGGGATTAATGTTTCTGTTTACATCATTATTATACAGTTTTGAAGTTCCGTATTCCACGATTCCATTAAAAACTGAAAGTAATCTGATCGATGATTTTAGGCGGGTAAATCCGCCGGATTCCTGCGCCATTGGTTTAAATACACAAGCTTGGCTTTGGCAGGATGATAAAAATCTTTATGTCTATGTGCAGTGCGAAATCGATGAACATTTCGACCTGGGAATCTATGCCAATCACGATTCCAGTCCGAATGCCGATTATCTCCGGTTGCAACTCATCACCGACCTAAATAATTATTTTGCTTATGGTTACTTCGCTCACCCTCTCGGCAGCAAATACGATTATATTCGCAAAGCCAATCACGAAACAGACGAATATTGGAATAGCCGTTATTCATACGATTCCGAAATTCTGAATAACCAATGGAATGTTACTTTCACGATTCCTTTCAGCGATCTGCGTCATCAGAATACTCCGCCTTACGAATGGAAAATCATTCTTACCAGATATATCAAATCTGATCGGCAGTCGTTCAGCGCTCCTTTTGTGCTTACCAAAATGGGAAACGACTATTTCCGCAGGGCACATTCCATTACGATAAATCATTATATTCCCAACGTAAGTCATTTTAGTTTCAGACCTTACACTATTTTTTCCTATGACATGCTGGATAAAAGTACTTCCTTCGATAAAGAAAATGTGGGCGTCGATATCAGTTATAATCCCACCCCAACGATTCGTTCCAAGCTGAGTATTTCACCGGATTTTTCTGATGTTCCCATGGATGCGGTCACCGATACATACAATTCCAAATATACTCCCACTTACACGGAGAATCGTTATTTTTTCATCGAAGATTGCGACCTCTTCGGACAAAGCAATGATCTTTTTTATTCGCGTTATATCGTCCAGCCGGATTATGCTTTTAAACTTACCGGCAGTTCCCAAAACGTGAGTTTTGCATTTCTTTCCGCCAAAGATAAACTGGTGGAAGAAAGAACCGTGGATGATAGCATAACTACTGTGGAAACAATAACACCGGATGATTTTTATAATATTCTCACCGTTAAACCGGTATGGAATAAATTTCGCTGCCAGTTCACCCTTTTAAACCGCATGAATGAAGATTATCATAATGAAGTCCTCCATGCCAATCCCATTTTGGAGATCGGGAAAAACCGATATTTATGGGCGGAATTGAATGGTTCGACCAAAGAAAAGAACGACAAATCGAAAGAGGGTTTTCATGCCAAATGCGGTTATTCAGCTTATTCCAGAAATCATATGTTGACGTTTGCCCTGCAGGAGATGAGCGAAAATTACGCACTCGATATGGGAAAAATTTACGAAGATGATTTTTATGGTTGGAACCTGGATTATGCCTCGCAAACAGAAATCCAGTCTCGGGTTCTCTCCGAAATCGGTCATTCCACTTATATTTCGGAAGAGATCGATAATCGGCGCAATACTCTGCTGGAAAGATATCTGAGTCTGGAAACCGATTTCACTTCAAAATACAATCTCGATATGGAATTGGAATTCGTTTATGTGATGGAAAACATCAACCCGGCTTCCGATAACAACAAATATACCGATAAAATTCGATACGGATGCCGACTGATTTGGAATAAATTAGACTGGTTTATTCACAAACTCAGCTTGAACAAAGTCG
>Ga0116164_10002024_pt1 | contig 14763 bp, 13 predicted proteins | sample AD_UKC109_MetaG_FD_89888 | JGI IMG/M metagenome (GOLD analysis project Ga0116164, IMG submission 89888) | Active sludge microbial communities of municipal wastewater-treating anaerobic digesters from Hong Kong - AD_UKC109_MetaG | ecosystem: Engineered > Bioreactor > Anaerobic > Digestate... | reverse complement strand
CCTGCGGCCCGCAGTCCTCTTGAGAAGCTTTTCAGTTGTACGATTTGCTGGAAACAATTTCGCACCCCGATATCAGCGCCGCGCAGGCCGCGCTTCTAAACGTTGATTTCAAAACGCTTACCAAAGCGGCAGGCAATGTGCTGCAGCAAGCTATCCAGCCGCGCACGCCGCAGATTGCCGAGGCTCTTGCCGCGCTTGACGCATGCGGCGCGGCGTTCACGACAATGACGGGCAGCGGTTCGGCGGTGTTCGGCGCGTTTGCGGATGAAAGCGCCGCCCTGTCGGCGCAGCGCATCCTCCATAAGCGCTGGAAGAAGTGCTGGGTTTCCCGCACGGACGTACAAAGCATAACGATAGAAGAGGGTTAATATGCAAAAACGCGCACTGGCAATCCATGACATCTCCTGCGTGGGCCGCTGTTCGCTCACGGTGGCGCTGCCGATACTTTCGGCGGCGGGCGTCAACACATCGGTCATCCCCACCGCGCTTTTATCCACCCATACGGGGGAATTCACGGGGTATACGCATTTAGACCTGTCCGATCAGCTGCTGCCGATCGCAAAACACCTATCTACGCTCGGGCTGCATTTTGACGCCTTCTACTCGGGCTATCTGGCCTCCGCCGGACAGGTAAATATTATCTTGGAAATAGTAGACATGCTCTGTGATGACCACACACGCATCTTTGTTGACCCAGCTTTTGCTGATCATGGAAAGCTTTATACAAACATGGATACTTCTATGCCCTCGCAGATGCGCAGGCTATGCACCCGTGCGCATACCATCATCCCCAATTTCACCGAAGCGTCCTTCCTGCTCGGTAAGCCGTATCTCGCAGGCGGATATGACGACGCCTATGTACAGTCACTGGCCGCGGAGCTTGCCTTGCTCGGCCCTCAAAGCGTCGTGATCACGGACGTCCGCGTTCGGGACGGGCAGACAGGCGTCGCCGTGTATCAAAAAGAAACGCGGGCGTTTAAGCTTTTCTACGGGCAGAAATTCGACGGCATCTTCTACGGAACTGGCGACGCGTTCGCCAGCTTCCTGATCGCCTGTATGCTGGGCGGGCTGCCGCTTGAAAAAGCGGCCCGGACGGCGCTTGACTGCACGCACGAAGCTATCCGCCTTACCCTGGAAGGCGGCGAGCCGCTGCGTTACGGCGTGCAGTTTGAGCGCGTGCTGCCGCAGCTGATAGACGCTTTAAAATAGCTTTAGCTGCATATAAGAAAACAGGCTGTAATGTGCAACAGCCTGTTTTGTTGCTTTGAACTACGCCGTTTGTTTGTCGTCAAAGATCATCTCGATATGTTCCTTTGAGTATGCGAACTTCCTGGTCAGCACGCTCACGACCGGCACGATGACCAGCCCCGACAGCATGGCCGCTGCGCCGCTGATGGGCGAAATCGACATATCCCCAGTGACCAGCGGCGGCAGCAGAGAGATCAGCGCGCCGCAGATCACGCCGGAGTACGCGCCGATCTTGGTTACGCCGCGCCACAGGAGCCCGAAGAGGAACGGCGCCAGGAACGCACCGGAAATCGTGCCCCAGCTCAGCGACATCAGCGATACGATCGGCGTGTTTTGCATCAGGAAGTTTATCGCCAGCGACAGCACTACGAACACGATGCACAGCGCGCGCATGGTCCATACGCTGGTTTCTTTCTTCATCTTCGGAGCAACGGTGCCGATCAGGTCCAGCGTAATTACCGACGAGGATGACAGCACCAGCGCCGTCAGCGTGGAGATACTGGCGGACAGCAGCAGCACCACGAACAGCCCGAGCATGATCTCGGGAATCATCACCACTGTGCTGTCTGAAAGGATCGTGGGCATAATCATATCCACGCCTTTCTCGCTGATGAAGTCCGTAATGGACCCTTCGGCGCCTAGGATCTTGGTCATCACAACGCGGCCGAAGCTGCCGGCGAAGTACACGCCGCCGGCGACCACCAGCGCAAACACTGTGGAGATTACCGTTGCGCGCTTGATGCTTTCGGTATCCTTAATGGCGAAGAATTTATGAATCATCTGCGGCAGACCGAATACGCCAAGCGACGTCAGGATGACGATACTGAACAGAAACACCCATTGCCCGGCCGGCGGCCAGAGGGTATTGAAGCCTTCGCCGCCGATCCCGACGGTCCCCAGCAGGTTCAGGCCCTCCGATACGCCGCCCGCGGCCTTGAGGATGTAGATAACGATAGCGGCGACGCCGCCCAGCATGATGATGCCCTGAATGAAATCAGTAATCGCGGTGGCCTTGTACCCGCCCGCGAACAGGTAAACCGACGCCAACAGCGCGATGCCGATCACCGTCCAGGTGTAGTCAAAGCCGAACGCGGCGGAGAACATATTGCCCAGGCCTTTGTACACGCTGGCCGAGTAAGGAATGAGAAACACGAAGATAATCAGGCTGGCAAGGACTTTAAGCACTTTGGAGTTGTAGCGCTTTTCAAAGAATCCCGGCAGGGTTTTGACGTCCAGCCGCTCGCCCATCACGCGCGTGGGCTTGGCCAGAAGCTTCCACGCGAGGAAACTGCCGACCAGCGCGTTGCCGATGCCGCACCAGATGGCGGAAAGCCCAACGTTCCAGCCGATTTTACCTGCATACCCTACGATGATCACTGCGGAAAAATAACCGGCGCCGTAGCTGAGCGCGCTCATCCAAGCGCCGACTTTCCTGCCGCCCAGCAGGAACCCGTCCAGCGACAGGTTCTTTTTCGCAGTGAACGCGATGACGACGATCATCATCAAAACGTATGCGCCTAACACAACAAACTTCACGAAAAAAACCACCCTTCCATACTACTTCTTTCACTTCTCAAGTGAAAATCTATGAGTTATTATACCTTAATTCATGTAAAATGCAAGAAATATTCTATGAATGACCAAACGGGCCATTTCCGTTTATGTGTTTTCCAGGCAGCCGAACGCGCCGTCAAAGAGGTATTGGCATACCCTGTCGTTGCGCGTCCAGCCCTCGTCGCCGGGCACATAGCGGTAATACCGCTCCACCTCCATGATGATTCCCAGATACGCCTGCGCAAACGCGAAGCGGATCTCTTCCCCGCGGCCGATTGTAACCTGTTGCTCCGCAAGCTGATTATAAGCATGCAGGCTTGCCTTCTTCTCCCTGAGCGGTTTGCCGAATTCTAAGCAGATAAAATCCATCACCGGGTCGCCCCAGTATCCGCGCTCGGGATCAATCATCACATGCCGGAACCCGTTCGGCGTCCTTTCGCAGATGATATTGGCCTCCCACAGGTCGAAGTTCACCATGCGGCATGGAACGCACTCCAGAATATCCGCATGTTTACGGATGAATTTCAACGTTTTTTCTCCGTTTTCGCAGAATTGCCCCATCGCCGCCGCGTCTCTCACCATTGCTTCGGTCATGCTTTGCAACGCCTTTGCCCAGGTATCGTGAAGCCCGTTTTGCGGATAGCCGAATCCGTCGCCTGTGATACGATGCATCTTCGCCGCGATCCCGGGCAGCAGCGCGGCCGCTTCCTTCCTTTCCCCAGGCGTAAACTCTGTTTCGTTCATCTGCCTGCCCGGGATTCTTCGCATGATGAAGAAATCAGACGGCGTCAGCGAGCGCGAAGTATCGACATGCACGATTTCCGGGATCTCCACATCGGTGTGCGCGCTCAGCTGTTCATACCAAAAGAGTTCGGAACGCATCATGTTCTTTTCGTACGTCATCACCGGCGTATCCGCGGAAGGCGCGATTTTCAGCGCGTACGCTTCCCCGCCCGCGTCAAAAGCGTACACGGCGTTGAACTCCCCGGCTCCCAGGGGGTGTATGTTTTCAATTTGGGTTAATCCCGCGGATGCGCACAAAGCCTCGATTTCCTGCGTATTCAATTCTTTCTTTGTCTTGCTAATCATCAATCGTCTATCCTTTTCTTTTTCGTCCTTTGATATTTGTATATGTATTCCGTATATAAACCTATTGTTCCTTTTCCATATAAAAAGACCGAGATGCAATATCCCGGTCTCTTGAGTTTCCTTTAGGTAAACGGCGATGAAAGAACCTGTGCGATTTCGAGACAGATTTCTTTCAGGTTGTGCTTGCGGGATCCGAAGTAGTAGCAGCGCTACGTCGAGGATCCCGCAGGCGCAAGATGGGAGAAATATGTCCGATAGCGCGCGGGGGATACCATCACCGTTTATCGACTAGTACATGCCGCCCATGCCGCCCATGCCGCCCATACCGCCGCCGGGCGCCGCCGGAGGCGCTTCCGGTTCGGGGATGTCGGTTACGAGGCTTTCGGTGGTCAGAATCATCGCCGCGATGCTGGCTGCGTTTTGCAGCGCGGAGCGTGCGACCTTCGTCGGGTCGATAATACCGCGATCCACCATATCCACGAAATCACCCTTGAGCGCGTCGTAGCCGTAACCCTTCTTATTGGTGTTCTTGATCTTGTCCACGATTACGCTGCCGTCGATACCGGCATTCTCGGCAATCTGGCGCAGCGGCTCTTCCAGAGCGCGCAGAATGATATCCACGCCGGTCCTGGCGTCGCCTTCAAACTTGTCCAGAACCGTCTTCACGGCGTCAAGTACGTTGATGAACGCGATTCCGCCGCCGGGCACGATGCCCTCTTCAACAGCCGCGCGGGTTGCCGCCAAGGCGTCCTCGATGCGGAGCTTGCGCTCTTTCATTTCCACTTCGGTGGCCGCGCCGACCGCGATTACCGCTACGCCGCCGGCGAGCTTCGCCAGGCGTTCCTGCAGCTTCTCACGGTCGTAGTCGCTGGTGGTGTCTTCGATCTGCTTGCGGATGGAATTCACGCGCGCGTCGATCTCGCTCTTCTCGCCGGCGCCCTCGATGATGGTTGTGTTTTCCTTATCCACCTTCACCTGGCGGGCTTCGCCCAGCATATCCATGGTGGTTTCCTTAAGCTGCAAACCAAGTTCTTCGGTAATCACCTGGCCGCCTGTCAGGATGGCGATATCACGGAGCATTTCCTTGCGGCGGTCGCCGAAGCCCGGCGCCTTCACCGCGACGCAGTTGAACGTGCCGCGCAGCTTGTTGAGCACCAGCGTAGCCAGCGCTTCGCCTTCGATGTCCTCGGCGATAATGAGCATCTTCTTGCCGGCCTGCACCACCTGCTCCAAAATCGGCAGAATCTCCTGAATATTGGAAATCTTCTTGTCGGTAATCAGAATCGCGGGATTTTCCAGCACCGCTTCCATTTTATCGGGATCGGTCACCATGTAGGCGCTTGCGTACCCGCGGTCAAACTGCATGCCTTCCACGGTGTTGAGCTCGGTTTTCATGGTTTTTGACTCTTCCACGGTGATTACGCCGTCCTTGCCGACGACGTCCATCGCGTCCGAAATCAACTGGCCGATGGTCTCGTCCGTCGCGGAAATGCTGGCAACCTGCGTGATTGCCTGCTTGGAGGAAATCGGCTGGCTGAGCTCGCGCAGGGCGTCCACAGCCTTGTTTACGGCGGCTTCCAAGCCGCGCTTCAAGATCATCGGGTTCGCGCCCGCGGCCAGGTTTTTAAGCCCTTCGCGTACGATAGCCTGCGCCAGCAGCGTAGCGGTGGTCGTGCCGTCGCCCGCGACGTCGTTGGTCTTGGTGGCGACTTCCTTCACCAGCTGCGCGCCCATGTTTTCAAAGGGCTCCTCCAGCTCGATCTCCTTGGCGATGGTTACGCCGTCGTTGGTGATCAGCGGAGCGCCGTATTTTTTATCCAGCACCACGTTGCGGCCCTTGGGGCCAAGCGTAATCTTTACGGTATCGGCCAAAGCGTCTACGCCTTTTTTCAGAGCGCGGCGGGCCTCCTCGCCATATTTCAATTGTTTTGCCATGTTCATTACCTCCTAAAATTCTTGCCGCGTTATTCCACGGTCGCTAAAATATCGCTCTGGCGGACAATGATAATCTCCTCGTCGTCCAGCTTTACTTCGGTTCCGGCGTACTTGGAGTAGATCACCTTTTGTCCGGGCTCAACGATCATTTTGACCTCTTTGCCGTCCACCAATCCGCCGGGGCCTACGGCGATGACTTCCGCCATCTGCGGTTTTTCCTTAGCGGAACTGGTCAGCAGAATGCCGCCTTTGGTGGTTTCTTCCGTTTCCAGGTTTTTGATGACCACACGGTCTCCCAGGGGTTTTACCTTCATGTTAGTGCCTCCCTATTCATACTTTTAGATGAACATATGTTTCCGGTGGTTGTTAGCACTCGTCTGTATTGAGTGCTAACAACACTGTTAGTTTACGCCATTTCAGCTTATTTCGCAAGCGTTAAACATTTCAAAATTCTCCCATGATTTTTGTGCAATATGAATAAGTTTCTTATATCATCCGACCGGGTCTGCCATTCATGTTACAATGCAATGGAATCCTCTTGCCGACATGCCATAGAATACAGCCGGGAGTTGACAAATTGGCCTTGCAGAATGAATGGACAAAGGCGCTGATACGCTGGTATAAAACCACCATGCGCGACCTGCCGTGGCGACGCACAAGCGATCCGTACGCCGTTTGGATCTCCGAGATTATGCTCCAGCAGACGCGCGTGGAAGCGGTGATTGCGTACTATCATCGTTTTTTGCAGTTGTTCCCTACCGTGCAGGCGCTGGCAAGCGCGCCGCAGGAGGCGGTGCTGAAGGCCTGGGAAGGCTTGGGGTATTACAGCCGCGCGAGGAATATGCATAAGGCCGCGAAAACCATCGTCAATTTATACGGCGGCGTTTTCCCCGAGCAGTATACCGAGCTAAAGAAACTTCCGGGCATCGGCGCGTACACTGCGGGAGCGATCGCAAGCATCGCCTTCGGTGAACAGGTACCGGCCGTCGACGGCAACGTCAAGCGCGTAGCCTCCCGGCTGTTGGGCATACGGGAAAATGTCAACCAGCCCGCCGTCATCCGCGATATTCGCAATACGCTGACGGACGCCATCCCCGGCGGACAGGCATCCGCGTTCAACCAGGCGCTGATGGAACTGGGCGCGACGGTATGCATCCCGCGCACGCCGCGCTGCGAAACCTGCCCGCTGGCCAGATATTGCGACGCGTACGAAGCGGGCGACGCGGACAGCCTGCCGGTGATCGACCGTAAGAAACCGCCGCGCGAGGTATCCGTTGCGGTTTGCCTGATCACCTATCGCAATGCCGTATTGGTTTTCAAGCGCAGGGAACGCCTGCTGCAGGGTATGTATGTGTTCGGCCTTGCGGAAGAGATTACAGATCCTGCCGCGGCGCAAAACCACTGGGCGGAGCGCGGATTGGACATGCGTTTCATCGCAGATATTGGAAAAGCGCGGCATATATTCACCCACCGCGTTTGGAACATGACCATTTTGCATTTTGAACTTCTTGAAAAGCCAAGCGGCGCGTTCCTGCGCGAAAACGACGCGCAGTTGGCCGATTTTGAGCAACTTAAAGCGCTGCCCCTTCCCACCGCCATGAAGGCGGCGAAAGAGGCAGCGTTCAAATTACTGTAATATTTTCCTAGGTAAACGCTGATTAAATCCCCTGCATGCTGCCGGTCGCATTTTCACCAGCTTGTGCCTGCGGGAGCTTCGACGTAGCGCTGCTACTACTTCAGCTCCCGTGAACCCAACCTGATGTAAATTCAACCCGGCATCACACAAGTTCTTTATTCATCGTTTACCTAGGCCCCTAAATAAGCCTGGCGAACCTTTTCGTCATCAAGCAGCTCATGCGCGCTGCCGGACATCGCGATTTTACCATTCTCCAGCACATACGCGCGGTCCGCGACGGACAGCGCCATTTTCGCGTTCTGTTCCACCAGCAAAATGGTGATTCCTTCGTTGTGCATGTCTTGGATAATGGAGAATACTTCTTTGACCAAAATCGGCGACAAGCCCATGGACGGTTCGTCCATTACAATCAGCTTGGGCGCGGACATCATCGCTCTGCCCATCGCCAGCATCTGCTGTTCGCCGCCCGAAAGCGTGCCGGCAATCTGCTTGGTGCGCTCTTCAAGCCGCGGGAAATGCCGGTAAACTTTTTTCAGGTCTTTTATAATTTCCGCGCGGTCCTTGCGCGAATACGCGCCCATCAGCAGATTTTCCATCACGGTCATCCGGGTAAACACCTGACGGCCTTCCGGCACATGCGCCATGCCGAGGGACACGATTTCGCTCGCGTTCACCTTGCGCAGGTCCTTACCCAGGTAATCCACCTTGCCGGATTTAATGGGGATCAATCCCGTGATCGCGTGCAGTGTCGTGGTTTTCCCGGCGCCGTTTGCGCCGATCAGGGATACGATTTCCCCCGCGTCGACCTTCAGGGATATCCCCCGCAGCGCCTGAATCGCGCCGTAGGATACGACCAAATCTTCGATTTTAAGCATTCTCAACAGCCTCCTCCCCGAGATACGCCTCGATCACATCGGGATTATGGGCGATCTCATTGGGAAAGCCGTGCGCAATCGTATTGCCGAAATTGATCACCTGGATACGCTCGCAGATTCTCATCACCAGGCTCATATCGTGTTCAATCAGGAATATCGCGATATTGAACTTTTCTCGGATATCATTGATACAATCCACCAACTCCGAAGTTTCCGTCGGATTCATACCGGCGGCAGGTTCGTCCAGCAGCAGCAGCTTCATGTCCGTTGCCAGCGCCCGGGCGATCTCAAGCCTTCGCTGCTGCCCGTACGGCAGGCTTTTTGCGTTATAGAGCGCCTTGTCGTCCAAATGCACGATCCGCAGGCATTCCATCGCTTTTTCTTCAATATCCTGCTCGGTTTTGAAGTACTTCGGCGTTCGGAACATCGTATCAAACAGGTTGTATTTGATGTCTTTGGTGAAGGATATCTTTACGTTTTCCAGCACCGTCATATCGCCGAACAGGCGGATGTTCTGGAACGTACGCGCTATGCCCTGCGCGATAATCTTATGGGTTTTCATCCCGGTGATGCGCTTGCCCATCAGGTAGATTTCGCCCTCCACCGGGATATACAGCCCCGTGAGCATGTTGAATACCGTCGTTTTGCCGGATCCGTTCGGGCCGATCAAACCAACCAGCTCGCCTTCGCGGATCTCGATGTTAAAATCGTTTACGGCTTTCAGTCCGCCAAACGCCATACCAAGCTTTTCCGTTTTCAGGATAACCGCTTTCTCGCTCATTTCACGTCGCCCCCTATCGCCTGTTCGCCTTTCTTAAACAGGAGCCCGCGCAGCGAGAACTCATAGGTACCCATCAGCCCGTAAGGCCTGAACATGATGAAAACCATCAGCACCAGCGCATAGATCAGCATCGGGAAAGCAAACAGGTTTTGCAGGAATTGCGGCATCAGCGCAACCCATTTCCCGTTTTTAATTTCGTAATTGAGCATATACATCCCGACCGCGGCGATTATGGAGCCGGTGAGCGATCCCATGCCGCCGAGTACCACGAGCACCACGATAAACGTGGAATTCCAGATTGACGGGCTGGCGAAGGAAAACGACGCCGTTGACAGCGAACCAGTGCAAATGGCATATAAACCGCCTGCCAGCCCCGCGAAAAACGCGGAAATACTAAAGGTCAGTATTTTATAATATGTCGCGTTGATCCCCGATGCGTTCGCGGCAATCTCATCCTCGCGGATGGATTTGATCGCCCGGCCGTACTTGGATGAGATGAACATGAACATAAACGCGACGCTGACAATCGTCAGTAAAATCGGGAAATACACATACTGCGCCTGCAGCGTTGTGCTGAACCCCAATCCGGTTTTATAAAGCGCCGAGCTCGCGCTGCCTTCGGCCAAGCCGTTGCCGCCCGCAAACGGGAGGTTGGAGATCACGTTTTCAATAATCAAGCCGAAACCGAGCGTAACGATGGCCAGATAGTCGCCGCGCATGCGCAGCGCCGGAATGCCCATCAAAAGGCTGACGATTCCCGCAAGCAACGCGCCTAATAGACAACAACCGAGCATAACGGCAATCATCAAAATGGGTGAAGCGGTGCCGGTATCGAACAATCCTGCGCGTTCCAGCGCCAGCGAAGTCAACGCCGCCGTGTATGCGCCGATTCCCATGAAACCCATATGTCCGAGCGTCAGCTGTCCAAGAAATCCCATGATCAGGTTAAGCGATGTCCCAAGCAATATGAATATGCATAAGTGCCACATAATCGGCACGAGTTTCCGCCTGAAATCGTTGTCGCTCATCGTGACGGAAAGCATGAACACGATCAGCACCAGAAGCAATATCCCGGCGACGTTGATGATCGCGCCTCTGGCTGATTTTTTCCGTAAATCCGTCATACTTTCTCACCTACGTTCTTGCCCATAATTCCGGCGGGCTTGAGCAGCAATACGATGATAAGAACAAGGAAAACAAGAGCATTGGCCAGCGAAGAACTGATATACGCCGTTACCAAAGCTTCGATCAAACCGATTAACATACCACCGAGCATCGCGCCGGGAATCACGCCGATGCCGCCAAGCACGGCCGCCACGAACGCTTTTAAACCAAGCAGCGAGCCCATGGTGTTGGTCACGGTTCGATATTGCGCGCAGTACATCAGCGCGCCGACGGCCGCGAGACCCGCGCCGATGGCAAAGGTAATCACAATTGTTCGATTGACGTTGATGCCGACAAGCGTAGACGCCGCCTTATTTTCCGAAACCGAACGCATTGCGCGGCCCAGTTTCGTTTTTTGAATAAAAAGCTGTAATCCTATCATTACAAATGCCGCAATCACAATGGTAAAAATAGCCGTACGGTTTGTTGTGATACCTAATATATCCAGGCTGCCGGCTTGAAAGATATCCTCCGCGATAACCCGGGGATTCGGCCCCATGGCCGGGATGGCCTGCGCAATGTTCTGCAGCAGCAGGCTCATGCCGATTGCCGTAATCAGCGCGGTCATCCGGTTCCCCTTTTTCCGGACCGGCCGGTACGCTAAGAGTTCGGATAGAATACCAACGATCGCACATACGACAATGGCGACAAAAACTCCGAGCCACGCCGGAAGGCCGAAGCTGTCTGTAAAAATCGGAATGGTAAAAAAAAGCGTATATCCGCCAACCATGATAAACTCGCCGTGCGCGAAGTTGATCAGGCGGATAATACCATACACCATCGTATACCCCAGAGCGATCAACGCATATATGCTGCCGATTCTGAGACCGACGATGACTTGCTGCAGGAAATCAGTCATGGAAGATCAAGTCCTTTTATGCTCGCCAAGTGTGAAAGCGCTCAGTGCGCTTTCACACTTGGCAAGAATCGGTATCGGTTTGAACGGTTATTGCGCGGTGGCTACGAATGATTGCACCAGCGCGTCGTCAACGACCTTGAAGGTCAGGATAGAAACGGATTTTGCGGGAGTGCCGGTCTCGTCCAGCGTCATATCGCCGGTGACGCCGACATAGTGCATGCCGACCATGGCTTCGCGGATCGCGTCGTGATCGATCGAATCAGCCGTTTCAATAGCCTGGGCAAGCATATTCATGGCGTCATACGCCAGGGCTGCCAGGGCGTTTAAGGACGCGGGATCGTATTTCGCGTTATAAGCCGATACGAAGTTCTGTACGATTTCCGACGTATCTTCCGGAGAATAGTGGTTGGTGAAGAACACATTTTCGTAGACCGACAGGTCGCCGACCGTAACGCTTTCGGTTCCGTCAAATCCGTCCGCGCCGACGATCGGGCCGTCATAACCGGCTTCACGCGCCTGCGGGATGATTTTCGGGCCGACGGTGTCGTAGTAGTACGGCGCGAAGAGCACGTCGATATCCGCCGAAGCAAGCGTCGTCAGCTGCGAGGAGAAGTCAACAGCCAGAATATCGGAGGTGGATTGCTCTTCAACAATCTCCAGTCCCAGCTCTTCAGCCGCGGACAGGAACGAGTCGCGCAGGCCTGTGGAATATGCGTCGCCTACGGTATAGAGGATGCCGACTTTTGTCCAGCCCTGCTGCGCACAGAAAGCCGCGACCATTCTGCCCTGGAAGCTGTCCTTGTAGCAAGAGCGGAACACATAGTTGTCTTCTTCGGTAATCGCGTCCGCTGTCGAGGTCGCTGTGATCAGCACGATCTTCTCGTCGTTTGCAAGGCCGGTGATCGCCGATGTGCAGGCTGACCTGACCGCGCCGATGATCGCGGCGACGTCCTCGCCCAGCAGGGCGTTGAACGCGCTGACGGTTTCAGCGGGATCGGCCTGGTTGTCCTTGGTGATCAGCTCAATCTGTTTGCCGAGAAGTCCGCCGTCGGCATTGATCTCGCTGATTGCGAGTTCAACGGCGTTGTTCACAGCAGTGCCGTATGCGGCGAGCGCTCCGGTCATTGGTGCGATATGACCGATTTTAATGGTTTCCGCTTCCTTCTCGGGAACAGCAAACGTCAAAATCGCCCAAACAGCAACCGCGACCACAAGTACTGCCGCAATGATGATGATCAGCGTTTTTTTGGAAATACCTTTCTTCTTTGCTTTTGTCTCCGACATTTGATTCGCCTCCGTTTTTATTTGTGCTGGACCGTTTTACTCAAACGGCAAGAATTCTCCAAAAGAGTATATGAATGAATACTGGTATATACCCCCTTGTATGCATTGTATTATATGGTAGTTTCGGTTGTAGGTCAATCTGTTTTTTGTTTGTATTTTGCATTTTTATCAACTTGTATGCAGAAGCTGTATATCCCCGGCGCTGGTTCCCGGGCGGCTTTTCATAATCCGCTTCCGTAAAAAGCGGGCAAGTTCCGCCCCGGTTTTGCACAATCGGCGCAGTATGGTACAATGAGCAAACCGAAGCGAAAAGGACGGATGTTTGCTTGAAAACGACGCTTGGGCGCATACGCCGCGCGGATCAGGATTACCGCCTGATCGATCCGGGCGACCGTATAGCCGTTGGGCTTTCCGGCGGCAAGGACAGCCTGCTTTTAACCTACGGACTGTCGATGTATCGCAGGATACGCAAGGATTTCACCCTGCAGGCCATCATGCTCACCATGGGGAAGGAAGCGCCCGATACCTCCGCTATCGAGGCATTTTGCAAAGCGGAGGATATTCCGCTTACTGTGCGGTATACGGACCTGTATCAAATCCTGTTCCAACTGCGAAACGACCGCAGCCCCTGCCCGCTGTGCGCCAAAATGCGCCGCGCGATGCTTTGCGATATAAGCAAAGAATTATCGTGCAACAAGCTGGCGCTGGCACACCACCGCGAGGACGTACTGGAAACATTGCTGATGAGCCTGATCTTTGAAGGGCGATTTCATACCTTTCACCCGAAAACCTATATGAGCCGCACCAACATCACCGTTATCCGCCCGATGGTCTACATGCCGGAAAAAGACGTGATTCACATGCAAAAAAAGCTCTCCCTCCCCGTGCAGCGCAACGCGTGCCCGGCCAACGGAAACACGAAGCGGCAGGAGATGAAAGAGCTTCTTAAAGACCTTGCCAAACGGTACCCGCATCTGCAGGAAACCATGCTTTCGGCACTTAAAAACGATGATCAATACAGTTTATGGGAAAAGGACGGCCCGCGAAAACAGTAAACCAAACGCTATCTGGGCGTTATGCCGATCCTGATTTTCTGCGCGTATGCCGGATAGGTGCTTCGCGTCAGTTTGTCGTGAGCGGTCAGCGTGCCGTTTAGGTATGTGTCGCGATATGTGTCCACCACATACCCCACCGTCGCTTCGCTGATAACCTCGGTCTCATCCACATAGGTTACATAGGTTCCGTCGGTATCCTCGACGTAAACAGGCTCGACAGGCGGCTGCAGCACCTCGACGGTTTCCGTAGACAGCTCGTAGGTGATATCCCCCAGATCCATGCCGTAGATGCGCACTTCGCACAGAAGACGCTTTTTATTTGCCGGATCTTCAATCACGTGCGCCGCAATAAAGATCTGGCCGCCGGAGTTGTTGCGAAACGACATATCCCTTTCCGCGCCTCTGGTATCGGACACCGTCGCGTCCATCCCCAGCTCGGTATAGCTGACCTTCATGGCATGCGCGGTATGATCGACCAGTTCCATGCCCGCCAGCATGGCCGCAATGTACACCGTGGTACTGGCCTGGCAAACGCCGCCTCCGATGCCCATGACAAGTACGCCGTAATTATACTCGAGGGCACGATAAAAACCGTTCTCCAACGTGCGTCTGCCAACGTAGCTGTTAAAGGAGAATTTCGCGCCGTCATTGATGCTTTGCCCGTTGATCTTTTCAAACGCGACACGGATGTTATCGTTGCGCGCGTCAGTTGAGCTGCTGTCAATCGGCGTGACGGCTCTTGCGCGCAGGGTATAATACTGCTGCAGGTCCGCAACCGTGATATCCGGCATGATGGTTTCGGCCTGCACTAAAATTTCTCCCGATTCAAAAGAGCCGATCATGGAAAGGATTTCTTCTTCCAGCTTGTCAACATCCAGCCTCCTGCCGATAACCTCGGATTGGAAGATAAACGGCTCCGTGCTGCTTTCGGGATCAAAGGAAATCAGGTATGCGTTCTGCGCTTCGATATACGCGGCATTTTCAAGGGTTTCCAGTATCTCGTCGATCTGCGAGGTATCCGCGTCGTAGGAGACGCTTGAGAAGCTGTAGGTACTCGCCCTGGCCTCCTGGATTTCCTGCTGCAGCTCGAAAATCGTTTTGCGGTCAGTAGCGCTTGTTTCATGCCCGACGGCCCATGCGGCTTCCAGCGCCTGGCGGGATCGCGGGTGATGTTCAGCATTTCCGCCGTGATGTCGCGGTATGCTCCGCTGGAGTTTTTCAGCCGCACATACCAGGAACCAAGCTCCTGGATAATCTGGTTGCGTACGGCGGCGTTGCCCTCT
>Ga0116164_10002023_pt1 | contig 14770 bp, 8 predicted proteins | sample AD_UKC109_MetaG_FD_89888 | JGI IMG/M metagenome (GOLD analysis project Ga0116164, IMG submission 89888) | Active sludge microbial communities of municipal wastewater-treating anaerobic digesters from Hong Kong - AD_UKC109_MetaG | ecosystem: Engineered > Bioreactor > Anaerobic > Digestate... | reverse complement strand
TCAAAATGACTATATACAGTCATAATTGATTCAATCGAACACTATGGAACAAATCTTTGGTTCGGAACTTTTCTTGAACTCTTCTATCTTTGTATTGTTGTGGCTTGTTCATATGTCAGCTATCGTTTGATCGAGAACCCATTTCGGATCTGGTCAAAAAGAGTTCTGAAAAATCGAGAAAACCAACCTGCGATTTGAAATTTTTGATTGTTTTTGAATGGTGGTGTTTTGGGATAAGTTTTGGTATAATTGAGACATGCGCAAGTTGTTGTCCGGATTTTTAATGATTTTGATGCTCACGCCCGTTCTGGCGTGCATGATGGCAACTTGTCCGATTAAGACTGCTCAAGCGGCTGTTTTTGAAGCTGATCTTGAAAAACTTCCTCCCTGTCATCGCGCGGCTCTTGCTCACAATTTAAAGGATGATGCGCCTCAAACTCCGATGTTTATGGCCGATTGTATGGGCATTGACCTGTTTTCCCAAACAGCGAGTGCTGATCTTGTCCAGCCTGATTTTCCGTTAGTCCCTGTTGTTTACCATTTTGAGATGGTATCGGTCGGTGACTTTGCTGTGCAAGGCCAATCTTATATTCGTGCACCCCCCATCAGTTTTGATGTATTTTCTCTCGGCTTTCCTTCTCTTTTTTTGACGACACAGCGTTTGCGCGTATAGATCTTCTTTTTCTGTTTTATTTTTAAAAACCGAAAAGAGGATTTTTTGTTATGCGTGTTTTCTTGTCTTTATTTGTTTTTTTGGCTTTTTCTTCGCCTGTTTTGGCGGATGATGCTGTTTATTTTTGTCCGATGCACCCCCATATTACAGGGCAAAAGGGCGATCAATGCCCAATATGTGGTATGACACTTGTGCCCAAGGAAGAAATGCGACCTCAATCCGTTGGCACAGAGGACTCTTTTCAAATTACGCCGGACTATGTTGCTGCGTTGGGAGTAAAGACCACAAGGGTTTCATCCGTTGTCTTCGGAAAAGATATTCGGGCTTTTGGTCGGGTTGAAGCGGATACGGCGCGTGAATATCATTTTGATCTGAAAGCCGAAGGATGGATTGTTGATTTACATGTCTCTGCTCGTGGGGAAGTTGTTAAAAAAGGAGATCTTCTCTTCACGCTGTATAGTCCTGAATTGCGCTCTGCCCAGTCCGATTTTCTTGTTGCAATCCAGACAGGCTCACGATCGGGGTCAGTCGAGAGCCGGTTGCGGTTATTCGGGATGGATGACAAAGCCATCGAGGACTTGCATTTGGTCAAGCAACCTCCCGAGGCTACAAATTTCTACGCGCCACAAGACGGAGTTGTGAGTGATCTCAAGGTTCGGGCAGGATCGCATCTTGGCAAGGGAGAGTCTGTGCTGGTTTTGCAGGATTTATCCCAAGTCTGGGTGATGGCACAGGTCGCGGTCAAAGATATTTCTCAAATTAAAATTGGTCAGGCCGCAAAAATTATTTTACCGGAAACGGGGATGAGTCTTCCTGCTGTTGTTGAATTGGTTGAGCCTTTGGCAGACGGGGTTACACAGACTGTATCCGTCAGGCTGGTTGTTGAAAACAAGCAAGGTATCTTGAAATCGTCCCAATATGTTGATGCCCGTATTTCGGGTAAGCAAATATCACGATTGAGTGTTCCCGAGGAAGCCGTTTTATATGGTGGTCAGGGGGCGTATGTGATTGAAGCCGTTGGGGATGGATATTTCCATCCGGTAATGGTCGAGGTTGGTATCACCGCGATGGGACAGACAGAAATTCTCAAGGGTTTGACAGTAGGGCAACAGGTTGTGCACTCGGGGCAGTTTATGATTGATGCCGAAAGTAATTTACGTGGCGGAATAAAAAACATGGAAGGACATCACCATGAATAAGTCATTCCATGTTCATGACCCTGCGCAAGGTTGGATTGCCAAATTGATTGACTGGTCAACAGCCAACAAATTTTTTGTCTTGCTTGGGGCGTTGGTTTTGCTGGTTGCTGGAATTGTGTCTTTATACCGTATTCCGCTGGATGCTATTCCTGATTTATCGGATACGCAGGTGATTATTCGAACCGATTATAATGGGCAAGCTCCACAAGTGATCGAAGATCAGGTGACATTTCCTTTATCAACACAGATGTTGGGTCTGCCAAAAACAAGGGCTGTTCGCGGGTTTTCGATGTTTGGAACGTCGTTTGTTTATATCGTGTTTGAAGATGGGGTTGATCTCTATTGGGCACGGAGTCGTGTGCTTGAATCTTTATCTCAAGTACGTGGGAATTTGCCCGAAGGTGCTGATCCGCAGTTAGGACCTGATGCTACAGGGGTGGGATGGATTTTTCAGTATACTCTTTATGATCGGACAGGCCAGCATGATCTGGCTGATTTGCGCGATATTCAGGATTGGTTTGTTCGTTATGAATTGGCATCGGTTGATGGTGTCGCCGAGATCGCTAGTGTCGGTGGGTATCAACGCGAGTACCAAGTGTTGGTTGATCCAATTAAATTGCGTGCGTTTGATATGCCGTTATCCCATGTGATTGATGCGGTTCGCAGTGCCAATCAGGAAACAGGTGGTCGTACCATCGAGATGGCAGAAAGCGAATATTTAATCCGATCACGTGGATATATCGAAAAGACGCAGGATTTATCGGATGCTGTTTTGCGCGTTAAAGATGGCGTTCCTGTGACCGTTGGTGATGTCGCGCGTGTGGTTGAAGGCCCTGCTTTACGGCGTGGTGTCGTTGAATTGAATGGTGTTGGTGAAGTTGTCGGCGGGATTGTTGTGATGCGTCCCAATGCCAATGCCCTCGATGTAATCCGATCTGTCAAAGAGCGTTTGGCGATTGTAAAACAAGGTTTACCTGATGGCGTCGAAATAAAAGTTGTTTATGATCGTTCTGGTTTGATTGAGCATTCGGTTGATTATTTACGCCATAAATTGATTGAAGAAAGTTTGATGGTGGCTTTTGTTTCGATTTTGTTTTTGCTTCATGTACGGAGTGCTCTGGTTGCAATTGTTACATTACCTTTGGGGATTCTTGGGGCTTTTGTTATTATGCAAGCCCAAGGGTTAAGCGCCAATATCATGTCTTTGGGGGGAATTGCCATTGCCATCGGGGCGATGGTCGATGCATCAATTGTTATGGTTGAAAATGTTCACCGGAAATTATCAGAGCTTGAAGATGGTATCAGTCCAGAGGCGCGACGGCAGGCTATGATATTGGCGATGAAAGAAGTCGGCCCGAGTTTATTCTTTTCATTATTGATTATCACAATTTCTTTTTTGCCTGTGTTTGCTTTAACTGGGCAATCGGAAAAATTATTTTCGCCGCTGGCTTTTACCAAAACATATTCCATGGCGGTTGCCAGTTTTCTGTCTGTGACACTGGTTCCGGTTCTGGTTGTGCTGTTGGTTCGTGGCAAAATAAAACCGGAAAATGTTAATCCAGTTAATCGATTTTTCCTTGCTCTATACCGCCCCGTTCTTGATTTTGTGTTGCAGCGTAGATTTTTGACGATTTGGGTGGCAGCGTTAGTCCTATTGAGTACGGCTTGGCCATTATCAAAAAGTGGATATGAATTTATGCCGCCTTTATATGAGGGTGGGTTGCTTTATATGCCGATGACATTGCCTGGTGTTTCTATCACCAAGGCGCAGGAGATTTTGCAAGTGACCAATCGGCAAATCATGAAGATTCCTGAAGTTTCTCATGTTTTTGCCAAGGCAGGGCGATCTGATTCTGCAACGGATCCCGCCCCTTTGGCGATGATTGAAACATGGATTGAGTTAAAGCCAAAATCCGAATGGCGGGAAGATATGACCCCTGAAAAGCTTATTGCCGATATGAATAGTCGTGTCGGATTGCCTGGTATGGTTGATAGTTGGGGATATCCGATTAAAATTCGTCTGGATATGTTGACCACGGGTATTCGTACGCCAGTGGGAATAAAAATTTCAGGTGATGATCTGGGAGATCTTGATAAGCTTGCAAAGCTTGTTGAAGAAAAAGTCAAAACTGTTTCAGGCACACGCAGCGCAATTGCTGATCGTGTAGTGGGTGGAAAATATATCGAGATTATTCCCAATCGCCATGATATGGCACGTTACGGTTTATCTATGGCCAATGTCCAATCTGTTATCCAGAGTGCATTAGGGGGGATGAAACTGGATGAAACAGTTGAAGGTCGTGCGAGACATTCTGTGATGTTGCGCTATGATCGTGCTTATCGCGAACATATTTCTGATCTGGCAGATATTCTTGTGGCGACTTCTTCAGGGGCTCAGATTCCTTTATCGGATATTTCCGAGATTAAAATAGTTGATGGTTCGGCGATGATTAAATCGGAAAATGCGCGGTTGAATGGTTGGGTGTTTGTCGATATTGCTGATCGGGATATGGGGTCTTATGTCGATGATTTAAAGACTGTGCTTCAAACGGTTTCTTTGCCCAAAGGATATACGCTTCATATTTCTGGACAGTACGAACAATTGGAGCAAGCGCGCAGCCAATTGAGCATTGCTATTCCTGCAACGCTTTTGATTATTCTGTGTTTGCTGTATATTCATTTTGGAAGCTGGGATCGGACGGTTTTGATTTTACTGTCTGTACCGTTTGGTTTGATTGGAGGGGTGTGGGGTGTATGGCTTGCTGATTTCCATTTCTCTGTCGCGGTTATCGTCGGTTTTATTGCTCTGTGTGGTATTGCTGTTGAAACCGCTATTGTGATGTTGATTTATATCGACCATGAAATGCGCGATCATCCTCCTGTCAGTTATGATGGTTTGTTGGACAATGTTCGTCGCGGGGCATTGCATCGTTTGCGCCCCAAGTTGATGACGGTGGCTACAATCCTTTTGGGGTTGGTACCAATTTTTTTGACGGACGGCGCAGGCGCGGATGTGATGCGGCGGATTGCGCTGCCTATGTTGGGGGGGATGGTCAGTACGACCATCCTGACGCTTATTCTGGTTCCTTGTCTTTATACGGAGTATATGAAGAGGATGTTCTTTAAAGGATAAGACCATCCTTTTTCATTCTATCAACTTTGCGCAAAATCATATTGCGTTTGAGGCGTGAAAGATAATCGATAAACAAAATACCATTCAGGTGATCGAGTTCATGTTGGATGCAGTGAGAGTCCAAGTCTTCGCCGATATATTCCATGGTTTGTCCGCCAAGATCAATATATTTGACGCGAACAGATTTTGGACGTTCTACTTCGGCATATTGTTGTGGAATAGATAGGCATCCTTCTTCCATGATACTTATTTCTTCGGATTTCCAGACGATCTCCGGATTAATCATGACAATCGCATCGCGTGAGCTTTTTTCTTTGCGGTAATTGGTGTCCATGACAAACATACGGTTGAGAACGCCCACCTGATTAGCAGCCAAACCGATACCCGGGGCTTCGTACATGGTTTCGATCATATCGGTGGCTTGTTGTTTGATTTGTGCCGTAATCTTTTCAATCGGATTGGCCACTTGCTTTAAAACCGGATCGGGAACCGTGACAATGTGCAATAGAGACATTCTTTTTTCTTTCTTGTTTCTCTCAAAATATCATAAAAGATTGTGAGATGAAGAGCGATTGTATGAATTTTCCACGCTGTGTCGACATATTTTGCCGTGTTATCGATAATTTCGGTGATGTGGGCGTGTGTTGGCGGTTGGCGCGGCAATTAGCTGTTGAAGATGAATTGGCGGTGCGCCTGTTTATCGATGATCCGTCCAGTCTAACTAAAATCGTTCCGATTCCTGATCCGTCTGTCAACGTGGTGGTGTGGGATAATGCTTTGGTTTACGGGGAAGCCGCCGATCTGGTGATCGAAGCGTTTGCTTGTGATTTACCGGAACAAGTTTTATCTGTCATGAAAAATCGGTCTATTCCACCTATCTGGATTGATCTGGAGTATTTAACTGCAGAAGACTGGGCGCTGTCCTGTCATGCTGTTCCCAGTCTTCATCCGATGATGGGGGTAAAGAAAACCCTGTTTTTCCCGGGATTTGATGTGACATCGGGTGGTTTATTGCGGGAACATGATTTAATTGAACGAAGAGATCTCTTCCAAAATGATATTGTGGCTCAAAATAAGTGGCGGAAGTGCTATAATTTGCCAGAATTTGACTCAAATTGTATCGATTTATCGTTGTTTTGTTACAAATCAGCACCAATTGAACAGATTTTTGATGAATTATCGACTTATACCTGCCCCGTACGTGTGTTTCATCCTGTTGTGAGTGGGTTTGGGGTGAAAAAACGGGGTTCTTTAATGATTTATCGCATACCATTTGTTTCTCAAGATCAATATGATTATCTTTTATGGACATGTACGGCCAATTTTGTCCGTGGGGAAGATTCTTTTGTGCGGGCGCAAATGGCTGGGCGACCCATGATATGGAATATTTATGTGCAGGAAAAAGGTACACATCTGGTTAAAATGAGAGCTTTTTTGGATCTTTATCTTGCCTCTTTTCCTCTTCCATTGCGGGAAGTACTTGCGCAATCCTTTGAATTGTGGAATCAAGAAGACCAAATATGTGAGGGAGTCTGGAAGAAATTTCTGGATCATCTTCCAAAGCTTGATAGACAAGCACAGATTTGGAGTGACAGACTTTGTTGTCAATCACCCCTGACTGTGCGGCTTCTCGAGTTTTATCAGAATACCAAAAATAACGTCTTGATAAAGAAGGATAAATTATGAAAACCGCCCAAGAATTGAAACCCGGAAATGTGGTGGTGATTGATAGCACGCCTATCGTCATTCAAAAAGCCGAGCTTAACAAATCAGGTCGCAATGCTGCGGTTATGAAGTTTAAGTTTCGCAACTTGTTGACTGGGGGTAATTCCGAAGCTGTTTATAAAACGGACGAGAAATTCGAAGATATTATTCTTGAAACCAAACAAGTCTCTTATTCTTATGAGGCTGGAGATATGTATGTCTTTATGGATGAAGAATACAATCAATATGAATTGTCTAAAGACGATATTGAAGGGGTTTTGAAGTATCTTGAAGAGCAAATGCCATGTGAAGTCACCTTTTACGAGGGTAAACCAATTTCGGTGACAGCGCCTGTTAAGCTGGTGCGTGAAGTTGTTTATACCGAACCTGCTGTCCGTGGCGATACTTCAGGAAAAGTCATGAAACCGGCGCGTTTGCCGAGTGGATATGAGATTTTGGTTCCCGCTTTTGTGGAAATTGGCGAGAAAATCGAGATTGATACCCGTACCGACGAATATGTTTCCCGTGTGAAATAACTCTCGAAGGTCGTTGATCTGCAGGTTTTTTATGTAAGGCTGGAAGATATTCCGGCCTTATGTTATTATGGGCTGTGGCCAAGTTTAAAAATAAATAAAATTTTATCAATTTCAGGCTACAATGATAGGCGGTGGAGTGGTTTTAAAAAAACTGCGCCCCGATTGGTGTATGGTCAGTATTTATGGGTCTTGGTGAGGCGGTGCAGGTTACAACAGGCAAAGCTCTAGGTTATTCTCTCCTTCCGGGGATTTTCCCCCGGATAGGCTCTTTGCTGTTTTCGGGGTTTGGCCCTATTCCTTATTTATTGGCGTTGCTTTGTCTTCGTATGCGCTTGCTGCCCAAAGGGCATCCTTTTTTCCACACCCGTAAAACTTATGGTATTCGCCATGTCTTGGCTGAATCTGCGAGACATCTTGAATTCAAGTGGAGAAATATTGACCAGATTATCGTTTTTGGAGCTTTACTTTGTGGTTCTACCATTGTTCTGGCGTTTATTGCTGCAATTATTGTTTACCTTGTTTTTTCTTCCTCTGCCTTTGCGGCAGTCTGGATTCCGGATATTTTTAATACAGCCAATCCGGATCATGATGTTGCCTTTATGATGATGGATCGGGTTCTTGGTATTCCTGGAATATACGATTCGGCTATTATCACTGATCCTGCAACTTATGGACCTTCCCCCAATATATTCCAGAATGGTCTGCATGCGATGCTGGAATTTTTTAGTTGGGGTTTGTTTGTTATTGCAGTTTTTATCTTTCTTTATTTTGTGATCGAGATTGTTTGGGACGTTACACAGACGGGAAGTCCTTTGGGGGAAACCTTAACCAATACGTGGATTCCTTTACGGCTGATTATGGCTTTTGGATTGTTGGTGCCAATACCATCGTATGGATTGAATTCTGCACAATATATTACTCTTTATACTGCCAAAATGGGGTCGGGTATGGCAACGAATGCTTGGGGGGCGTTCAATATGGCAACTGGAACCAACCCAACTGGTATGAGTAACGAGCAGTTGATCGGTGTCTTAGGGTATCAGGATTTGAGCGGTTTGCTCAAAGGTCTGATGGTCATGAAATCTTGTGAACGGATCAATTTCTGGGGTTCGTTGATGTCTGCCACTTCCGGTTTGTCCGGTATGGGTGACGGGACGGATGGTTCTTATTATTTGCTTCCTTATATTATTAACGGTCAACAGGCTATCAGTTTAAATGATATTATTTCATCGGTCGGGGGAACATATAATGCATCGCCCGTTGGGGTTGTGACTGGAGACCCTACCGATGTATTTGGACAGGTTCTGAGCCATTCTGATTCAGCAGGCATTCGTTTGGTTCTGGGGTATATGAATACTTCCGATCCTACGATGTATAAGGATTTTCCGGGTGGAGTTTTGCCTGTTTGTGGTGAAGTTTATATTCCTGTGAGCGGGTATAATCCTGAGTCGCTTTTGGCCTCTGAAGCTTATTTTTATGCTGTGCTTTATACCCTGTTTGATCAGGTACGTAATAGCGCAACTCTTTCCACGATGGAGATTAACTCTTCGCTCGCCGTTATCCGTGAGTATATAAGAACTTCTTCTGACTATGAGAATTACATCCAGATTATCAGGAATATTAAGGGCGATGACCGTGATTGTTTGAATGATGATAATGGCGATGGTTATGAAAGTTATGATGAAGCTCAAGATGATGGTAAAAATATGGGGAAATGTACCGAGCCCATTCCCGCCCAGTATTGGAATGATTATCTGGCGATGGCGAGTACATTATTTTTGTATGATCCTTATAATGTTGCGCATGCTGCACTTACAGATGTTCCAAACCCTGTTGATATGTATTCGATTGGTGATACGACTTATTCATCCATGGGGTTTGCTGACCCGATGATGTTGGATGTTGCTATGGTTGAATTGGGATGGGGCGGAGCCGGTATGTGGTATAACCGCATTTCCGAGAAAAACGGATCGTTTGTTTCTGCCGTTAGTGCCATTCCTGTCATCCAGAAAATGCCAATGGCGATGGAGAAGTTAAAAGAAGATCGCGGCAAAAATGATGCCGGAATGAATTCCGGTTTTTGTTCGCAGTATTCTCCTGGAAAATCAGGATCGACTTCTTCTAATATTGCTGATGAAAAAGCCCAATTTACTGCTGAGCTGGCACATAACCTTCATAAAATCTGTCAAAATTTATACGAAAATGAACATATTCAGTTGGAGGTTCGTGATAGCAGCAATAATTTGGTGTTTAAGCCGAATGACCAAAAATATGCGAACCCTGTTGAACATGCAATGGCAATGGTGTTTGCAGAATTTAAAATGTTTGATATTCGCGCAAATGATGAAACTTTACCGATGGCGCAGCTTTCAGCTGTTGGACGTGTGTTGGTTGATAAGTCCATTTTGGCGATGATGGCCGCTATGGGAAGTTCTGCTATCGGGGGTTTGTTGCACGCCGCAGCCGGTAGTGCTGATGGGAAGGATATTGCAGCATTGAATACTCTTGGTGAGGCGTTTGGTGAAGCGTCAACGGCTTCCTTGACTTTTGCATCACTTGGCTTGACGGCAGGGGTATTGTTACACTACGTCTTGCCGTTTTTGCCCTTTATGTACTTCTTCTTTGCGGTTGGACGTTGGGTCAAAACTGTATTTGAGGCTTTGATCGGTGTACCTCTTTGGGCATTGGCTCATTTGCGTTTAAGTGGGCCAGGCCTTCCGGGTGAGGCGGCAAGTAGCGGATATTTCCTGCTGTTGGAAATTTTTATACGTCCCATATTAACTGTTTTCTCGTTGGTGGCATCCTTTGCAGTTTTTACTGCCATGGTGATTGTGCTTAACTCTATTTTTGATTTGTTGGTTACCAATTTTGGTGGCGCCGATGTTCCGTTCGCAAGTACGGATGCTACTATTCTTGATAATGCACGGGGTGTTGCCGATCAGTTTTTCTATTCGATCATGTATATTGTGTTGTGCTATATGATTGCGACTTCTAGCTTTAAGCTGATTGACGTTATTCCTGATAATATTCTTTCCCGTTGGTCAGGGGCTGGTGTGAGCACAATCGGAGCTAGTGATAATGCTGATGATTTGATCGATCAGTTGCAAACGCAGTTGCCAGTTATGATTAACTATTATGCCAAGAGCTTGGGTAAAGGTGTGACGGATGCTCTTTACGAACCTGGTCGTGATATAGGTCAGCAAGCAGAGGTCAAGTATAATCAAGAGCAAGCGCTTAAGGCTCAACAAGAGGCTGCCAAAAAAGCAGGTGGGAATAATCCTCCACAAGGGCAATCTTCTGCTCCTCCTCCCTCTTCTTCTTCGACTCCTCCTGTACCGCCAAGTTCGGGAACAGGGTCTTCTTCTGGATCGAGTTCGGGGTCTGGTAAAGCTACTCCATCCCCTAAAGGGACGGGTCAGCCCAATGATCCAACAAAGCCTAGCGGAGGGAAAAAATCATGATTTCTATTCGTCAAGCTTCATCTTTCTTTTTTATGCCTCGTGTTTTTCCAAGGTTTAAATCGCTTGCACCGGATACCGGTTTCTTTGCCGAGCTTATGGCGCTGGTCTTTTATAATGTCGGATTGTTTCCACGAGGACATCGTTTTTTGTTGCCGACTTTTCAAGGGCAATTGGATGTTCGTTCCGTTATGGCAGAAGCTGCGGCCAATTTGAAAGGTGGATGGCGGCATAGTGACCAGTATGCTGTTTATGTTACATTTGTTTTGGCTATGATTTTGTTTTTGATCCAATTTCTGGCTTTATTTGTTATGGTTTTGTCGCAGTCCGCCCAAGCAGCGGCACCGTTTTTGAGCATGTTTATTACATCTGACCCGACAGATGACGTTGCCTTTATGATGCTTGATAAGGTTTTTCAGGTTCCAGGATTTTTTGGGTCTATTTTTGATCCGGTTACAAGCGCTGGAATCGGAGGTTTCGCACTTGGTATGCAAGCACTCTTCCGGTTTTACAGTTATGGGATGCTGGTTATCGCGCTGTTTATTATTATTTACTATATTTTTGCCCTGATGGCGGAAACGGCTCAGACTGGTGTTCCTTTCGGGAAACGTTTTCCGTCCATATATGGACCCATCCGCTTAATTTTGGCTGTCTTGCTTTTGTTGCCGTTGTCGTATGGATATAATACGGGGCAGTATTTTACTTTATTTATGGCCAAATGGGGGTCAAGCCTTGCGACAAATGGTTGGTTGGCTTTTAACGAAGTAATTTCTGCATCAGCTTATAATAATCCGATGGGTTTGTCTCCACAAGAAATGGTCGGGAAACCTAAAATCCAACCCGTGAGCAGTTTGATAAATTTCTTTTATCTCGTTCATACCTGTAAGGCAGGCTATAAGATTGCTTATGGTGCGCAAAAGGCAGATATCCAGCCTTATTTTGTTATTCCTGCGAATGGAACGTCTCCAGCTTCCGCTACGTTGATGACATCATCGAGTGCTTACCCTACGGTTTTGAATATGTTTCACGGCGGTGATATTGTTATTACATTCGGCGAGAAAGATTCTAAATACGTTAAAGAGATTGCTGGTGTTAAGCCGTATTGTGGTCAGTTGACTATCCCAATCAATTCCAAAGATGTGACTATGGTTACGGATGTCTATGATGCTTATTTTAAATATGTGGCAACGTTGTGGAATAATAATGATTTGAGAATATATGGTGAGAATATGGCCTATATTTTGAGATTTATGGATAAAATTCCAGCCTCCTATACATTTTCCGGCCCGTCTGTTGGTTGGGGCGCGCCATTGTCTTCTACGGAATTAAATCCTGCGGGTGCGGATTTTTATCGTGATATGCGGACGAATCTCCAGGCAGCGTTTAATGCCAGTATTGATGCGGCGATTGTGAATATGCGGACGACGACTATTGCGGATTTGGAAATGCAAACGGAAGTCCTTGATCGTGGCTGGGGTGGCGCAGGGATCTGGTACAACAGAATTGCCGACTTTAACGGAGCAATGGTTGATGCCGTCTTTACTATTCCAACCCCAACAGCTTATCCGATGGTCATGGAACATGTTGCGTCAGTTAAAAAATCACTTGAGAGTTCAAGTAATCCCAAAGAGCGTTTTTCTGTTGGCACTGTGAATGGAAAAAATATGACGATGGACAAGTTCTCCAGCGGCTCTAATCTGGATAATCCTGCTATTGATGTAGAAATGGCGCGTCTTCTTTCAACGGTTTATGAAACAGTTTCAGATGATAGTGTGACTGCGAGGCCGAAACCCGGAACTGTTGCCAATGACCCTATCCGGAACATGTTTATGTTTATCTTCCAAGAATCCGGTTTGATGGATGTTCGTGGAAATGATGGTGTTTTTCCGTTGTCGAAATTGGCTATGTTGGGAAAAACCATTATCAATAAAACAATTGTTTCCCTTGGAGTCGGGACACTTGTTTCTGGTTTTGGAGGATTGCTTTCAGGTGCCGGATCAGAAGAATTAGGAGCTGCTTTCGAAGAAGGTGGGAGTGTACTTCTCAGTTTTGCGACTATGGGTCTGATTATTGGGTTTGTCTTATACTATCTAATCCCGTTCTTTCCTTTTATGTATTTCTTTTTTGCGGTGAGTCGTTGGGTTAAATCCATTTTTGAAGCGATGGTTGCTGTTCCATTATGGGCGTTGGCGCATTTGAGATTGGATGGGGAAGGTGTTGGTAATGCTGCCTCCAAAGGATATTTCCTTTTATTAGAAATTATGCTTCGGCCTATTTTTACTGTTTTTGGACTTTTGGCCGCTGTTATAACTTTTTCAGCTCTTGTTAGTGTCCTTGATACAATTTTTGATTTGGTGGTGGTGAATGTGGCAGGGTTTGATTTAACCACTTTGTCATCTACGAGTCCTACTCCGGCAGGGGATTTTATGCAATCCTTCAGGGATTCTTTGGATGCGTTCTTTTATACGGTTTTGTACACGATTATCCTTTATATGATGGCGATGGCTTCGTTTAAGTTGATTGATCTTATTCCTAATAAATTGCTCCGATTCTTGCAGCCAGTTCCAACCTTCCATGATGATGCTAGTGATCCTGCAGAAAATCTGGTTCGCAATACTGCTTTTGCAGGGCATCATTTAACTGGTGAGATTGGTAAAGGTTTAGGTGGCTTTGCAAAAGGGGTTGGTCAATCTGCCGGGAAAGCCGTTTCGTCCGGAACGGCTGACAAGATGGCGGGGCCAGGGTCATAAGAACATTTTTAAAGCCACTTTCGGGTGGCAAGGCATTTTATTGAGGAAAATACCCTTAAAATCGGTTATAATGATAAGGGTGGTCTAAGTATTGAGGAGAGAATATGGCGGTGTCTGGTAATCAAACCCTTCGAATGGTGAAATATGCTCTGTTTCCACAGATTATACCGCGCCTTTCTGAGTTGTTTTTTAGCGGTTTTGCTTATTTTGCGTTTTTTATAGCTCAGGTGTATTCCGGTGTTCGGTTGCTGCCCAAGGGGCATTCTTATCTAAATATTCATAATGTTGGAAAATTTTCTGTTTTTGATGTGATTGCAGCTGCGGGGCGTGGTTTACGCTATCGTCGTGAACATATTGACCAAATCATCCTGTTTTACGTTATTTTATTGGGTCTTTTCCTGATGATCATTCAAGGGGTCGTGATGCTGGCCTCTTTGGTTATGCCTCATGCTATGGCGATGTCTTTGCCTTATTTCTTCGGGTCATCCTTGCAACCCTTCGGGCCAGATCAGGATTTGGCGTTTATTCTTCTTGATCGTGTTTTTGGTATACCCGATATTTTTGATTCTTGCGTTTCTCAATTAACCCCTTGTTATCGTTCGACATCAGCTTTGGTTGCGTCGGGTACAGTTTATACTCCTTCTTCGTTTCCGTGGCCATTTCATGATGCTCTTCATGCTTTGTATGAGTTTTACAGCATTGGTTTGCTGGTTATTGCGATGTTTATCGTTTTATATTTTGTTGTGGTTATTGTTGCTGAAACAGCCCAAACCGGTGTTCCTTTCGGGAAAAGGTTCAATACTGTTTGGGCTCCGTTGCGTTTGGTAATTGCTATTGGTTTGTTGGTTCCTATCGGATACGGACTTAATTCTGCCCAATATATTGTATTATATGCCGCAAAATATGGTTCGAATTTTGCGACAAACGGTTGGTTGATTTTTAATAGTGAGCTGACTTCCGGACACCTGATTGAAGGAATGGTTTCCAAGCCCCAAAAGCCTGAAGTGAATGGTTTGCTTAAGTTTATGATGCTTGCCCATGCTTGTAAGGCTATTGAAGAAGGGTATATGGAGTCTTCAGTCAAGCCCACGGCTGGAAGTTTTGGCGATTGTTCTGCAAAACTAGGATCTGCTACTGACGAAACGGATACAATTATCAATGCTTATCTGGTTCGAAAAGGGCCTGCAGATACGAACTTTGCGCTTCTTGAAACAACTGATTATAGCGGGGCTATGTCGTTTTTCGAAAACACCAGTTTTACTGTTCGTTTTGGTGATCGTGGTTGTACAGAAAATCATTCTACACAGTTAGGGAATG
>Ga0116164_10002022_pt1 | contig 14772 bp, 4 predicted proteins | sample AD_UKC109_MetaG_FD_89888 | JGI IMG/M metagenome (GOLD analysis project Ga0116164, IMG submission 89888) | Active sludge microbial communities of municipal wastewater-treating anaerobic digesters from Hong Kong - AD_UKC109_MetaG | ecosystem: Engineered > Bioreactor > Anaerobic > Digestate... | reverse complement strand
TGACCGAATTGTGAAGTAAAAGGACCGTCGGCAAAAAACTTACGCAATGTTACGGCATCCGAAGCATAGAGCAGATCATTCTGAACTAAGAAAGCCCAGATGTTCTGTTCGTTCTCAAAACACCACTGCAGCTTTTCTTCAGGGAATCCAATTTTGATATGATCGGGCAGGTCGGGCATCACGGCATCCATAAAATAAAGCTGCTTGCCATTACTGATTGCTTTTTCAAGGAAATTTTCTCCAGGTTTTTTAATAAAATGATAATAATAAAAATCGTAGATTCCATCTCTGACAATGTACTCCCTGCGCATCCGTTCAATCCGGTAAAGCGGAAAACGGAATTTGCGATAAATCTCCGGATCGTCACCAAGATACATATCCAGTGCAATAATCATCTGCTTGTCGAAAAACTGAACCGGAAGCTCGTACATCAGGCCGGAAACATAAGAAGTAATAGCTGTAATTTCTTTGTCAGGGAAATAGTAGAGAAAATGCCGGAAAGCATCAGAAAATTCATTTTCAATCAATTGCAGGTCAGCATATTTTTCGGATACTTTTTCGTATAAGTCGATATTTACAGGATCGGTAACAAAATTTCGCAATTGAATGATGTTCAGAGTGTCATCCAGATCTACATCAAGAAAAACGGGAAATTGCGGTGCAATAGCTTTGAGACCGGCCTGTAGTGTGTCGGGATGAATGGTAAAAAGAGCCTGTTCGTAACGTCGGATATTCACATCATCAACAACAATTTTGCTGACATCAACATGCAGGTCTCTTTCTTTGTCACTTTTGCATGCCGTCAGAAGATATATAACCAGCAAAGCGATCAAAAAAAAGAGATGACGCTTCAAACCAAAAATGAGCATTTCAAATTTTGGCATCAAACTAATAAAAAATATGTTTTCTACTTAAGCAATGATGGTGCTTACCCGTTACAAAATTTTCCAGCCCAGCGAAACCATGAAAGATTTCCCTTTGGTATTAAATTCAATATCACCGGCGGTTTTGATCAGTTCTGTCAGTCCCTCCTGATAACGTACATCAAGGGTAAACATGAACAAATCAACTCCGGCACCAATATTGAAACCCCAGGTTAAATCTTCAATATCAGCTGATGTAATGGGATTGGTAAATTCACTCCCATTGGTTGTACTTACCGATTTATCGATGGTGATGCATGCCGATGGACCAGCCATTAACCTGAAATTCCCAACACCAAAATTTAAAAGCCTGAAACCAACGAGTACCGGAATCTCAATTGTTTTCAGGTCAATTTCCTGTGATATACCTAAGGTGTTTACATCCTGATCTCTGGCAAACTCGGTGTTTTTGGAATGCCAGATCACCTCAGGCTGAAAATAAGGTTTTTTCCCCAGACGTAAGAAGACGCCAAAGTTAAAATTACCTTCAACGTCTGTTTTGATATTATCCGGATCCGTCGAAAGGTCAGTAGTGATATAGCCGACTTTCGGCCCAAGAGTAAACTGACCAAATGCAATACCTGCAGGCAGCAGGAAGAACAGAAGAAAAATGAGTTTTTTCATAATTCAATCAATTTCATAATGATGATTAATAACATCGCAAAAGTAAAAAGATTATCTTTACAGTTCCTATAATTTCATATTCTTTGATATTTTTGCAAAAATTAAATATTTTTCAGCCATGAAAAAGCTATTTCTACTTTTCGGAATTTTGTTTGTATTCATCTCACAGGTTGCTTTCCCGCAGGTAAAATCATTCCGGTTTGGGCTTAAAGTATCACCTTCCATCAGCTGGCTTTCCCCAAATACTGCAGGTTATGAAAATGACGGTGCCAAGCTTGGATTCAACTGGGGGCTTATCAGCGATTTTGCACTCACCGAAAATTATTTTTTGTCTTCCGGATTTAATATCAATTATCTGAATGGCAAATTATTATATGAAACAAACATGTCAGTTCCCGGTGATACATTACTTAAAACCGGCAATCTCAGCCGAACCTACAATTTAAGGTATATTGACGTACCGTTGATGTTGAAAATGAAAACCAATCAATTCAACAAGAGCCAGTTTTACGGGCAAATTGGTATTTTACTCGGTTTTAATGTCAAAGCCAATGCCAAGGATTCATTTACGACAGGCGGTACAACCACAGATTTTGAAAATGAAATCTCTGATGAAATCAAATTTCTGCGTTCATCCTTACTTTTAGGCGGTGGTGTCGAGTATTACCTGGATAAATCAACCTCCATTATCGGAGGGATCAGCTTTTCCAACGGGTTTACAAACGTTCTTAACAAAAATAACCCCATTACCAATGAAAAGCAAAAAGCAGTTTTCAACTATTTTGAACTTACGCTTGGCATAATATTTTAAATTCACCCGATGAAAATTGCACTTGCCCAGCTCAATTATCATGTGGGCAATTTCGATGGAAATGTGTCCAAAATAAAGGCAAATATTCAAAAAGCCAAAGATGCCGGTGCAGATCTTGTTGTTTTCGCCGAACTTGCTGTTTCAGGATACCCGCCCAGAGATTTTCTCGAATTCGACGATTTTATCGACAAATGTCAAAAAGCAATAACCGACATCGCCGTTAAGTGCAAAGGTATAGCCGCTATTGTTGGTACACCAACATTAAATCCTGAATTTGAGGGCAAAGACCTCTACAATTCAGCCTGCTTCCTTTGTGAGGGAAAAGTAAGGCATGTGCGCCATAAAACCCTGTTGCCAAACTACGATGTCTTCGATGAATACCGCTATTTTGAGCCTAACAAAAAATGGGAAACCATTGAATACAAAGGAGAAAAAATTGCACTGACCATTTGTGAAGACCTTTGGAACGTAGGCAACGAGCCAATGTACACAGTGAATCCAATGGACAAACTGGCAGAAAGCGAACTGGACCTGATCATAAACATTGCTGCCTCTCCTTTCAACTACAATCAGTACCAGGTCAGAACCGAAATACTGCGGGAAAATGCAAAGATGTACCATTTGCCGCTATTTTATGTCAATCATGTCGGAGCACAAACCGAGCTGCTCTTCGATGGGGGATCGATGATCCTTGACGCAGGTGGGAAAATCATTACCGAACTAAAGTATTTTGAAGAAGATTTTACCATTGTTGATACTACCAAATTACAATCGGTAACCAATATGAGGCAGGTGGATCATTATCCCCCGCAATATATCAAAACCGGACTGATACATGATGCGCTGGTTATGGGTATCAGAAACTATTTCCAGAAACTTGGATTTACAAAAGCAATTCTTGGGCTTTCCGGTGGGATTGATTCAGCCGTAACACTTGCCCTTGCTGTTGAGGCACTTGGCAAAGATAATGTCGTTTCAGTACTGTTGCCTTCGCAGTATTCCACCGATCACTCGGTAAACGATTCTCTCGAAATGCTTAAAAATACCGGGTCTCCTTATCATCTCCTCAAAATTCAGGACACGTATGAAGTGTTTCGTACCTCATTGAAACCATTGTTTGATAATCCCTCCATCGGAATCACTGAGGAAAATCTGCAGGCCCGAATACGCGGAGTTTACCTCATGGCTCTTGCCAACAAATACGGCTACATCCTGCTCAACACCTCCAACAAAAGCGAAGCTGCCGTAGGCTATGGAACCTTATACGGTGACATGAACGGAGGAATTTCCGTTCTTGGCGATGTTTACAAAACCGAAGTTTATGAACTTGCCGGCTATATCAACCAAAACATCCCGGTCATTCCTGAAAATATTATCAACAAACCCCCTTCAGCCGAACTTCGCCCCAACCAGAAAGACTCGGATTCACTCCCTGATTATGCTATTCTCGATAAAATTCTCTATCAATACATCGAGTTGCGCAAAGGTCCCAAAGACATTATCGCAATGGGTTTTGACGAAGAAACTGTCAGAAAAACACTGAAGCTTGTAAACACCAACGAATACAAGCGCTACCAAACTCCTCCGATCCTGCGGGTTTCTCCCAAAGCCTTCGGAATGGGTCGCAGAATGCCTATTGTAGCTAAATATCTGGGATGAGAACTTTGTGAAAAAAACTTTCTGATAATAAAAAATCTCCTCCAGATAATTTGGAATGATTCTAAATTTATAATTGAATTAGATAGTTGTTGTTTTTTTTTATTTTTACCAAAAAAATGCAAATTTTATGGGTTAAAAATACATTCATTGTCAAAATAACAACACTCATTAGTAAAATTAATACACTCAATCAAACTATTTTAACAATCATACATTTAGATGTTATTAAACACTCTCAAAAAAACAGAACATTTAAGAATCTATCATAGCCATGAAAAATTATTTACAAATTTCAGTTTGTTGGTTTTTACTTTTAATTACCAATGCAGTTTTTTGTCAAGCTACACTTGTTACCGATCCCCCTAATGGGCATTACTGTCAGGGAGCAAATCCTGCAGGAGTTCAGATTTTAATTGAAAACTCAAATCCCGGAACAATGTATTTCCTCAAACGACAGGGTCAGCCCGGAAATTTGGCTCAGGTTCAGGGCAATGGCGATACAGTAACATTTAACGGGTATTACGGTGCCGGGCAATCACCATGGGTTTATTATACAGTGCCTGAAACAAACACTGTTACTGTAACCAGAGACCCACAACCCGAAGCTTTTGAGGTAACAATCTCAAATGATGGCTATTATTGCACCTATCCAGGCGCTCAGGGTGTGGAAATCGGGATAGACGGATCAACACCCGGCGTTGAATATTCCCTTTATCAAGGTGTACTTCAAGTAGGACAAATTTCGGGTAATGGAAGCCCAAGATCATTCGGATTTTACGCAACTGCGGGAACCTACCATGTTATTGCCGAGATACCTGCCACTGGTTGTACACGAAATCTGGGTAGTGTAACTGTAACTCCAACTGAGCCCCCAACAGCAGATTTTTCCGCTGCTCCCCAGAATCAGTGTGCGAGCATTCCGGTTGAGTTTACCGATGAATCTGTAGTTAATTATCCTGGTGCTGAATTAGTTGAGTGGCAGTGGGACTTTGACGACCCCAATTCGGGAGTAAATAATACTTCAACCGACCCTAATCCTTCGCATATCTTCGAGGCGTGGGGAAATGGTTTTCAAACCTTTAATGTAAACCTCAAAGTTACAGACAGCTATGGCTGTGAAGATGAAATCTCAAAACCAGTTACAGTCAAGCAAAAACCTGACGCAACCTTGCATGCATATGGACCGGGGATTTCAACAAAGATTGTTGGAGATATCATCACTTTTGCCTATTGTGGGCCGGAAACATCAGTTCTTTTTACTTTTGAAAATCAATCAACAACCTTAATCAGTAATTCCTGGTATCACATTGACTGGGGTGATGGCACACCGCCATTTGATTCGCAAACATTCAATGCGCCAATCCAACATCAATATAATGGCTTGGGATTCAAAACACTCACCTATACAATTACTGGGGATAATGGATGCGATCACATCAAGGAATATTACATTTTTGTTGGTAGTACTCCTTCTGGTGGTTTGGTTAATCCAGGTAATACGGCAGGTAACTCACCTTTTGCAGTTTATATTCCTTTGCAGCTCCCAGAAACACATAATAATACACCAGGAACGACCTATGAGCTGAATTTCGGAGATGGTTCGCCTATAGAGTATTATACTCAGGAACAGATCAACCAATTAGACGGTTGGGATCATACCTATGTTAATTGTTCAAATTCATTATATAGTTGTAATGGAGATGACTATTATGGTTTTGTTACGACACTTAAAATTTCCAATCCATGTTTTACACTCACAACATCAGTCTGTCCAATTATCGTTTCCTGCCCGGTTCAGCCTAATTTTGGAGGTGGCGGTGGCGGAGGCGGTGGCGGCGGTAACTGGGGTGCCGGGCAAGGAGAAATCATGGCTTGTAATCCTGTAACATTTTCCAATGAAACCATTCCGGGTTTTTATATTACTGGAAATGGGACTACCTTCACACAACAAACCTTTTATGAATGGGATTTTGGAGACCCTGATTCTGGTGCAGCAAATTCTTCCAATGACCCCAATCCAACACATGCATTCACTAATTCATGTCAATCTTACATAGTTACTCTGACAGCATATACTGGTGAAGATCCCTTTAACAACTCAGGTTTTGTCGTTATCACGAATGAAGTATTTATTCAGGAAAATCCTGTAGCAGATTTCGAAATGGATGATTCTGGTAACAACTGTGTACCAAAAGAAGTGCAAATGATTAACACAAGTATTATTGGATGTTTTGGTGTACCGGATTATTTATGGACTGTCGAACCGGCACTTGGATGGCAGATCACCACTCCCGGATTTCTCAACGATCCTACCTACGAAAATCCACTATTTCAGTTTAATGTATCTGGTACTTATAGCGTTACACTTACCATCACAAACAGTTGCGGTTCGGATGAGATCACAAAAACAGTTTTAGTTTGCGAGCCACCTGAGGTAGCTTTTGATGATGATGAATGGTATTACTGCGGACCAGGCCCACGTGATTTTTCGGAGGTAAATGTTCCCACCTATCTCGAGAATTGTGAACCACCTATTACCTATTTGTGGGAAGTAACAGGTCCTGAACCAGTTGGTTTTGTTTCATCTACAGCAAGCACGTCCAAATATCCGGTCATCAACTTTCCGGTAAACGGTACTTATTCGATCACCTTAACCATCACCAATTCCTGTGGTAACGATGTTGCCACACAAATAGTTCATGTAACAAATGCGCTGGATAATAATATAATATCAACAGAGACCCCTGAAGTATGCAGTGGTGATACGCCAATTGTTATTGATGGTACTTTACCAACTGGAGGAACCGGCTCATTTACTTACATTTGGTGGAAATATACTCTATTAAACCCAAACTGGACACAAATAATTCCTAATGTAACCACACAAAACCTTGAGCTTGCCAACCCACTGACCGAAACAACCTGGTTCCGCCGTTGGGCATATGACAGCGGAGACTGCTCGTCTGTTTCCAATGAAATTGAAATTACTGTTTATCCGGCCATCGTAAATAACTTAATAGTGGCCAATCAAATCATTTGTCAGGGTAATGCGCCTGAACTGCTTACCGGAACAACTGCTTTTGGCGGTAATGAACCGATGACTTATCAATGGTATGAATCAACGGATGGTATCGACTGGAATGAAATTTTGGGTGCTGTTGACCTTGATTATCAACCGGGCACCCTGACCCAGACCACTTATTTCAAAAGAGCAGCCATATCAGATCCCTGTCAGCCAGATTATTCAATGCACGTCAATATCACCGTTTGCGATCCGATAACGCTGAATTCTATTTCTGAAGATCAAACAATATGTCAGGGTACACAACCTGAATTACTTACCGGAACAGAACCATCCGGCGCCTGTGGCGCATTTACCTATCAATGGCAAATAGCTACGGATACAAACCCTATTTTTGCAGACATTCCACAAGAAAACGACCAGAATTATCAACCTCCCGCTATTAATGTAAAAACTTACTTCAGAAGAGTGGTGCTCTCGCAGATGTGCCTTGACAATATCAGCAATGTGGTTACAATCGAAATTTATCCCATTCCAAACGTGAATGCCGGAATGGATCAGGTAATCAGCAGCGGAATGAATACTACTTTGAATGGAACTGTTTCGGGTGGTACGCCTCCTTATACTTCTTATACTTGGGAACCGGCTGGAAAAATAGCCTCCGGTGGAAATACGCTGAATGCAACCACAGAAAACCTGGATGCAACAACCATCTTTAGTCTTACTGCGATTGACTCCAATGGATGTGTAGGAACAGATAATATCACCGTGTTTGTTGAAGGCGACCCATTATCAGTAACTATTGACCCGGCATTAATTCAGATTTGCCCCGGGCAATCGGTAGAGAACCTTTGCGCCGAGCCGGCAGGGGGTACAGGCAACTATCAATTTAGCTGGAATTCAAGTCCACCGGGGTTTTTCTCAAATGTACAATGTATTAGTGTTACACCCCCAACTTCCACGTCTTACAATGTTGTTGTATTTGACGGATACTCAACTGCTACGGCATCTGTAGTTGTTGAAGTTTTGCCTGTACCTGTGGTAACCAGCCTGCTGGATATTACCATATGTTCGAATACCCAACTGAACTATGAACCAACTTCAACCATTGCAGGATCAACATTTCAATGGATTACGACTCCGGGAGGAAGTTGTACGGGCAACTCAAGCGGGCAGGGAACCATTATCGAAGACCTGTTGATCAATAACGGAGTTAATGATTGCGTTATTACCTATGAGATTATCCCTTTTGGCCCGATACCGCCAAACTGCGGAGGTTTACCTGTTGCCCTCAATGTGACAGTAAAATCGGTACCTTATGTAACTAACACCATCAGCCAGCAAACCATAATTTCAGGTCAGTTGACCGAACCGGTAACTTTCACTTCCAACATTCCGGAAGCAGTATTTGAGTGGGAATTTTTTGAAACCGATTGTGAAGGTTTTTTAGATTACCCTCTAGTTAGCGGAACAGAAGCTACTATTCCCAGCCAGATCATCACCATACTGGAGGGAGGCCCTTCGCAGTGTTACCTGACCTACCGTGTTACTCCCAGCCTCAATATTCCTGGTGATTCCTGCCCGGGGGTGCATTTTGACTATACCTTTATCATCAACCTTGAACCACAAAGTTACACTATGATCTGTCCGGAACCAATCTGCGCAGGTGAATCTGTTAATGTTTCATTAAGTGGCTCAGAACTCGGTGTTGAATATTTATTATTAAGGAATGGAGCTATACCGATACCACCGGCTAAACCCGGAACAGGAGGTCAGCTTGATTGGGAAAATATATCTATAGCAGGGAGTTATTCCATCAGAGCTACAAATCTGAGCAACGGACAGTCATCTATGATGAATGGGGTTTGTCAGGTAGTTGTCAACCCTAACCCAATAACCTTTCAATTATCTGCCCTGGAAAATGAGCACTGCGCTCCCGTTACTCCGTTGTTGAGCGGTTCGGAATTGTACGTTGATTATGAACTATGGCTTGACGAAACATCTATTCTTCAAACTAAGGCGGGTACAGGAAATTCAGAATTATTCTATTTTGATCCTGTAAATGACCCAGGTATTTATACAGTAAGGGCACATGATCCCTTTACCGGTTGTTCTCATTGGATGTCAGGAAGCATAATTGTTGATCCTTCACCTCAGGAATTTTCAATTTTCCCTGAGGGTACTTTGTGTGAAGGAGTTCAACTTTGCATAGACGGCTGTGAACCAGGCGTAGAATATCAACTCTGGAAAGATGATGATCCTTTTGGACCTTATTTTGTTGGGACAGCGAGTAGTACTTTCATCTGCTTCCCACCGACCGACGGTCCTGGCGTTTATCGCGTTTATGCCAGATTTATTGATACATTTTGTGATCGTTTCTTTTCCGACGATCAGATCGTTCATGAAAATCCTTTAATTTACAACTTATCACCTCCCTCAGGTTGTCCGGGTACTGAAATATTTCTGGATGGCTGTCAGGAAGGTATTGAATATGAATTGTGGTTTGATCCTCCTGCAAAAAAAAGCAAAAATCAAAAGGGATGGGTAATTACCAAAACCTGTGATCCAAATTATCAAACTTTAAATTTTGGTCAATGTTGGGATGAGGGAACATACACTGTAAAAGCAGTAAACCCCTTAACCAATTGCGTATCCTGGATGGATGATCAAACAACAATACAAGCAGCCCCGGCAATTTTCAATCTTGTTCCAAATGGTATAGGATGTGCATCACAAACATTATCTTTGGATGGTTCAGAAACCGGAGTAAAGTATCTGCTCTATCAAAATGGTCAACTCATAGATTCAGTAACAGGTTTGGCAACGGGTACCATCACATTTAGCACTTACAGTGATATTGGCATATATACTGCAAAAGCAAAATTCGATGAAATGAATGGAGCTTTGCCCTGTTGGAGTGATATGAATGGCAGTTATGAAATAATTTCTTACCCAACTGCATTTACATTGAGTCCTTTACCTGGAATTTATTGCCCCCCGTTAAATGCGGAACTCAGCAGTTCACAAATAGGTATTAATTATTATTTGGAAAATACAACTAATGGTATTGAGTATGGACCTTTTCCAGGGACTGGTTCCACACTTACTTTTCCTCCCATAAATGATCCCGGTGAATATCAATGCAATGCACGACATCCGGATTATCCCTCATGCGATAAGCAAATGATTGGTGGTTTCACTATAAGTCTGCCACCATTGGTATACAATTTATCCGGCCCCTTACCATCACAGTATTGCCAAGGTAATCCCGGTGTGACCCTGACATTGGAAAATTCACAAGACGGTGTCGAGTATCAACTTTATAAACTTAATCCACAATTAGCAATAGGGCTTCCACAAACAGGACAATCAGGTGAGTCACTTGAATGGACCAACATCACTTCAGGTACTTATAAAGTAACTGCTTACTTCAGTACAGATCCCAACTGCCCAATGGATATGAACAACAATGTTGAAGTAGAGGAAATAGCTAACCCTACAGTTTTTGCTGGAATGGATGAAACAATTTGCTTCAGTGAGAGCTATACAGTAAATGATGCCCAGATAACAGATGTTTCGGACTTCGAATGGATTATTCTTTCGGGCTATGGTCAGTTGGATAATGCTTCGGTAATCAGTCCAACTTATACTCCTGAGGATGGTGATCAAGGAACCACTGTAGCACTAAAACTTGTTGCTCAGGGAATCCAGGCTTGTAGTAACCTCACTGCCGAAGATATTGTTGAAATTCATTTTGACCCGCTACCATTAGTGAATGCCGGAGAGGACAATACTATTTGCTTTAATGGTTCATATACCCTTGCAGATGTTACAATGACAAATGTTTCAGAATTCATTTGGACAGTTTTCCAAGGTTGGGGCACTCTCGACGATAATACTGCAGTTAACCCAACCTACACACCAGGATTGGGTGACGAAAACATGGATGTAATTTTGAGGTTGGAAGCAAATGGCGTATTGGCATGCATTTCAGAAGTTGCTCAGGATGATATTATCATTCACATTAATCCAGTTCCTGAAATTATTTCACCCTCTCAAAAAATTATTTGCTCGGGCGAATCGGTAAACTATTTACCCGAATCGAATATTAATGGGACCATCTTTTCCTGGACTTCATTGAATAATACCGGAGGTTGTATTACAGGAAACACGACTTCATCTGAAGGAATAATTGAGGATATTTTGGTAAATGATTGTAAGAGTGTTCAATTCATTAAGTATTCCATCACTCCTACTGGTCCACCAATGACCAACTGCACTGGTGAAGAATTTGAACTATTGGTTTATATTAATCCATTAGCAAATGTGACCAATACCGAAAACGAGCAATCAATCAACTCAAATGAAACCACCCAGTCAGTGAGTTTTCAGTCAGATATAATTGGCTCAGTAGTGAGTTTTACATGGACAGGAGTTGCTTCAGTACCAGAACTAGAGAATTGGATTACAAACGGAAGTGGTGAGTTACCATCAATGAATATATGGATTGATGACAATGGTCCTACCCCTCCTGAATATGGTTCAATTACCTACACTGTTGTTCCCTGGGTCAATGGTTGTGAGGGGAACCCTTTCACCTACACCATTCATGTTTATTTGTTACCCTCAGTCTATCAGCTTTCAATCGAAGGAGGAGGTGAGTTTTGTGATGATGGAATAAATTGCATTAATATCTATCTTAGTGACTCACAAATTGACAAAATTTACAAAGTTTTTTTAGATAACGTTTATCTTCCAGATTATGATAAACAAGGAACAAACAACGGGTTGGAATGGTGTGTTAATCAATCGGGCGAATATATGGTACAGGCATTTAATCCAAATACAGGTGTCGAAATTTGGATGAACGGCAGTGCTGAAGTCTTTGCACGTGATTTACCTGAAAATTACACCCTTTCAATTGTTTCTCCTGATGACAACTGTGTACCAGTAAGTTTTAAACTCGAAGGGTCACAACCTGAAGCTAAGTATGATCTTTATTTTGAATATGATGGTATTACGCAAATTGCACAACCTGATGTACAAGGAACAGGAATGACTATTTATTTTAATGAGCAGGAAAATGCAGGCAATTATTATGTTGTTGCCAGGATAGAGTATACAGAGATAACTTGTGAAAAACAAATGAGTGGAATAATTACTGTTTCTCCATTACCAGAAGAATATGATCTGGTTACCAACAGCAATTTCTGCACTGGTCAGGATTCAATTTGCATGATTAATTCTGATACAAATGTAGTTTATCAATTGTATAAAGGTCCTGTTGCTTATGGGGCTGAAATACAAGGAACAGGAGAAGAACTGTGTTTTGGCACAATATCAGAAACTGGCACATATTCAATATTAGCCAAGAATATTATTACTCTTTGCGAAAGAATATTCGAACAACAGGTAGATGTTTATCCTTTACCAGTTAAATTTTCAATGTCTCCTGATTCAGCTTGTTCAGGGGCAGAAATTTTACTAAATAATTGTCAGGAAAACATTGATTATTACCTTTATTGGCAACCCGATTCTCAGGAAGTGTATAGAGAATCGATTTTAGTTTCCGGCCCACTTTCTTGTACGGTTAGTAGCACTCTTAGTTTTGGTGTTTGGGAGAATTCCGGAATTTACAAGATAAAAGCAGTAAACGAATTTGATTGTGAAAACTGGATGGATAACTCCACTGTTATTCTGCCAAATCCTTCCACATTTGAAATACAGCCACAGGGATTTATTGGGTGTGAACCAGTAACAGTATACTTAGACTATTTTGAAAATGATGTTATTTATTACCTCTGGCGCCAGGATATTCAAGGTAATAATCATCTGATGGCCACAGGGTATGGTACCAACGGACCGATAATTTTTGGGGTTCAGTCAGAACCAGGAATTTATTCAGTAAAAGCAAAAAGGTCTAGAGGAACTTTTAATTGTTTCGCTGATATGAATGGATCTTTAACAATTGGCATTCCCCCGGAAATCTATACATTGAAACCAGTGAATGACTCTTGCCCTCCAGTAGGATTCTATTTATCAGAATCCCAGGAAAATGTTGTTTACCAATTATGGTCACAATCAGCTGGAATGCTACAAGAAAAGCAAGGTCTGGGAAATCCAGTATATTTTGATTTAATTGATGACCCTGATGATTATTATGTTTTAGCAATAAATGAAATTGGATGTGAAATACAAATGGAAGGGACAAGAACAATCTTGGAGCCACCCAGTGGTTATGATGTTATTTTAACTGACGGAAATATTTGCATAGATGAAAATCCTCAAATTGGGTTGAATTGGTCTGATGTGGGAGTTACATATGAATTAAACAGAATAGCAGCGTCATATAATCCTGTCGCAATAGCTAACGGCCAAGATGCTCCTTTAACTTTTACTCCTACTTTTGAATTGGAGGCAGGTGATTATAAGGTGAAAGCCATTGATGATGTTAACAGTTGTGAAATGTGGATGAACAACACAGTAACCCTTTTTAACCCTCCTGATATTTATGACATTACAGCAAATGGATACGTATCACAATCGGGTCATTTTTGTCCACCAGTTGATATTGGACTTTCCTTTTCACAACCAGCAATTATTTATTCCCTCATAAAAGAAGGAATAACACTTTCATTTCTGGTTGGAGACGGTAATTCTTTGTCATTCGGCTCTTTTTTTGAACCTGGAGTTTACACCATCACAGCCTTGAATCTGGAAACAACCTGCAACTCAGAAATGAACGGAAGTGTGACTATTAGCGACGGACCTGCTCCTTATGAACTCACAACCGAGAACCCTTTGTTTTGTTATGGTGATCAAAATGCAGTCACATTAATCCTTATCGATTCACAGGAAGGCGTTGATTACCAACTTTACAAAAACGACCTGACCAATCCGGTTTTAGAGGTAAAACCGGGAACAAACAGTGCATTAATCTGGGATAGCGTTTCCCAGTTTGGTGAAGGAAATTATTTCGTAGTTGGAAAATTTCCCGATGATCCTGAATGTGAAACAACTATGATCAATACTATTGAACTTATTGAACTTTCGCTACCAACAGCTGAAATAAATGGAGACACCGTAATTTGTGAAACTTATTGCACTCAAATTCCTGTTTTACTTACAGGAGAAATTCTCAATTGGCAGCTTACCTATGAAGTCAACGGTGAAATATTGAGTAAAACTTTTACCATCACCGAACCCCATTTTCTGGATATTTGTCCTATAGGAACAGTAACAACAACAGTAAACCTAATTGAAATCAAATACGCAGACGCACCAGCATGCATTGGAGTAGTAACAGGTGTTTATAATGTATCTATTCAACCTTTACCTGAAGCGAATGCAGGGAATAATGCTACTGTTTGCGAATCGGAGGAAATTTATTACATTGATGAGGCGGAGGCTTTCAATTTTTCAAGTCTAAATTGGAATATCGAAGGTATTGGGTCTCTCAATTACACAAATGTTTTAAACCCACTATACCTAATCCCTGATATTTCAGATCCTGCAATAGTCACATTTACCCTTACTGTATTTGGTATGGGTGATTGTTCAAATGAAAACGTTTCATCAACATTCACACTCTCTATCAATCCGTTACCTGATGTTTTTGCAGGTGAAAATTTTACAGTCTGCGAATCGGAAGAACAAGTAATGATGTCTGTAGCATCAGCAACATATTTCACTGACTTGAACTGGTCGGCAGATATTGGTTCTTTTGATAATCC